>Ga0076181_107_pt1 | contig 74237 bp, 47 predicted proteins | sample RifGroD2_FD_68216 | JGI IMG/M metagenome (GOLD analysis project Ga0076181, IMG submission 68216) | Parcubacteria bacterium GW2011_GWD2_42_14
ATACGAGAGTGAGGTCACGGTAATTGTATTACTAAGCACCATACCAGAGGCATCAAGATTACGGAAAGAATAGTACTGTGCATTGAGAGAACCACCAGACTTTGCAAACGCAAAGGCACCTGTGACACCTAATACCGCAATGGTTGTTGTCGCAGGAGCTGTTCCGATGATTTCAAGGCCACCACCTGAAAACGACAGTACGGAACTAGAAGCGATACGAACATCCACTTGGCGAGAAGACCCTCCAAGTGCCGTCCCGTCAAAATCAGTAGCGTAACTCCAGTAATCATTTCCTGAAGAACGGACATACTCCCCCCATATGTAGAGGTCACCAGAGGCCGCGTTATTATCCATCGAGTACAACGAGCTTGTCGAAGGAACCGTAGTTGTAGAACCGGCTGAGTCCCACATACGAACGTCGGTGTTTGCTCCGAGCGTGAAGAACGCATACGAATCACCTCCTGCTGTTTTTGTATTTATGGTATAACTTGTTCCTGACGCATTTAAGTACAGTACGCTATCGGTCCAGTTGGTAGCCACTCCTCCAATAGTATTTTCAAATATTCCTTGTACCTCAAGTTTTGTACTTGATGCCATAGTAAATGAAGCACCTTGTTGCAAACGCCAAGCACCAGTTGTTGTGGCACTTCCTGTCACCGTCCAACCTCCACCAGCGCCACTCAATGTCACGTTTGCAAACACTGAACTGCTTGCGAAAATCTGTTGACCTGTCGTTGTGGCAAAGAAGTATACATGACCCGCATTTGAATTAAATGAAGCGTTGTTTATAAAGGAGCCTCCTATAGAGAACATTCCAGAAGGAGCGGTAAGCCCGCCTGCCTGTATCGTTGTCGTACCTGTCGTCGTTGCATTTGTGTCTGCAAACACCCACGAACCAGTACCTGCGATGGTGAGATTACGTAAGAGTGAGGTGCCCAGTCGTAGTGTTTGCGTTGCAAGAGTTCCATACAGTCGCAACGTACCTGCATGGATAAACGTACCACCTTCTGCACTAAAACTTTCAGCAACAGCAAAGACTCCAGTTGGAAGAGAGACCGAGCCTGCAGTAATAGAGACTAATCCTGTCGACGTCGCATTGGTGTCAGTCATTGTATGCAGTCCGGTACCAGAAAATCTGAGTGAACCAACGGAATATCCGCCAAAAGTAACGTTTTCCGGCTGTGCGGAACTAAATGTTATAGTCGTTGAAGCTGTCGACATTGTAGCATTGTTCACAAATGACCCGCCCACCGTAAGCGTAGACGTGCCGAAAGTAACGTTTCCAGCACTAATAAGAACATCATTAGTCGTTGTTGCGTCCCTATCTGCAAATGTCCACACTCCCCCTATTCCATTAAAAGTAAGATTATAGAACGAAGACCGGTCAGGACTTATGGTTTTCCCAGACGTGGTTGCAATGAAGGTCACTGTTGAGAGACCAGCGGTAAAGGTCGCACCAGTACCCGTAAGCCAACTTCCCCCAACTAAAATAGTTTCGGAGGCTGTTGTAGATGCAAGATACGATGCATTTGTTTGCAGTTCTAAAGTTCCATCATAGGTTGTGCCCGTGCCACCTGACAAAAGAGTAACGTTCCCGTTAGGTTTAAAAGTTTTAGCATTCCATACGATAAGTTTTATATTTGCTGACACCCATAGAGAGTCTGGAGAACCTGTCGTTGCTGTAAACGGTATGTCCGCATCATCACCACTGTCATAGACCGCGAGTGATGCTATCGACATTGGATTTGTTTCCTCATGTCGAAGTATTACCCGATTTTCATAGAGATGCATATCAGAAATACTCGTAATAAGATCCCTCGTCACGTTCGCAGCTTTGGGACTAACTCCATCAAGGAAGACAGTGATAGTATCTCCTGGAACATATCCACTAACTCCTGTAAATTCGTAGTGACCGGTGCCTGCTAGACACGACGTAGTGACCGGCGTACCGCCATCTATAACGAGTGCAACTACCTGACTACTTCCATTACAAACACTTGAAACAGTAGTACCTTCATCGCTGTATACATTTCCAGAAATTGTCACTTCATCATCTGAATCAGAGAAAATGATGTATCCTGGATTGCCCCCGGGGTCACTGTCATATGCTTCACCGTAGTAGTTACCTGTCCCTGGTAAGAAACGCCACGAACTTACAGAAACTCCTGTTGCGGTAACGTTGTACCCACTTCCAATACCGCTTGATGTTGCAAAAACAATGTTGCTAAACAACTTCACAGGGTTAGCGTCAATCACACTTGAAGCGACCGAAATCATACTTCCACCATTACTGCCGAGGAGATAGTCACCATTTGAAAGTTCGCTAACGATTGGTGTTCCAGAGAATGTGAGACCAGAACTAATCAAATTTCGCATTTGATAATACTCTGCATTAAACGTACCTCCTGTTATGCGAAGTGCGTAGGTACCTGAACCTTGATTTGCAATAGTAGTCGTTGCACCACTTCCACCAACAATGGAGAGTGAGCCACCCGAAAGGGTAGTTGTTGCATTTGCCGCCAAACGAACTGCAACTTCTCGAGGACTACCTGTAATATCCGTACCATCAAAGTCAGTTGTGTAACTCCAGTAGTCATCACCACTTGCTCGAACATAGTCCCCCCATATATACAAATCACCATCTACCTCAGCATGATCTTGAGAGTAGAGTGAACCGCTTCCGTCAACCGTGACGGTCGTAGCTTGAGAGTTCCACATCTTCGTATCTGTGTTTGCTCCAATACGAAGCGTGCCATAACTGTCCCCTCCATTCGTTTTTGTGTTTAGTGAATATGACGTGCCTGAGTTGAGATAGAGTGTGGTACCAGACCACTCAGTTGAGGCGCCACCGACACTATTTGTAAAGATACCTTGTACTGCGAGTGTTGTGCCTGAGGTTTGCGTGAACGAAGATGCGTTCGTAAGGGTAAAGTTTCCAGTAGTTGTCGCATTTCCCAAAATTGTCCAACCACCCCCGACATCATTAAACGTAAGGTGGTGGAACGATGAGTTACCAGGAGTAACCACCTCACCACTATCAACAGAATTAAATACCACGCCCCCGCTGTTGCTTGTAAAGGTTCCTTGATTGACATAGGAACCACCCAGCAACAAGTCGTTAGCACTTGCCGCACTGAATGTCGCATTAGCACGTATCGTCACGTTTCCGGAAACAGTAATAAGCGGGTCTTGCGTGTTTGCATTTATTGTTACCGCATGTGTTCCATTTCCAACCGAAAGCGTTGAAGCAGTAAGGTTACCACTTAGGAGTGTGTAGCTTGGTGAACCTCCACTGTTTGGTGCAAGGACCAAGTTGTGGTATGAAAGTGCTGGAACAGTCATCGCCGCTGTACCTGCAAAGGTAGTTGTTGATGTATCAGCTGAAAAGAGACCTGTTACGGCAAAAACTGCACCACTTCCGGTGAGTGTCCAGTTTGCTGAACCCGCTTCAAGCTCATGATTTGTCGCAACAGTAAGCACACCTGAAAGAGTGGTGTTTCCTATTCCTGATTTTGTGGTAACACCATTGCCACCCGCACCAAGGGTGAGGTTGTTGAACGTCCAGTTACTTGCCCCTCCAAAAAATCCCGTACCACTTAGCGTTACCGTACCTCCTGTCATGTTAACCGTACCATCTCCGCTAAAATCCCCACCTTGAATAGTAATATTTGTAGCGCCCGCGAGTGTACCTGCATTGACCTGAACATCATTTGTTATAGTACTTGGCGAGCTTACAGTCCACACACCCCCCGAACCATTCATGGTAAGGTTATAGAAATCAGATAGTGCTGTAATAGTTTTTCCAGATGTTGTCGCGGTAAAGGTAACCGTCCCCGATGCAGACACAAACGTCGAACCGGTATCGGCAAGCCAGGAACCACCAATAGAGTAGTTTTCTGACGCGACTGCGCGCAACGTGCTGTTATCATCGAGTCGAAGCGTACCATCATACTGAGCCCCAGATCCACCTGACTGTAGGGCAATATCTCCCCCAGGAGCAAACTCTTTTCCAGCCATAACGAAGAGCGCTGTTTCCGGAGAAACGGTGAGTATACCACTCTCCGCATCAAACGGAATATCCCCATCTGCATCCCCATCATATGCGAGCATTTGAGCAATGGTGAGTGGAATAGTGTCCTCATGTCGAACAATGACGTAACTTTGATAAATGTCGAAATCAGTTATTGAACTCTGTGGAGTCCTAGATACTGTCGCTCCGCGCACACCAGCACCGTCAATGTAAGCTATAAGTGACACGTCCCCTGAGAAGGTTACTGCGGGGAATAGAAATGAACCATCTCCCGGATCACAACTTGTGGTGTACTGCGTTACTCCACTTACAACAAGTTTGACCCGAGGACTACTTCCATCACATGCACTAGAAGGACCTCCACTTGCCTCACCCGCGTAAACGACACCTGAAATAGCGATAGTAAATCCTGAATCATCCCAACGCACATTTCCTGGATCACCAGTAGGATCGTTGTCATACGACTCACCATCATAATTACCAGTTGTTGTTTTAAACCACCAGTACGATATAGGCGTACCGCTTGCGTAAACATTGTACCCACTTGTGACACCACTTGTAGTACTAAAACTATTTCGTTCTGGCTGTAGGGCAGGATTTGCATTTATGGTTGTTGAGGACAGTGTAAGCATAGAGCCGGTGTTGTACGTTAACACATACTCTCCATCACTAAGTGACTGAACTGTTGAACTTCCAAGAATTTGAAAACCGTTAATATCAGTATTTGTAATACGATAGTACTGGGCATTAACCGTACTACTCGAAACTGAAAGCGCATAACTTCCAGACCCTTGATTTGCAAGTGTAGTAGTCGCAACTGAATTTCCTATCATCTGCAGTGATGCCCCTGTCATTTGTACACTGGCACCACTCGCAAACCGCACCGCAACTTGTCGTGGAGTGCTGGTAATATCAGTACCATCAAAATCGGTTATATAATTCCAATAGTCGGAACCGCTCGTACGCACATACTCACCCCAGATATACAAATCGCCATCAACTCCAGCGTGATCTTGTGAGTAAAGTGAACCAGTACCATGCACGGAATACGCTGTGGAGCTCGACTGCCACATACGCACATCGGTGTTACTGCCGACAATAAACGTACCATATGATTCAGGGGATTGAGTCTTACTGCCTATGGTGTATGCAGTACCTGAATAGAGATGCAATATTGACCCCGACCAAGTTGTTGCCGAAGGTACACTGTTACCGAATGTACCACCAACCGCTACCGAGTTACCGCTCTCCACAGTAAATGAGCTTGCATTTGTTATTGACCAGTTTCCCGTAGAAGTTGCGTTTGTTTGAATTGTCCAACCGCCTGTCGCACTATTGAACGTCACGTGTGCAAACGTATTTTGACCTGTCGAAACTGTTCTGCCCGTAGCTGTGGAGTTAAAGAGTACCGTGCCACCATTACTGTTCCACGTACCCCCAGTTGTTTCAAAACTTCCTCCCACAGTAAATACCCCCGTTGGTAATGTAGAGGTACCTGCTAAGAAGCGGACTGTTCCACTTGCAGTAAGGTTGGTATCGGTAAATGCAAACGAACCACCTTCACCACTTACAATCACATTAAAGAGTGCTGAGCCGTTGGTGCTTATTGTTTCAATAGTTGGTGAAGTAAAGCGAAGTGTTCCACCATTTGCGTTAATTGTACCCCCTGTCGTAACAAGTGATTTCCCAATCGTGAGTGTTTCTGCTGGATAGGTCAAGGTCCCATTTTGCAGTCGCATTGAACCAGACGACGTCGCATTTTGATCGGTCCATGACCAACTTCCTGTACCATTTACAGTGACATTGAAGAAGGGTGAATTATTTTGGTACAGCGTTTTCGCACCACTTCCTATAAGCTCAACCGTTCCATTATTATGCACAAATACACCGCCAGAATTTGTAATATTTCCTGAAACCGTTGTGGTGCCAACCGTTAAGGTAAGTGTTCCCGTCGCAACGGTTAGATTTCCACCAATAGTTACCTGGCTTGGTACAAAAGCCCAATTACCACCCACACCGTTCGCGGTAATGTTGTACCAAGCAGATGTTCCAGAATCGATCACATGACCAGTCGTCGTCGCAGAAAAAGTTACCGTACCAGAACGAGAAGAAAAGTTTCCACGATTTACAAAGTCACCAACAACTTCAAGTGCGTAGTTTGTTGCTGAAACATCGAAAGTATTTCCTATCTCAATAGTAAGATAGGTAAGCTTTGCTGGTGCACCTAATCGTACTATTTTTGAAGAACCATTTATATGAACCTTACCAAGGTCTTGTTTTGATACCGTCGAGTCAGTGATAACTCCTACAACTGATCCGTCGAAAGTTGTGGTGCCTATACCTTTCAAGAAAGTCGTGCCATTCGAAAGCGAAAGATTACCCCCGATATAGAGACTTGCACTGGACGCATAGAGCGTGCCGTACGCCACACTTACTGATGCTTCAACGTCAAAGATACCGCCGAGCGTAAAGAGTGCAGTACCAGACGTTTGTCCAAACGTAACCGTGTTGAACGAACTTGCTGATGCTCCTGTTGCATCTACCAACTCATTGGTCGACGTAGCCGTAAATATGACGGTTGAACCCCCAGCCGTAAAGGTGCCGTTGTTGTCCCATGATCCGGACACATAGAGTGTGTTGTTGTCAGGAGTAATGGTACCGTTTATCTCTACATCATGTGCATAGAGTGTTCCGGAGTTTGAACTGTCTGGTCGGTAAGCAAAATTACTGCGAACTATAAGCTCTACATCACCGCACGTTCCAGACGCTGATGCACAGACGTACAAATCATTACCTATATCTACATCAAAGAACACGTCCTCATCACCTGATACTGAGTAATCGTATAGCCCAATGAGTGCATTTGTGGTAGTAGTTGCATCATCTGAACCAAGGGTAAGATGTCGTTCGTATAAAGGAATATTCGTCACATTGCCGACTCCATCATACGCAGTAACTGCAGCAGCTTCACTCGCATCACTTGCTCCATCAATGAAGACCATAATTGTGTCTCCAGGGAAAGCAGTAACGTTTGCTATTGACCACGTACCACCTCCGCCAATTGTCCCTGTCTTACCGCTCTGCAATACTCCATTAACAGCGACTGCAACAGTTCCTGATGTTACGTTTGTTGTCTGGTCATACTGTTTCGCAGTACCAGATACCGTCACTCCCTCAGACCACGTTACTGTCCAATCAGAGAGTGTTGGACAATCTCCTGCACTGCACGCAAATGAAGCGTTCACTCGAATAAGGTTGTACGTTGTATATGGCATATTTTCCATAGCCACAGGTCCCGTCGTAAACCCTGCAGAATTACCTGCGAGCACTCCATCTGGTACAAGAGTCCACGAGTCACCACTGTCCGTTGAGTACTCTATTTGATAGAGGATATCTGAAGTTCCAGGTGTTGTATCATTCCACGATAATAGATCCCAACGTGGACCTTCTCCATCATAAAAATTAATTGGGCTGGAAATGACTGAACCTGAGGTTACCGAAGGGTACTTACGTGCACTCATGTGCATCGGCACGTTTGCGGTTGCAAGTGCTGACACGTTTGTTTCAAGCGTTTGACGGGTCGCCCAAACACTTCCATTCCAGTGCGACACATCAATATTGGTATTCGCATCATCCCAAGATGCTACGAGGACCACACCATCTCCCGCCCGTACTGTTTGTACTGCCCATGAGTCGGTAAAAGTAGAAAGCGCTGTCTCAGGTTGCAATGTAGCAGTATCCCAATACCGGTAAAATCCTGTAATGGTATCTGTATACGGGAATAGCAAGTATCCATCACGACCTGATGTCGTCTCATACGTACAGTCAAACGAATGACCTCCGTCTTTGCTATTACTATCAATACTTATCTGCGTCACCGCTCCCCACGCACTACCAGTCCATCTCGTAAAATAAAGACCATTGTTGTTCGCCACATAACACATCGCAAGATTGTCAGAGCCAACATCTTGAACAATTTTCGGGGTTTCAAGATCGTCTGCTAACGCGACTGATGAGGTTGCGCTCCAACTTGAACCATTCCATGTACGTGAGTGGAAGTTCGCATTTGTATTGTTAGAAGTGACAAAAACCGCGTCACCCCCTGACCCTTCATATGCAATATCCATGCCAATGTTTTCAACATCTGCTGCTTCCATGGCTCCCTGCCTTGTACTATTACCCCAACCGCTTCCGTTCCAGACTTGGGCTTCAAAGTCGTACGTGGCTTCAGCAGGGTTTGCTCGTGCAGTCATAATAATCTCGTCAGACTCTGGGTCACTTGCAAGTTCAATCCATTCACAGTTTTGTGTGGAAGCGAGATTGATGGTCGTTGTCGCAGACCAGCTCACACCGTTCCACACACTATATGTTGCCTCACTTCCCCAACAGGACACCGCCAAAGCATCACCCGAGTCCGTCTCATAAGCAACATCAAATCCACGTCGCACCGCACTTGCAAGGGTAGCTAAACTTACGGGAGCACTCCATGTCTGTGTAACTGCAGTGTAGACCTGTGCCTTCACCGCACCACTCACACCACCTGTTACGAGCACATACTCGTCACGAGTAGAAGCAGGTGCAGTTCGAGCCCAGTACATACGTTCTCCGATATTGCTCGCACTTTTTTCAGTACCCCAACTTGTTCCATTCCACATACGGTATCGCGGTGTCTGCAGTACGCCTTCTGCATAAACAAGGAGCACATCTCGAACTACGCTCGTAATACGAGCGGTATCAACACCACTTGCCTCAGTACTATTTAAGGTGTCCGTATCAAGCTGCTCATCAGTTGTTTGATGCCAAGTGGAACTGGTGACAGCTGTATCAACAGTAAAACTTCGCTGTGGTGACCACACGCTCCAAACATCAGCACCACCTGGGTCACGTGCACGCACACGCCACCAGTATGTTGAACCGTTCGTTACCGCATCCCCACTCTGTATAACAAAACGAATAGTGTCACCATCAAAGAACGGCGTTGTATCGGTAGTCGAGGAGGTATTCGTAAATCCTGCATGGGTGTCCGACGAACGTGTCGTCGAACCAGTGAGGAAGGTCGCGTCAGTTGACCAACTTATTTCATATACCAAATCATTTGTTTCAGGATCAGTTGAATAAAATGTAAATGAAGGCGTTGTGGTACCAACTTTTTCGTTATCAAACAGAGTTAGTAGAGTGGGTTGTTCCACTGCATAACCCCAAGAAAGTGTCCAACTTTGGAGTGAAGGACTTGCACCAGCGTTTGTAAACACGGCAACAATACGCAATTCATTGTAGACCGTAGGATCAAGACCAAGAAGTGAAACTGATGAGTTATCAAAGCCTGCACTGTTACCTGCCAGAGCCCCGTCCGGAATTAGCTCCCACGTTCCTGCGTTGTTGTACTCTAGTTTGTATTTGAGATCACTTGCAGTCTCAGTATCACTCCACGAGAGTGACCCCCATGCATTGCCTTGTGTACCCCATTCGTAATCAATTGCCGAACTTGTTGTCGTACCTGTCGTATTCGGTGGTGTGAGAACAATAGAATCAGTCGAAGTCGCTTCAGTTTGTTCATGGGTGTCGGTATCAAATTGATTGAGAGTTGTTTGGAACCATGTCGTTTCAGTTACTGATGAGATAGTAAGACTGGTAGAATCTGACCACTCACCCCACTCACCACTTCCGCTTGGGTCCCGTGCACGAACTCTCCACCAGTATGTCGTACCATTCGATAGAGCTGTGGTTGGAACAAGACGCACATTTTCACCGGCATTAAACGGACTTTTGTCGGAAGGAGTTGTTAAGTTTGTAAACGCTGTAAAATCATCCGAAGAATTCATGTCAATAATAGTAGAACCAAACGTGATATCATCATCAACCTGTATTTGGTAATGCAAATCATCTAGTTTTACGTCTTCAGCCACAAACTCAAACCACGGGGTCGTCGATGCAAGTGCCTGGTTATCAAAAGGTGCTTCGTGAAGCGGTTTGGTAGGTGGCGCATTCGTGATAAGTTGCGGATAGGTGTTGTATGCACTTAATTCTGTTCCGTCTGTATGGATGGCACGGAAACAGTAGTTCGTACTAGAGGTTGCATTGTGCTCAAGTACAAAATCCCACTCACCCTCATTTCCTGTTGTAATGCCGTTTGGATTTGATACTGCAGGATTACTTTCTTCGTATGATTCTACTGTGTCCGACGTCGATAACAAGGTTGAGCTCAAGGTTGTGCCATCTGACACTCCATTATTATGGTACCCGCGCCATGGCTCACTTGAACCAATATCACCAACATCAGTCCAAACCATGTCACTGCTACAGGTAACCCCTTCCGCCCATTGCAACTTTACCTCTATTGAAGATGCGCTCAAGCTCACATTCGTGTCGAGGATAGAAAGACGTAATCGAAGCACTGAACCAAAACTCGGAGCAAACGTTGCCGGAATCGGCGTACTTTCATCAACTGCATCACTTCCTACTGGCCACACATCACTCGGGCTCAGTGAGTCAACATTCGTATACCAACGATATTTATTCTCACTTAAATACGGCTGTCGCTCCCACGAGAGAGACCAGTCGTCAAGGGTTGGAGTTTGTGCAACTGTTGACGTAAGATTTGTTTTAATACAAAGCATGTTATACGTCGATGTAGAAAGGCCTGAAAGATTGAGCGGGCTAGCAGTTGCATCAAATCCTGTGGAGTTACCCGAAAGGACAGCATCAGGTACGAGCACATTACAAGCTGCTGTGGTTGTTGCGTAGTAGACTTGGAGCGTTGCATTGGTTCCTACAGGTTCAGTCGTATTCCAAATCACCTCTCCCCACGATGGTTGACCAATAACGAGGTCGAAATCAACAATAGTTGAAACGATACTTCCTACCGAAGCTTGGTATTGCTGTGCGGCGATAGAAATAGGTTCATACCATGGCTCAGCGGTTCGTGAAGGATAGTCATCTATGGTTGTCTTTGTCGTCCAACTGCTTCCATCCCAAGCGCTAAAATCATAGCGCGTGTTTGTGTTGTCGTGAAAAACAGCAAGTATCTTTCCATCTCCGGTACGTGTGGTATTCACGGTCCATGAATCTTCGACAGAACTGATAGATGCGCCACTATTTACTAAGTACTGCCATACACTTCCTGTAAAGTAGTTGTACTCAGCATTGACTGTATTTGAATATGCCACCAGATGGTACCCATCCCTTCCTGCAGTTGTCTCATACTGACATGATATTGGTCTACCATGTGCATCGGCGTCGGCTACACCGACATCCCCTTCAGTATCATGCTCACGATAGGCCCCCCACGTATTCGTGGTTCCATTCCAAAAGACCGTCCCCATATCGTCATCTTCATCTATATAACAGAGTGCCATATCATCAGTTCCGTTGTCTGAAGCTACCTGCCCCCATTCAAAGTCATCACCCAAACCTACCGTGCCACCAGTACCCCACGATGAACCATCCCATGAGTTGTAAGCAAAGTTACCATTCTGACCATTTGAAATAACAATAACTGCATTGGTGCCACTCTCTTCATATCCTATAGCAATACCCTCGCGCGCGGCTTCGTCTCCTGCTCCTCCGGTATACGAGCTACCCCAACTTCCCGCAACCGGGTCATACACCTGCGCTTCATAGTCAGGATTAGCTTGGGCGACATTGGCTCGCGCTACCATAATGAGCTCATCGGAGGATGGGTCTGCTGCCATAGCGAGCCACTCGCAATTTTGCGTAAACGTGAGGTCAATAGTCGACGTCGCAGACCATGCTGTTCCATTCCATACCGCGTAGCTTGGGTCTTGATTCCCATCACAGTAGGCAACCACAGCATTTCCTGATTGCGTTTGATACTGTACATCAAAAGCCTTATACGCTGGACTTCCAACTGTCGGGGTTACCTCCCATAAGTTTCCCCATGTACCCGTTGTTCCATTATAAATTTGTACATTCACGTCACCCCCCGTATCTTGTGTTGCCAAAATGTACTCATTACGAGTTGTTGCTGCACGAAGCGTTGTCCAGCTTATTTGCCCGCCGACACTAAGTGCTGAAGATGATGCGGACCATGCGGTACCATTCCATATGCGATAGTGTGGTGAGGTGTTAGTGTTTGAACCATATGCCACCATAGCTCCTACAGGCGGTGTTGTTGCAAGACGTACTTTGTTGGCACCATAGGTTTCTGTGCCTGAAAGTGTTCCCTGGTCAAACTGTGTATCTTCTGTTTGTATCCACGCTTTTGGACTGGTGTTTTCTACATAGGTAAAGCTCAAAATATCACTCCACTCTCCATAAATACCGGATCCAATGTCCTTTGCTCGCACGCGCCAATAGTAGGTGGTACCTGTCGTAAGCGCACTTTGCATAGTAAAGCGAATACGATTACCTTCTGTAAAGGGTGAGGTATCCCCTCCACTTACAGTATTGGTAAAACAGTTTGGCGAACACCCAGCTTCATTGTCGGAAGTACGGTCCCCAAGTGGAGAGGTTGCGACATCTGCATCATCATCCCATTGAATTTCATAGATGATATCGGTTGCTCCGTCTGGATCCAGTGCGCTAAATTCAAAGTATGGCGTACTGCTACCTGTTTTTTCGTTATCAAAGGGAACATTGTAGAGAATTGGCTCGTCTGCCGGGTAATTACTTGCAGACCAATATCCCGCAAGATAGAAGTTGTCTGCGGCAGTACTCTCGGTGTAGTACTCTATGGTTGAGCTTGCATCACTTCCCGCGGTAACCATCATCCTTGATGGTGTCACTCCCGTAGAACCTCCCTCAGCTTCATGGAGATCAAGTACTCGTCCCAAAGAAGAACCGTTTGTGCGAACGCCAAGTTCTATCGCACCGTTTGCATCAGCATTGTTTGCAAACACTACTTCAGCAATCCCTGTAGGGGGAACAGTGAGATTGTCGAGTCGACGATCTGTCCATGTTGTGTTTGCTGTAGGACCTCCGAGATCACTCCAACTTTCTTTATAGGTCAAACCTGTCGGCATCGTGTCCCAGTATCCGGACAAAATAAAGTCTACATCGGTACCTATTCCAGGGCCATCATCGTCACTGTATGTTTCCACCCGTGCAGTCGACGTCGTCGCTTGAACAAACATCGTGGCATACGTATCTCCACCAGTCTCTGGCTCATGCAAACGTATGTATCTGTTTAATGCTGAACCATCGGTACGTACTCCTGCGAGAAAGTCGGTATTAGCTTGATTGTTTACCATCACAATTTCTGCCACATCTCCTTGGGTAAGACCATACGTGTTGAGATCCCAGTTGACCCAAGCATCATCAGTCGTACTTGGATCAGTGGTATCAAAACGCTCAACATATACACCATCGGTCCAGTACCCAAGGATACGAAACGTGACGAGTGTTGCACTATCTGCGTAGTACTGTATTGATGAGCTTGCTGAAGCGGTGACATGTACCGTTACCTCTGACATACCTTCCACACCAGTACCTGTCGTCTCCGCCTCATGGAGCAGGAAGCGTCTATCAAGCGTGGAAGAGGCATGACGTACTCCAGCATACAGTTCATTTCCATAGTCGGTGTTGATGAGTGCCATTTCAATGACAGCGTTTGCAGGAATATTGTAGGGGGCACCTGAGAGATCAATTGTAGTCCACGCTCCAGTTGTGCTCGGTGTGATTGAGATAAACTGCTCAACGTATTGTCCAAGGGCATCACTTGCTAGCTTCCACGTACGACTCTCAATAAATGCGGTTTGTCCTCCGATACGTATTTCTGCAGGTCCGAGGAGGTAGACATACGGAGAGACATCGGGTGCATCGTACTCATAGCGAAACACCTGTGTTTCTCCAGCTTGCAATTCAACATTCCACACGAGTCTCTTTGCTCGTCCCCACATGGTCGTTTCAGCATCCCCCGTGTCAATAAGTTCAAAGTCTATCGGAATCGCTTCGACAACCTCACCGACAAAGTCTGCGGTCGCTGTTACCGCAAGCTCCATCACATATGAAGCTTTGGGCCAAATACGAGTCGCACCATGTCGTTCTATGATATACGATTGTGACTCAGCGACTTCAAAGGAGTCAGTTATCTGATGTACTACCTCACCGTCTAGGTTTACGTGAGTAAGGGTAATACCATATTTTCCCACTTCGTGTGGTCGATACCATGCAAGATAGTCAGGATCATCTGTTACATTGTTTGCTCCACAGGTCGGCTGAGGTTCCACCCGTATCTCTTCGGCATCCCCTTCGGGGGTGGTAAGGGTGAGTCGTAACTCGGCATCACAAATTGTGTCTCCTTTATCGTCAAGAGCAGCCATGTGGAATTTGGTCAAATCATCCATCTTATAGACAGACTGTGGTGTATTTATAACTAAAACTCCCCAATAAAAATCAAAACTATCCGAGTATGCAGTTCCTGTTTCGTCTACCGTAAGGGCGAGCGTGTACTTTCCTGGTACCAACTCACGAGGCATTTCAAGTATGTGAATCGTCCATTCACCCTCAACGCCATACACGATTTCAAAATGTGCGTCTTCAACAAGAGCTCCATCGCGCATAAGGTGCACCTCAGTTACTTGCGCCAACCTGTCTCTAAAAAGACCACTCCAAAAACGTGAAAATTTCCCTTTCTGGGGGCGGTACTTAAGTGAAAATGTGATGTCCTCCCCTATAGCAAAATCTTTAAGTGCCTCCCGAAAATCATGCAATTGCGGTACCTGAAGATTTCGTAGGTAGTTGATGTGGTCAAACAGATTTTTTGAAAGAAGTGATTCAAACACACCCACTGCAGGCAGAGGCAGCTCCTCGACAGCACCAAGAGTAGTTGGGACAACAACCTCTTTGTAGCGAGCCAAACGATACTCGATTCCGCCTTCTGGATATCGTACTTCCTCTACATGCATGTCAGGTGGATAAGAAAGCAACAAATCTCGAACGCCTGCAGTCAATTCTTCACCGGAGAGTCGTACCTGCAGTGGTCCTTGTGAAGAGAGTGTTTCTTCACCTCCCTCAACAAGCAATGCTTGTGATACACCTCGTACGAGAGTGATAGGCTCGTTGTCTCTTGACTGCACACGTGCATTCTCATACTCACTTACAAGAGAGAGTACGGCGCCGTCGGAAGGTTTTGTAATACCCGCATAGGCAATAGGTTCCGGTGTCAGTTGTGGCGCGAGTAGTCGAGAAGCTGAAGTCACTTGCTCGTTTCCAAAATAGGCAAACAAGGTTCTCGTGGCGAAAGCTTCTCTCTCAAGCTCGACCATATAGGTAGCAAGCTGGTCAACATATGAGTAGTCTCCTGGCCGTGAAGGAACTTCTTTTCGCGTCGCTGGGTCATAAAAACGCACATCAGCACCATCAAGAGCAGCCCGCTCAAAAAATTCAGAATGAGTACGGTCTATACGTACCTCATATAGTCCTGGAACATCACCGTCAAGTGATTCACCTGCCTCGAAGGTAACGGGCATACGGTAGCCGAAAGCACTGCGCCACCACATACTTCTAGTCGCATCAGCTTCATCACCTTCAACCTCTACCACAAATTCACCAGCACGTTGTACTTCAAACTCAAGATCAATTGCAAAGTACCTTGTCTCCCTTGGCATAATCCTGAAATCTCTGTCGGCTTCCTGAATGCTCGTGAGAAGTGTAGGAGTATTCTCTTCTTCGTCATTGCCAAACAGACGGTCAAAAAAACTTGTGGCACTTCTTCCACCGTCAGTGACCTCAAGTAATGGAATAGGTTCCCACCCATTTTCATACACCATTGTTTCGCTTATGTTTATTCTGTCATTCCCTACGATACAATTGGTCTTGTCTGCATTAAATGAATTACATGTTTCTGTTTGTCCTGTTGCTCTACAGGTGTACGTACTCGTAAGTTCAACTTCTGAAGTATCCTCTACGACTTCGGTTTCTTCATTTGGATCAGGGGTGAGTACTTCTGTCTCAAGGGTACCGGTTTCTTCTTCTACCAACATTTCATCTCCACCCTCAGGTTCTTCTCCATGTTCACCTTCAACAAGCGCTTCTGGTTCAGTGCTTGAAATCACTTCTTCCACAGGCTCAAAAGTTTCTTCTGTTTCAGAAATATTTTTGTCTTGAAAATTTTCTATGTCTGCACTATTTTGACTGAGCTCCAGGTCCCACCCCGCTTCACAAAAATATGCTACCTCGCTATACACTGGTGTGTCATTTGGAGTGGGAACGTTTTTTATTCGTTCCTCTAAGCGCATCACCTGCGCCTGATGTCCAGTACGTGTAATGAGGCGGAAATTCTCTTCTCGATTACTCATGTTGGTTACCGCAATGTATGCACGTGCGGTAGTAAGTCCGTTGTACACATCAAAATCACTTCGTAGTACCAACTCGTCCCCAGGCACATACTCCGTAGCGGTAAGCTCGATTCTTTTCTCATTTTCTATGAGCACATCTGGTCGCCCTGAATCTTCAAGCACCGCAAGCTCGTGCAGAATGTTACTTACTTCAGGCAATGTTTGGTCAACTGATTCAGCCTCATAGGTTGTGTCTATCCACACACTGTCGACAAACAGTTCAGTACGGACTTCACCCTGTCGCACGTATTCAAGTTCAACGCGAAAATCATTAAGGGCATCCCATGACTGCACATTGGGAAGCTGAAATGCAAAGTGACCACCGTTGTCATAGTTGCTTAAAGTTTTATCTAACAATATTTCTCCAGCCACATACCATGCACCACGGTACTGGTATCGAACCAAAAGCTTGTCAGGAGTAAAACTTTCTCCAAGAGTTTGTGCTGCAAGTGAAATACGAAGCTCGTATCCTTTTACCGTAAAATCAGAAAGTACGCTTCCAATATCAAATCCGGTAAATTGGATTGTGTGGCACTCTATTCCCAACACCTGACACACGCGCACGTCCTCCTCTGCTTGAATGATATCGTCTGTATTCCCCTCCGTATTTTGATTTTCTGAAGTTGCACCTTCTGAAACTTCACCATTTTCAGTTGAATCAACTTCCTCTACACCCTCTACTGGTTCGGTTCCCTCTTCAGCTTCTCCAGATACTTCTACTGATTCTTCCAAAACAGGTTCCTCTACCGATTCATCTTGAGAACCTACCTCAGTGGTAGACTCACCTGTGTCTTGTGCACGTGCCGTGTATCCAACAAAACCTCTTGAAACATTAAGGAGATACCTCCCCACAGAAATGTCCGGAAGGGGTAGTATTTCTTCTTCACTATTCTCTACCTGGTCTTCTTCAGATTCATTTAGAGGAGCATCATCAGATACTGTTTCAGTTTCTTCAGTCCCGTCTTCTTGTGTATCGTCTGCATTACCCTCTGTTATTTCTACATCTCCAGTCTCTGGTAACCCAGTATCGAGTATTCCCTCAGGGGTTACAATTACAAATGTGGAATTTGTGCGATTGAAATCATCAAAAATAGCTTGGGCACCAAGATTTTGTTCCAACGCCAAACCTTCTTTCATCCAACCATCACTTGCAACATTGGTAGGAAAAATATGTATAGTACGCTCTTCATCTGTAGCAAACACTGCTACGGTTATAGTGAAAATCACAAACAAAGCAACCGCGAGAGATAGCTTGTAACGTTTGAATATTTGAAAGGTAGCGTGCATCAAAATACCAAAAGAGCCCCAACTCATGGGAACATCTAGGTCATATACATTATTGCACAAAAATGGCTTAAAATATCTAAAAAAGTCATATATAACGCCATATACTGTGGATAGCATTTACAATTTTAAACAAAACTCACCCCGCATTTTAGGCTCTGGGTAGAAAAGCCTCTACACGTTCGTACAATCGTTTGTAGTAGAAGTATTTTTCGATCAGCTCTCCCCCCGTGCAATAAGAGTACCCGCACTCATGACTGATACCATAGTGTGTCCAGTTTACGTAGATCCACATGTATGCAAGTTTCGCAATAGAGTATCGCAAAAAGCAAGGGTACTTTTTCTCATAACCCATAGTCTTATCACCTTACCACACACCTTGGCGTCGACGTCGGTGTATACCTGTTGTGCCGAACATTTGGACCCACATAAGCGGATGCAGTTCGAGGCGCACAGGCAAAATACTGCGAGGCGTACAGCAGTACGATGAGTAGTATTTTGTGTAGTGCAACAAAGAAATGCGACCAATTTTTCTTATGAGCTTTGCGAATTAGAAAAATGAAGTACTCTTGTGGTGCGCCGTTTATGTGGGTCCAAACCTACTTGAGGAGCTTGCGAACATCCTCCACCTCCTTATCAATAAGTTCTTCAGAAATATCCAATGCGTCTTTAAGTCCTTCGAGAATTGTTCTCTCCGTATCAGTCATGTTGGGTTTGTGCGATAGCTCAAGCACCTTCTCCTCAATTTCATCTCTAAGGACTCCAAAAATATTAATAAGTCTGTCTCCAACCTCAGCTGTTTCTCTTTTAATATGATCTTTTTCTTCATGAAAACGACGTCGCTCTTGAATTAACATCGTAATAACGATTGCAAGCGCACCCATAAAGAGAAGTGATACCCAATATATAGCCCCGAAGCCACTCTCCTTAATAGCATTTGGGTCCACCTCTTCAACCTTGGTTCCCGTTACAGTAACGGGGGCCTCGGCTGAGCGTTCATTGCCAGCGAAGTCGACAGCTGTAACACCTATCGTATGGTCTCCCGGATCCAAGTTGGTAATCGTATACCCGCCTGAGACTAGCTCGTTGGGCTGAACATCGCGTGGACTTTCTCCGTCTATCACAACACGATACAGTTCTACACCCGAAAGCGAGTCTTGTGCTTCAAATCGTATTTGTGCCGTTAAGTCTCCACCTACTGCAGTTACCCCAAACTCATCTGGTGGTGTGGTGTCAATTTGCAGTTTGTACGAAGTTGAACTTCCCCACCCTCCTCGATTTAAGTATTCCGCAGTGAAGTACCACGTACCGTCCGTTATCCCCGTTTTACTCCATTCACCTACGGGCGGTTCATGTTTCTCAGTCGACGTCGCATCAGGAACATCTCCAAACGCAAACCGAACTCCAAGAACCCCATAGGGAATATCCCACGTGAATTTCGCATCTGATTTGTTATACCACACACCCTGTTCTGGATGCGTAGGACTTGAGATATCAGGAGCATCCGGTGGTGGGATTTTGGTATTTCTTTCTTGTGTAGGGGTGGTGGGCGGAGTAACTGGATCAGGTGGCTTGGCTGAAGCAGGGGTGACAGTAAATGTCGCTCCCGCAGAACCCGAAAGTACGTCCTGCCCTGCACCCGCAAGTAGGGTGGATTTTGTAAATTCAACTTTAGCAGAACCTTCTGCTTTTGCCTTAAAGGTAATGGTTGCGACTGCTTTTGAGCCAGAAATAGCCGTTGTACCACCTCCAGAAAACGTAATAGTCCCACCACTTATTTTTGGTTCAACTACCCAAAGATTAAAAGGTGAACCCTCTTTTGATACTGATACAGCGGTAAGCTTGCTCGTGTCGTAGGTAATAGTCGCTTCACCCGTGTTGACCGCATCAGTACCCGCATTGACCATGACCTTTACAGCAAAAGTTTTACCAACCTCGAAACTGCCGTCTGCTGGTGAGAGTAGGTAGCTTGCAGCCAGAGAAACCTGTGGCACAGTGAGGCCGACAAGCGAACACATAAAAAACAGAAAGAAGAGTTTCTGTCTAAAATTTGGTAATGTGAAAAAAGCCTCGCTCATGCTCAATGTTTGCGAGCGAGGAATCTTATTGTAGACCCTGCGCTCCGTGATCGTCTGCACGTACTACATTCAAACGAAGTCCTTTCCCTTGCTTACCAATGAGTGGCAAACGTAGTGCCAATACGCCATCTTTTGTTTTTGCCTCTGCTCGTTCAGGATCTATCTCATCCGGAAGAATTATTTGTCTGTAAAAATCCCCCCAATGGCATTCCTCGAGAGTAAAATCACCATTTTGTGAGGCGTGTGATTCGTGCATGAGCTGTTCTGGACGAAGGGCCGAACCTTGAATACTTACCACGTCGTTGTCTCCTGCAATAGAAACGTCCAAGGTCTGCATATCCATACCTGCAAGTTGTGCATAGATGACTATTTCTGTATCAGATTGAAACACATCGACAGGAAGCTGAAGTGCGTGACCAGGAAGTACTGGCTGTGAACTTTTAGCTGACGCTGAGGCATCTACAAGCTGGCCTTCTTTGTCAACAAGACCTTTCCCTTTTAGTTTATCCATAAAAGTACCCATAAGAAATGAACTATGACTAATGAACTACTAATGCGATGTGATGGCGACCCCTCTTAGAGTAGCAACTGCATTCGTAAGAACAGTATACCACCACTTATGCATGAAAAATAAAAAAGTGCTGAGGGTAAAATGGGGATAAAGAAAAAGAGTTACCGAGTTGCGAGTAAAGCGAGTATCGAGTTAACGAGTTACGAGTGTCGATGAAGATAGCAAAGAAAAACATCGCACAGAACTTTTGTTTTTGAGTGAATATCGAGGCACCAAGGAGTCATGTTTACGAGTCGTATTATCTATACGATGAGAAAACTGACGACGCAGGTAACAAAGATATTCGCCAAAAACAGAAGTTCTGGTTAGCCTGTCCAGTAGAATAGAAGTATAGAAAAGTCCGGTAGCGAGACCGTTCCGTCTTTGTTTACATCCGCTTCAACACTTGCAGTGTTCCAGTTAAAAAGAAGTATAGAAAAGTCGATTAAGTTTACCGAATCGTCACAGTTTAAATCTCCTCGACTCAGACAATCATCATCAGCAACCGTAACACCTAACCCTATTGTTTTTCTGGCACTTTTATCGCTCTCCACAAGGCCGTTTGGCATTTTCCCTTGTGCGACAAACTCATAGGTCCCCTTAGGAAGTTTCAGAGTAGGTATAGTGATAGTCCATGCTCCACTTCCATCTGCGGTAGTTGTACTCACAATATCTGCTGTAGAAACCTCAGCAAGCTTTGGACGTAGCCATGTCGTAAGCACTGCTTGTGGTGCAGAGTATCCCGTTACAACGAGGGGTGTCCCAGGCGATATGGAAGCTTCAGCCACAGACACCGTTGGAGGCAACATAATGTTATTGAGAGAGTTAAGGGTGTTTGTTTGTAGCCATAGTGTGGTTGAGAAGGTAGCACTGCGTACACCTTTGCTGTCTACTGCATAAATGCCAAACGAGTACGATCCTCGATCAAGACCTTCTGTTTTGTCACTAAATTCTCCACCTCCTCCTGCTCCCTTCGTAGTTATGGTGACACCGTCCCTGAGGAACGAAACGGTAGCCCCAGGGTACGCCCATCCTTCTATACTTACATCAGCTTGAGGAAGCTTGGTACCTGTACCATCGTCTCCACCCCCGCTCGAACTACCTCCACCACCATCTCCGCCAGCAGGGCTTGTACCACTCCCTGACCCCGTAGAACCGCCTCCTGTACCGACATCGTCTCCTGTCCCTGATCCACCCTGCACCGTTGTCGAAGAAACTCCCGTGCCCGTGCCCGTGCCCGTCGTCGTGGCTGTCGACGTCGCACTTCCTGGCATGAGACCTATAGTAAACGAGAGTTCGTAATCCGGATCCATTTCGTTTTCTCGGAAGTCCACACATCGGAGAAAGTAGTCGTACGTCGTGTCGTCTTCAAGATTGCTCACTTGTGCAAAATGCCACTTAACAAGTCCTGAGGAAGTGCCTGTGAAGGAATATGGCATCAGGTCATACGCCATACTTGAGGTTGCAAAACGACAGTAAGCAGCTTCATCGGTAGTTACAAACATTTCTACTGCTCGGGTACCAACCTGTAACAGTCCGGTAGGCACCGCCGACAAAATAACTGGGGGTATTTGGTCAGTCGTATCGACTGGTCCGGCTGTCACCTGATCAACTATAGCTATCATAGTGCGCCCATAGTCCAGCTCGACATCACTGGTATTGTATGTGTACACTGTCACGGGGTATGAGCTAGTCGCAGCACTTAACTGTGCTTGCACATCTCCAGTAGCACCATACTGAGCATTCGTGCCTATTTCTACCACTACTTCGTTATTAGCAGGTATGCCAAGGGAGGTATTTAGATCAAAACGTATCTTCCCTGCACTTCCACTCGTGACCGTCACATCATCAGTACCAGCTGTTTGTATGGAGGATAGTGGTCTCTCGGTGTACGGTCCCCCTGGAACTGCGGAGAAAGCTATATCGACGTCGGAAAAGTTCAGCGTTGCCGGCAATATAATTCCACCCTCATCAAAAACTATTTCTATGGCGCCATTGGCAGGAACTGCTTGCGTCAGAGTAAATGTAATCTTTTGATTCGTGTACGCACTTGGGGCGCTGGTCGAGAGCAAGTCGCTAATGCGCGTGAGGTAGCTCGTCGCATACACCCTAGAAACAAAAGTAAGTAGTACACATACAACAACCAATCCAAAAATACTTTTGTGAAATTGTGGTGTGATTTTAAAATGTTCCATGTATCTACTTATTTGCTCTCAACTGACACAACACATCTGAATCCCAATGCATCACCATTAAAGGTTTCGGGACTTGCCGCATAGGTAGCATATAACCCTGCATCATCATAGTTATTGAAATAGCCTCCACGCATAATTCCCGCCTCAATGTTTGAGTCTGTCCAAAATCTATCATTAAAATAATTTGCACTTTTTTCTGTCCCAGTCGTATATGCCAGACAAACCCTGATTCGGGAAGAATGGAGTTTTGATACATACCGAGAGCAACCGTACCTTCTACCCACTCCCACACGTTTCCTATCATATCGTATGCACCCGCAGATGAAATGCATCGCGTTCCACTGCCTGTTTCAGAAACTCCCTCTGCCCTGTTGTGTGCAACATTGCAATCTTCTTCGTTCCAGCCACTCGCCTCATCGGGTGTGCCAAACGCTGCAACAAACCATTCGTTAGGTGTCGGTAGTCGTTTACCCGCTTGTGCGCACGCGCGCTCTGCAAGCTCTCGCGTTACATGTCTCCATGGTATACGCTCTTTTCTAGCAACAGGTATACACGTAGTGTTTGAAAGGTTAAACATTGATTCATCGATATTTTTGGGATCTTGATAGAAGCACGCCTCATGTGCAGACACCTCGTACACATCAATACAGAAAGGATTAAGTGTTTTTGAGATGTACACCATATTGTCAGGACATGAACCCTGAAATGGTCGCGTAGAAAACAGCAAACCACCAAGTAACGTGTGGTACTGGTCGCGAAAGTCAAAAGCATTCACAGCAAGTGTGGCGAGAAGCGTTGAACCCACAACGACCGCTATGGTCTTTGCCAGATTTCTAAGCATGATGTATAGGATGGAAATGCACCCTATATCAGTATTCTATCATCGAAATGGCCTATCCCTTTCCTGATGCAGTGGATAGAAAAGTTGAAAGTTAAATGTTTAAAGTTAAAAGTTAAATGCACCTCGCCTTCGGCGAACACAATCCCGCACATGCGGGATTGTGAACTTTCAACTTTAAACTTTCAACATTTAACTCACTAGTGATTTTCGTCTCTTTGAATCAAGATAAAAGTTCATTAAGATAAGTCCCAAGAGACCACTACCCATGAGCGTGATAAGAAGTAGCACTTTTCTATCGCCTGAACCTTGTGATGTGGTAAGAGCAAGCTCACGAGCATCAAGCATCTTCTCTCTTTCATCTAACTGTGCTACAAGAGTATTCACACCATTCTCCTCTACGCCAGCATACACACCGACAGTGTTTGCGGTCAAATCAGAATCTTGTTGAAGTGCAATACTCCAACTCTGCCCGAGAAGTAGTGCAAAGGCTGAAAACAATACAAGAGTCGTATTAAGGAGAAGTTTGATTTCTCTCTTTGAGTATAACCAAAACATACCTCCACTGTAGAACTCTTAGGCAAAAAAGGCAACCATTCCTATAAACAGTAAAGCGAGTATGACAAGTATCCACGTTGTAGTTCGTACCAATCTTTTTGCAAAGGATACATTCTGTGACTTGTGCGTACTTTGTGGTGTTTGCCCTGCTTTCTTGAGCATACTTCGTACATACCTACGTACACCCACGATAAAGGTGAGGAGTACTATTGCAAGTGCACCGAATGCTATTCCAATTTCCTTCAATGGTAATACCCAGAAACTTACCTCTTTTGTGATAGTTCTTTTTTGTGTATCACCGAAGAGCACACTTGCTTCCGCCGTATATCTTCCGAGTGCAAAGCCGTCAAATTCCCATGTGGTATCAAACACTCGGTCGAATCGAGGAAGTATAGCCCCCCCTGTCTCATTAAACTTCACCTGCCCTACTTCATTACCAAACATATCAAAGATATTGATAATACCAAGGGGTCGTTGATGTATCGTACCAGTGTTCTCTATTTTGGTTTTAAATATTACCGACGGCGTCGTAACGATAGCCTTTTCGGTAAAAAATTCACGGAAGAGCATGTCGTCGTTTATCTCACCTCGCACTCTCAGGTTCACGAGTGACGCTACGTGGAAGCCCACTCCAGCTCCTGTCTCGGTAACCTTGTCAGCTTCTCGCGTTACGAAGAAAGCGGCAAAGTAACTCCCCGGAGATGCATCTGTAGGTACTTCTATGCGATACGGCACTGCGACAGATTCACCTACCTCCATGGTAACAGATTCAAGAGAGGGCTTCAGCCATGCAGCTGCTTCCAAAGGATCATTGTTATTCACTTCATCTGCAAACGAGGGCGTACCTGTCTCACTCATCCCTGTAATGTTTCGCGTACCGATATAGTATGTTTGTTTTCCCCCCTCTTCGTTTGAGACGGTAAGCACACCCTCAAGCACCTGCCCTGCATCCACCACTTCGTCTATCTGGCTCGGCTGGACCTTAACTGCAAGACCGCCCTGCGCATGTGCACATGTACTCTGGAGAGTTAGGAGCCCTATTAAAAACATACCACTACCCAGCAATTTTATACTTTTAAGTGTACTGTGTTTTACCATAAGAAAATTAAATGATTTTTCAATCTATAAACCTCCGTACAAAAAATGTGCGGAGGTTTATAGTATAGCATTAGCGTAAAGTATACCTCGCTACTTCTAGAATACTGGCGTAGCAATGTAGGTAAGTGTAGCAGTGTAATCTTTTGCAGCTTCCTGTAGATTGCTAATCTCAACTTTGTAAGCTACGGTCGTTGTACCAACTCCCATACCACCAGACTGTAATGCAGGTAGAGGGTGATAAAACACTTCTACAGGATTGTTTATGAAGTTACCAACATACGCCGCCTGTGCATTTCCCCACAGACTCGGTACGGTACTTGAACTCACTACGTTGTCGTCAGAGGTAAGTCCCCAGTGACCATAGGTATCAATCGAACCAAGCACTGGTGTAGGACCATCCCATAAGGTACTTGAGGCAATACCTCCTGCATCTGGTCCGTTAACAAACGGATTAATCGTCGCGCCGTTTCCTGATGTAAGCGTTTGGTCTGCAAACACGGTAACGCTGAAGCCGTTAAGTGCGTTTGTGTCAACTCGAAGTTGCTGTGCCATAAGTTTCGCTGTATCAGGAGCAATGATACCGAAAGGAACTGTAGTTGCTGTAGAAGAAGCAAAGGTGGTAGTGACGTCATCGTTGACACTAACACCTCCTGCAACTCCCTTTATAGAGATACCGAAGCGGTAACAGTAACATCATCAATAACTGCAATACGAGTATCTCCTGAATCAGTCATCGTTCCTCCAAGACGTATCACGTATGAATCGGCTGTTGCAGGGTTCGCAATGAAGTTTGTAACTCCCGCAACAATTTGTACAACGGTGCCGGCAGTAATGCTGTCAGTTGGACATACGGTAAGTTCAATAAAATCAGCAGTGTCATCTACATCACTCGCGTACATCTCACTCGCGGCTCCAGTACAGTTTCCAACAGCAGCGACTTCGGTGATAGTACCGCCTGAAACAGCTGAAATATTGATATCACCAAGAGCAAGACCTGTCAGGTCAAACTCTTGACCATCTGGATCAAAAGTAACACGTAGTGTTTCCGATGCAGCTATGGCATTTACTAACTCAAACTGTAATGTGTGCGTGGCATCTAAACCTATATCTGAATCTGATAATGTGTCGCTAAACTCAACAACGTTGTCTGCGTTTGCGTTATGAATCATGGCAGGCAAGCCTAAACTCCATGCAAGCAATGCGACAATAGTCGCTAGAGCGATAGTTCTATAGTGCATTGGAAATGCGAATGCTATATTTTTCATGCGTGATTGTTAATAATAATTAATAAAAAGGGCTGACTAATGTATAGCTAAAAAACCTATACGTACGGATGTACATATAACAGCAATGGTGAAATGGTGAGCGAATACAATCCGCCAACTACATTCAATAATGATTATACATGGTATATAGCTTTTAAATGTAATAATACTGTGGATAACACGACGTAAATTTTAAATTTACAATTTGAAATTTGAAATTTGAAAACAGCGCTGCACTCTTCTCTACAACGAATTGAAGGAAGAGAAATATAAAACCATCCACAAATTAACCATTGAAATTTTTTCGTCTTTGCGAGTCGAAACGAAGCAAACCATATATGGATCGCTTTGTTGCGACTCGCGATGACAATCCTACTGGTTAGTTGTTGCTTGTATAAGCAATACTTTCCGAGCAGTTATTTGAATCTTTTATTTCCCCAATACACTACTCTTCTTGTAGTTCTATAGTGCTTCCATCAGGACGAACCTCCGTCACACTGTAGTCACGCGTAACAGTCATCACATCCTCAAAGAAAAAGCTCAGCACAAAGCCACCAAACGCCACAACCACAACAGAAACAAAAAACAACCAGTACTTGTAAAGAAATGTACCGAAGGTGAGTACCTCTGTATGTTGCTGGTGATGTGACATGTACACAGCCTGCACATCAGGCTCTATCACTTCACGCGCAGGGGTACCTACACGTCTCAAATCTATCAACCCTGCTTTAATAGGCTGTACCAGTGTGCCTAGTTTAATACGAGGAACTTCAGTAGCTACATACTTACTCTGTGGTACATGCGCTGTCTGAAAGTCACCCTGCATCTGCAAATGTGCGGTTTCGAGAGCGAGTGCACGACGAATGTAGAGTCGTAGTACCCATCCCACAAAGAACACGAGTGCGAGTAAACCTCCAACAATCTGTAATAACGGCACTACTGGCAGTACATAGAAGTATGTCGTCGCAAGTGCTGACTGCTTGGCGTCCTTACCATACCCTATCGTTGCTTCTGCTTTATATCTCCCTATATCCCACAAGCCCGTATCTGACTCCCATGTAAAGCTAAATTTGCGCACGCTGTTTGGAAGCACGTTTCCATAATCCTTTTGCTGGTTAATAGGAATCGTTCCTCGCACCTTTCCAAACATGTTGTAGATAACAATATTTCCCTGCGGTATGAGGTGTACATTTCCTTTGTTCTCAAACCGTAGTGAGAGTTTTGCTGTTGCAGTGTCATACACCATTTCTTCCGTAGCAAAATCTCGTATCTGTCCTTTCTCAATCACATCACCGGAAACGGAAAGAAAGATGAGTGAGGCTATGGAACTGGTAACATTCACCGTGTTGCCTTCCACCCCTCTCCCCTCTGGAGATCTGTTTCCTATCAGGATAGCTGCATAATGTCCGCCTGGGGCGGCATCATTCGGAACAGTAATAGTAAGTGGGAGTTTGTACGTCTGCTCCCGCACAATAGAAAACGCTTCTTGAGGCACAGTAATCCATCCTGCTAGTGTAGAGCTCTCCTCACTTTCAGCAGTAGGAGTAATGAAGACAGGACTTCCACTTTCACCTGATGGGCGAAAAAGTACCGGGTCTGCAAATAAAGAGAGGTCGTACTGGTTGTTGTTCACGACCGTGATATATGAAGACCATGTCTCCCCCGGTTGCAGGTTTATCTGGAAGAGAGGCGGAGCAATCGTTAAACTCAAACCCATCTCAGATGCAAAGAGAAGTGAGGTGGGACTGAAAATACTGACACAGCACAAAAAGACAGTGCAGGCACGACCGATATTGTACTTATAGGACTTATGCAAACGAGTGGAGTTCGAGGCGAGCAAACAAAATAATACGAGGCGTATAGATAGTACGGTGAGTATTATTTTGTGTAGCACAACGAAGAAATCCGCCGCTTGCGTATGTCCTATCTTACCTTCTCGAAGATAACTGAATAACATTTCCATGTGTTTTAGTATTCCCTTTTGTATCCCTTGGCGCAAGAGTCACTGTGGCACCATACGTATGTGCTTCATTTCTGCGAGATACCTGCTCTCGTGCCTGCCTTGCGTCCGTAAGGTGCAGATGGGTTACCGATGTATGTGTCTGTGGTATACGAGCAGATACTTGTGGTATTCGACTGGTTCGTCGGACATCACTACGCTCTACGAGGTCCTCATCTACACGTGCTTCCGCGCGCTTGCGAGCACGTGCTGGTTGCGCCATGGAGCTCATATGCACAATGTATGTACCTACTACGGCAAGTACGAGAACTCCCATCAAGGCTGCCGTAATCTCTTTCCATGGGAAGACCCAGAAGTACACCGTGTCTTGTACGCTTGCAAGCTGGTTTTCTCCATACTCAAGATCAAGGAACGCTTTATACTTTCCAAACCTGCCCACAGCACTCCATGACGCCGCAAGTTGTCTTTTATTTTCAGGATTTATTTCTTCACCGTCAGCGTTTAAAGGAATACTCCCCACCTCCTCTCCTTTGCGGTTAAAGATGCGTATTGAACCCCTTGGTTCAAGCAAACGGTTCCCCACGTTTTCAAGCAAATATGAAAAAGATACTGAGTTGCCAAGCACTACACTATCTTCACTTATAAAATTTCCCAACTGTAATCGCTCTATCGCATTGTCTTCCACCTCTACATTGAGCATGAGTGCGCTTCCTTCTATACCTGCTTCTGCTTCGGTGCGACGTGCCCCTTCACGAAACTGTAGTCGCGCGTAGTAGCTTCCGGGCTTTGCACTCAAGTTGACATGTATCAAGTACGGAATTTTTCGACTCTCTCGAGGGTCAAGATCTATCACTCCTCGGGTGATTTCTACCCAGTTTGCCAAAGACGTCGATAGGTCCGATGCTCCTGGCCCCACAAACTCTTTTGCACCTTCAGTGGGGTCGATATTTTCTACTGATATGTATACATCTACTCGCTTGTCAGTATTGTTGGTAACAATCACCTCTTTTTTGATAATGTCCCGTGGTTTTGCTTTTTCATTTGCTACTACTGGAGAAACAGAAAACGTACTCAACCCCATACTCGTGTCTGGTATCGAGCCATCAACTTCTGCCTCTGCTTCTACTTCTACTTCTACTGGTACAGCATCCTCTATCTCACCTTGCGGAAGTGGTTCTTCTGCAAATACTAGTACTGTAGTAGTAATTAAGGTATACGCAAAAAAACAGGCCAACATACCGAAAAGAAAGGCCTGACGTACGGCTACCTGAGTGTTTACCCCCATAGGTATATTGTAGCGTATCTACGCAAAAAACTAGCATTTAAAGGTGTGTATAGAGTGGGCAAATTTGAAATTTGAAATGAATCCCGTTAAAGATCCTGCCATTTATGTAAGTTCTGAAGGACTTACGTAAACGGATGCAGTTCGAGGCGCGCAAACAAAATACTACGAGCCGTACAGGCAGGTACGGTGAGGAGTATTTTGTGTAGCGCAACAAAGAAATGCGACCAATTTTTCTTATGAGCCTTGCAATTAGAAAAATGAAGTACTCTTGCCTGCCCCGTACCCATTGCGAAGCTTTGTGGTACTGGGGTGGTGCGCCATTTATGTAATTTCTGAAAGGACTTACATAAATGGATGCAGTTCGAGGCGCCCAAACAAAATGGAACGAGTTGTATGAACAATACTACGAGAGACATTTTGTGTAGGACAACGATGAAATGCGCCGTTTCCGTAAGTCCTACACGAAATAATGAAATAAGATGACAGTAGCTACCGGCAAAAACAAGTTATCTGATCCTCGCAATGATACCACTTCAACAGCAGTGAGAACGACTGCCATATATAATGCTTGTACGTACTGTACGTCAAAAAATACGAGGACACAGAAAGATGCTACGAGACAGGCAAAGGAACCTTCAAAGGAACGTTTTTCATCATATATATGATACGTGTGGGTACCGAAACGTATACCTGCGAGCGCTGCAAATGTATCAGCAAGCGCTAATAATAGCATCGCAGTCTGGAAAAGAGGCACATTTTCGGGCAAAGCTACGTATGCGGTCACCACTACCCCTACTACAAAGAACAGTTCACCGAAAGAAACTCGTTCGACATTGTGCACAGCAGTATGCAGACGAGCAAACCGTATAAACATAAATACACCCAAAAGCACGAGTGCAATGAAGATAAGTACCTCTACACGCACAAGAGTAGCAAGAACAGCAAATGCCATTGCAAGCACTGCGTGCAATCCTTTTCGGATAAATTCTTTATGTATATGCATATTTTCCATTCCAGGTAACCGTACACTTTACACAACTAACTCCAAAAATATCGTCTTTGCGAGTCGCAACGAAGCAAACCAGGTCTTGTTTACAGGTGCGACTCGGTTAGTTAGAGATGGTATAGAAACAACAGGTCAACTCTTTTACACCACTGCGTCACGAAGTTGGTCACGCGTCTCACTATATGTTTTTTGTATCGCCTCAAGTTCACGAGCAACAAATTCAGGTAAATCTGTCATGTGTGCGTCTAGAAAGGCAAATACCTCCTCTTGCTTTGCACCATCCTCGGGGTTTGCTTCACTGCTCTCAAGAAGGCTCGTAAGAATGTCACGTTTTGAACTATCAAGTTCAGCCCATGCTTTATGCAGGATTTTTTGCATTATCACTTCACCGACATCTTCTGCAAATTCCTCGAATTCTTCTTTAGAAGCATCTTCTAAATCAAAGGAGTCTACATTTGTATTTTTTGTATCATTCATATCTATATCGTTATGCATTTAGAATTTTTTTGTCTCTATAACTTGTCCTTCTGGGGCGTTTGGATGCAGTTTTTTAAGCATGGCTTCGTGTTGTTCCAACTGTAGCATTACATCTTTCGGTTTCATACCATCATAGGCACTCCAGTCAATGGAAAACTTGGCAAGTGGTGTATCGCTAGCACCTTTAAGTGCTACTGCGATGTCAGTTAACTGCGCATGGACCATGTCCCTAAAGGTGTGGTTGTTTTCGGAGTTAAAAAATTGATGTGCGGTGAGCGAACGCCATTCAGGCTCTTCTGTAGGATACTTAATCTCTACCAGCTTTGTTATTTCAGGTGTAACTTCAATAGGCGGAAGTTTTGCAACGGCTCTCGTGCCATATACAGGATCTGTATTCCACCCCACTTTTGGTGCCTCATACTTAGCGAGAGGTATTCGCTCAACTTCTGGAAGAGTGGTTTTACTTTCAGGAACTGCCGTATCTGGTTTACTTTCAGGTACTGCCGTATTTTTAGGAACGGTAACTGGCTCTGGTATTGGTTCAGCTGTTGGTAGATTGTCTGGAGGGGTAGCAAGTTTAGGTCTGAAAGGTTCTACTTCTTCCAAACGCAAATGAAGTTTGTTGATAAGCTCTCCAAGCGTATCGTTATTTTTTACACTTTGTTCAATAATATCAGCAACATTTGGTATCTTCGGTTGTAGGGAATGCTCAAGCTTGTCCACAAGATTATATGTTAAAGCTTCAACCCCCGCACCCATCGTTACAGGGGGCTTATTATCAATGGTATACGTCAATGATTTGCTTTTATCAAAAATATCCTCCATACGCACATGACTCATTGGTCCCCAGTAACTCATAATCAAGCTCCTTTGACCTTGAAGGACGGAACCTTGAAAGTACCCCTCTTTGAATAAATCTGCTAATGCCGGTCGTGTAGCTGCACCATGGTAGTCAGGACCAATTTGCTCTTTAGCATGGGCTAGATCTTCCTTAATAGTCATCGGTGGTGCTTCTTTCGTAGGTTCAGGGACATCTTTAACCTCCGGTTTGGTAGCGTCTTCCAGTGGAAGAGATACTGGTGGTTTTTCTACAGGAGGAGTAACCTCAACCGGAACACTTTTGTGTCCGTGAATTTTTTCGATTTCAGTACTGAGCAAATCTTTATCAAGTGTAGCCTCATAAACGCCATTTACTTTTACCTTATGCCAATCTTCGCCCTTGATATTGAAATCCCTCATCATATTAGGATCCTTTTCAATTTCTTGCTGAATCAAGTGGGCTATTTTACCCCGTTCAACATCAGTGAGATTTGGGTAGGTCTTCTTCACCCATGTATCGTTCTCAAGAAAATCTTGCAGTTCACCCTCTACACTTGAGCCTGCCTCATAGACACCTTTGAGCGTAACGCCTTTTTCAGAAATTATTTTAGATACGTCTGGGGTTGGTTCTAAAGGTGCCTCATTGAGATTTTTTGGTATTTCATAAGGTGGAACATCTTTCAGAGGTGGGGTTTGTGTATCTGTAGAAGCTTCTTCTCCAATACCAAGTTTTTGAAGTAGCTCTGCGATATCAGGCTTAGCTGAATATGCGTCCACCGCAGACTTTGGAATGACAAGTGACGCCTCTTCTGCAGAGGAGTACTTTTTTATTTCATCTTCAGGAAGAGTAGCAATGTCACCAGACTCGGGCTCTGGAACCTTAATGTCTACACCGCCGAAGTGAACGTCCTCTTGAGAACCTTCTGGTACTTTGATATCTACACCACCGAAGTGAACGTCCTCTTGAGAACCTTCTGGTACTTTGATATCTACACCACCAAAGTGTATGTCTTTTTCAGAGAAAGTCGCAACATCCCCAGACTCAGGCATGTGCGTATCTACAGTTCCTGGTTTAGGTATTTTTCCTTCTATAGGCTCTGGGGATTTTTCTTTGAAATCTTGAGGAATTCCAGATGATGAAGAATTCCCAAATACCGCTTCATACGCTTCTCCTCCCGCAATTGATCCCACCCCACCAGCTGCCATTGCAGCTCCGACAGCAGCAACTGAAGACACCTTCTTTTTTAAGCGAACATCTCTCTGAATCGCTCGACGGTCTTCTCGGCTCTGACGAAGTGACGTTTCTTTAAATGATTCGTGCTGTTTTTTTAAAGCGCGTTCACCAAACTCTTCAGACTTTTTATCCCCATATCGTTTTGTCTCCAAAGCCGCAAAACCACCAAAAAACGTCCCAAATCCTTTACGTGCAGCCATGGCTCCCCCTGTAGCAAGTGCCCCTGCTGTAGCCCAACCTAATGCACCCGCCCCCAAACCTGCAAGACCTGCCAGGCCGGCTCCATACAATGCCCGTTTTTTTAATGGAAGCTTTCTATACCACAACAAGAAAGCCTTCGATCCTCGAACAAGCTTATACCGCGATTCACCTTTTTCGTTTTCTTGGTAGCGTAGTCCCTCAAGCAGTTGTACCTCGTTGTCTATGTGGTGCTCGAGCATAGTCTCGTGACGCGCAACATACTCTGTAAGCGCATCATCTTTACTTTTTTTGGAAAGTTGCTCTTTTACAAAGTATTCCATTCGCTCTTGTCGATGTCCACGCAACCCCTCAAGTAAGTTGTCGTAGGTATACTGTGCCTGAAGCATTTCTTGTTTTGCATTATCAAGTTCAGGTGTTGCGATAAACCGACGGAGCATTCCGGCACCTCTTCGCTCTTCCTCATATTTTTTACTCGCTTCAAGGAATACTGCTTCTGCGTCTTTGACCTGAGCTCGATACGCTTTATAGTTTTCGCGAATTTCTTTCCACGCTTCATCTCTATTCCTCACTCTCTTGCAAACCTTCCGTGGTTGCACCACTCGCACTTGTTTCTTCAAACTCGGGGCTTGCACTGTCCTGTCGTTCAGGCTCTTCCAGCCCTTCGGGAAGTGTAAGGTCTGTTTCTGTACTTTCATTTTCTATTTCCTTCTCAGCTTTTATTTTTTTAGCTTCCTCACGTGCTTGATCTATAAGTTCTTCTGGAAGAGGTTCTTCATTCACTTCTTCTACTTCAGCAGTAACATTTTCTTTCTCCTCTACCGACTCACCTCCTCCAGTATTTCCTTGAAATATCTGTTCTTCTATAGGCAATCGCTCAGGCTCCATCATAACCTCATCGGAAGTAGGTTCTTCTGTCGCATCAAGTCCGCGCTCTAAATCCTTCCCTACGAAAAAATCTTTAACCCAGCTTTGTTTCTCCACCGTTGTTGGCTTTGGTTTCCTTACTTGCGCCCTTGATCCTGCCCGCACCGCATCAATAGACTTCGGAACAACTTCTGATAAAGGTTTAGGTGGTTGTATACCATCGAAGCTTTTTGGTCCTTCCATATGTATAAAGTGTACCCTTCCTAGTACATTAAGTACAAGGGAAAGTGTTTATAAACTCTAGATTCTCATTTCAAAAACCTTAACTACTCTAAATTAACCATCGGAATTATATAATTAATACTAGTATACATACTAGTTATAATTCTAGTATTTTTTCGCGTATTAACTCAGAACTCGTCACTCGTCACTCGCTTTACTCTTATTTAGAACACTGGCAATACAATATATACAATCTTACTCTCATATATACCTGCAGGCTGACCTTCACCTGCGCCTATTCTATATATAATGTCTGTTGTTTCATCATGTACAGGCCCCGAGCTATAGGCTATTTCTTCAAGTGTCTCCGTAAGTGGCGCAAACGTGTCATTAAGTAAGAATCTTGTTGAACCTCCTGTAAGGGTATTATCACCAGCATGATACCCATAGCAACTTTGTGCTGTTACCAAACATCCCGTCGTCCACGGTACCGGCGAGCTGTTTGAACCTGCAATATCCTCAATTCCTACCCCTCCACTACTCATAAGGTTTTGGCGTTCATACGCCACCACCTGATACCCTTCGGTCGCGTTTGTGGTAACAGTTAACCGTTGCACTGCTTCCTTCGGTACACCAAGCTCAAGTACCCCAAACGGTATCGAAGTTGCCGAAGTTTCCACATCAGCAACATATCCTTCGGTTGAAAATCCAGCGGTGACACCTTGAATTGAGAAACTTAACGTTGCACCCTCGGTTGAAAGCGAAGGATAACTTGTGAGTGTTGTGGAAGCAGTAACCGGGGTATCACGTTCTACATCATATAGTCTAAAGAAGTACGTCATATTATTTCGTGCGTTGTTGTGCTGTAGGGTAAATTCAAACTCCTTTTTTGTGACGTTGGTGAATACGAAGCCTGAGTCGCCTGCACGATACAATACACCTCCTGTAGCATGTGCAAGATATGCAATTACTTCAGAGGTGTGGGTGAGCTCTCCATCGTCACGCTCATCAATAGCAAACTGAGCCGAATCTGCATCAACATTGCCATAACGTACCCATCCCCCTTCGGCACCATTGCGCGTCTGCTTATGTGCAATAATCCCGGGAATACCGATAAACAACTGTGTAAACGCTTGTTCGTACCATGGAATATCTGCCCATCCAGTAATGGACTCCGTTGTGGTCGTCGCCTCAAATGCAATGCCGTTGTTGGTAAATACACCTCCTTCAATGGCGATCCAGCCTATGGTCTCTGTATTTGTGGGTTCCGCCGTTTCACCGTCAGGTACCTCTATTGAACAAGCAAAAGTATTCGCATTTGGCAAGGCGATAGAAGTAGTCAAGAAATCAGGTGAATTTGTGTTGTTGTTGGTCTGCAATGAGGTGAGTATGACCGGCGTACTCGAAAATGTCTGTGTAAACGTACACGTATCATCTGAGGCGCCACTCACCGCATTACCATAGTAGTGATTAGTATCAAGTGTATTTACATCTACTTTTCTTCCATCAGGAAGGGTATACGACCCACGCTCCATAACTATGTATGACAACAATTCCTCCCCGTGAGTGTCGGGCTCATTGTCCGGCTCTTGTATACGGACCGTAAAACTTGAGGTGGTGGTACCCGTGATAATCGCCACTGCCGGTCTATTCAGTGCACCACCTCCCGTATCTCCAGAAATCGCTTCAACAATAAAGACAGGATCGATGTAGGTATGTGCAAGAGTTACTGTTGTTCCTACACTGTCCGCAGTCGTCGTTCCTACTTCACCAACGACTTCCGGAGTATATGAGTACTCATTGTATGTTCCACATCCGTCCCCTACTCCTCCTACGCAACTATCGGAAGTGGCGAGTACTGCTTCGTCAATAAACTCTCCTTCCGCACCTGCTCCATCCGCATAGCACCACGGGGAGCTTGTAGTACAACTATCTCTATCGGTCACATCAGTCACCACACTAAAGTCAGAAAATTCTGACCACTGAAGTTTAAATTTCGTATTACCTCCATCACGACCTGCAATCTCTTCCACCAGCACCCGTAGCTTGAGAACTTCCGCTTGTGGAATATTGGACGGCGCAGTATTAGTGGCTGCTAGTGATGAAACGGGCGTGACTGCGGTCTCATCGTCATACCATCGCCAGTCTTTTTGTTCTGTATCAAATCCTGCTATGGTGATAGTGGGGTAGTAGAGGTACTCATCAAGTTCACTACCATCTGACTCAACCATACGGAAACAGTAGCTCGAAAAATCTACCACCCCATTTGCCTCAAGTATCCAATCATACTCAACATCATCCCCGAAATATATTTTGTAAGGATTGAGTGCTGTTGGGTTCGCTTCTTCATATGTTCCAGCACGACTTGAAACAGAAAGATTTAAATCACCTACTGTTGGAGGATTTGTTGAGAGAGTCGAACCACTGAGCGGAGTAGCATTATATCCACGCCACAGTACGGTTGTTGAAGCAGAATCTCCCGTGTCTAGCCATGTACTTATTGCGGAACATGCCGTATCACGAGTACCGTACTGTAGCTTGTACTGTTTTGTTCCTTGAGAGATGTTTGCACCAGAAACAGAAAGCGACATGCGTACGCGCACCCTATCTCCATCGGAAGGTGCCATATCAAGTCCTGTAATCGTGGTGTTTTCACCCAAATCAGCCACACCTAACGGCCATGGATCGGTTGGGTCAAGAGTGTCATTGTCAACGTAAAATCGGAAATAGTTTTGACTCACCTTCAGTACCGCTGTCGGCCAATCCACGACTTCTGTGCGGTATGCACGGCCAGTACCAGTGTCTGATATCCAGAGTTGGTAGAACGTGGTAGAGGTGATACCCGCCCCCATAATTGCTCGAGGATGCACCGTGTCAGTACCAAGTCCCCACATGTTCATAAAAATGGAACCATTTGAGAGTGATGAAAGTGTTCTACCTATCGCAATCGAATACGTTGATGGCTCAACACCTCCAGCGTTTTGTGTCGCATTTGACCGTGCAACTACCATCGGGCTACCAGTAATTTGTGTGTTTTCAATAACCCACGCTACCGAAGTATGAGAACTAGCAGTCCTCACGGTCCCTGGAACACTATATGCAACTTGCCCAACACTGGAGAGCCAAACCTGATGCCCGTACTCATCAACACGGTTATCTATCACTCGTTTTTGCGTATGCAAAAAAGCACGTGACAAATCATTAACTGGTGTAATATTTTCAACCTCGGTCGCTCCCGGGGTGTTATACGTATGTTCACTGCGCTGAGTCTTCCAGTTATCTCCAGTAAACTCTACAATTGCATAACTTACCACCGAAGCAACTGAGCCAGTTATACCTCGGGTAAAGGTTGCATCATCTGATCCACTATTCCATACAGCAGTTGAAAGACCTGCAGGATAGCCAGTCGAGTTAGCCGAAGGGTTCTGCTGACCTGTGATAAACACAACAACATCATTGTCGTTCGCCACATCTTCTATAGTCGGCGTTGTCACCGTCGTGTTCGCTGAACCATATATTGCATTTTCTTGCGCTCGTACAATCATTTCATTATCTCCTCCTGCAGGTCCTGTATACTCGATAATTTCCCAGTAAATACGAGTCGAATTTGTTATACCGGTACGTTGGAACGTGACACTGTTTGTAATGTTACTTGGATTTTGGATACTTGTGGTTACATTACTTGCATTTTGGGTTCCACCTCCCGACGTCGCTCCTGCGCCGGTATGCGAAGCATTTGTGATACGTATAAATGCACTCGTACTCGCTTTCGGTGCAACATACTCGACACCTGCAGTGATAGTGACCGAGGAAGTGGTGTTTGCAATGTCGCTCACCCCACGTTGAATGTAAAAGTCCTGATTGGTACTCACCACAGCTTCTGCATATGTCTCGTAGGCCAGTGCCCCCTCCTCGTCTCTCACTCTAAAACAGTATGTCGTACCTGCTGTCGCGTCTATGTTTGGCTCAATAACGTACTCAAGTTCCATAAACTCATCCGGTTCGAGTGTAAGGATATCGCTCACTGCAGTGTTTTCAATAACACCGCTGTTTGGTGTCAAGAAAATCGCGTTTTCGTCAGACACCCCACCAAGTGCAGCTGCAATGTTAGTAGTATCACTGCCTGCAGTCACCTCTTCAGACTCCGAAGGACTCCAGACAGCGCCCGTTGAACCCACAGTCGCCCACTCTGAGATTGCACTACACGTCGTCACTCGTTCTGCGTATTCAAGAGTAAACACAGAAGGGTCAGAGCTCGTTGCACCTTTGTTACTTACTGCAAATCGAAGTCTTTCGACGACACCTGATAACGCTCCCGTAATCGGGACATCCTCAACTCCACCAGTTTTTGATGTTGCGAGCGACTCACTGCCATCGTCATTCCTAAAATGGTAGTGCTCCAAAACCAATAGCGATTTTTCAATAGTCGTTGAACCAGTGGGACCAACAGGATAGCTTGGGTTTATCGTACCAGTGGACACCGAGACATCAGTACTTGGATTCGCAATTGATATTTGAATGGTTTCGAGGTTCCCTGCATCAGAATCAACGTCCATTACGGCATACACACATATAGCAAACGAATCTGTAATACCCACAGTTTCAGTGAAGGTTATAGTACCATTAGCACTTGAGAAACCATTCACAGCAGTCGATCCATACTGTTCTTCATTTCCATCATAACTTTCACTTGCGCACGTATACGGACTTGATGAATCAAGCTCGTACAGCAATTTTATGTTTTTGAGATTGTTTTGTGCATCTACGGTTCCTGTTTCGCTAAGTATGATGGAGTTCACATCACGAGGGCCAGAGAAATCTTGCAACACCAACGTACCTCCGAGGTAGTTGTTTGTTGAACTTGCTTGTACCGCTTCAACATGTGCGCCTTGAGCTGAGACAAACACATCAGACATCATGGCCACTTCAGGAAAAGTATTGTAAACCGGAAGTGCAGTGCCACTGTCTGTAACACGAAAACAGTAGCTACCTCCATCGACAGCGCCAGCAAGTGCCACAACAGAATACTCAAGTTCTACAAACTCATCCGGTTCGAGAATAAGCGCACCTGTCTCGCTCGTTGTGTCACGCACACCACCGTTTGGAGTGAGAAATACTGCATTTTCATCAGTCACTCCACCCGTAGCTTCTCCTATGTTGGTCGTCGAATTTCCTTCAGTAAGGTTTAACGAGTTATACATATCCCACGCACCATCCACGGAGGCTACGTTCGTCCACCCTTCTGTCGTTGCGGAACAAGTCCCATTGAGTAGAGCATACTCAAGACGAAACGTGGTAGCAGTCGACGCCGAAATACCTTCGTTTGACACCTGCACACGTATACGTTGCGGTGACGCTTCAGGGAAGTTAGTCAACACCGTATCTTCATTGCCCTCTGTCGCACTTCCCGCTCCCGACTCACTCCCGTTGTCTAAACGCCAATGATAGTGTGTCTGTGTGAGAAGTGGTGCGGTGAGTGTTGTTGTATCTGGAATTTCAAGTGGTTCAGATTGGATAAGCAACAAATCTCCTCCACCAAGCACCACATCATTACCCGAGGTAATTTGAAGCTCAATCGTTTCTCCAGAAAGAGCGTTTGTGGTGACATCCATGATGGGATAGAGACACACTGCTTGTGTACTTGAAGCGGAGACTGCTCCTGCAAACGATGCGGTGCCGTTTGCACCACTGAAACCATCCGCATCGGTCACCCCATACTGCAGTTCACTGCCTCCGTAGCTTTCACTTGCACAGTCATAGGGTGCGGTTGTATCAAACTCATAGAGTAGTGTAATGTTATCAAGACTATTTTGTGCATCTACAGTTCCTGTTTCAGTGATGGTAACATCAGTTACCGTATGGGTTTCTACACTACCATTATCTACTATAACAAAAGCCCCACCAACATGTTGGCTCACGCTCGGAATCGTCATTTCCGCAACCTGTGCTCCTGTTGTTGTCGCAAACGCATGTATCCTATAGGTAGCCTCTGGGTACCGAGGGTACTCGGACAGTGGTGCGCCTTGGTCGGAAACACGGAAACAATACTGCGTTGTGTCGATAGCAAATGAGGTTGGACTAATGGCATACTCTAGTTCAAGAAAATCTGCTCCATTAACAGTCAGCATCCCTGTCTCATCTCCCGTATCAAGTACGGCTCCATTGGGGGTAAGAAAATGTGTGTTCTCATCAGGTACACCACCCTCCGCACTCGCAATGTTCGTCGTATTTTCCCCATGGGTAAGGTTCAATGAGTCGTACATATCCCACGCACCACCGGCTTCACCGACTCGCGTCCACGTCGACACATCACCACAACTCGTTACTTTTTCACCGTACTCAAGACGAAAAGCTTTCGCGTTGGTGTTGACCTCTCCTTCGTTTGAAACTTCCAGACGGAGTCGGTACGGTCTTCCCATTTTCGTACTCGACAACGGGGTATCCTCTACTCCACCTGTTGCCGAAGTCGCCTCGGCTTCATTCCCATTGTTTTCCCGCCAGTGGTAGTGAACCTGGTGCAAGATACTTTTCTGCCACGCTACATATCGGTAGTTGTTGATGCCGTTTGCGTTCGTCTCAGCAGCACTTCCCAGAGAAAAACCATTAAAAGTTGTTCCTGTAATTGCGCCGGCAACAGAGCCACTATTGATAAAGGGAAGTGCTCCATCTCCAACTATGTCAGAAAATCGCCATACACCTTGTGTTGCAGTCGTGCGTTTTATCCAAAGATGAAATGGTTGAAAACCAACAGTGATGTCTTGACTGGTGCCGTTACCGCTGTATGTTCCAAGTGCAAACGTACTTGATGTTGCAAATCCAAAATACCAATACATGTTTGCAGTAGCATTTACGTTTGAGGCGTTACCAACCTGAAAACCATCTGTGTTTAAAGTCTGAATTAAATTCACTCCATCAAGTGTCGCGGTAAAGTAACTTGAAAGATCTCCCGTGTGTTCTGTTGAACGCCACACACCGCCACTCACCCCATTATTCTTTATGGTGAGCATGTCTGGACTGAAAGGTAAATGTGTAATACTGCGATTATCAATTCCATTGCCGTAGTACGCACCAATAACAAAATCCGCTGCGCCAGAGTTGGTATCCGGATTCCATGCATTTCCAAACGCCGTCCAGTAGTACGTGACCCCGGGGGTATTAACCGTTGCGTCGGTACCAATAGAGAAACTTTCCGATTGTAAGGAGGTAATACCTTCTGCGAAGTTTGCGTTTGGTGAATCAAGGTACGCGGTTGAATTTCCACCCATAATCCTTGTTGAAAATACTCCTGCTTGTGTAGTGTTTCCTTTAATTATTACCAGATCTGGTTCAAAGCCAAGATCAGAAAATACGAGCGTGTTCCCTGTACCAACATATGAACCCGAATTCATCTGGTACGTGCCGTTTGCAACGTGAGGAGTAGCTCCACCAAAGGCAGCGTAGTAGTGCGTATTCCCGTTTCCGTTTGCTGTGTTGCTCGTTCCTACTTGGAAGCCGTCAGATTCCAGAGCCTGTACTGCATTTATCAAGTTCGCCGTATCGGCAAAATAGCTTGAACTGTCTCCATAGGATTCATTGAGCGAGTGGACTGCACCCACTGCAACATTTGCGTTTTTAGTAAATAACCAATCAGGGCGGAAACCGACACTTCCGATGCTTCTGTTATCGCTCGTATTTCCGGCATACGTACCTACATCCACTTCTCCTACCGATTCTTTAAACGTGGCAAAGTAATATATACCTGCATTCACGTTGTGCGTCGTCCCAACTGTAAAACCATTTGCATCTAGGGTCGTAAAGAATGTCCCTGTGGTATCTTCTACTGTTGCGGAAAAATACTGGGCATAGTTGACTGGCATCACACTTGAGCGCCACGTGGGGAGAACAGCGGTAGAGCGCTTCACCCACACCAAATCTGGCTGAAATCCAGAAGGGATGGCCTTCGTCGCACCACCGTCTCCTGTGTAGCGCCCTACACAAAAGGTCCCTCCCGAAGAACACTCAGATCCACTAAATGCAACCCATGTAAAACGATTGTTTAAATCATTAATTCCTGTTCCTGCTACACGAAATCCATCATTGGTTAACACGATGAGTCCTGCCGCATTGTCAGCGGTCGCACTCCCGAGGTAGGCAGTGTTGTTTTGGGGCATGGCCACGGTTTTCCAAACAGCACCCGTTCCGGCTGTGGTGTTCGCTTTAACAATTACCATGTCAGGAGTAAAGCCAAGTCCGCTTATCTCCTTCACTCCTCCATCTCCAACGTAATATCCTGTTTGCGTTTTGTATGTTGCGGTACCACGGCTTGTAGTATCAGCCCACACTACATATCGGTAGTTATTAACCCCAAGTGTGTTTGCTTCCACCCCCGTCCCCACTGAAAAACCGTTCGCATAAAAACCAGTGAGGGCGTCCTGCACCAACGCAGTGTTTAAAAAAGGAAACGACGTCGCTCCTGTGGTACTCGCCGTACGCAGAACCCCTTGTACTGCACCAGTTTGCTTCACCCATGCATGGTCTGGCGCGAAGCTTGTATCGACATTGTGTGCCACGCCGGTACCGCTGTAGGTACCTACTGCAAAGTTTGTCCCTGTTGCAAACCCGAAGTACCAATATAAGCTGGCTGCAGTATTCACGTTCGCAAGAGTACCTATTTGAAAACCATCAACGGTTAAACTTTGAATTTGATTTGCACCATCGGCTAATGCATGAAAATAACTTGATACGTCACCAACATGCTCGCTTGAACGCCACACAGCTTGCGTAGCACCACTTGTCTTTACTGTTAGAAAATCAGGACTGAACGGTAAACGAGTAATACTTCTGTTGTCTAACCCATTTCCATAGTAGGCACCAATAACAAAATCTTGCGACCCAGTATTTGTCTTGGGGTTCCAGGCATTGCCGTACGCAGTCCACACATACTCGACACCATTTGTGTTGACGGTTGCATGACTACCAATCGTAAAGCCGTTAGGTGAGAGCGTTGTGATACCTCCCGCAAAGTTCGCGGTTGCAACACCGAGGTATGCTGTGGAATCACCCCCCATCATACTTGTTGAGAACACCGCTTGTTCCGTAGAGCTTGCTTTCACAATGACTAAGTCTGGTGCAAAACCAAGATTCGATATAACTCGTGCATTACCATCTCCAACATAGGTACCCGAAACTGCTGTAAACGTCCCTTGAGCACTATGGTCAACAGCACCACCAAAGGCAGCGTAGTAGTGCGTATTCCCGTTTCCGTTTGCGGTATTACTAGTCCCTACTTGAAACCCGTCAGATTCCAGAGCCTGTACTGCATTTATTAAGTTCGCCGTATCGGCAAAGTAGCTTGAGCTGTCACCGTAGGATTCGTTGAGCGAGTACACAGCACCCACCGTAGCATTGGCGTTCTTGGTAAACAGCCAGTCGGGACGAAAGCCAACATCAGGAATGCTTCTGTTGTCACTTGTATTTCCAGTATAGGTACCAACATCGATAACACCCGCCACTTCTTTAAATGCCATGTAGGAGTAAATACCCCCAACAGCATTGTTCGTCGCACCTACACTAAACCCTGTTGCGTCAAGTGTCGTAAAATATGCACCGGTGCTGTTTTCGAGAGTCGCTGAGAAAAATTGAGCGTAATTGTCTGGCATACTACTTGAGCGCCAGTTTGCCAAAACAGCTGTTGATTGCTTCACGATGACCAAGTCGGGGTCAAACCCTGTCGGTACCGCCTGAGTCGCGTTACCGTCACCTGTATATCTCCCCACACATAGTTGTCCACCAGCACTACAATCAGAACCAGAAAACGCCACCCATGTGTAACGGTTGTTAACCGTATCGGAAAGTGTACCTGTTACGATAAAACCGTTTGGAGTAAATTGTATTTGAGCCGTGGTATTGTCTGCTGTTGCAACACCCAAGTACGCCACATTATTTTTTGGCATACCAATAGTTTTCATAATAGCGCCCGTACCCCCTGCGGTGTCAGCTTTCAGTATTACCACCTCGGGGGTAAACCCAAGCCCGGAAATCTCATTTGAAGATCCGCTTCCCACATAATAACCCGTCTGCATCTGGTAGGTAGCAGCTACTACGCGAGTGATGCCGAGGAACCGTGCTATTGGATTATGGAAAACAATTATAAGCACAAGCAGAAGTACCCCCAAGAGAAGCACAAAACGCCTCACAAAGAGGTGTTGCCATATACGGGATAGTTTGTGAACAATAAACTCCTTCATACTACTGCACTATTCAATTACAGGATCTGCATCAGAATCGGTATCTTCTTTCGTACTGGTGCTTATCGAATTCGTTCCTTGCGGTATAGCTTCCGGTACTTCATCTCTCGGAGTTTTTGGTACAAACGGCTGTGGGTTTGCCTTGGTGCCAAGCTCAGTCATTTCTCCCGTGTCGAGATCGTACCCAATAGTTTCTACATCACCATTGTCGTGCTTTGAATCAAACAGAAGAGCAAAGCGTGGGTTTTCATACTTTGTCCCCTCATTTTTTTCAAGTGTATGTTTTTTTTCGGTACGCATGTCGTACACCACAACCTCCCACGAAGAGCCTCGTTCGCTTTGCCAGGTGATAAGTCCGTCATACGCAGCTGGAAACATATCATGCACCACGTTGTCGGTAAGCTGTTCTATGTCAAACTCTTGCCCAATATCATCTATGTCGGTCATCATGATTTCCCAGTTGGTATCCATCCATTCCTGCCAAACAATGGTGTCTCCCGCAATACTTGGGTTCGTGCTGTTTTGCCTGTTTTTCGTAACTTGGCGCGTCGTCTTGGTAGGTATCTCATGTATCATAATTTGTAGACGATCGTTCAACATTGCTTGCCAAACAATGCGCAAGGTTTCATCGTCAAACACTGGAGCAAAATCATCGTAGCTATTGTTCGTAATACGATGAATCTCAATACCATCAAAGTAAAATATTTCTTTGTCACCTTCCCTGTCCTTTTCTGCATACACGCGAGGATCTTCACTCGACACCTGCCGTTCTGGACCTGCAGCAACACAGTAGAATTCCCCATCAGACACCAAGGTACAATCTCCCTCGCCAAAAACATACTTATTCTCCATGTTGTGCACCACAGGTACCTCTCCATCAAAAACTTCATCAGTCGTTGTCGCGCTATCTTCTAAAGACTCATCGTCGACGTCGGTAACGACGTCGTTTTCATCAGTACCTGCAGTATTAGCACCCACATCACCTGTGACTTCGTTTTCGGTAGCACCTTCGTCTTCAAAACCGTCGTCAGACGGAGGTGTTTCCTCATCTGTAACGGTCACATTTTCCTCAGTGTCATGAACATCGACTACTGCATCTTCTTCTGGCGAATCAGTCACCCCTTCGCCAGTTTCAGAAACAGCGTCTATATCGTCGTTACTAGTTTGGGTCACCTCTTCTCCATTGGTAACTACCTCTTCAGTCTCTGGGGTAGAATCTTCTTCTGCATCATACACGTCCGCTTCAGGCACTATCGAGTCAGCTATTTCAGCACCTGAATCATCTACCACCTCACTAGAATCATTCCCCACATCTTCCGTTGTTTGAGAAAGAGGAGTACTTGGGGTATCTTCAAGCTCCATACCCATCGCTACGTAGACGGGTTGAAAAAGTATGAGCAAAATCAATATTTGTGTCACCATACGACCAAGGTAGCTGTCAATACCAAAACGAACCAACAAACTACTTGCAGGTGACCTGTCATGAGAAAAAATTTCTGATGATACTCGTCTTTGGGGAGAATCCCTTGAGGACGCCAAGTAAAGTTTTTGAGGAATGTTTGGTGGAGGCTTAGGTTTTGAATGTAGAGCAATGTTACTATAGCTTGATACTGAGCCATTTTTTTGGCATGACGGCGCATACACACCCCTAGGTTTGAGTATAACCGTATGGTTTTTTGTGTGATTTGACCGTGATGACATTGACATATACCAGCTAAAAAACGCAGAGAAATTGCGCAATTTATCACATATATTGTATCACTACGTCACAGAGGTACTTCTACCTATTTTCCACATTGCAAATCCTAGGTTTTATGTCAAAAAAATTATGCAAAAAAGACAGCGTAATTCAGAAAAAAAAGATAAAAAAGTCACAAGATTTCTCTTGCGACTTTTCTAAAAATTATTTGTAAACCCTTTAATTACTCTTGAAAATCTGCTCGCATCATTCCTCGATGTAGCCCTCGTTGAAATCCTTGACCTACACGATTTGGCATTTCAAGTCCTAATTCTTCGCGGAGCTCATTTGCACGTACTATATCACCTGCCTCCATTGCCTCATGCATTGCAACAAACGTAGGGAAATTTTCTTCTGTTACCACTTCACGTATTTTTCCTCTTCCCCAATCTTCTGATTCAGATATAAAATCAGACCATGCCTCAAAATCGTTTTCTTCCAAAACTTTCGCAAGTTCCTCATGTCGCTCCATCTGCTCATTGTGTCGTTGTGACATTGCTGTAAAACGTTCTTCAGTGAGTCCTTGTTTACACTGAGTAGACGCTATTTCTAACCATGATTCGTAATCACCCTCTTCAAGAGCTTGGTTGAACGCTTCACGTGTTTCTGCGCTTACCTGACCACGAAATCCTATGGTGTTTGTGTCATAAAATGCAGACACTCCTACCGCTCCTGCAAGTCCTGCTCCTATAATAGCTGCTACTGCGGAAAAACTAAGTAGTCGCGCATCTAGTGTTGTAATTTTTTTCATATAAGTTAAATGAATTATTAATTGATTCTACTTGCTTACTACGTTCGTTTTTCTATCTTTCTTTCATTTCAGAAGGTTGGGATATTCGTACATGATTAGTCAAAGGACCACCACGTCCATGAAACGGCTGAACCAGTGTGGATTTAAACACATTTTCTCCTCCCTCTATGGTTGTTGTACCGACTACTCGTACCCGCATGCCCTCATGTGGCATTCTGAACGGGTGGTTATCATTTTCAGTGATAATCACAACCTTGAGTACTTCACCATCCAATTTTTGTAACGTAAATGTTTCTTTTTCAACATTCGTGACCGTCCCCGCGATAACACCCTGATCTGTATCCATCCACATTTTCGGTTGAAAATTCGTAAGGGGTCTATACATTGGCATTTCGGTGAGTAAGTAGCGGTCAATTGCTTCACCTACCCCTAATGCATGTGCACTTGACCCTATCAAAATACTTACACCGACAGCAAGCGCCACGAGCCACGAGGAACTCCATCGGTATCCACGACGAGTCTCACGAAGCGCATAGACCGTATAAAAAATTGCTATACACAAGAGAAACAACCATAGAAACGGCACCAAACGAAAAAGAAACAACAGGTCAGAAAAGAGTATGTGGTGTTCCATAAAACGTGATGCGTTTCCAATGTATATCGTAAGTGCTGTTGCCAAGCTTCCTATGAGCAGTGCCACACACACCATTCCCCACACTACCCACTCACGAACAAAAAAGTGCCACTTTGGTTTTGGGTTCAAGCCTTTTTGTTCAATCAGATCCAAAATCTTTTTGCTCAAGTGTGGCGCCTCTGTTTTGTTTTGCTCGTCAATCATGTTGTTCATGCATACTGCTAAATTGTTTTTTCGCACGATGTATAAGTGTCGCTACTGTTCCACTTGGTGTGGTAAGAATGTCACTTATTTCCTCATAGCTTTTCCCCTCAAGAAAGTGTAGAACGAGAACGGTGTAATATTTTTCAGGCATATGCGAGAGAGTTCGTGCAACCGCGTCTTTGGTGAGCGTATACTCATGCGTACCACGTGACACTTCCATACTATGTGCAAATGTTTGAAAGTCATCATCTCCCAGTGCTACTGTGTCCGGACGGACTTTTTTCTTACGGAGCCAATTTATTGCTTCGTTATGGGCTATGCGGTATATCCATGAGGAAAAGGAAAGTGCTGTATCGAACCCCTGCACATTGACATACGCTTTTATGAAAACTTCCTGCAAGACATCATGGGCTTCTTCACCTAGTCCCGGCATTATACGCTTGAGATAGCGAAGTAACTTTTCTTCATACCTATCAACAAGGCACGCAAAGGCTTCGCGCTCAGTGCTCACGCGAATCATTATTTCCTCGTCGGTCTGTCCGGTACAATCTGCCACGATATCATCAGTGTACTACGTTAACGGGTTGCTGTTTCTTTCAAAATAGTGTGAAAATGTTTTGAGTTTACATACACAATATAGTCCATGGCAGACCTGGAACTAAACTCAGAAAGTACAAGTTGAAAAGGAGATATTTACTTTTTTGTTGAAAGTAAATCGCGAATTTCAGTAAGCAACTGTTCCTGTTTTGACAGTATAGCTTTTTCTTCTTCTTCAGATTCTTTCTTCAGATTCTCCTCTTCTTTTTGAGCTTTTTTAAGAGTTTTAGCAATAACCAAATCTTTTTGTTTTTGAATTTCATTCATACCTTTCACAACGAGAAAAATGACAAAAGCCACTATGAGAAAGGTAATAATTGAGTTTATAAAAAATCCATACTGTACCGTTACCGCAGGAGCATCATTCACCGATTCTTTCAACGTCCATCGTAAATCACTAAAATCAATTCCTCCTGTAATATACCCAATCACGGGCATGATAATGTCATTCGTGAGCGAAGTGACAATCTTACCAAAAGCACCGCCCACCACCACAGCAACTGCCAAATCAACCACATTGCCTCGCATGGCAAACTGCTTAAATTCTTCTAGAAAGTTTTTCATCCCGTTAGAGACAGGTCACGAAGTGACCGTCGGTTAGTCTAATAAATATCATGTATATTCTGTTTTTCCTTTCAGTACACATTACTCTGTTTATTACATATGTATCGTCTCTACGGGATAATTTTTAATTTGAAATTTTTAATTTTTAGTGAATGACACAATGTTTTAATTTTTTTCTCGATTCTTAAAACACTTTTTAATTTTAAACATTAAAAATTCATTACGAATTGTAAATTAAAAATTTTAAATTATCTGTCGGTATTTTCATTATATACACTATCTCATAGTGGCTTACATGACAAATTAGGTTACACTGCTCTATAAGATCTATCCATATGAATATTTCACTCATACTGATTTCAGCAATCTTTATTATGCTCGCTTCACTCAGTGGGGCTATTTTTGCTTGGAAAACTATTGGTGACTGGCTTGCGCCACGCTTACGATACTTGATTGCTCTTGCAGCAGGAGTGTTCGTGGTAATTATTTTTGGACTACTCACTGAAGTATTCCATGAGGGTGGGATGACGTACACTACAGTATTTGCGTTTTTTCTTGGAGCAGTACTCCTAGAAGGCGTTATACGACTACTGCCGGAAAACACCCACCACCACCACGAGGTAGATTGTGATCATCCGCACGGCATCCTTGATGCTCGAAGAATGATGATGGTAGATGCGGTACACAACATACACGATGGACTCACCCTCGTACCCGCATTTTTAGTTTCCCCTGTTGTCGGCTATGGTACCGCAGCAGGTATTTTTCTACATGAAATAGTGCAGGAGATATCAGAATTTTTCATTTTAAAAGAAGCTGGGTACACTGCACGCAAAGCGCTTCTATGGAACTTTGCCGTATCATCCACTATTCTTGTTGGTGTACTTCTTGCAGCGACACTTGTGGCAACTGAACGTTTTTCTGGTCCGCTTATTGCCTTTTCTGCTGGCGGTTTTTTGTACGTACTTTTTCGTGATCTTGGTCCCAGTATTATTTTCCACGCTCGTAAAGAAAAGAAATACCTGCAGTATGGTATTTCTTTTTGTATCGGCTTCTTACTGATGCTCAGCGTGAGCTTGCTTGTTCCTCATGAACTCGAACTTGAGGAGGAGCTTCCTCTGCCAGAAGGATTTGGACTTGCCCGCACACCAAGTCTCCTACTGTGCTACGGCACGCACAGTGAAACTGTGCAGTAGGAGACTTGGTGTGCGGGCTTGCCCATCGGTAATCAAAAATGTACCAAGTTCATGTCTTTGTTAATATATAAACATCACTTTTAAAAAATGATGTTTTACATACAAGACCTTTGTATGTGTGCGGGCTTGCCCTGTAGTTCAACTAAAATGATTTGCTTGTATATTGCTAGTCTACAAGTATTTCTGTAGACTCTGGAAGTCGCTCACGAATTATTTCAATATCATTTTTTGAAACAGCGCTATTACCTCGAAGATCAAGCTGTGTGAGATTTTGAAGATTACCAATTTCGTAGGGCAAACCGGTAAGATTGTTATGGGAAAGATTCAAAACTTTTAGGTTATTCAATTGACCTATCTCTGCAGGTACTCCGGTAAACGCATTATACGAGAGGTCAAGCACTACCAATTCTGAAAGAAATCGAATCTCTGCTTGAAGCGCTCCCTCAAGTGTATTGTGAGACAGATCAAGCTTTTCTATACCGAGGCGTTCAAATACATACGGTGGCACCTCTTGCAGGTTTTGGTCACGCAGACTAAGTGTTGCTCCAGCACGAATAGCATCCTCTACGAATGGTTTTTCTTCTAATTCATCAGGTAGATTTTGAACATCTGGTGGAGAAGTGGTTATAGGTGTACTTTTTACTTCCTGTTGAGGAACAGTTTGAGTATTCGCAATATACACCATCCCTATAATCCCCACGAGTGCAATTCCGCTTGCTACTGCTAGTGTTACGTGTGTGACTCTCATCTTGTAATTCTACCACGTATGTCATTTTGCTGATACGTGCTTTTATGAAGCGAGAAAGTCAATAGCTGCATCCACCCAAGGATCGCTTGATGTTGCTGATTTTGGATCAACTTGTATATCAGGTGTTAGTCCCCCATTTGAGATAGAAACACCATTCGGTGTATACCATCGAGCAACGGTCACCTTAAGCGACAGCTCGTCAGTAATACTTACAAGTTCTTGCACGGAACCTTTTCCAAAAGTATTGGTTCCGACTAGTGTTGCAACACCATGCTCTTGTAATGCTCCCGCAAGAATTTCAGAAGCAGAAGCACTTCCTTGGTCAACTAATATCGCTACACGCGGAACCGACTCTTTAAACAACATCCTTCCGTGCGAAGTATGTACAATCTCTTTCTTTTCTGGACCACTATACTCACGCACCACGACTGCACCCTCGGGTAAAAACCAACTCGCTATCTGTATGGCTGATTCAATATATCCACCAGGATTTCCCCGCAAATCAAGAATAAGTGATGATGCGCCACTTTCTACAAAAGACGTAAGTTCTCGTTCAAAAGAAGCGATTGATGTTTGAGAAAAACTAAAAAGTTGCAGAAGATAAAAATCTTGGACTTCTGTTTCAGCTGGTTCAGGAGATGGTTCTGTAGAAGCTGGAGTACCTGGCGTGTCATTATTTGAAGCTACCGCAATTACAGGCACTTCACGTTCTATCACCGTATGGGCTGTAGAAGGTATCTCAATCGTTCCTCGAATTATGGAGACATCACGAGGTTCTTGCCCTTCACTCTGTATAGAGAGCACCACTTCGGTACCACCTTCCCCACGGATAAGCTTAACCGCATCGTCAACAAGCATGCCACCTGTCTCCACTCCATCTATCTTGAGTATTTTGTCCCCCGAGACAAGTCCCGCAGACTCGGCGGGCGATCCTGTAAGTGGTCCCACCACCACGAGTCCGCCATCCCGCTCACCTATAACTGCACCGATGCCTTCGAGTGAACCCTTTGTTGCGATCTTAAAATCTTCTGAAACTTGAGGACGCATAAAAACTGTGTATGGGTCATTGTAGCTCGCTACCAAACCCTCTATAGATCGATAGACCCTATCCTCTGCGGGAATTTCTTCCGCAGTGCTCGTTCCGAAAGGAATAAACTTTCGCTCAAGCGTATTCCATACTCTCCAGTACGGTGTAAAGTCAAACTTTTCACCTGCACCACCTATTTGCGCAGTCAGCACATCTCCTTGAATATTATCAAGGGTTGAAACTTTTTCTGACTCGGCGAGTTGGTTCTGTCCCACATATATTCCACCTACAAAAACTGCTCCGAGCACAACAACATAAACACCGAGTAAGCTAGCTTTGTTCGCATTCATGGGTAACAGTATACACGTGTACTCCATTAAAACCCATACATGTCTACCATGGAAACACTGATATATCATGGTAGTATTAGCACATGGGACAATGCGTCACAATTAAAAATGCAACCGCATTTATCCTGCTTGGCGCAACAGGTGATTTGGCTCAAAAGAAACTTTTACCGGCTCTTATTGATTTATTTGAGAAAGGCGTCCTTCCAAAACGTTTTTACATACTCGCTTTCTCAAGAAGTTCTCTTGATACGGCAGGATATCGAGAATTCGTAAGAAAACATATAGAAGCAAAAGGCAAGCAGTACACACAAAAAAGTATTGAGGATTTTCTAAGTATTATTGAATACACACAAGGAAATTTTGATGAACCTGCAGCATTTGAGCGCACAAAAAAAATTCTAGAAGCCTACGATGAACGTATAGGCACCTGCTCAAGCAAACTTTTTTATCTCGCAGTCCCTCCACAGTTTTATGATGCTATTTTTGAACAGTTAGCCAACGTTAAACTGGAGCAACCGTGTATGGTTGGAGATGGATGGACACGCATCTTGGTTGAAAAGCCTTTCGGTAGCAACCTCGAAAACGCCCAGCACCTTGATGAAAAACTGAGTAAACTTTTTCACGAGGAACAAATTTATCGTATTGACCACTATCTTGCTAAAAGCGCACTCCAAAATATCATTGCATTCCGTTTTTCAAATGTGCTCTTTGAGGATAAGTGGAACAATGAAAACATAGAGTCTGTTTACATTACCCTTTATGAAACCATCGACGTCACTACCCGAGGAGCTTTTTTTGACAAAGTTGGTGCACTCAGAGATATGGGACAAAATCACATTCTTCAAATGCTCACCCTCATAGCCATGGATCATCCCGAAAAACTTGAAGCTTCTAATCTGCGCCAAAAACGTGCAGAGATTTTAGAGGCGTTGCGCATACCAACACACCGTGAGAGTTTGACCGATATTGTGAAGGGACAATACGAAGGGTATCAATACGTGAAAGATGTAGAAAAAGGCTCAAAAACTGAAACATACTTTTTGGTGAAAGCGTTCCTTGATACCCCACGATGGCAAGGAGTTCCCTTCTATTTAGAACACGGCAAATCATTATCAAAAAGTGAAACGGCAATAACGGTACGATTTCGCTCTGCAAAAAACTGTGTTTGTAACGAGGGAGAAAAACATAACCATCAAAATATTGTTCGCTTCACCATCTCACCAGAACAAAAAATTTCTGTGCAATTCTGGGTTCGCAAGCAGGGCCTTAAGTACGAACTACAACCAAGAGAATTACTCTTTGACCGTACAACGACACCTCCAGAAGATCGAAAACTTATTTCAGACCCGTATGAAGAAGTACTTTTTGATGCACTCTGTGGCGACCAAACCTTGTTTGTGAGCAACAAAGAGCAACATGCAGCGTGGAAATACATCACTGCCATACTTGAGTTATGGGAGGACGTTGTACCACTTTCTTACGCTTCTGGAAGTTTCGGACCAGAATCAAAACTTAAAAAAGAGATTGAGGAATCATTATTGTTACAGTAATATAAGATGGCACTATGAACATTGCATACATAGGACTCGGCAAAATGGGACGAAATATGGTAGAACGACTTATTAGTCGAGGGCATACCGTCACTGCGTATGACAGTAATCCTGAAGCACGAGTAGTAGCAGAAAAATTGGGTGCAACCGTAGTGAATACCTTAGATGCACTTATAGAAAACACCCCTGCACCTAGGACCGTATGGCTCATGGTGCCTCATCATGTCGTTGAAACGGTGCTTGAAGAATTAAAGCTACACCTTGAAAAAGGCGATACTATTATTGAAGGCGGTAACTCACCATTTAGAGAGACGATACGTCGTCACAAAGAGTTTGAAGCTATGGGTATTGCTTTTTTAGACGCGGGAGTAAGTGGCGGACCTGGTGGTGCAAAAGATGGCGCATGTATCATGGTAGGTGGAAAACAAGAGCACTACAATAACTACGAATCTCTTTTTAAAGATCTTGCAGTCCGTAATGGCTACGCCTACATTGGAAGTACCGGTTCAGGACATTTTGTAAAAATGGTACACAACGGTATCGAGTACGGAATGATGCAAGCACTTGCGGAAGGTTTTGATATGTTACAGCAAGCCCACTTTGAAAAGCCGCTTCCACTTACTGCGATTGCAAATCTTTACAACCATGGCAGTGTCATAGAATCACGTCTTGTGGGGTGGCTCTTGAAAGGATTTGAGATGTACGGAGAAGACTTGGAAGCGATTACCGGAAGTGCACAAGCAAGCGGAGAGGGTCTCTGGACTGTCGAGACAGCGAAAGATATGAGAATTCCGGTTGACGTCATTGAAGGAGCACTTACCGCCCGAACAAAAAGTTGTACAAATCCAAATTATCAGGGTCAACTTATCTCGGTTATGCGTAACCAGTTTGGAGGACACGAGTGTACCCTGCCAGAAGATAAAAAACAATCATAATATGTTGAAACTACATGTGAGTGAGTCGCCAATGGACGAAGCGGGAGACGCGCTTGAGAAAGCTCTTGAGGAACAAAAAGATAAACACATTTTGCTTCTTTTTTCTGGAGGTAGCGCGATAACGCTTGTGAACTACCTGCATGCAAAAATTCTTTCTTCACACCACACCATTTCTGTACTTGATGAAAGGTATACCTTTGATCAAGACGAAAGTAATTTTTCAATACTGGAACGAACTTCTTTTTTTTCACAAGTAGCGGAGCTTGGTGTCCCTGTTCTTGATCCTCGTCCTCGTGCAAACGAAACACTTGAAGAAACAGCAAAACGTTTCGATCTTGCGCTTAAACATTGGCATATTAGTCATAGAGACGGGGTCGTACTTGCCACTATGGGTATTGGACCTGATGGCCATACATCAGGGATTCTTCCTATGCCTGAAAATACCAAAGATTTTGAAAAACTGTTCCTTGATGAAAAAAAATGTGCAGTTGGATATGAGTCATCACCAGAGAAAAACCCATATACAAAAAGAATTACTACAACAGTTACGTACCTTACGCGACATGTCGAACAAGCAATCGTCTTTGCGTCAGGTGTGCCGAAAAGAGAGGTCCTTCAAAAAATAGTTGCAGGAGAAGGAGATATTGCGTCCATACCCGCTATGGTTCTGCAACAAATGAAGCATGTTGATTTGTATACTGACCTGTCACTGGCATAAAGTGCTGTTGATATTTTCTTTGTAGCATCTCACAAATTGCACCTGCCACATTAATCTGTGTCACCCTTTCAAAAGTGCGAAATTGCGGTGACATGTTTACCTCTATGCGATAGTACGTGCCTTCGTGCTCCAGTAAATCAACTCCAGCGACGGAGAGTCCTGCTACCTGTGTCGCGTGTACGGCTAGGTCGATAGCTTGCTCTGGAAGCTCTACACATTCTCGCCTCCCTCCAGCTCGCACGGTAAGAAAATCTTCACCTTCGTTGTATCGCTTCATTACTCCAAGAGCAACCCCATCTATAACTATCACTCGATAGTCAAATTGGATGGGGATATATTTCTGTAGAAGTATAGGAAAATTAAAAGTCTGAATAAAATCATCCAGCCCACTTCTGTTGTGCAACAACCGCACCTTTATACCCATACTACCCTCAAGACTTTTTGCAATGATAGGGTACTCTAGGGCATTGAGTACATTGCGGTGAGAAGAAAAAATAAGCCGATAGTCAAGTACTGGTATCCCATCATCCACCATAGTCGGTAAGAACTTATCAAAATAGGTTGCGCGGGTTGCAAATACATCTTCAACGATCACCTTGTTGTGCTTACGTAGATAATTTGCAATAACTGCCATTTCACTCGCAAGTTCGCCCAAACCACGAAAAAAATACACATCGTACTCAAGAATATTTCTACCATCATTTGCGGTTACCGAAGTTTGGTTATTAGTTACGGAAAAAATAACATCAGTCGGTGATACCATTTCAAATTGCAAACCTCTCTTAAAAAATTCTTCTTGCAGTCTTGTTGCTGCATGACATTTGGTATTACCAACAAGGAGCGTTTTCATCCCGTTAGAGACAGGTCACAACGTGACCGTCGGTTAAATTAGTAATTTTTGGCATATGTATCATATTCTATATTTGAAACTACTTTCAGAAACATTACAGTTTTGGTCTCTAACGGGACTCATAACAACTGCGTGACGCAAACACTTCTTGAGGCGTGGGACTTACACCTCCTTTGATTTCAGCTACTCGGGCAGAACCAAGTGTCGCAACAAAACAAGCTTCCATTTCAGGAGTGAGGGTACTTGGAAGTGATTCAGGGTTAATACCTATTGCCCTAAGAGCAGATTCTTGCTCTGGGGAAAGCTTTGAATTTTTCTCAAGTGAAGAAGTTTCTGTATTGTCACCAGTAGGCCGAGCTTGCTGCTCCCCGGAAAATTCCGAGTCTGAAGTCATGAGTGAGATAAGCGGGCGAACATTAAACGGGTCTGCAAACCAAAGGTACGCAAGTACACAGAGAAGTATAAAAAAGATAACTCCAAGCGTGGTAAAAAAATAATTGAAAAATTTCTTCATTTTGACAGAGACAGATTATATGTATAAAAAGCTTGTCTAAGCAGTAGTAGTACTACCAAAAACACATGTGCGTACTATACACTTTTTTTACCTTTCGTGTGGTACGATTTCCACGCATAGAACACCACCGCAGAACTTGAAGCAACGTTCAAAGATTCCACTTCTTTCTCAATAGGTATGGAGAGTCGGAAGTCACACACATCTTCAGTTTTTTCACGAAGGCCTTTGCCCTCATTCCCAAGCACAAATACTGATGGTTTTGTAAAGTTTTCATCAGGAATACTTGTATCACCATCTCCAGCAAGTCCATATATCCAGAAACCTCGTTCCTTCAAATCACGCAATGTTGTGTTAACGTTTCCTATCGTCACCAAAGGTAATGCAAACGCCATGCCAGCAGACACTTTCACGACCGTGCCAGTGACGGGTGCTTGTCGGTACTCAGGTATCAAAACGCCTGAAATGCCGAACGCTGCAGCGTTACGTATCACTGCTCCGACATTATGAGGATCAGTAAGCTCGTTAAGTACGACAAGTGCAGTAGTATCCGTAATAGTAAGACCCTCAATAAAAGGTTTATATGGTTTGAGTATTTTGTTGGGAGAAACACGAGCCACCACACCTTGATGTACTGCATCCTTACCCACATCCCGAGGAAGGTGATCTTCATCACATCGGTCAAAAGTAACGGACAGTTCTTCAACTTTCGCTCTAATTTTTTCTGCCTCACGTCCACCGACAAAATAGACATGCTGTACAGTCTCTGGTGCTCGGGTAAGTGCCTCAAAAACAGCATGCGTACCGAATATGTAGGTTTGATCTCTATTTTTCATCCCGTTAGAGACAGGTCACGAAGTGACCGTCGGTTAAACTGATAATATTTGTTTCCTGTACGTTATTCATGATACTTTCTGTAGGTGTGTTCTTCTACGCTTTCTCGTCTCTAACGGGATTCATGATTGTATAGGTAATCCCAGGACACCTGTAATACCATACAAACGAGTACAACGCAATCAAAACCGTAGTACCGAGTTTGCGAGCCTGCCCGCCGTGGCGGGTAAAAGTTACCGAGTCGCGGAAAATCTGCATAGATATGCGACAGCATACGTTTGAGTTTAAGTGCACTTAAAACTTTCCGGATGAAGCTGGAATTAGTGTGCTTCTAAAGCTAACTTCTTCTTGATAACAAGTTCTTCCAGTATCATGGGTATACCATTTTGAACCCGCATCCATATATCGCGTAGTTTGTTGTGTTTCTGACGGAAGTGCAAATGTTGCACAAAGTTCAAATCCTCCGGTACTCAACCCTTCTCTCGTCTCAAGTGGCCTAACCACGCGATACTCGTATTGAGCACCTGTCTCAGGATCACGTCTGTTTGCACAGTACGAGAGCGAGCTATTTTTCTCCAATTCCGAGAGATTTGATGGTAGACGCTCAAACTGATTTGCAAAGCCGTTAACACACATCGCCAGTTCATCAAGGTCACTTGATCGTCGAGCGTCAAATGTTCGATCTCGTTCACTTGCGGGTGAGCCGGTCGCAACAAACCCAAGAATAATTCCCAAGAGTGTAATACCCACGAGGCCCCAGCCAAACATTTGGAATGACGTGCGTTGTATGTCACCTCGATATTGTATTTTCTTTCGTTCAAGGAAATAAAAGCCAAAGATAGAGCTAGCGAGTACCAATACTGTGATACCCTTAAGGAAGAAGCGAATACTTATTTCTCCTTGCAAGAACGTGTACAAAATGGTGATGAGGTCACCCACAATAACTACCGCAGCTACAAGGAGTACGAGGTACGTAACCCATTTTGTGAGATTTGACTCAACCTTATTCTCCTCTTCCCGAAACTTCTTAAACCACATACGAATAGCCATCACAAACAACGGTACTCCTATGATGAGTCCTGCCATTGCGTAGTGTATCGCATTACTTGCTCCACCGTAGTAGTACACAGACTGGAGTGGGTCTGGGAAAAAGTGCTCAATTATTTTAAAGTAGAGTGTTCCAAGCGCAGTTGTAATAATACCAAGCAGTATGAAAGAAAAAAGGTTTAACACCACTTCTACCGTACTTGATTTTTTTGCAAAGAGTCCGCGTGTTCCTTTCTGTGGCACGGGCACTCCTCCATCCACAAGTGCTTGTGCATATGCTGTACTAGCCTCATCTTCAGACCAACCAACCGCAACAAGCTGTTCTAGAATGTCTTTCTTTGAAACTCTTTGTTCGATTTGTTTGGCAATATATGCCGATAATGTTTGAGGTTCCATAAGTATATGAGTGAGTACTAATATATAAACTGTAGCACGCGTGGGTAGTTATGCAATCAGTAAACAAGCAAGGTCATGTGTTACCACATGACCTTGTAAAAATAACCGGCATCCTGGTTATTTCCCGTAATACTGAGCAATCCGTGCAGCGAGTCTCCCACGTTCAACCGTCCGAAGCGTTATGAGGTTCATCAAATCGGTACCACGTGTTGCATCAATCAGTTTCGCAACACCAGAATCCCGGAAAGATATACCAACATCATCCTGCTCCACATTTCCCGTAAGGACTAACTGCCCACCTTCCTGTACACGCGAGCCAAGCATTTTACCTTGATTTGTTTTCGTGTGCTGTGCTTCGTCGATCAAAGCGATGTTAGAGATATTTGCACCTCGAAGAAGACTCACGCTTTCAAAACTCGTGCCTTCCCCTTGAAGATGCACCCACAAGGCTTCCAGTCTAGCTATCTCGTCACTTACATAGCCTCCACCTTTTACTTGCTGACCGGCTTTTTTGGTTGCCACCCTATCTCTCCGGTACTGTCGTCGCTTGGATTTAGGTAGAGTCTTTATATCGACAGCCAGTGTATCTTCCTCCGCCACTTTTTTTTCATTTGCACAAAACTTCTTTTTCTCCTTAATATCTTTTGAGAGTAAACGCAGGAGGGTATCTCTACCTCCCAATACTCCAGGAAGAAAGTTTTTGATTTTCGATTCCACACTGCCAGGAAGAAAACCAATCGATTCCCCAGATTCAACAGCATCACGAGAAACCTGAACTATTTTATGCACACCATTTTTGATTTGTTGGTATGCACAAGCAAGGGTTATAAAAGTCTTACCTGTACCAGCTCCACCCTCTGCAATAACCAAGGGCGTCCTGTAGTCCAAAATTGCATTGACAAGGCAATTTTGTTCTGCATTCATAGCATGAACGTAGAAAACTTTTTCTTGGTACTGATAATCTTTCAGTTCCCGTACATGAACGGTTTGTGCGTTTACTTTCTCAAGCACAATGTACTGCCGCTCTGTCTCAGGCTCCAGTTGCCGACGCGTTTCAGAATCCAGAGGTCGCCCAAAAATAAGAAATTCATACATCACCACGTTTTCAAATTCTTTCCCTTTAAAAACGTACTCCCTTTTTCCGTCCTGCTGTGGTATTGGGTGTGGCATTTCTCCATCTTCGGTCTTTTGCCTTCGCAATAACTCCAAAGGGAAGTAATGTACGCCCTTTGAACGAAAACTCTCTTCACTTGGAGTTTCATTCAGGTACGTTTCGACACGTAAACCCACGAGTAACCCAACGATACGCATGATGTTGTCAAAAGAAACGAGTAAAAAGTCATGACTTTTTCCTTCGGGTAACACAGCATCCTCTTTTCTCTTCTTGAGACAAGAGCGTAGAATTTCATGATCAGAATTATCCGGATCAAGAAATTTTTCCAACTCATTTTCTTTGGGCATTTCGAAAAACAGTTTCGCCTTGAAATGCTTCCTGCTTCTACCATTGGGAATTTTCTCCCCCGGCTTTATCAAAGGAATCCCATTTTTTATTTGGCTCATTGGAACACTTTCTGTAAGGTATAAAAGCATTTTCGCAGCTGTGCGAGCATTCCTTGTTTGCTTCTCATCCCCTCCTTTCTTTGGAACTTTTTTTCTATCAAGCTCCAGTAATACCTTTAGTGGTATAAAAATATCATTGTCGTCATCTTTAGGGTCCTTACCGTTGAAGTGAAACATGGCCAAAGGATCTGTCATAAGAATATTCGTATCAAGGGCAATGAGTTTCCTTTTTTTTGCTCCCTTGTACATACAAGAACTACCAAAAGGGGTTTGTTTTTTTTGTACCCTCTTTTTGTTGTTTGATTTCTTTACTGGTCTTGTAGTCCCACCGGTGATTGTTGGCATGGGTAGCCTCCTTGGTAGATTGTTTGTATTTCTTCTGTAAAGGTCCAGAAACCTACTTCCACTGTACATTTTTTACCCATTTTGTCTATGACGCAAAAATCCCCGAACGTCAAGACGTCGGGGATTAAAGAACGAAAGAACTACAATTCTGATGGGTTATATCGCGACCCACCTGGCAATTCTTTCCTTGCATTACAGTCCATGTCGGCCCTGTGGTAGATGGTACCAAACGTCTCGTCACAAGAAATTGTGGAGGCTGTCCCATAAGTGAAATTGGTATTCACCTTATCACCCTCCGCAAAAGAAAAATGGTACTGTGCAAATTTTTTCTGAGCACGTTTCATAATTTCGCGTATTACTTCATCCGAAGTATCGGTAAAAATAATAACAAACTCATCTCCATAGAGGTGCCCAACGACTTCATCGGGACGAGTGGAGTGGAGCAATATTTCTCCTGCCACCTTCAACACTTTGTCACCATTTTTGTGCCCGTAACGATTATTAACTAGGCCAAAATGATCAAGGTCTATGGCAACAACCGTGATTTTTTGAAACAAACCGCGGTGAAAATGACCAAAGATTGACCGCACTACCGCTTCCAGTCCACGCTCGTTGGGAAGACCTGAAATAGAACTTGCATATGCTTGGATTTTTGTGTACTCAAGCTTACGATATAGGTACCACAGTGCGAGGAATTGTATAAAAATTAAAAACCACGCGAGCCACTCAGAATGTCCCATAACCTTCACCCTTTGTTAATTTTCCTTATTTCTAGAACGTACCCATCCTGTCTGTATTATATCACTATATATAGCATTATGTCAATGCATTTTGGGTAAAATACCCATATATGTAGAGCTAAATTATGAAGTGTAAAGTCAAAAGTAGTAAGCTCATATAATACAAGTTTTTGTTTTTTGCTCACGGCTCTCGGCTCAAGGCTAATACCCCGCCATAGCGAGACAAGCTTTCAACTTTCAAGTCTTTGTATAAAGGACCTACGCAAGCGGATGCAGTTCGAGGCGCGCAAACAAAATACTACGAGGCGTATTAGGTATACGATGAGGAGTATTTTGTGCAGCGCAACGATGAAATGCGCCGTTTGCGTAGGACCTATTTCTTTTTTTTATCGAGGTCGATAGTATCGTCGATACGAATTTGCGCCACAAACTCAGGGACGTGAGACACAAGGAGCATAGCCCCTTCATACGAGTCGAGTGCCTTTGCTATCACAGGAATATGTCGGAAGTTGATATGATTGGTTGGCTCATCAAGAATAATAAGTCCGGGTTTAAGCAAAACGAGTCGAGCAAACGCCACCAATCCTTTTTGCCCTTCAGAGAGAAGTCCAATCTTCGTGTTAATGATATCACTCGTTATTAAAAACCCCGCTGCTGTTGCGCGCATGTCTTCTTGGAATTTTTCCTCCATTACCGACATAAGACAATCATAGACGGTCTGATCAAAATCGAGGTTTGAAAAATCTTGTCGGTAGTACCCTATCTTTACACCCTGCGCCACCATTTCCCCCTTTGCATGTCCTTTGGCAAGCGACTCGAGAAGTGTCGTTTTCCCTATACCGTTCGGTCCTACGATTTGAAAGTGTTGCCCCCTTTTCAAGACTACATCACATTTGACCTCTTTAGGAGTGTGGTCGCGAATAACGGTATACGACGTAAGCCGTAAAATCTCTGAGGGTATGTCCTGTTGGACCGGTATTGTAAATCGTCGAATCGCTCGGTCTTCTTTTCGCACCTCTACCTTGTTCTCCTCATGTTCTTCCACTTTCTCTCGCATCCGTTTGGCAACGAGACGCATCCCCCCACCTTTATGTGCAAAGAAGTTTGCTTTATCTTTGTTTGCCTGAATCTCCTTTTCCAATTGCGCATTCTTCCTTTTTTCTTTGAGTACGCGAGCAGCTATTTCCTCGACAACGTCATGATAATCGCCTTCGTACCGTTCGATGGTGTGCATTTGTTCATTCAAGTACAACACGCCGTGAGTAAAAGCATTCAAAAAGTCGGCATCGTGTGAAATGACAATCACGGTCTTTGTGTATGTCTTCAAAAACTCAGTGAGATGTTCTATCCCAGCGCTGTCTAGGTTGTTGGTTGGTTCATCGAGCAATAGCACATCTGGATTTTGGATAAGCGCGGAAGCCAATAGGAGACGTGCTTGTTGTCCTCCGGAAAAACTCCCAACTATTCTATCTTTGAACGAGTCACGTACTTTAGGATTCTTGGGTAAAAGATTCACTACCTCAAGTATCTCGTCAATTTTTGGATCAATGTTGTACACTTTTTCAGGAAAGCATGCTTCAAAAAATTCTCGCACTGAGAGGAGAAGCTCGTCTCGTGGTATCACTTGCCGTGAGATCGCAATACTGGTATGTGGCATAACATTTACCTTTCCTTCATCGGGCTTATATAGCCCTCCTATTAGGCCAAAGAGCGTGCTCTTACCTGCACCGTTTTGCCCCATGAGAGTAAGCTTCGCTCCACGTCGAATAGAAAAACTTGTCTCAACAAGAATTGGTTTATGCACACTATGTTCGAATGACACGGTGTCAAACGATATAAGTCCTCGAGGCACACTCTATCAACGGTGTGCCAAAGTTGAATGTTAAAAGTTGAAAGTTGAAAGCACTTTTTACGCAAGCCCGCATATGCGGGCTTGCGAACTTTTAACTTAGTACTTTCAACTTTTAACTTGGTGAGAGTTGCGATATTTTTATCTATCTGTAGTATCTACCACAGAATCAACAAACCAATATAATAGGAGAACAGTATGGATAACCCTCAAGAAGAAAAGAAACTATCCTTAGCAGCAGTGTGTTTACTTTATAAAGAAGGGAAAATCCTTCTTGCTTGGAAAACTGACAAAATCGGTAAAGATACATGGAATGGATACGGTGGTGGTGTTGAACAAGGTGAGACGATTGAAGAATGTGCTCTTCGAGAATTGGAAGAGGAAACAGATGGTGTTATAGCACTGCAACGGAATCTCGAAAAAATAGCAATCGTACATTTTCATAACACCATGACCACAGGAGAAACTTTTGTCTGCGTCGTTCATTTTTTCTTGGTAGATAAATGGTTGGGTGAAGTACACGAAACAAAGGAAATGATACATCCGCGATGGTTCCCCATTGACGCACTACCGTTCCATGAAATGATGCCTTCAGACAAAGACTGGCTTCCTATCGCCCTTGGAGGAAGTAAGATTATTGTCCACGCACACCTTGGACCATTTCAGAAAGAGTTACTCCGTCCAACAGAAATCGAGTACGTAACTGAGTTTTAACCTATTTTCCTACACAAAAACGCTTCCTCGTCCTAAGACTTGGGAGCGTTTAAGATTTAAAAAACCACACATTGACAACACCTGCGTGAACCTGTACAACGGAGCAAGAATTCACCACCATACATGTTCACTTTTTTAGGGAGATTGCCATGGCAAAATTTAGAAGTAAATACGGAAGAAAGTGGAGAAGCAAACGCGTCTGCAAGAAATCTGTACCTACAGTCCCTGGTACGTCCGGTAGTGAAAAACGGAAACTTGCCACAGTCGTCAAAATTCTTTCTGTCTTTACTTGCGTATGTCTCGCGATCGTCTTCCTTTTGTAGAGATTCCGCAACTTCATTTTCCTGTACCATTTTATATCGGAACTTCAAAACCCTTTTCGAGTTTGAAAAGGGTTTTGCTTTTATTCACTTTCCTCTTGTGTATGACTAGATTACACAACACATGAACACTTCTCTTCTGCCTGAGAACACTTCTGACACTGTGCTTGCATCTTTCTTCCAGAACTACAGGTACGCCAATGCATAGGATCATACACTTTGGAACTCATGCCACACCCTGGACACTTCCAGTCCGGCGCAGGACTCCCGCAAACACTGCACGTTGAACTCGATATATGTGCAACAATTTGTGTACTAATTTTTCCGTTATTTTCCATATATATACAACCTTAAACACTGGGTAAGTAATGCGACTGTAAAACTTCTACAGGATTTTATTTTAAGACTTAAGCAAATGGATGTAGTTCTAGGAAAACAAACAAAATGGAGTAAGCTGTACTCGTTGTACAGTGAACGACATTTTGTGCCACTATGCTTTTTTGTCTTTCTTTGGTTTCTTTTTCTCTTTTCGCGCGTCTTTTCCTTTAGCCATACTTGTTATTACATTACTGGTACACGTATATTCTACATTCTACCTCACATCACCAGTGAAGAACTAGTGGAGAATATCTCCTCAGTGTTCATTCTCGCCCTCGTCTGCAACTCTTACTCGAAACTTCATACTTCTTTGCTACAGTCAAAGCATGAAGCTAACAAGACACTCTGTTTCCTCTCTACTCATCTTTTCCGTTAATGGTTTATTTGTGGTAGCTACCGGCTACGCACTCATGTACGCACAGTGGTCAACATTGTTTATTGTGGCACAAGGAACCTTGCTCAATTACACCCCCTTTCTTCTTGAAAAAAAGTATGCAATACATACCCCTCGTGAAATTCATGCAAGTATTTCTCTGTTTGTATTTGGCTCCTTTATTCTCGGCGAGGTGCAGAATTTTTATAATACGATATGGTGGTGGGACGCTTTGCTCCATTTTAGTGCTGGGTACATGCTCACTGTTATTGCCCTCATCATGCTTTCTGTTGTGTTTACCGGCAAGAATATCACTACCACACCATTTGTAATGACACTATTTGCAGGTTCGTTTGCAATAGCAGGAAGTAGTGTGTGGGAAGTGTATGAGTTTCTTATTGACCCGTTCACCGAAACGGTCATGCAACCCTCACTCACTGACACCATGTGGGATATAATGCTGGCAAGTATTGCTTCCCTACTCGCATCATTTCACGGGTGGAGTTACTTCAAAAAGAAGAAAACAAAACCAACCGCATTGATAGAAAAAATAATTAGAGATGGTGTTCAAAAAAACCAGATGTACTCTTAAAATTTATTTCCACAAATTACTACTATCATCACTTACAGAAGTGGTCGATACTGAAGAAGTAAACCAGTCAATATTTCGAGTGAGGTACATGACACCGGCGATAAGCAAGAAAATGAGAGCCGAACCAAAAAGAAGGGCGTAATCTTCAAGCTTGAGCACGACATACATAAAACCATAGAGCACACAAAGAAGCATGGCAACATACCCTGCCCGCGCCCTTTCTTTAAGAATACTCATACTATATGTGGTGATGAGCACTATAGTTAGCACTGTTGCGAGCATGTAGGAGTACAAGAAGCCAATATGTTCTGTGAGTGACAAAAGAAGAAGATAGAACAATGCAAGAGACGCACCAATGAGTAAGTACTGTACGGGGTGAAGGCGAATCTTCGTTAATGTTTCAAAAAGGAAAAAAGCAGTAAACGTGATTAGTATGAAAAGTACCGCATACTTAACACTTCTGAAGACTTGTGTATACCGCCCTACTCCTTCATACAACCCTACCCCAAACTGCGAGTTCATAAGCATGTCTATGTTTACTCCCCCATCACTTTGCCAGTGTTGCGGATAACTCCTTCCAAAAGAAGATACATTCCACGTTGCCTCAAATCCTTCTTGTGTAACCGTACGTTCGGTCGGCAAATACGCACCTACAAACTCAGGACTATCCCACACTGAAGATGCTCGTACCACCGTCTCACTTCCCACAGGCACAAAAAGAGCACGGTCACTTCCCCTTACTTCAACTTCAAAAGAGAAAGGATACTCAGTGGCGCTTTTCGACAACGGGACAAACGCATGGACACCGGAACCTTGAAAAAAATCAACCGTGGTCCCTGGGTAAAATGGCGTATCGTTCATGTTCCAAGAAAGAGACAACTGTTTTTCAATACTCCGTGTATCTGATAAAGAGACGACCAACCTTGGTTGCACGGCTAACAAATTTTTCGGAATGTCTGAAGCAGAAAATGATCCATGAACGGTAATTTTTTCTGTGTATACTACAGAATCAAAAATACCTCTGCTTCGAATCTCAGGTACTAACGTGCTTTCGATTTCCAAACGTTGTGGGAGCACGTATGAAAAAACAGACTCCTTGTCCTTTTGTGGAATCTCAAACACGAGAACCGGCCCAAGCACTGTTTGAGCGCTCCCCCAACTCTCTGCAATCTCTTGTTGCACTTGTGTATAGCGGTGTTCACGCTCCATTACCAAACCCAACACAAGATAACTTGCAATTAGACAAATGACGGCAATAAAGCCAACACCAAATAATTTCTTTGAGACACTGTGTGTATTCATACTATTGTTATATAAATCATGTGTACAGAATGTAACCGTGGTACAAGTACGAAAGTTGCATATTGCACATGCCTAAAATACCACAAATTTCTCACCATGGTACACAACGTGGCAATTACAACACGAGTTTTACAAAAAGCGCACCGTATACTACGGTGCGCTTATACCAAACATGTTAGTTGGTTAAGAGTCGAATCATTTTTTTGATTCGATGTACATACTCATTTTTTGTTGGTTTTCGAGAAAATCTCTTTCCCTTGATTGGTCCACTCGAAAAGCTAACCGCAAGCGCGTCGTGATTTTTTATTTCATACTCCTCTACTAGATAGGTTAAGTACGCCACTCCAACCTTGATATTATTATCAGGGTTAAAAAGATTATTACTAAACCTCTCGTGAGGGTATGCCTCTCGAACTTGTTCAAGAGCAATTTGCCTTATCTGCATAAGACCTGCTGCTCTAGACTTTTCGTTGAAGGCTCGCGGTTTTCCACTTGATTCAACAAGAATCGTTGCGGACACAAATATCGGTTCTACCTTTCCACCGAAGCGTTATACATAGAAATCGATTAATTCACCATACCTTTCTGATATCTCACGCACCTCATGATGTGCATGAACTGTAGTGTATGAGACACCAATAAAAATGAGACCTACTAAAAGAACAATTAGAACTTTCACTGTACCTTCCTCCGTTAAGTTTAACTTCAGTAGTATTGTGACCTATCTAACTCCTCCCATAGTATACCAAACAAGAAAGAGTACGCAAATTTTAGGGCTTAAAATATACGTAATTTAGGAAATCATTTTTGAGAATCAAGAAGTCGATTCTGTCCGTTAGGACCAAAGAACTCTCGTTTGGCTTTTTTATACTCCTCTAGAGACTTGCCTTCAAATTGACTTTTGAGGCTGTTGTATTTTTCAAGCATACCTTTATCTTTTCTCAATAAATCCCGAGTTTTATAAAACTCATCAAATTTCGTATCCATGACCGTAACCATGATACTCATCGGCATTTCAGAGTGATCTTTTTTATGAAAAAGTGCTAATTCATTTGTCCAAAGATGCGGGTGATTCTCATGATATAAACTCTTTAACTTCTCGCATGTAGAATGAAAATCTTGTTTGGTAACTCGAATTTGAATATCCAAATCACCCACAGTAAGAGAGCCTGGGACAGAGGTCGCGCCTACATGCTCAACGAGGGCGTTTGGGCACAAGGTTAGGATATGTTCTTTCTCTTCTTTGAAGAGACCTTTTGCGATAGGCAACAACTCCTCTGTTTTGTAAAAATGTATTGGTGTCATTGTGAAATAGTACCCTATCTTGTAAATCTGAAAAGCTTAAGGTCGAACTATTATCTCGCCACAGCGTCAGGCTCGTTACCTGCCTGCGCAGGCAGGCTCAGAACTCGTTACTCGCTTTACTCGTTACTCTTTCTCGTTGCCAATTGCCCACATGCACCTTCAATATCTCTACCGAAACGATAGCGAATAGCTACATCGACCCCTGCTCTCTCGAGAAGTGACTTGAAATGATTGATTTGCTTTTCACTCGTTGCCGTATATTTTCCTGTCGGATTATATGAGATAAGGTTTACCATACACAATTTACCTTTGAGAATTTTTCCAAGCTCTATGGCGTGGTCATCAGTATCATTCACACCATCGACGAGCAGGTACTCAAACATCACCTTACGCTTGGTCACGCGTACGTATTCGTCAATAACCTCCATAAGTTTCTCTATGGAGTACGTGCGCCCGATAGGCATTATCTCTCCACGCACTACATCGTTACTTGCATGGAGTGATACTGCGAGGTTAACGGGCAAGTCTTCATTCGCAAGCCTTTGTATACCCTCAAGGATACCACACGTGGAAATTGAAATATGCCGAGCACCGATACCGAACATCTCAGGGTCATGAAGTATGTGCACAGACTCCATCACTGCCTCATAGTTTAAAAAGGGTTCTCCCATCCCCATATAGACCACACTACCGACGCGGACTTTTTCACTTTTCAAAAGTCGTGCAAAAAAGAGTACCTGAAGCACGATCTCGTCTGCGGTGAGCTTGCGAACCAAACCCATACTTGCAGTCGCACAAAAGGTGCATCCCATGGGACACCCAACAAGTGAAGAGACACATACGGTATTGCGTCCACTGTTGTGTCGCATGAGCACCGTCTCAACCTGCTTGCCATCATCGAATGTGATGAGGGCTTTTACCGTAGCGTTATCGCTGGAGACAAGCGTCTTCGCAGTAATACCTAAGGGGTACTCAGTTGCGAGTTTATCGCGGAGAACTTTTGGAAGCACAGTCACTTCCTCCCAATTTTCAATCAGGTCTACAAACAAAGCTTTTTTTACCTGTCGCATTCGATATGCTGGCTCATCTGCTAAAGCCTCTCGTGTTCTTTTCCAATCCATACAGTGGATAGTACCACAGCGACGAGAATTCGGAACAGCTAGTTTTTTTCTGCCAATTCTTTCAAATTCTTCAGAGCTTTTTTCCACATCACTTCAAATGAGTCTTTGTTCAGAGCATCAATATCCATATCGATACGTAGTTCCGTCCCTCCATTCTTGTCGGTAAAGGTATAGTTCTCAAAGGCAGGTGCCCATGACTTTGCTTTCTCGCTCGTCGTATCTTCAATACCGTTTTCAACAATACCAAGATGTTCAATTGAAAGATATCGATACGGATCATTCTTAGCGATACGACTGATCATACCCCCTTCGTTTTTACCATTTTCATCAGTTCCCAAAAAGAGCATTTTTGATCCTTCACTCCAATCACCTTCAGTACGCGAGGTAGGATTAAATGCCTTAGTCCACTGTCGATATGTAGCATCTTCAAGCATAGTATTCCAAACCTTTTCTCGTGGCGCATCGATAAATATAGATGAATGTATTTTTCTTTTTCTCATAAGACTAGGTAGGTTACCCATAAAAATTATTGTGTTCGTATCAAAGCACTAAATCCCGCCGTAGCGGGATTAGTGGCGTACAGACATAACTGAAGTCCAGAATAGAAATTCAGAATAGTATGATGCAGAGTCGTTATTTTATTTCCTCATATTTACTTCTTCTGATACTTCTGTAGAGTCTTCATACTCTTTATCCGGCAAGCCCTGAAGTAGCGACATAACTTCTTGCGGTGCCTTTTGGTCTTTAGCTGTTTTTATCAGATCTTGCTTATTTGCTGGATAGGTAACGTTACCTAGGTACCTTTGTAAATCAACTGTGCTTGTGTTCATAGTTGTATAATTAGTTAATTAATATAACTATCACATTTCAATCACGTTTTTTAACACACGTCACTTAACCCATGTACTGCACTCTGCCCTAAATGATACAGATGTAGCATGAAAATTCGATGAAGCAAAAAATACTAGTACTGTCACTAGTATTTTTTGCTTCAAACAGAAGGATATTAATCTTCTCGACCCGCAAGAAGCTCGTCAAGTGTCACTTCACCCACTATGTTTCGCATCGTGGTCTGTGCGTACTGTGATACGGCGTAGTAAAAATTTTCAACTTCAATAATCGCCTTCTCGGCAGATGACACTTTGTAGTAAATAACAGCGTTCACCGCTACCGATACGTTGTCACGAGTAATCGCATTTTGGTCAGGTACATCAACAGCCTTCACGCGCATATCCACTTTCTGATACGACTGAAAAATAGGGACTACTATCCTCCATCCCGGCTCCATGATTCCGCTAAATTACCAATCGTAAATTTAACACCTCTTTCGTATTGATTAACCTGACGTATACTCGCCAAGAGGATAAGAGCAATTATGAGTAGAATTATATATATTGGCATACATTTTATTATTTATAGATTATAGTATACAGTATTTTGTTCCCTTTTTATAAAACGCTTTGCATCAAAAATGAGCACATGATGTGCCCATTTTTAAATTCATATTTTGTAAACTTCTTAGAGAGCTACAGTCCCTAATCCATCAGTAGAGAGTTTCTCTTCAGCTGGAACGGTCACTTTACATTCATTCCTAGCTTTGGTTTTAAAAGTTGTCCATGCGTCCTTCTTGTCAGTCTTAAGTTTTGTAAACATTGCTTTATGAGTAGCCTGCCATGTCTTCATAGCAGTTTTGATTCCTTCAACACGGGCAGTCAGGTCAGTTTTTCCCCATGCGGCTACCAACGCTGTATGGCGAGCCTTGAGAGCATTAGACATAGAGGTGTTAAAAGTTGCCCATGCGTTTTGGATTGACACTTCTCGCGCATCAACAAGCTTCACAATACATGATGCGTCTACAGTTTTCAGTGCAGTACCAAGAGCACGTGTGCCTTTGGTCTCAGGTGTAGTTGTTGATTTGGTACCCGTTGCATTCCTAGCAGCTATCTTCACCCTCATCCTCTCAAGAATTTTTTCAAAAGATTCGGTTCTTACTGTCGCTTGGTTCGTTGTGACACTTGTAGTCTCTGCGTCTGTAGTGACAGTTGCGACATCTGTGACGACAGTTGTATCAGCAGATACAGGCATTGCTATAGCGAGCGCGAAAAGCATTCCTAAAACAACTGGTAGTGTGGATTTTTTTACCATGGAATTTTTTAAATTATATAATACTACTAATACGCGACGTGTGCCGTCGACCAGTACAGGATACCAAAGGAATCCCACTTGGCACAATAGTTTGAAAATAAAAAAAGGGAGTGGCTAAGACTCCCTCGATTTGATACCCAGAACCTCTGACGTGACATTTCTGTCACCCCGTCCATGGTTTACTGGAAAGCCATGTCCACACATAGTAGCCCTGAAAGGACTGGAGAAACTTTGATACAACTTAAGGAACTCCGCCAATCACTATGTCCAAAGCTTCGGTAGTTTGTTTTGCCTCTGCGTGTCTGATTTTACAAACTCAGCAAACATTTAGAGACCTTAGCTGTTGGTCTGATTCACCCTACGACTCGAGTTAACGTTTCGCACCTTCAGTGAACTTTTACATTTCCTTCGGAAATTTTAGAACATGGCTCCGTACAAGTTACCAAACAATAATTACCAACGCAAGTAATGAATTCCATATTAGAAAAGAAAGAGTAATTCTCTCCTACTCCTCCACGAGCACTTCTGCCTTTTGCCCAGTAAAACGGAGTGCACGATCGTCGACGTATACAAAGGCTATAGGCTTCCCTGGGTTATCTCCACACTTATCCGGTCGATGGTTAATAAAGTCATGCGGAATCTCATATTTTTCACAGTACTTTTTCAAAAACTCGTCCCCTCTTGTGGAATGTATTAGGATTTTGAAACCTTTCTCCTTGAGAATCTTTATCGCTTTTACTGTTTCAGGAATGGGTTCCTCTACATACTCTTTTCCAACAAAGCCAGAGTATGTTGCTATGACTGCGTCAAAATCAAACGCGACTGTTTTTCTTTTTGGTTTTGGTGTTTCGTCCATGTTTAGAGATCCATTTCTATAAGGTAAACTTTCCTTTTTTGTATATCACTTTTTCTGTACCATCGGTTAGAAACGCGGTGACTGTCCTGTCGGTCGTTGAGACAATATCAGTATGAATCGAGGAATCGTTAAAACCCAGTTTCTTCCACTGCCCTTTTGAGATTTTTGAAGAATCACCAGCAAAACATTCTCGGAATGAATCCCCAAGTGCAATATGGGTATTGCCATACTCACCACCCACGTTTTCATCATAAAGCGTTTCGCCCATGAATTTTGTGATCCGAGAAAAGCGACTGTCCGTGAGTGAAAACTCACCTATCTTGTCTGCGTTTGATACTTCTATCATTTTCTTGAGCAAATTTTCATTTTTCTTTACCTTACTTTCCACAACAATACCTTTTTTAAAAGTGAGTTCAATTCCGTCAATAAGGCTTCCGTACTGGTACAGTGGCTGATTGAAACGAATCCAACCTTCTGTCCCCCTCCAGTCTGGTGAAGTAAATATTTCAAAACTTGGAATATTTCTACCACCTCCTCCCGCCCACTTTCGCTTTTCACCCAAAGTAAGCCACAGGTCTACATCATCTCCAACCACGTGCAGTTTTTCTATAGGAAGGGTATTGAGTTTTTCAATATACGTTTGCATTTGCTCATGCAACTTTTTCCATTTCGCCACAGGATCTTTTTCATCGAGGTAACATGCTTGTATGATTTGTTCCCAGTATTGCTCTTGTGTCAGGTTTACATCCTTCGCCATGTGCGGAGTACCATAGAGTGCAACTGTCCATGTGAATTTCCCAAGGCTTTCTTTTTTATTTCGCCATTCACTGTAGGGTTTCATGGCTATACGTCTCTTCATAATCTTTTCTGGGTCAATGTCTTTGAGCGACATCTTATCTGTCTCGGCTATCAAAAAAATACTATGGTCTACTTGCTCGACTAAACCCTTGAGGTACGTTTTAGGAAAATGGGTAAGTTGCTCCTCTCCCGCACACTCATAAAAAGCACCGTCAAAGCTGAACCACGATTCATTATCTGGTGTATATTTCTGTAGCACATGTCCTCCTGACTTCCAGACTGCGTGTAGTACTGCAGCATAGAGAGGTTTTGAAGCTTCACTTCCCATCACAGCGACCACTTCTCCCTTTTTTATTCCCTGCCCGCTATTAAGTGCGAAATTAACGAGCACTTGTGCATACTTTTCAAGAATCTTTTTTCTGGATGATATGATTTTTTAGCCATTGACTAAGTATAGCAAAAGTATAAAAAATACGTAGCGCACAGGTATATTGTTCTTGTGACTCTAGAGGTTGTTGAGTCTTGATTGATATTGCTCAAGAAAATTGGGAAATTGTGAATGTATAGGGGTTGGGAGTGTGTTGAGTGTAAACCACTCGACAGCATCAAACTTATGCGGTTCACCGTTTGAAACCTTTTCTCTGTCTACATGTACTAGGAAATCGAGTGCTATCCAGTGTGTTTTCTTGCCCTCATGCTCACG
>Ga0076181_102_pt1 | contig 62811 bp, 63 predicted proteins | sample RifGroD2_FD_68216 | JGI IMG/M metagenome (GOLD analysis project Ga0076181, IMG submission 68216) | Parcubacteria bacterium GW2011_GWD2_42_14
TTTTAACTTTTAATGAAAATGTTCAAGTTGGAACTGCTGGAAATATTGTTATTTACAATTCTGGAGGAACTGTTTTTGAAACAATTCCTTACAACGATAGTAGAATTACATTTTCAACAAATACTGTAACAATTAACCCAACTGCAAGTTTTGTTGTTGATGCAAGTTATTATGTTCAAATTTCAAATACTGCAATAAGAGATTTGGCTGGAAATGCTTATGCTGGAATTAGCAATACAACAACTTGGAATTTTACCGCAGCTTCTGTAACATATTGCACATCAAATGGAAATGGAACCGATACTTATTTGGCTGTAATCAGAAATGTAACTTTCGGAACAATAAATAATAGCACCGCATTAGAAGACAATGCTTATAGCGATTTTACCGCACAAACTACAAATTTAACTCAAGGAAGTTCGGTGAATTTATCCGTAAGCCTTGCAACCGATGGTAATTACACTTACAATTGTGCTGTTTGGATTGATTGGAACAAAGATGGTGATTTTGCAGATGCAAGCGAAAGTTACAGTTTAGGAACAGTAACAAATAGCGATTTGGGAACAACATCACTTTCTCCACTTTCAATTACAGTTCCAACAATTGCAACAGGAACAACAAGAATGAGAGTTTCATCAAAATACAATGCTGCTCCAACTTCTTGCGAAACATCTTTTGATGGTGAAGTTGAAGATTATACTGTAAATGTACAATCTGCGGTTGCAACTCCTATTTTAACAGTGAGTGCATCAACATTAACAGGATTTACTTATGTTTCTGGTGCTGGGCCTTCAACGTCACAAACATATAATTTAAGCGGAGCTGATTTAACAGGATTCCCATCAAATATTACCGTTACTGCTTCAACAAATTATGAAGTTTCAACCGATAATTCTACTTTTGCAGCAAGTGTAAATGTTGCTTATACAAGTGCAACTTTAAATTCAACCGCAATTTATGTTCGATTAAAAGCTGGTTTAGCAATTGCATCTTACAATTCTGAAATTGTTGCAAATGTTGGTGGTGGAGCTTCAACCGTAAATGTAACGTGTAGCGGAACAGTAACAAGTTTAGCATACTGTACAGCAGCATCATTAAATACCGACGAATATATTTCAAATGTAATTTTAGGTACAATTTCAAATGCTTCTGACGTTACTACATATTCTGATTTTACAGCATATTCAACAGATTTAGCAATTTATTCAACAACATCTATTTCAGTTGAAATAGTTTCAAGTTATGCAACCGATCAAATTTTAATTTGGATTGATTGGAACTCTGATGCCGATTTTGATGATGCTGGAGAAACTATTTTAACTTCCGATGTAAACGGAACAAATGGAAATTTATATACAACAAATGTTGTAGTTCCAGCTGATGCTGTTGTAGGAAACACTCGTATGAGAATTCGTTTGAATTTACTCCAAACGAGTACGATATTAAAAAAGGTGAACATACCCTTTATGTTCTTGTATACACAAGCGCTGGTGTCCAAGGTGGATCCTCAGTATCGTTCAGGGTACGGTAACAACGTCTTCTAATAAATTCGTAGCTTTCAATTTCTTATACAATCTAGCTAGCGAATAAAAGAGATTCGTACATTATACTTCTTGTGGAGAAGTGAGATGATATGTGTTGAATTTTGTAGTAATTCGGAACGAACTGTTGGATGACATGAAAGAACAACACCTCCTTGCCGTATCGAAACATTTTTTTCTATAAGAGTAATACCACATTCATCATTTACTGTTTGAATCAATAACTTTATAGTACTTGCGTGTGGTGCTTTTAAGTTCTTATATCGAGCAAGATACGTTTTTAATTCTTCCATACATAACAACTCTACCTATTCATAGGCATAACTAAATAAAGGAAACCATCATTCCCTACTGGGCGAATAAGTGCCGGTTGTGACTGCCCTCCGAATTGAATAGTAATACTATCACTTGTTATTGAATGAAGTGAATCAAGTAAATATTTTTGATTAAAACTTATCACCAAATCTTTTCCTGTAATAGCCGCCGCAAGCGTATCTGTTGTTTCTCCCACACTGTCATTTTTTGTGTGTGCGATAAATTTTTTCTCTTTTGGGGATATAGTGATAGTTGTTTGATTAAATTGGTCTGAGAAGGCTGTAGCCTTTCTCAGAGTGCGTTCAAAGTCAAACACCAACATAGTAGCTTCAGAAACAAATTCCTTTGGAATAATTTGTGTATAGTCTGGAAAGGTACCCGAAACCAAACGGAGAGTGATGTAAATGTTTGGTAGAGTGATTGAAAGCTGATGTTTGTTTGATTTCACTTGAACATCTCCTTCAACCTGTTCAAGGATTCTAAGAAGATTACTTGTTGATTTACTTGGTATAAGAAACGGTTCTGAATCAATGGAATGTTTAAGAGGTGTTTTCTTTTCAGCTAAACGGAATGAGTCAGTAGCAGCTGCAATAAGAGTACTTCCGTCTGGATGCACAAACACACTTGATAATTCGGGTTTAATTGTTGAGTTACTTGCACAATATACTACCGCATTAATAGTGTCTCGAAACTGTTTTGCTGGCAGTGTAATTTCTTTTCCACCTTCAACCTCAGGTAAGACAGGAAAATCCTCAGTATCATGTAAGGCTATTTTTGAAGATCCTTCACTACTTCGTACAATAAGATGTCCATTATCTGAACTTAGAACTACTTCTGTTCCACTTGGGAGTGAGGATATAACATGAGCAAGTACGCTTCCTGATACAGCAACCATTCCTTTTGTTGTTTTTTCTACAGGAACCGTAAAACGCACACCAACCTCAAGATTAGTAGAAGAGAGGAGGAGTGTATTATCGGTAACCTCAAGAAGAATACATGAAAGTACAGGTAGTGTGTGTTTCTTTATGGTCGTCTTCTCAGTTTGTATAACTGGTTCAAGAAGTTGTTCACGAGCTACTGTACATTGCATATTAGTTCGTTTTTTTTAAAAATGATAAAACTTGTTACTACTAGGACTGTTGATATGTGGATAGTTTATTTATCTTTATTTTTCAACATTTTTTCACTGCTTTGGTATAAACTCCTGTGGAAAGATGTGTATAAGTTTTGATGGTTTGAAAACAAGGAAGTAAATTCTTCACGCTAACCACATGTTTGCAGTACTTTTATACAACGTTTTCCTATACTTATCCACAATTAAAAAACAGACCTCTCCCCCACCTACTTCAACATCGCACGAATTTCTTCAACCTCTCTTTGTAGTGATGGGTTATCCAAAAGCTCTCTTTTAATTTTTTCACAAGAGTGTATCACTGTTGTGTGATCTCTTCCGCCAAGTTTTTGTCCAATAGTTGGATAGGAGATTAAGAAATCTTGACGCATAAGATACATGATTATTTGTCGAGGTTTTACTACTTCTTTTTTTCTCGTTTTTTCATATATAACGGTATCTTCAACATCATAATAACGAGAGACGCGCTCCACCAAGTCTTTCACTGAGACGTTTTTTTGTGGTCGTAGATTATTTTTAACGATTTGTTTGATGTCGTTTATATCAAGACTCGAACCTTTAAGTTGTGTTTGACATATAACCCTGTTTAAAATACCTTCAAGGTCGCGAATATTACCCTCTACTTCATTAGCAATAACCTGTGAGAGTTCGTCGGTAAGTAAAAAGTTGTGGTGGGCAGCTTTTGTTTTAAGAATAGCTACTCTTGATTCATGGTCAGGAATAGTGACATCAATAATCATTCCCTGTCCAAAACGAGATCGAAGTCTATCAGTTAAGTCTGAAATATAACTTGGGTGTCTGTCTGAGGAGAAAACGATTTGTTTATTATTCTCATACAAAGAGTTAAAGATGTGAAATAATTCCTCCTGCATCTTATCTTTTCCTGAAAGAAATTGTACATCATCCATAATAAGAACATCATACTGGCGGTATTTTTCCTTTACATTTTGGATAGTGTTCTGTTGGATAGCGCTCACAATATCAGTACCGAACCGTTCAGAGGTGGTATAGAATATTTTTTTTGAATTATTAAGGTGTTTAAGGTGGTTACCTATTGCTTGAATAAGGTGCGTTTTTCCACAACCAGTGTTTCCATAGATAAAAAGCGGGTTGTAGGTGATTCCTGGCTCTTTAATAACCGCTTGTGATGCGGCAAACGCAAGCTCATTAAAGGGACCCACAACATAGGTGTTAAAAGTGTATCGAGGATTAAGGTTGTCTGCCCTGTTTATGTAATGCTCAGCAAGCGGTAATTCGCTTGAAGGCATGCAGGTGCGACCTGATTTTCTCTCAGTTTTGGGCTTTTTCTTTTCCTCTCGCGCAATGACATATTCAACACCTCGCGTGTTTGGTGAAATACCGCGGAGTGCGCGAAGAATAGTCTTGTGGTGCTTGTCAGCCAACCAATCTTTGTAGAATTGACTAGGAACGCCAATGTAAACGATACCATCCTCTATCTTAATAACATGCGTTCCCTTAAACCATGTGCTAAAGTTTGCTCGTGATACAGAAAGTTCAATATCTACTAATGCGTTTTCCCATACTTTCTTGGTATCAACAAGCTGAGTCATTGAAATCAATTATAGCGACTCTGAAAAACAATACTAGTTCACAAACATGTAGTTTGTGTGTGTTTATGGGGATAGTATGTGGATAAGTGGACAAGAGAGTTATGAGTAAAGCGAGTAGCGAGTTATCGAGTGACGAGCCTGCCCTACAGGTGCAGGTATGGTAGGCAGGTAAAACGATGTTGAAAGAGGTTTTGTGCCGAGCTCTACTCTGTACTGAAACCTAATTCTAGTACAAGGTTTTGCTTTTAGTGTGAGGTTAAAAGTAAATGACACAAGTTCAAAAGCAGTGACATGTGTGTTTTTTGTAAGTAGTTTATTTTTTTGGCTTAAAATAAGGTTTATGTGATGCGCTAAAGCTTGCTTTTTTCTATAAATATGATATAATATTAAAAGGTAAACGATGTTTGAAATAAGTATAAAAACTCACAAGGAGGTTAAGAGATGAAAAATAACAGAAGGTTTATAATGGTGCTGATCGTTTTCTTCACCCTTCCGGAAGTTTTGTTTGGAGTAGTTAGTATTTTTACAGGCTTTACTCCTGGGATGCAATTCCTTTTAGGGGCGATTGTATCGCTACAGTTTTTGGTTGCCTTATTCTTGATTACTGCTCCGCTTACTGCTGGACTATTTGTGAGCACGGTTAAAAAACCAAAACACATTCCATTTTTACCGCTTTTTGCTGCCGTTGAAAATGGTAGATCAAAAGCTATTGTTGACCAAGGTGGAAATGCGGTGCGTTATGTTGTAAACAAACATGATGCCGGGTTTCATTTGAAAACGGAATTTAATGGAATTTCGTCGGAAGATAATAAATGGAATGTTGTTGAAAAAGAGTATTCCAATGCACGAAATTTTTGGGAAAAAAGAGTTGAAGATAAAACAGGCTTGGTGTTTGTTGGTATCTTCCCTTGGAGGAGAGTGTATCACTATGAGTTACATCCTATAAAAATGTTAACAAAAAGTGGTACTAGAACTTTGGTTATATCAGAATCAGAGACATCAGACCATGTTCGTGTGAGAGAGTTTAACTGGGGAGCCCAGGTAACAGTGCTTCTAAAAGACATGTTCCAGGTTTCCATCCTTTTTTCGTTTCGTCTTATGTGTACAAATCCACACAAACTCTTGTTTGGTGTAGATAATTGGGACGAAAGCTTTGCAGATGCGATTGCTTCTCGGACCATTGAAACTCTCCAAAATATCAAATTGGAGAAACTAACCGAACCTGGTACTGGTGCTAAGGGTATGATTGCAGACAATGTTTCAAAAATTTCACTCGACGTTGAACCAAAAACAGAAGTGAATTGGGGTTTGAGAGTAATTGAAACCCAAATCTCAAAGTATGAATTCCTCCCCTTAACTGAAGAAGAGAGAAAGGCACTTACCGTTGTGGAGGTTACGAGACGAAGAATGGATGCTCGTGCAATCGAGTACAGTACTGAAAAGCTGGGTGAGAGTGGTGTAGTGGAAGAAAGGGCTAAGGTGATTGAGGCTCATGGCGTTGCAGGTATGCAGGCCAGTCGTGATCAAATGCTCGAAACTGCTGCAAAAGATGGGCAACAAACAGTAATAACAGGACTGAGTAATACTCAACCATCAGAGGAAGGTGAGATTGTAAAACTTCTTAAGGCCTTACTTGCAAAAAAATAGTTTAAAGGAGTGAAACTATGAGCTGGTTCCTGTTTGGATTTATATCCACCTTGACGCTAATTGTGGGTGCGGGTGTTTTTGTTTATGTTCTAAAAACATCCACCACAAAAACAACTCTAAAACCAACATCTGAAGGAGATTCTAAAACAACTTCACCGGCAACTTCGCCAAATGTAAAAGTTGTTGTAACAACAACTAAAAGTAACACTTATGTTGTTGTAGGTATGGTACTGCTTCTACTCGTCCTTTTTGGGGTAGTAGTGTTTACCTACCCAATTCTGAAGAACGTCAACTACCATGGGTATGGTTCTGTTTTTCCTTACTCACTGGCTGTAATTGTTGGGTGCTTGGTGTACTACATGAGAACAAAAAAGGAGGAGAAGTTACGCTCGGCACTACTTGCCACCACAGGCACCGCGATATTGATAGCGTTGTGGATGTATCACGGGCAGCTAGGCGCACTTTTAGTTGGGTCGTCGAGTAAGGTAGTAGGACAGGTTACCCCGATATATGTAGAAAAGGAGTTCCTGGTCTTCCTAATCGCACCCTTGATGGGCCTGATGAGCTACTACTTGAGCGACCGAGGATACAAAAGATTTTCCTATGCGCTCATGATAACTATCGCAACAGCGGTTGTGATAGCGCTTTGGATTCATCCGGAAGTGCTGAAAGAGGTCGTTAGACCTTTTGGTACAACTTCACTTGTAGAACACGCTAAGGATAGCAGTTCGAAGTTTGCTGTATATCTGGCAGTGGTATTGTTTATTCTCGCAGTTCTTTCTGGGAAGCTTATTGAAGTCATTATTGGAACGGCTTTGATGCTTATTCTCTGGAACTGCTTTTAGCTCTTTTACCCACCCTGCACGCTTGCGTGCAGGGTGGTTTTGCTTTTATATAATCTGTGGTATAGTGCCACACACAAACAAAGTAATAGTATGCCAAAACGAACATATCAACCTAAAAACAAGAAACGAATGACCACTCATGGCTTTCTAGTGCGCATGCGTACCCCAGGTGGTAAACGCGTTATTAAACGCCGACGTGCAAAGGGTCGTTCAAAACTTGCAGTAAAACTCTAGACAAACAAACCGCCCTTTTGAGCGGTTTGTTTCATTACACCCACACCACAATGCTTAAAAAGAAACAACGACTATCACGAGCTGATTTTACAAACCTCCTTAAAAAAGGAAAACGGCTCCATTCTCCGTACTTCTCCCTTCTCTATATGGGGGCACAAGAAACAAAATGCGGTCTCGTGGTAGGTAAAAAAATAGCAAAAAAGGCGACTATGAGAAATAAGGTACGTCGGCAAATATATGCCATCTTTGGTGAAAATCTAACAGTACTAAGTAAGGTACACTGCGCCCTCTTGACTCGACCTAATATAACCTCCCTTACTTATTTTGAGCTTAAAATGGAGATCGAAAAACTCATTAAAAACCTGAAATGAATAGCAGGACCGCTTTTTTTAGGGTAGAATAGCAGGCATGGTATCTGAAATTTTTCATACAGTGGTCTACACCCCTCTGTACAACGCTCTTATAGCACTACTTGATATAGGTCCATGGGTGGATATGGGTGTTGCGGTTATTGTACTGACACTAATCGTCAAAACAGCTATGTTTCCGCTCTCTCTGAAAGCAGCCCGTACTCAACGGGTCATGAAAGACCTTGAAGGTCCCATGAAAGAGCTTCGAGAGAAATACAAAGATAACCGCGAAGAACAAGGACGTCGTCTCCTCGCACTCTATCGAGACAATAACGTGAACCCTTTTTCGAGTTTTCTGGTGCTGTTTATACAGCTCCCTGTTATTCTCGGTCTCTATTTTGTGTTTTTAAAAGGGGGATTGCCAACCATAGACCCTACACTGCTCTATAGTTTTGTTCCACAACCTAGCAGTGATGTATCCATGCATTTTCTTGGACTCATCGATCTTACCGCAAAAAATATACCCCTTGCCATACTTGCAGGTATCAGCCAGCACTTTCAAGCGCGACTTGCGCTTCCTGACCTTGCACCTAAGAAGGAAGACGCCACTTTCCAAGAAGATTTTGCACGATCTCTTCAAGTTCAAATGAAGTATGTATTACCGTTTGTTATTATATTTGTTGCGTACGTAGCAAGCGCTGCGGTTGCGCTTTACTGGATTACGAGTAATATTTTTGCTATTGGTCAAGAAATACACGTGAAGAATCGTGTTGAATCAGAAAAGCAACAGGTACAGCAAAGTAACTAATCAGTAAAAATATGGACGAAACAGAAATGAGGGCTTATATAAAAGAATTTGTGGAAAAAATGGGCATAATTGTTGAGTCTGTTGAGGTTGTTGTTGTTGCAGCGCACCAAATATATTCTATTAAAACACCAGACAGCAAACAGCTCATTGGCCCGCAAGGGGAACATTTGCGAGCCCTCAACTATATTTTTAGGCGAAGTATAGAAAAGAAAACAAACACCAAGGATAGTCGAATTGTTGTGGATGTAAATGGGTATCAACACAAACAGCTCAGTGAACTTGAACAGAAGGCCACTTTGCTTGCTGAGAGGGTTCGTACATTCAAATCAAGTGCAGATATGACCCCAATGTCAGCGTATGAGCGTATGATCGTTCACTCAATGTTTAGTGAGGACAAGAATATTACCACAGAGTCTGAAGGGTTTGGCGCCACTCGACATGTGGTGCTTAGATACAAAGAAAGCATATAGGATAGGACTTACGCAAGCGAACACATTTCATCGTTGTCCGTCACAAAATATCTCTCGTAGTATTATTCATACAACTCGCTCTATTTTGTTCGGACGCCTCGAACTGCGTCCACTTGCGTAAGTCCTATAAAAGAGAAACCAGAACCCGGGTCTACACAGACGGCGTACCACCCCTGCACAACAGCTGAGCTGTGTACGGGGCGAGCAGGAGTACTTCATTTTTCTAATTCGTTCCCCATAAGAAAAATTGGTCGCATCCGTTTTCCTAGGCTCTATAGGATCATCAAACGTTTAGTTAAGAAAGATTCTGCAACAAAACACCGCACATTTCTGTGTGGTGTTTTGTTTGTTAAAGTGTATTATTTACTCCTCTTCAGTTTCAGGTACCTCAGCTGATGGTGTTGTGTGTTTTTCAGGAAGTTTAAGTGCCCACAGCACGTTGTTCACTCTTGTTTTAAAGAGTACATAATTTTCTTGTGGACTCACCACAATATCCACAATATCAAACTGCTCATCTGTAGCTTCAACAGGGTCAAAAAGTTTTTTCACAACACCAGTCCCTGTGTCTAGGCGCCACAATACATCATCAGTACTGGTAAGACCCATATACCAATCTTCTAGGAACTCACCATGTATTTCTTCTCGAGGGATAGCGCAATATACATACCTTGATACTGGTCCCCAACTGCACTTCTCAACCAAAGTAGCCAAAGGAAGGTGTGTTGTGTCACCTGTTCCTAAATCTAAAACACGAAGTGAAAAAATAGAATTACCCGTCTCCTCAAGAGAGTACAGAATTTTCGTACCAGACGTGTTTGTTTTTGCTGCGAGGGCGATATTGTTCGCAAGCATAACAGAAGTACTTTTGGTGGTAGGGTTAATAGACCATACTGCACCCTCTGCGTATGAGGAAGGGTTCGAATACACAAGTATTCTGTTTTGTGTTTCCCACGATACACTTAAATTCCGAAGCAGTGACTTCCAAATCTGTGTCCGTGCACCAGTTAATACGTTCTCTAAATATCCTACTGAACCTTCGTTATTGGTGACTAGATAAAACAATTCGTTACCCTGAGGAGAAAATGCCACGTCTTGTATTGTTTCAACCATTGGTCTTCCTGTAAACTCCACAGGTGGAACCCCACCCGTTGAGGTACCGTAAACCGCATAATTTATATAGGCAAACATTTGTGTGCCACCTTCATCAAAATATCGTGAGATAGTAGAACTTCCATTTCTTGACCATTTTGCGTTACCAATACGAAGAATTGTTTTACTTGAAACGTTTACTTCATCACCTATAGTTGCAAGTGGTGTATCAAATACATGTCCATTTATCCTAGAGGTAAATCGTATGTACTCAACAACAGTACCTCCTTGCTCTCGCTCATATACTGCTGCTCCTGCGACAGGTATTTTAGTGACTGCACGAAATTCCGGCACTGGAGACCCTACTGCCCCATCCGGGACGAAACGCTCACTTGAAGTCCCGAACAAAAAATCGCTGTCAGAACTTGTTGCCTGTTGTCTTTCAGAACCTGTGTCACCAAAAGGATCTTGTTTTTCCTCTTCAGGTCCACTATTCCTAGCCAAAATGAACACTATTATAATAGCAAGTATCATTACTACTACGAGTGCAGCTGCTCCAGCAATAAGTTTGTTACTTTTTATAAAATCTAACATATGTGTAATTGAATACTGGTTGTTTTAAAAATATTAATCTCAACCAGTTTAGGATTTATGGTGTACAGTATGGTGATAGAAGCGAGGACTATCAATAGTCCAACGATTGCTTGAGTTATTTGTTCCTTTGCACCACTTATTTTAAAGACAGACTCACTCGTCATGTACTTAAAACCTCCTATGGCAAGCATAATGACCGCAAGTACTGCAGCTACTGCAACTGAAATAGCAAAAAGAAGATTAAGAAAACCTTCCATTCCTCCAGCAAGCCAGTTGTTTGAGTCTGCTTGGGGGAGTGATGGTGAAAGAGGAACAAACTCGGCAGCCCTCAGGGTTATCGGAAAAACATACAACAAATATGTACCTAGTATCCAAAATAGTGATTTTTGTATCATAGTGCGTCTGTGTCAGGGTTAATATCCCTCCACGTATCATTTAGTCCAAAATCAACCGTAAGGTCTGCACGTCCGTTTTGGAGCCAGTATGCAGTATTTTGAATAACCAAGTTTACTAATGCAGTACCACTACCAACCCCTTCGGAACCGAGAGAAATACTTCCAGGGCTTGTGTATTTTTTCCCTGAAATGGTCCATGTGTAGGTGAGTGCAGGATCCGTTCGTGTGGATGCGCTTATATAGTATGGTTCTGCCACTACCGTAGTCTCCCTGTCGGATATACCATGTGTGCCTGCAATAGCTCTGTCGTACCGTATACCTATAAGAGGACTGTCTTCATATAGAATCACTGAAGGTTGGTTTGCTGGGATAACAAACTTTTTACCTACACGCACTACTCCTTTTGGATCTTTTACAAGGAGATTAATAGTGAAAACTTCAAAGGGTTTATCATTTATTAAGGTTACTGAATGTTTACCTTTCCCTGAGATTTGAGGAATGGTAGAGTAATTTGTTGACCACGAATACGAAAGTTCTTCTGCTGTGTACGCAACTCCTTTTGCACTTAAAACAGTAGGTAGTGCAACAATCACTACCTCAGAACCAGGTGTTTGTAGTGCCCTCCCTTGATAGAAGGGTGGTGTGTACGTCCGAGCTTCCCATACAACACTTACATCTCCTACGTGTATAACATTCTCTGCTGAAACTCGAAATCCTGATGCATCTTCAGCAACTACAGTTATTTTGGAAACACTCCCCACTTCACCAATTGTATATGTTACCTCCTTTTGAGAATATGACTGCTGGATAATTTCTCCATTTAAACGCCATGTTATAAGGGCAGTGTCGCTATCAAGACTCGATGCATGAAGTTTTGCTTTAACCGTCTGTCCTGGGGCAGGATATTTTGGAGTAATTTCTATGGTTGCTTTTGTCATACCAGGCTGTACCTGAGCGCTCAGCAGGTGTGTCGTTGTAAACACCGCACCCGTAGCCACCACGAGTGTTATTAATAAAGCGAGATATTTTAGATTTGTTTTGCTATACATAGGTTATTAAAAGTATACAACAGACTCCCGTATTTTTTTGACTGCATTGAGGATAACCAGAAAAGACTTCATACATGTATTTTGTTTAACAAGTTTATTTGTTGTGTTGTTTTGTGTAAGAGCTCAGAATCCTTGAGTGTGTCCTCTGCTCGTGAAATCACAACATGACGCCAAACCATAAATGTGATACCAGGAAGTAAATCTAGTCCAGGAATATGTTCAACAATGATTGAGCCCATATTTACTAACACCCGTTGAGCGCTCCCGAAAGTCCATATGTTCACTCCTTTTATAAAAAACCAGATAGTAAAGAAAAGGTATGCTAGTATTGAGGCAACGAATGAACCAATCATATATAAAGGTGGGCCAAAAATTAGTGCTGAACCGCCACCAAATAATGCGATTTTTACAGTATCTTTTGCAGCACGACCTCCTATTCTTGTATAAGCGGTACCTTTAATTCCCCAACCAGCTACAGTGTTCCAAAAACCCCCCTCCTCTATAGCCTTATCTGCTTTGGAAAGATTAGTCACGTCTTCAGAATAATTTCCCATCCCCAAACTTGATATTACAAAAAAACCAACAACAACTAACAGGATTATGGGAAGAAGGTCAAAAAATACCCCGAAACCAAGCATAATTCTCCCTGTTGATTTTGAGATTCGCTGTTGTGAAGGTAGTTTTGTTTGCATACGTTTATACGATACTCATTATAGTTGAACTGTCTGTTCAGTATCACCACTCTCGAGTCCGTCACGTTCTTTTTTAATTGCGAGGAGTTGAGATGGGTCTGAGGTGATAATCTGGTCTTCTGTGTACGAAGCAATTATTTTAATAGCAACATGCTTACTTCCTGCGAAGAATATACCTTCTCCTACCTGTGACTCAAGGAGAAGGTATTTCTCTTCATCTGTTAAGTTAAATGTTGCCTGAATCCTATCAATTGCCGTTGCAGACTGCTTAAGGAGGATTTGTATAGATGAGTTCGTAATCATCGGTACACCGTAGGGAGACTTTAGGAAGTCATCGACGTCTTGGGTGATGGTAGCAAGTCCTAGGTAGTACTTCCTACCACGTTTTGCCACACTATAGAGGAATCCCGCCGTATCGTCACTCTTCATCATAAACCATGCCTCATCTACCACGAGGAGTCGTTTTTTAAGTTCACGACGAACCGCTGTCCAGATGAAGTTGGTGACAATGTACATCGCAGCTGGTTTCAAATCTTCTTCCATATCACGTACAGAGAAGACCACGAATTTTTGGTTGATATCTACGTTTGTTGGCCTGTTGATGAAACCTGCCCATGTACCCCTTGTGTACTTCGTAAGGCGAAGGAGTAGTGAGTCACTTCCCTCCATACCACTTAACACAAGTTCAAGGTCAGAGAGTAGTGGGGGGACAAGGTTTGAGAAGTCTGTGGTTCCTGTGATGTCTTTGAGTGCGTATGTTTCAGTTATTGCACGGTCAATCATTGCATCTTCCTCGGGAGACAATCCTCCCAACATGATGCGAAACAGTCCAACCAAAGTGATAATGTTTTGTCGCAAAATATCGGAGGGGTTTTCATCCTCATGCACGACAGGTAAGTCAAATGGATTGATATGGTGCTCAGAAGAGAGAGAAATATTGAAGTACCTTCCACCTGTAGCGCTTGCCATGTACTCATACTCACGTTCAGGGTCGATCACAATAACCTCAGTTTCAAACATAAGTGAACGGAGTACCTCAAGTTTCATAGTGTAGCTTTTTCCTGCTCCCGATTTTGCAAAAAGCACCGAGTTGTAGTTTTCCATTGAATACCGGTCAAAAAGCACTAGCGAACTATTATGAAGGTTTATACCGTACAACACTCCATTTTCTGCAGTAAGGTCAAAAGAAATGAAGGGGAAAATTGAAGAAAGTGGTGAGCTATTGAGTTTACTGTGTACAAAAATCTCATCCGTGCAAAGTGGGAGGACGCTTCGGTACCCTTGATCTTGTTGAAAGAGTGCTGGTTTTAAGTAAATGAGTTGTGATTCAAGCATTGATTTCATTTCATCCTCCACCTTATCAAGGGCTTCTTTATTATCGGCATAGACAGAAATATAGACACCTACATCAAAGAGTCGTTGTTCCGCTTGTTGAAGTGAGTCTCGAAGTGTTTCAAGGTTTTCATGGGCGGCGTCAAGCATTGGGTCTCGAACCATACCTCGTGCTTCTCGTTCATGAATTTGACTTTGCACCTCCGCAACTTTCTTCTGAAATTTCTTAAGCATCGGTGCTGTGTCGATAGGGTGTATAAAAATGGAGACATCAAATACATTTTCCAAGTTTATTATAGGAGAAAACCAGTTTTCAGTTAGGTACCTAGGATATGAAATGATAAAAAAGGTTCTCGCCACTTGCTCGCCCAGGTTTATTTCATTAGGGGTTATTTGGAGTGCAGAAGGGGCAAGTACATCTTTTAACTCGAGATTGGTCACTTCATACACATCACTTGGAACGATTGACCCAAAGTTGACTTCTTCAACACCCTCTTTCTTTTTGTTGAATGAAAATAACCCCATACTATTTTTCATTTGATAATTCTGATAACGGAATTGGTCTATCGAGCTCCCCAATATTAAATAGTCGGTAGAACAGCTCAATAATTTCTTCCGTACCCAACTGTGCGGCACGTACACCAGTTCTTGAGAGACCTTGCACCACCATAGCCACTCTTTGCTCAATCTGAGATCGGTACTCTTCAAAGAGTTGCATTGAAATGTGCACCTCACCCTTGTTCTGTGTTTTAAAGATGGAACCAAGACCTTTGGGGTTTGAAGACATTTCCAATGATGGTGGATTATATGGAACCACCACATAAAATCCTTTTGTCATAATACTTGCTCCTCCTACAAAACCTCGAACAAAGTCCATGTACTCTCGAACCTGAATTTTCATTAGTTCTGTCTGCTGCTTGTCCAATTGTTGCTCGAGTAGAGCGAGGTAGGGTCGTATATCCAACTCTCTTGATTGAATAAAAATTTGAATAGAAAAATCAAGAGAGTTTAAAAAGTTTTCAAATTGCTTAAGTATAGCAGTCTGTTCATCCTCACTCTTAAGCACTATGTTTATAGAGGATGCCATAAGCACAGCACGCACCGTACCATCTTTAAGTACCATAATACCATCCCGCACTTGCTCTATCGGCACGAAATCTTGACTTGGCTTGGCTCTTGATGATGCTTGTGACATGTAATTAGTGTATTTTTTTATCGTTATCAAACAAATTGTTTGTGTCTAATGACCATGCGAGCTGTCTCAGCTTAGATTGTGACATGGTGACAGAAACTGGTCTTGTTGTGTGTGCTTTCTCTATATCCTCAGTAATGTGCTTTTTTTGAGTTTTTTTCCATAAATAGAGCTTACTTTTAACGGCGTAAAATGAGGCAGAGTACAGTATATTAATAAAAGGTCTTCCTTGAACTTTTACAAAGGTCAAAAGAAAAGCTAGAAATAGTATGGGGATTCCTACGAGAGCTGCTATAAAAAGACCAAATTTTATAAAAATAGCAACAGTAATACCAACACTTCCAAGAATATAAATTCCTTGTTTAAATGTAAGTGGACCAAATATTTTGTCCTCAACATCTATGAATTGTGGTACAGAAAATCTCATATGATACAAGTGCGCGTTTTAATAACCGCCGGATGAAGAATATATAATATGAACGACCCGCACCATCGTCCCCTACTCCTGCACCTGTGCTCGATACGGGTCTAAGCCCCCCTGCACCCCCTCATTCGGTAGAGCGTTTGCGGAAGGTTTGTTAGTGTCTGCAACAGTACCTAAAGAAAGCAGAAGGGCTTCCCGAACAGGATTAAAAATATGTTGCACTACACCTTCAAACAGTGCCGTTGCTTTTTGGGGGTCTATGGGGAGCTCTGATGTAACGAACACTTTGAAATCCTTGGTCGTCGAAAGTCCTGTTGAGGCAAGAGTAATTTGTTCAATGCACACTTTTTTGTCTTTCTCCCCAAGACCCGCAACTTCTGTAAGTGCGCGTATACTCTCTGTAGTGACATCCGAAAGAATGATATCCTTCACTCCATCAGGAAGGCGCGCAAATCGTTCAGTTACAGTTTTTTGGTCAAATGTTTTCATATTACACGCTCATTTTGTTGGTATCATTAAACCAGTTATGCAGTTTAACAATATTCTGTTGTTCTGGGGTTAAGTTTTCCGAAGTTTTGACAGGCTGTCCAGTTTTTGGGTCAATAATTTTGCTCGATTCTGTAGGAATTTTAATCTTTGCATACTCTTTTTCTACCGCTACCTTCATAGCTTCCCTCTTCTCTTGTGATAGTCCCACTTTGACCATTCCGGTAAGTGTTTGAGGGTCTATGTTTTGTACCACCTCACCTCGTTGAAGGAAGGATACATCGTGTTCAGCCAAATCTGCCGGCTTAGTCATTCGTATCTCATCCTTCAATGCATCACCAGTCAAAGATTCAAAATGAGCTTTTCGAGTACCGATAAATGTACCTACGGTTGGTGCATCGAACATATCATCCTTATTTTCCTTAATTTGTTTAAAGGTTTGGTGTGACATGTGTGCAACAGCACCTGGGTTTTCTGCCAAGGCAACAGCATTTTCTTTTATATCTGAACTAGACATATCCCGAAGTGTTTTTATGTATGCCTTCTTTGTTTCTGCGTCTTGCGTTGTGTTTACTGTACGAATTGCTTCCCGTTCTTTTTTGAAAGCTGCTTCAGTGAGCTGTCTCCTCTGCATAGGAGTTGCACTTTCCTTAGCTGCCAATGCTGACGCATGTTTCTTACTGTACGCATTTATCATTTGAGGGGTATCGCCAGCTTTTCCAGAGTTTTCGCGAAGACGTTCAATTTCGGCCTGTGATGCGCTAGCAATTTTCCTCTTCGCGATATCATGTGCTGTTTTCTGGTTTTCAGCATAGTATTTGCTGTTAACAATGCCCGTTGCTTCTTTCAGCTCAGTATCTCTTCCTGTTTCATTAAGTTCTTTAATGCGTGCGTCAGAATTTTTCTTATTTGAAAGTTTCCTTTCCGCAAAACTACTACCACCAAACTTCATACCTGCTCCTGCCCCAACAGCAGTACTAAGTCCACGATCAATTCTTCCTCCGGAGAGACCTCGTTTTAGTTTTGCCATTGGAGATTTATGTACATACTGACCATTTTCCATCCTGTTTGCTTCGGCCATGTCTTCAGCGTACTTTCTCTGAGCGCGTGATGAAGCCCACCCAACCGTATAAGCCCCTGCCAAACTCCCAGCTCCTATAGCCACACTCCGTGACCATTTCTCGCCGGTCTTAAGCACTGCGTCTGCTCCATGTGCCCCAAGTTTTTTCGCCACAATAAGTCCTGCAATAAGAAAACCAATGACAGTAATAAACATTGTTGCGATTGAGATTGCAGAAGGGGAGACTGTGCCTACTGATCCTAGTGTTACGCCAGCATAACTGTTTGTATAGTCTCTTAAAATAACATAAGCTATCCACCAGCAGAGCAGTAGTGCAGGTGGAAAAATACTCTGATTGATGAGTGAATGCCACCACGCGCGTCCTTGCCCTGAAACACCTGTTATCCAGAGCACAAGCGCAAGAGGTGAAACTATAAGTAGGAAGACAAGAATAATAAAACGAGCAATAAAAAGGAAGCCCGCCCCCCCAAACACAAATGCTAGCACTATAAACATAGCAGTTGCCATGAGATAGGTAAGGGTCATAGTCCAGTATAGACTGGTTTCATCACCACCTTCTGGATCACCTGCTTTCAATGCCGAAAAATCAAAAATAGTAGTGATTTTGAGCTGAGTCCAAAAAGCCGAAGCAATACCATTGCTGATACACACCACGTTGTTGTTCTCAATCGCTCCTGTGGACCTCACTCGTTCAGCACATTCTGCAGGTATAGTACCTGCCGCCTCAGACTGAAACATCAAGACTGTTTGAATAGCTGTGAGATTAGATATATCTATTATCACTTTGGTAAACGTAACACTGAAGTTGACAAGTAGTGCTGCCAGTACCACCTTCCACAACATTTGCTTGGCCCCAAAACCCGAGATACCGAGAATAGTTGCAATACCTATGTAAACTGTTAAGAACACCAAAAACACATTAGTAATATCACGTATCGTTTTCCACGCGGTCATGATAGCGTTCATTGACCGAACCACCTCACCCATTCCTACCACAAGCTCATTAAGTGCAAAGTTAAAAAAGAGTCCCATCCAACCCGCTATTTTGTAAGAAAGCGCCATCACATAATATGTCATAAAGGCGACACATCCAGCAAAAGAGCTAGTTGTGAGTTTTCCATCTTGGAAACAGCCCGTACTGGGTGCATAGCTTCCATCGTCTAGACCGTTTTCGGTAGCCTCTGCGAGGCTTTGACCTGTACCACTTTGAGCAAATGTAGTAAGTGGCGCAAGTGCGGGCAACACCACCGTACTTGTTAGAAACAACACAAGTAGTGTCTGAGCAATATGTTTTTGATGTTTTTTAAAAAAGTTCATATTTTATTGCTCCCCTAGAAGGGGCTACCAATTGAGCCTGACATACTACCATCACTACCAATCTCACCCGACATGTTACCAATTGAGCCTGATATGCTACCATCACTACCAATTGAGCCTGATATTCCTCCGCTACTTGAACCTCCACCAGACGTACCACTGGTTGTTCCTCCACCAGACGTACCACTGGTTGTTCCACCACCCTCACCTCCACCTGAAACCCCACCCGACGTTACTGTACTGTTGTCCCCAGTGTCTCTACTACCCCTAAGCAGACCTTGTTCTACGTCATTAAATATATTATTTACAAGAGCAGCAAGGACTTCACCGAGTACCTCAGCTATTTCGTCTGCTACCTCGAGTTGTCCCAACCCTCCACCTAGCCAGTCATCAATCTGTTTTGAAATGATTTGTCCAGGGGTACACACCTCTCGTTGTCCATCACCATTTATGTCACATTTGTCTGAGAAGTATCCATCACCATATGAAAGCAGGGTTGCTTCCTCTGATGTAGTACGGCCTACTCTACCTGCAGCCTCAGACTGTACTTCAAAAAATGAGCCGTAGGGGTTGTTGGAATCTATAGCGAGACCCATCGCTGCTGGTATACCTCCTCCTTCAAAATTTAAATCTCCTTGCATAACCATTCTTTCATATCCCGCATCAACACCCATCCCACCGACATAATTTTCAAGACTACAGATATTCTGACCAGTCGAACCGTAGTTGGTCCGCCCACCTAGCTGTGTAACCGTCTGGCGTACATCATTTTCAAAAGGCGAACACAACCATTGACTTAAACCACTACTTTCAAGAAATGTGTTAAACGCGGTAAATGCAATATCCCGAAAAAAACCGCTCAAATCTGTCAAAAAGACTGGACCATTATCAAAACCATCGTTTATCCAGTCCAAAATAGCCTGTGTGATAAAGTTTATTAGGAGGCGTTTAATCACCCAAATAATAGGGTCAAGAACGCACTCCTTAAAAATAAGTTCTGCTGTTTTCTCTGCTGTTTGCTCGACATCGTTAAGTAATTGATAATTTGTTTCATTTACAGGCACTGAGTCAACAAAGGCACCTATAACAGTGCCAAAAATTTCGTCAAAGAACCCTTCTATAAATCCCTCAAAGTAACATGCCATGACTCCCACAACTCCTCCCATAATGATGCTTCCGGTTGATTGTTGCGCCTCCACTTTTTGAGCAGGTGCAACTCCTAGATATAGAAACGGTGTCATGACCGTCACCATAAGTACTGAAACGATAAAGTTTTTAAAATATGTAATCATGTGCTAATTATCTGAACCAGGGTTGACGTTTTGATGCAGTTCAAAATATCTACGCAAAATGGAAATGGTGTGTATGAGGCGTCCTCGTACGGTCTGGAACACATTAACTGAAGCTGCTGTACGAAGAGGGTCTGAATTTATAAAGGAAAAGCCCTCTATGGTAAATGTATACTGCATAAGTGCTTGAACAAAACTTACATGAAGTCCTACAGCATCTTCAGGTACTTCCATCGTGCGAAGTTTGTCTGTATGTATTGTATACACATGTACCATTTCAGATAATACCCCTGCAGCCCACTCCTTGTCTCCTTGAGCAAGTGCAAGGAACGCCTCATCCTCATTATCACTTCCTGTGGTCATTGCAAGAACAATTTCCCGTACTGTTGCAATGTATTGCATTCGACTTTCCGATGTAGCGGGAACACTTCGTACCTCACTTTGGTTGTATGTAGGTGCAGTAACTAAAGGAGTAACTTTCCCCAGCGCTTGTTGTACCATCTCTTCCTGTTGTTCTTTACTGAGATCCGTCCCGCTTTTAAGTGAATATAGATAGGAAGCAAACAATTCTTTTGCAAGTGCATCTGTAGAGGTAGGAGGAACGTCACTATTCTTATGATTTTCAGGTTCCATTCCAACCGTATCTGCACCTACCTCGTTTTCTAAACCGGATGCAATACTCAATGATTCACTTGCAACGAACACTTGATCTCTATCGGAGACACCATCGCCATCCGTATCAGGTTTGGTAGGATCTGTAGACCATAGCACCTCCTCCCAGTCTGCCAAACCGTCTTCATCTGAATCTTGTTCATATGCTTTTGTTATTATCTCAGGGTCTATTTCAGAATTTGTAGCAAGTTGAGTAGTAGTATTTTTCTGGTTACCGTCTTCGTAAAAAACATACGAAACTGCAATAATGAAAACTACAGCAACGACAGTTATGGTCGTTGCCACAATACGATTTGCTGAGCCAGCCACATATCGAGTCCTCATAATCTACAGTATACGACGTCCTTTACTTATGAATAAGACAAAAACTCTCTAAACTGTGGATTAAGTCAAAAATGAAGTGATAGTAATGTTCTGTTAAAGACAAACTATCTGCTTTGCGTGTGTGTATAGTTTATGTTGTGTGTCGCATAGCTTATGTTGTATATGTTATTGTATAGATTAAATATTTAACTTTGCATATATTCGCACATCACGAGTGGCGACACGTGCTATACTTTTTACATATGACACCTACTATTAAAAAAACACTACAACCAAAACATTTTTACTCCCTGGTCATTTTCGTGTTTCTCTTTTCCGCTGTTTCTTTTTTGGTGAATGTGGTAGCTTCTGTAGGAACTCCATGCCATACCGTTACGACACCTGATGCGACTCCTTCTACTTTTGGTTCCCCACTCAATTTTTTTAGTGGGGCAAATGAACTACTTATTTCCGTAAATTGTGATGGCAGTAACGCCACACATATAGAAGTTGGAAGTGGTGCTCCTACACAATATATATACATGTATGGCTACCGAAAAGTGAATGGAAAATGGACAAGGACTACGTTTACAGGAAGTACGGTAACGGGAGTTTGGATAATCGGGAAAGGTGGAGTAACGATTGAGGGTGTACAGAGTGGTGAAACGGGCCAAGTTCTTGCGTATATTTGCCAAAATATCCAAAATACATGGAAATGTGGTTGTTCTGATACTGCTTGTTTAACTCCAAAGTGGCAACTTCAAGAATACCAACTTCCGGCCAGCTCAGCTGGGAGTACAAATTCAAATGGAGACGGTATTTTAGACGTCCACTATCCTTCTAAATACCTAGGTCTTCCAGGTGATACAGTTACCCTCGTTGGTTCAGGTTTTGAAAAAGGTCCGGTAAGTAAAATATTGTGGAACGGTGAGGTACAAGAAACAGGTGTATCTTCAGAAACCGGCACAGCACTCACTATCACCATTCCTAATCTTCCTCCTGGAAAATATGAGGTAAAGGTAAAAGAAGGTAATGTTGTGTCAGAATACGGAATGGGTATATGGATAGGAACAGGAGACAATAGTCCGGCACCTACAATCACTTCTATTTCTCCTGAATCAGGGCTTCAAGGAGGTACGTTTACGGTGCATGGAACCGGTTTTACTAAGGAAAATAATGATGCCATTACAACATATGGCATAGTACGAGGACTGCCGTCAGAAGACGGGAAAAGTATTACTTTCACCTACGACCCATTTGATGAAAAGTTAGTAAGTTATAACGAAAATGCCGAACGGACTGAGTATGCATTGCCAGTAAATGTTACGATAATGAACACTTCTGGCCAAAGTAATATGAAGATATTTAACTTAAACATATAAGTATGAAAAAAATAACTGCACTCAGACATCTTCTCATTACAGCGCTCTTTGTAAGCTGTGTTGTGCTTGGTAGTTTTGTTGTGCCGAAGACAACGTTGGCACTTTTCCTTGAAGGAGGCAGAAGTCAGGAAGCAAGTTTTTGCTCGTGTAGTGTTTGTTTTAAAATTGAAGTTGGCTCTCCAAAAAGTGGGACGTTTATGTATTGCCCTTGGTTTACAAGACTGTATGCGCACTACAACATTTTCCCTAACGCATGGCAACTTGGAAAAGCATACACGTATATGACTTGTCTTCAGATTTCATACCCCTACTGCAGAACTGACGGAGGAGGATATCTTCTAACAATGACGGGGACTTCGCATGGAGGATTCTAGTTAACTAAACAAAGCCACTGCTCAAGAGACACGTCCTCAGGGCGTGTTTTCTTTTCCACGGCACATCGAATAAAATCTTTTGGTTCTATGGTTTTTTTAAGTGTTGCTCCAAGCGTTTTCCTCTTTTGTGAAAATGCTGTTCGTGCAGTTTCGAAAAAACGTTCTTCCTGTGCTGTGCTTTTAAATCTATTTCGCGAAATACCTTCAATAGAGAGTATGGCGGAGTCAACTTTTGGTGGAGGAGAAAAGGCCCCCGCTTTTACAACCTTGCAGAGCTTTGGCGTGCCGTATGCATATACAGAAAGAGAAAGGAGACTGTGCTTATTGTTCTTTGCAACAATGCGCAGAGCTACCTCCTTTTGTACCAATATCGCAATAGCGTCTGGTTGTTTTTTGGAAGTGAGAAACTGCCGAATTATAAAGCCTGTAATATAGTACGGAATGTTTGCCACCAGAGTGTACGTGGGATCTAGATGCGAACAGACAGAAGGATCGAAATCTCGCACATCTTCTTCAAGTAGTAACAACTTTCCCGAGGCTATTTCTGCAGAAAAAGTTTTTTTAAGTTCTGTAACAAGTTCTGCATCTTTTTCTACTGCAACGACCTTTTTTGCAACTTTTAGGAGTTCTTGAGTAAGGATACCGTGCCCTGGGCCAATCTCAAGAACGGTAGTTTTGTCTGAAAGCGTTATAGATTGTGCCACCCAAGTTGCTATTTCAGGTCGTGTGAGAAAATGTTGTCCGAGTTTTGGTTTTTTCATGGTTTTTGTCTGTACTTAAAGAATTTTCACCCTTCGACCTTCGACAATCTCAGGGAAAACTCAGGGTAGGATTCTACATCAAGGTTAGGCATCTCTCTCGTAATTCTTTTTTACTTTTAACTTTCAACATTTAACTTTAAACTCTTTAGTCAAGATATATCACCTTCCCCGTACTCTCGGGCTTTCTATAGTACGTATCCTGAGGCTCAAGGTATGATTCGTCAATATCAAGTAAAAATTCACTCGGTAATGACTGGAGTCTCTGGCCAAAAATGGTTCGCGATTGTGCATAAGAAAGGTATACTTTTTCTTTCGCTCGTGTAAGCGCAACATAAAAGAGCCTTCGCTCCTCTTCATCATCAACGGCACTTCCAAACATTGATTCCTTGCGTTCATGGGGAAATAGCCCATCTTCTAGCCCTGTAATGAATACATGACCGTATTCTAGCCCCTTTGCTGCGTGAATAGTCATAAGCGTAACCCCTTCCCCAGTATTACGGGTTGTCTTTTGATCAAGCTCGTCCTGATCAGTTGCCAAAGCCGCATCCTCTAATAGACGCAGTGTGCCGTCAGGTGAAGGAAGTTGATCGTATCTGGTTACAGCAAGAGAAACTAGTTCCCTAATGTTTTGCAGGCGCTCTTCCTCTTCCTCTCCTTTCCCTTGTAAACTCGCGTTAAGTCCAGAGTGTTCCAAGGTGTATACCAGCACCTCGGAAGCCTTTTTTGTCATTACTTCGTTTTTAATATTTGAGAGTAGTTTGAAGTATGTATCTATTTTTTCCCGAGTGCGACCTTCGAATGCTTCACAGCCCTGCTGTAAAAGTTTTGAGACGGTAATTTTACCAATCCCGCGAATGGGTGTATTGATGGTTCGAACTATATCGCTTTCGCTTTCAGGATTCAGAGCGACTTTGATATATGCAAGTGTGTCCTTAACCTCTTTCCTGTCAAAGAAACGAGTGCCAAGCACTTTATATGGTATTCCTGCACCTAAACATGCTTCTTCAAGTACTCGTGATTGAAAATTTGCGCGGTATAATACCGCGATATCTTTTGCAGGAATCTGGAGCTCCATACGTTCTTTAATAGTTGACACAATGCGCTCTGCCTCATCATGCTCGTTGAAGCCCATAATGAGTGTTATTTTTTCACCTAGAGTATTATTAGTGAAAAGTGTTTTTTCTTTCCTGCGTTTGTTTTTTTTAATTATTTCATTCGATACCTCAATAATAGTCCCTGTTGAACGATAGTTTTCTTCCAGTCGTATAACCGTCGCTTCAGGAAATGTTTTCTCAAACTCAAGAATATTTTCAATAGTTGAGCCACGCCACGAGTAGATGTTTTGATCCAAATCTCCCACACAGAACAAGTTTTTGTGTTCGTCGGCAAGCATGCGTACTATTTCGTACTGTACTTTGTTGGTGTCTTGGTATTCGTCGACATGTATGTACCTATAGGTTTCTACCAGTGCGGTGCGAATTTCTCTGTTGTTGGTAAGCATCTTCCACACCTCAAGAAGTAAATCATCAAAGTCTAAAGCGTTATCTTTATGTAGGATTCGTTCATATTGTTCCCATACCTTGCTTACGACGAGAGGAAAGTATGAGTTTCCGGTTTCTTCGCGATACGTACTGAGTGTTTTAGTGTCTCCTTTTGCGCGTGATATAGCACTCAAAACGACTCGTGGTTCGATTTGTTTCTCGTTCTCATCTACCGCTTTCATTGCTCGTTTGATAGCCCGAAGAGAATCTGATCTATCGTAAATAGTGAAATGTTTTTTAAACCCGAGTGTTTCAGCATATTGACGCAGAAGTATGACGCAGAGTGCATGAAAAGTTGAAACTGTCACTCTTTGGGAAGAAGCTGATTCACCGTACTCTGCTAAAAGTGCCTCTACTCGCTCACGCATCTCACGGGCAGCTTTGTTGGTGAAGGTAAGTGCAAGTATGTTATGGGAGGGCACGCCACTCTTGACTAAGTGTACTATGCGATGTGCAATGGTTCTTGTTTTCCCCGCTCCGGCACCCGCGAGTACTAAAACAGGCCCTTCAGTCTCTAAAACCGCTGTTTTTTGGGCCTCATTTAGCATTTCGAGGTACTTCATAAGCTTGTATCATACCATAGTGTGAGGTGCTATTATAGCGCTTCATAGAGCCAATTTTTTACTTTTTTGATTTCTGTTGCTTAATCAACAGGTTGTTTAAGAAAGTGCTTGACGCAAGTTTCTCGGCGTCTATAGTGTCATGTATCGTCAGACAAACAGGAATTACATAATTCGAAATCTATTTTCATGGTACTTTCATAAATAGTTTTCGATTGGGGAGCCAGACCGCGTGACCAACATACTCTTATAAAACACACAACCTACAAAAGTTCTGAGCGTGAGACTCAACCTTCGTGTCCCGTTCAGACCACAAACAGAAATAGTAAAAAGCAAACTTTTACAAAAGTCGCTTTTTTCATGACCACTGCTCTCTTTGTTGGAAGTTTTGTAACTCCAACGGTGCGTGCTTCCTTCTTTGACTTTTTTGGAAATGATATTTCGATTCAAGAAACAAGTCAGGCTGAAGTTTTAAATTCACAAACAGTAATCTTACTTCAAGGAGCTAGAAATATAGACCCGAACCCTTCTCGGGGTGGTGGAGAAGTGTTTGTTGCAGATGACTCAGCTCTTGTCCCTGAAACCGCTCCATTTAACCTCACATCAGAAGATCTTGTTGCTCCTATAAATTCCGATCAAATTTCACTCCATTTAGTAGACGTGGGGGATAGTATTTCAAAAATAGCAGAAATGTATGGAGTCTCGGTAAATACTATTGTGTGGGCAAATGAGCTCTCCTCTGATAAAGACATACAACCAGGGCAAACACTCCTTATTCTCCCCGTCTCTGGTGTACAGCATATCGTAAAGAAAGGAGATTCTATTAGGAGTTTGGCAAAAAAGTATTCCGACGAGGATGATGAAAATCTTGATGATTTTATTGAAGAAATAATCTCTTACAACAACCTTTCCGAAGACGGTGTGCTGACAGTTGGTGAATCGGTCACTATACCAGGTGGTGTTATCGAAGAAGAAAAACCTGTTAAAAAAAGCACGGGTACATATACCAAAGTGGTATCTGGTGGAGCGACTGTCTCTGGGTATTTCATACACCCACTCCCTGGAAGTGTAAAAACACAAGGTATCCATGGGTCTAATGCAATAGACTTCGGAGCAGATACAGGAACCCCGATTCGTGCAGCGGCGGGTGGACGTGTGATTGTCTCACGTGTGGGGGGATGGAATGGTGGGTATGGAAACTATATCGTGATTGACCACCCAAATGGTACTCAAACGCTCTACGCGCACAACTCGAAGAATGCCGTAGGGCAAGGTCAGACAGTAACACAAGGTCAAGTCATTGGACATGTTGGTTCAACAGGTCGCTCTACAGGTAATCACCTTCATTTTGAGGTACGGGGCGCAAAAAACCCGTTCTAAGTTGAAAGTTATAAAGTTCATAAAGTTAAAAGTTCAAAAAAACCGCACATGCGGTTTTTTTGGTTGTGATAACCTTCAACAAATTTGTTTTTTACTCAATTGTCTAGAGAAAAAGCGCGGTATGGGGCTACTTTAAACTTTCAACTTTATAAACATTCAACTTACTTGATAAACGTAGCAGAAAACGCTGTTTCTGTACAAGTAGCTACCTGCTCTTCAGTAAGCATACCGTGTTCTATCGCGAATAGTTGTTCTTTATGGATGTTCGTTTTGTACATCTCTGGGCCATCGGTATTGAGCGTAAATGGTATATTTTCTCTAAGATAGGTATGAATAATCTGTTTCATTTCCTCGACATTCGTTACCTTTCGGTTTCGAAGGTTTGAGGTGATGCACGTTTCCAAAACAATATTTTGCTCTCTGATTGCTTTCATTATTTCTGTATCCTTTACACTAAGTAGCCCGTGCCCAATACGGTCTGGCTTGATATGCTCCACCACATAGCGCAACTCATCAAGATTCCCCTCCTCACCGGTGTGTAAGGTGATACCAAGTCCCGCCTTACGCACTTCCTCGAAAATAGGCAAATGTGCTTCTATAGAAAACGACTCTCGCTGAGGTCCTGCGAGGTCTATACCAACAATACCCCTGTTTTTGTAAGCGATAGCCTTTTTTGCAATAATATAATTTTGTTCTGTGGTGAGGGTGCGGTCCATCATGAGAATAATCCCAGCCTTGACCATAGGGTACTCTAGCATTGCTTTATCCATACCACGAAGTACTGCCATGATGATGTGGTCGAGGTCCTGTTCCCCACCCCTGTTTCGAAACATGGGATTGAGGCGAAGCTCTTGTAACACGAGGTTGCACTTTCTGTATCCTCCACCAATAACACTCTTCACTGATTCCTCAACCGCCAAAGGCGAGGACTGTATAAGCTCGGTCCAGTAGTAAAACTTTCGATGCATCTCATCAAGGCTCGTGTTGTACTCAGTGCCAGTCATAGTAATCATGTCCTCGAATTCCCAGTAATCCTTACTAGGAAGTCGTATGCCTTGGAGATGTGCAAGTGACCAGAGAATGGGTGGATCAACCGCTGCACCAAGGTGTGTATGAAGCTCCGCTCGAAGTGCTTTTCTCATGTGTGGTAGTAAACTTACCAAGTTTGTTGGTGAATGTAAATGAGAATGTGGGTTACACCTTTCCTTCCCCTCTCCCGTATGAATTGTAGTGTGTGGGGCGTACTTATAACTTTAAACATTTAACTTTCAACTCTTCTAGTCAAACAGTCCTTTTGGTCGGTATGTTAGCGCCTCAAGAATGTGTGCATCGTGAATCTTTTCTGAGGCTTCAATGTCAGCGATAGTTCGTGCTAACTTGATAGTTCTGTGGTAGCTACGTGGAGAAAGTTTGAGGGTTTTTGCCGCTTGTTCAAGAATATTCTCAGCGGTATCTTCAAGTTGTGCCTGTGTATCAATGTCACGTACGGACATGTCTGCATTAGTGGTCGTTGTTGTACTAAATCGCTTTTGCTGACGCGCACGCGCCTCAGCAACTTTTTGTCGTACTGATGCCGACTCGCGTATTTGTTTTCCCTTTCGTGAGCGGAGTTCCTCATGGTCGAGATGTGCTACCTCTATCCACATATCAATACGGTCAATGACTGGACCAGAGATTTTTTTCTTGAGTCGTTCTTTATCGAGCTCATTGATACGTACTTCTCCACGTTCTCGCGTTGGATTCAGAGCTGCAATCAAAATAAAATTTGCTGGGAAGGCTACTGAACCTTTAGCTCTCGATACTGAAACCATTTTGTCTTCCAGGGGTTCGCGGAGTGCATCCACCACGCGACGCTCAAACTCAGGGAACTCATCGAGGAACAGTACGCCACGATGGGCAAGGGTGACCTCTCCTGGACGAGGAATAGAACCACCTCCAACAATTGCAACATGGGAGGATGTGTGATGCGGAGAGCGAAATGGTGGCGTGGTGATGACGGCACCATCTTTCAAGGTACCACTTACGGAATGAATAGCGGTTGTTTCAAGTGATTCTTCAAAGGAAAGAGGCGGGAGAATGCCACGGAGTGCTCTTGCGAGCATAGTCTTGCCGGTACCTGGTGGCCCATAGAGGACGATGTTATGTCTACCTGCTGCTGCGATGAGCAGTCCTCGTTTTGCTGTTTCTTGACCTCGAATATCACCAAAGTCTGTAAAATTTTCATCAACCACCTCCTCTGGAGTAGTCTGTTGTTGCGGGGTAAGGCGCTTTCTTTCTCCTTGCGATACTTCATTGAAATGACGAGTCACTTGTATAAGCGAGGATGCGGGTAGCACGGTGACACCTTCAACAAGTGCAGCTTCCGCAGCATTTTCTCGCGGGACCACAACAGTATGAAAACCGTTTTTTTTAGCATAAAGAACAAGCGAAAGGGTGCCGTGTATAGGACGAAGATCACCCTGAAGAGATAATTCACCAAGAAACAAAATATGTTTTGTATCAAAAGCAATGTCACCGGACGCCAAAAGGTATGCGAGTGCTATTGCAAGGTCAAAACGTGTACCCTCTTTTTTCAGGTCAGCAGGGGCCAAGGAAACAAGAACTCGTTTATTGCTGTGCTTGGGAGAGTCAAAACCTGAATTTTTTATAGAAATTGCAACACGTTCCCTCGACTCATCAACGGCCTTATCGGGTAATCCGACGATAGAAAAAGAATGCAGACCTTTTGAGAGGTCTGCTTCTACTGTTACAAGTGAGGCATCGAGATAAACTGGTTGGGCGCTATATACTCGAGCAAAACTCATGCATAGATTTGGTTATACTTGTTCTTGTTCAACATGCTCCATGCATGTCCGTGCAGAAGGGTTAGCCTGAAGGCGATCTTCTTCAATAGGTTTACCATCGATCTCACACATGCCATAGGTACCATCTTTTAATTTTCTTAAAGCACGCACAACATTGTTGTATCGTACCGTAAGTTCATTGAGAATTATTGAATCAATCTGAATCTCTTCGCTACGGTCAGCGACTTCATTTTCATCAGCACCCATTATGTCCATTTCCGGATTTTTAACATCCCAACTTGAGGGGTCCTCTATATTTTGGATGCCTAGTTTTGACAATTCTTTTCCTAAATTTTCAAACTCTGTATCAAGAGCCTTTTTATATTTTGTATAATCATTCATGTTCTAAAGTGTACTAGTCTCCATGTGTGTGGGCAAGCCCCTCCAAACAGTAAAGCCGTACTAGAAAGGACGCGCATCCATACGTTCTAAGAGTGTGCGCATGGTAGTTTCATTATTGGTAATGATAAGAGTCGTCTCATCAGGTATAGCCCATATGAGTACTACATCCCCTGAGGTGTTTCTAATACCACGTGTTTGCGTGTTGGCAATAACAATATCCTCAAAGAGTTCAGGTGGTAATCTAGTCGGCACTACTGAAGCTGTGCCAGTGGCGTTTGAGGTGGTAGCAACACTTTGCCTAATTTTTACGGGAGTTCCAAACAAAGGAGCAAGGTCATCTTGTATTGTACTTTCCCATTCAAACATACTTTTAAACGTAATGTCGTAGTGTGTCGCTGTAAAAATAAAGAAAGGTTCATTTTTAGTAAGTTCGTGAATACCAAACATCATGGTGTCAGCTAGGTTGCGCACTAGACTTCCTGGAGCATGCGACTCTATTTTTAGCAAAAAGAGTGATGTGGAGACAAATGATTTTTTCTCAGTTGTATCGTCCACATTTTTACGTTCAGTTAGTTGTATTTGTGTAATTGAACCGAGGCTTGTGTGCAATGAATCACGCAACTTTACCAGTCCAGTCAGTATCTGGTCTCTTGACTGGGAGGTTAAGTCATATGAAATTGTTTCATTAATAGGAATTCTTTCAAGATCAGTGCCAGTATCAGAGTTGGTCATGAGACGGAAAAAGAGAAATGCACCAATAGCGATCGCCGCTATCACAAGTATCATACTGGCACCAATAAAGACATATGACCATGAGGATTCAGCTGGATGTGGTGCTCGCCGAATTGTTTCACTGTTACTGCGGCGCTTCTCTTCGGCGGAAATCATGTCTACAACAGAGGTGCGATTTCGAGTCACGGCTTGCTCAACATCTTGACGAAAAGTACGTATCATAGGGATGGATGACTCAACCGGTTTAAATGTAGGTTTTGGGGTATCTTTCTCCAGCGCGCCAGGGATTACTTTCTGCGTTGCTTCAGGTACAGGAGGTGTTTCAATAGGTACTGCCTTTTTTTCCTCCATTATTGGTGCTTCAGTTTTTGGATTGCCAATGTCATGGAGACGTTCAGCAACTTCAGCAAGTACCTGCGCGTGTTTTGATGAAGGACGAGGGCGATTTTGGGTGTTAGGAGCACTAGAAGAATCAAGTACATTTTTGCTACTTAACTCCTGAGGGTGTGGGTTGTTTGTTGCTTGAGATACCTCTTCTTTTTGAGCACGTTCGCGTAGTGCAGACAGATTAGAAAGACCGTCTGACTTCTTTGGTCCCTCAAGAGGAGATGTTTCTATTGATTGTAATTTCGATAGAGGATTTGTTTCCGATTGTTGTAGTTTTGTATTTTGCGAACCAGATTCATTTTTTATCTTTGCACTCGGTTCTTCTTTCATTGCGTCATTATTTTCTGTATTTTTTACACTTTCAGGTGCGTCCGAAACCAGTTGCTTTTGAGGGAGTGTTGATTGAGAAGTTTTATTTTGTGCTATAAATTCCTTTTTTGTTTCAACTTCCCTTATTTCAACTACCGGTGGTTTGGGAATGATTGGTTTAGGTTTGTATGGCACTCTTGGCTTTGCAGCATCGAGTTCCCAAATGTCGAGTGGTTCAGGAACTGGAATTCTCGGTATTATTTCTTGATGTATAGGTTCCTCCTCTACAATTCCCGCTTTCTCAGTAGGCTGTGTGTTTTCTTGTTGCTCGGCCTGTGTTTCTTCTGAAGCAAGATTTTCCTCTACTAAGGAGTAGAGGTTCGCCAAATCATCCACCTCTTCAACTAATGCCTCCTCCTCTAAATCTACAGTAGGTGTTTCCATTGGAACTGAACTTTGTTCAGGGTTTGGAAATTCTTTTTTTAAAATACCTTCATCAATTGCATGCACGTTTGCGTCCAATATTTTGATTACTTCTGACTCCTGAGGACTCTCAAGTGTAGGTGCTTGTACTTTTATTGTTTCAGTTGTTATTTTTTTTTCTTGAGTTTTTGGTAGCTCTGGTGAAACTGCAATCTTTTTCACCATAACCGTATCAGGTTTTGGTATTTCTGTTGCAACAACAGATTTTTTCTGAGTTGTATCAAGAGTTTTTGATACGGGAGGTGAAGTCTTTGCGATCGCTATTGTTTCTTGTGAGGCTACAGGGGGTTGAATCTCCTTTTCTTTTTTTTGATTTGGAGCCGAAAGAGCATCTTTTTTTTCAGAAGCTTCTAATACAATGGGTTGCTGGCCTTTGGGGATAATTACGGCAGCAAGAATGTCTTCTTCTGTAACTGAGGTTGGTACAGAAGGATTTGGTTTTTGTGTTGTAGGAGTTGTGTCAGAAACATCCTTTCCTTCCTCTTGTCCTTCAGAATCGCTTAAAACATCTTTGAGACGCAAGATAGGTACTCTGTACGATTTTGGATCGTTATCCATATAGTAGATATTGTACTATGTTCTGACCCTATAAAACCAATTCTAAAAAATAACCTACTTTGGGTGGAGCAGGTTATTCATAATTTATGGACGCGGGTTGTTGTTCCTACTTTGTGTTGTTGGCTGTATTCCTTTTCGTTCTGCAAATTGTGGGTCAGCAGCTTTGATAGAAAGATTGATTCTTCCCTTTTCATCTACTTCTTTCACCGCTACTTTTACAATGTCACCTTCTTTGAGAACATCGCGAATTTTTTCAATACGGAACGGAGCAATTTCTGACACATGTACCATACCCTCAGCAGTTGCGCCTATTTTCACAAAAGCACCAAAGTCGAGTATGCGCGTCACTTCGCCTTCATACACTTCTCCTGGGAGGTATACATGCACAAGGGCTTCAATAAGCGCGAGTGCTTTCTCAGCACTGCCGTTTTTTCCTGTGATAAATATAGTACCGTCGTCTTCTATGGTGATATCCTCAACACCCGAAGCATCTCTGATACTGTTTATGGTCTTTCCTCCACCACCAATAACAAGACCGATTTGATCTACTTTTACTTTGAAGGTCAAAATTTTTGGTGCTCGAGGTGAAATATCACTTCGTGGTTCCTTAATTTCCGCCTCAAGTACATCAAGTATTTGCATGCGAGCCTTCCGTGCTCCCTCAAGAGCTTCAACAAGTATAGGAACTGGTATACCTCCCGCCTTGATATCCATTTGTATGGCGGTAACTCCTTCCCTTGTACCTGCGACCTTGAAATCCATGTGTCCATGATGATCCTCAGGTCCTTGGATGTCTGTGAGCACCTTGTGCTTACCTTCGTAGAGCATGAGCCCCATAGCAATACCTGCGACTGGCCGTTTGATAGGAACTCCCCCATCCATAAGTGCAAGTGTAGAAGCACAAATAGCACCTTGGGATGTAGAACCATTGCTTGCCATACACTCACTCACGAGTCGTATGGTGTACGGAAAGACATCCTTGCTTGGAAGGACCGCCTCAAGTGCCTTTTCTGCAAGTGCACCATGCCCGATAGCCCTCCTATTGAATCCCCCTATTCGCCCTGCTTCACCCACTGAGTATGGTGGGAAGTTGTAGTGGTGCATAAAGCGCTTTTGAGAGTCTGGCTTTTCTATTGAATCAACTATCAAGCTGTCTCCTGGTCCACCCAAGGTAAGTGCAGTAAGTACGTGGGTGCCACCTCGATAAAAAATACCCGTACCGTGTATAAGTTCGCTTACACCACCAGCTTGCGCGTAAAGGTTGCGAAGTTCATCCATTTTTCTTCCATCACCTCGCTTATCCTCAAGCACTGCACCTTTCTGCATCACCTCATCAAGATGTTCCTCAAAGATATCTCCAGCAAGCTTCTTGTGTTCCTCAGGAAAATTTTCAACAAAGAGCGCTAACCACTCGTTCTTGAGGATGTTGATGCTCTTATACCCTGCTTCATTTGAAAATACATAAGCTGGCAATTTAGAGACTATCTCTTTTTTGAAGAGTGTTTCAATGTCTGGGTTAACATCTTTTTTGCTTAGTTTCTGCTTTTGAACACCGATTGACGCGATAATTTCATTTTGCCACGCTTCAATTTCGTTGTTAATAGTAACAGCACGATCAAAAGCTTCAGCAAGAGCTTCTTCTTTTGCTTCGAAGGCACCTGTTTCTATCATATTTATTGTTCCCTCTTTTCCGCACGCCAGAAGGTCAAAGTGATAGTCGGCATGAGCGCGTTCTGTATAGGTAGGATTGATAATCAATTCACCGTTGCACTTGCCAATACGGGTCGCGCTTACGGGCCCATTCCATGGTATGTCAGAAACAGAGAGTGCAAGGGATGTAGCAATGACACCCATTACGTCAGGGTCTTCCTCGTCGATTGCAAGAACTGTCGCAACTATCTGCACAGCGTTTCTTGATGATTGATCAAAGAGTGGTCGAATGGTGCGGTCAATCACCCTTCCTGAAAGTACGGCTTCGTCGGTAGGTTTGCCCTCACGGCGCATGAACCGAGAGCCGAGTATTTTTCCTGCAGCGTAATTTTTCTCTTCGTAATCTACCGTGAGCGGGAAGTAATCAATGTCGTCCCTCTCTGTACCCATAACAGCTGTTGCAAATACAACACTTTTGCCGTAGTGCAGTAAGACTGAGCCGTTAGCTTGTTCTGCGAGATTACTAAACTCGGCGGTCATTGTTTTTCCGCCGACCATTGTCGAAAACGTCTTTTTTTCCATAGTGTAATGTAAGTTCGGAATCGAATTGAAGACCTGAAACGGCAATATTCGCCATACTCCAGCTCTTTATTCGCTCCCGAACAGTTAATGAATATGCTTGGACTATACCAAACACTGCGGTTTTTAGCAAAAAACCGGCAAGTTTAAAGTTAAATGTTGAAAGTTTAAAGTTCACAAGTCGCGTACGCGACTTGTGGGTTCGTCAAAGGCGAGTGCTTTTAACTTTTGACTTTCAACTCCTCTAGGCTAACCGTTTGGCACTTCCCCAATTTCCTTTCGATTCACCATTTGATTTTCCGTGTGAGCCACCACTTTTTATAGTGTAGCGCTTGATGTTGTCATCCATATCGACGAAGTCATCAACCGCTTCTTTAAGTCGACTTGAACTCGATCGCCCAAATGAAATAACTTCTACCTGGCAACCACTAGTCGTTTTCAAGTACTCAACAGCAGGGACAAAGTCACCATCCCCTGTTGCCAGTACGACTGCATCAAGCTTTGGACCCATTTTTATGGCGTCAATAGCCATTCCGACGTCCCAGTCTGCCTTTTTCGCACCACCAGCAAACACTTGAAGATCTTTCGTCTTTGCTTCAATGCCTATCTTTGAAAGAGCCTCAAAAAAGCCTTGTTCCTCACCACTTTCTGTGGTTACGACGTATGCGATAGCTCGGACTAAGATTCGATCAGCAACTGCATCTTTTAAAACATTAACGAAGTTTACTTTTGAATGGTACAAGTTTTTTGCACTATGGTATAGGTTTTGCGTATCAATAAATACAGCGACGCGTTGCGCTTTGTGTTTTACAACTGACATATAATAGATATTAAAATTATAAACTTTTTCCTTGAGAAAATTTTCTCAAATGTATAAAAATGCCTTACCTCTTCAGTATACTTAGGTGTATACACAAATCAAAGAAAAGACATTCGAGTCTTATAGGTGCCCTACTATAAATATGGCCACTATTTCTTAAGATCAAGTTTCTTAAGAAGTGCGTTATAAGAACGCTTGTTTTTTTTCTCCAAATATTTAAGGTGAGCGCGACGATCAGCAACCATTCCAAGTAGTCCACGACGTGAATGAAGGTCCTTAGGTTGCTTCTTTAAATGTGTAGCAAGCTCCTCAATTTTTCGAGTCAGTAGACTTACCTGTACTTCAGGTGAACCAGTGTCCGTATCATGTCGGGCTGTATTCTTTATAGCGTTCTGCTTCTTTCGGTGTGTTAACATATATATATACTCTAGCACATGTTAAGAGATATTGCAAGTTTTTTCGTAGTGATTTCTCAATGTATTAATTGATACTTCCACAACTTAACTTGGTGAATGAGTTGATAAAAAAAGCGACTTCCAGGGAAGTCGCTTGAAGGTACTGTGTCGAATAAATCGACTACACTAGTAGTATACCTGAAAGGAAAAATGAGTCAACAAAAAAGCTATTGACTCACTGTTTCGTATAGTTTGTTTCAGGAAAGTTATATAAAAGCCCATTTTTTTCTTAATCTGTGGCTATTTTCCGTTCGTACAAATTGTGCGACACTATTGGTATGCCAAAAACAGAACTTGAGTCCCTGAAAGATGCGTATCTATCATCTATTGCGACTGAGCAAGGAAAAAGCAAAAAAACAGTAGAAAACTATACTCGTTATTTAGATAGATTCTTCTCGAATACTCAAGTAATACACCCTAAAGACATCACGATTCCAATTGTGGAGAAATATCGTACTGGACTTACGGTGTTGAAAACCAATACTCAAAACTATCATCTCACAGCGCTTAGGAGATTACTTGATTATTTGAAGAAACATCAGGTTTCGTCCCTTGAACCTGAAATGATAAAGCTTACCCCGAGTACCACTTTCTCAGTACAGAGCATGTCTCCACACGACGTGAGGAGTTTGTTGCAAGCATCTCAAGGTAAGGATGTAAAGAGCCTACGAGATCGTGCAATCCTACTTTTGTTTTTCAGAACAGGTATGCGAGTATCCGAACTGTGCGCGTTAGATGTTGATAGTTTTTCTGATAATAGACTTGTGAAGTATGGAACAGGAGTACGTGCGCGCAGTGTTTTGCTACCGACAGAAGCAAGAGATGCTTTATGTGCGTACCTTGATGTGAGGAGTGACCCCCATAAAGCATTGTTTGTAAACAATGGGAAGCGGTTTTCATCGGAGGGCGACACTCGGTTGAGTGTTCGTCAGGTAGAGAGGATTATCAAACAATGCGCTCTACAAGTGGGAATTGTGTCAGTAGTGACACCACAGAGATTGCGTTCTTTATATGCACAGGATTTGCTCAAAAACGGCGCAGATGTTGGGTCTGTACAAGAATTACTTGGTCACCAGCATGTTGCATCTACAAAAGTGTACTACAAAAATAATAAATAGGTCCGCCATGCAATATGACATGACGGACCTATACAGTTGCCTACTTACGAGCAAGATGAGTACAATCTCTAACTTTGTGTGTGGGGGCGCTCCACCGCAGTTCCGCTTCACGCTCTGCTAAGCACTCTTTGTACACTGCTTCAGCTTTGGGATTAGAAAACTCCCCCTTGATATCCGAACCGTGGTCTACAGGCTTTTGTTGCTTAGATACTGTGGATCCAAATGTCAGAGCACCAATAGCAAGTACTCCAAGACCGACCATCATTTTTCCAGTTGTACTGTGGGTTTCATGATGGTGACCGTACAAGTGAGTATCAGCAAAGGAAACCTGATTGAAGCCTAAGCTAGCAACAAAGAAAATTGCCAACGTTAGACTTACAATTGTTGTTCGTATCATGACATTTCTACTGGTAGATTTTTGATAGGGCCGTCAAGCATGACTGCCCATAGTAAACTGACCTATTTTCTTGACCAGTTCATATTCTTGGGGTCAAGACGTCGGCAGTCCTTCGCTTTCTGTGGAGGGACACCATACCGCAAGTCCGTATTCCTATCCCGCAGGCACTCTTGGTAAGCTATATTAGCTTGTTGGTGCTGAAGATCCCTCTCTGTGTACCCTCGATTCACAGGTTGTCTGTTTTGGCTCAAAGCTACTGTAGTAAGTGCTATCGCGCCAAGAGCAATCGCCACGTTCCGATTTGAGTGATGGTGCCTGTGGTGCCTAGGTTGAGATTGGTGCCGGTACTGTTGGTGTTGGTACCGCTTCACTTGGTACTGTTGTGAGTTGTAGTAGTTACGACTACTTGCATACGTCTGGTTGCAACCGAAACTTACGAACATAAACACAGCCAATGTCACAAAAACAAATATTCTTTTCATGGATGACCTCCTCTGTGGTTGGTAAGATTGTATATTCTTGTAATATTATACCAACAAACTTATTACTTGTCAATATGGTGACTCCTCAAACATCCTGGCGTACTATGGTATTCATGAAAGTTACGAGTTGGAATGTGAATGGTTTACGTGCTGTTATACGCAAAGACAGCTTTTTACCCGTGATTAAGGCACTTTCTCCAGATGTCTTGCTTTTACAAGAAACGAAGGCTACAGAAGAACAGATTCCTGAAGACGCTCGAAGTATTGAAGGATATACTTCATATTTTTCATCTTCGCGTGAGCGCGCAGGCTATAGTGGGGTCAGTATCTATACAAAAAGAAAACCAAATTTGGTGACCTATGGTATGGAGAAAGATGTATTCGATCAAGAAGGGCGTGTAATTACAGCGTATTACAATAATCTTTCTATTTCAAATATCTACTTCCCTAACGGTGGGCAAGGGCCAGAACGCTTAGCTTACAAACTTGAGTTTTATGAAAAATTTCTTGAATATGTTGAAAAACTACGTAAGAAAAATCCCGTTATATGGGGTGGAGATATAAATACTGCGCACGAAGAAATAGACTTAGCTCGCCCAAAGGAAAATGAAAAGAACACAGGATTTCTTCCAGAAGAACGTGCATGGCTGGACGAGGTGGTTGGTCTTGGTTGGATAGATACGTACCGACACTTCTACCCACACAAAACAGGTGCGTACACCTACTGGGATATGAAAACAGCTGCAAGAGAGAGGAATGTGGGATGGAGGCTTGACTACCTATTTGCATCACCAGACCTTATTCATATGCTTAAAAAGGTTACTATTCATAACACTATTCAAGGCTCGGATCATTGCCCTATCAGCGTAGAAATGTAAACCTAATCTATAGGACACTTATCCACAGCTGCACACTAGCATGTCCTTTACATGTCCTTGAGCACGGATATACTAGAACGTAGACCAGCGTGATGGTGATTCCAAAGAAATAGGTAGTACGTTTTTCGCACGAAGAAATCGTACTAAGAACGTACTACCTATCTCTGCGGAACAAGTTTGTTCTTTAGAAAAATGTTCTTTCGAAGTATAAAAATCGGAAAAGTATTATGGTAGTTCAAGAGTAATGTTTCCACTCAAAAACTAATAAAATATTTTAAAAAGACACTCTACCAGAGAATATAGATACCAGAGTACTATAACCGAATACTACATGCTTCATACAACTGAATAAAGCAGCCCCAGCTCGAAAGCCACCCAGCCGCAACATAAATTGGATCTCCACCCAAAAGTTGCCCTATGACAGGTCACAAAGAGCGCTTAATAGAGCCATATTGACTCTTATCACAATGAAAATCATTGAGCGCATCTTATGACCTGCCAAAGGAAAAGCAGGTGGCTTTTTTATACACTCACTCGGAGTGTTTTTTATGATGTTACACGTGTAACAATTATGTTAAAAGTGGAATGTTAAAAGTCTAAAGTAAAAAATCTGAAGTAGAACCGAGCATTTATCGACATGATAACATGCAACTAAGTGAAAGTGGGGATTCGTAAAGATATGATAGAATTGTTGCGTCTTACTCGTATCAAAAGATGTGTTACACGTGTAACATACTAAAAAGCGCTTGTTAGCGCTTTTTAGTTACTTTTCACTTTCAACAATAAACATTCAACTTCCTATACTTTATGTTTCCTACGCAATTCCTCTAATTCTCTTTCCTCTACTTCTTCTTTTTTGTTTTTGCCTTGCTTCCCTTTTTCTGCTAATTCCTCATCAGGAAGTGTAGAAAGCTCTAGAACACGTTTTTCAAGCAGATCCTCGGTATTCATGCTTGGGTCATCCAAAACTTCTTCAAGAAGCGCATGGAGCATGTTACCTATTCTTGGACCTGGCTTTTCACGTGTAACATCCATAATTTTCAGTCCATCAATTTTAAGCATATCAACAGATACAGGGTCTCGAAGTGCTTCTTCAACCATACTTGTGTATTTCCTAAACCTAAATGGCTGTTCTTTAGGTCTTCCTGAACCGATACGATCGCACATGCGGACATTTAGTAACTCCCAAATATTCTCTACTCCAACGTTTACAATCATTCTACGAACTGCAGAAAGTGTAATCTTGTCAGGATCGCTAAAAAACATATGCCAACGTACTAATTTGACGATTTTTTCGACAGTTTCTTTTGGAAAACGCAGGTTCTCTAAAGCTTTACGTGTTACACGTGAACCCACTACCTCGTGTCCGTAGAATGTATATTCCTTTGTCTCTGCAGAATTTCTTCTGCTTGCTGGCTTCCCGATATCATGAAAAAGTGATGCAAGCCGTACCTCAAGTGAAAAATTCTTATCTGCAGCATGCTGAAGTGCACGCAATAAATGTTCGAAAACTGTGTATATATGAGAATGATTTTGTTCAATACCGATACCAGATTCCAGGTCTGGAAGGATATACGTTAATAACCCGGTTTGTTTCATGTGTAACAATGCCTCCATGGGGTAGGGGGACATTATGGTTTTAATAAGCTCATCACGAATCCGTTCTTTTGATATGTTTTTAAGCAAATGTGCATTTTGTGATATAGCCTCAAATGTTTTTTGTTCTATACTGAATCCAAGCTCTGCTCCAAGTCGTATGGCACGGAGCATTCTAAGCGCATCTTCCTGAAAACGCTCATTAGGATTGCCGACTGCACGGAGCTGTTGAGCTGCAAGATCTGCTTGTCCTTTATAACAGTCAACAATATGTCCTTTATCGATATCAAGAGCAAGTGCATTGATAGTAAAGTCTCTTCTTGCAAGGTCTTCATGTAATGAGACGCCAAATTCAACGTTGTCAGGACGCCTGCTGTCAGAATAGGTACCTTCTTTGCGATATGGGGTAACCTCAATAACCTTGAGAGTTGGGTCGGTTGCTTTTTCGTCTGCCTGTGTAGACGACATGCTTACCACCCCGACTGTTCCGAATTGGTTGTTGTAAAACGTTTCTTCAAAAAGCGCTTGTATTTGGTCTGGGTGTGCGTTTGTGGTTATATCCCAATCCTTAGGTGTTTTGTTTAAAAGTAGATCACGAACACAGCCACCAACCAAGTAGGCTTCAAAATTAGCCCTTTTGAGGGTAGATGTTACACGTGTAACCTCTTGGGGAATCGAGTAGTTTGCACTATCCATGGAGCAATACTATCGCATTTTTCTTGTTTTTCCTATACAATGCACACATCTGCGCCCGTAGTGAAATGGATATCACTCCGGTCTTCGGAACCGTCATTCCAGGTTCGAGTCCTGGCGGGCGCACCACAACACAAAAACCTCATCACCATGAGGTTTTTGTGTTGTGGTGCGCCGAGTAAGGTGCCTACGCACCTTACGCCCAGACTCGAAGACACAGAGCATGTTGCGTAGCAACAGCGAGTGGCCGTCCAAGAATGCGAGTATACTTTGTCCTCCACCAGTGAGCGGAGGACAAAGTATCCGCAATTCTGGGACGAGTCCTGGCGGGCGCACATAAAATACAAAGACCCCGTTTCTATGGGGTCTTGTATTTATTGAACCCCTCACCTCGAATAGATGAGGTGAGGGGTGTGTGGATGTGCCACTACTCAAGGTAAACGATAGGGATATCAAAACTTTTTACTGCTTCGTGTTCACAAATTGCATCAAAGCTCGCGGAAAAATTTTCGCAAAAGTGAACAGTTGCAAATATACCACTCATGATGAGGGGTATAGAAAAATCATGCAAATAGGGGTAAGGATACTTTGTAATCTTCTGTAAAGCGAGAATTTTTTCAATTACAGGCCGAAATGAGAGTATATCAAGCACAGTCCAACCCTTGCTTGATAACATGTCAGAATGGCCAGCAGGTATATGAAAATTTTCTTCCATTATCACCCCGTTTTTTTGAGGCTTTTCGCCGAGGACGACAGTTTTGTTAGCCCCCTCTGCCTTCCGCATCAAATCATAGGCATATACATACAAATCATTAAATGCCTGCATTGATCCTAATGTATCTTCTGCGCGCAGTATCATACGCCACCTCCTTAGTAAAGGTTAATCTAATCTTGTTGTAGTATACACCTGCGTATAAATATGTAAATTAATATTTGACGAAAATATCGTCACAAGTATACTTATAAATAACCATGGACTTTGTTGTTGATCAGTTTAAATTCTTGGGGCTTAACAATCGTGAGATACGAGTTTTTACTTCTATTGGTACCTTTGGTCAAATGAATATGACGAAAATAGCTTCACGATCGCAACTACCACGCACCACGGTAGATGCTATTGTGAGACGACTTTTTAAACAAGGTCTTATTTCAAAAGAGAAAGTAAATGGACACTTCGAATATTTTGTTCAACCTAGTGAAGTGGCAGACAAGCTCGATTTGCTTGAGCAGAAACTACGTCCAAAGAAACCGACAGAAAAGGAACAAGAACCCTCAATAACGGAGGAAAAAATAAATGACGAAAAAAACGTCATCGCCCTAAATCCTATAGACATTTTGGAAATAAGTTTCAAAACTCATCGTGCGGATAGGGTGCGACTTATGCTCTCGCATATACAGCGTGAGGGAGAGAAAAGTTGTGTGGAGAGGCTGCGGGTATATACCAAATTGGCTGTAGAGAACCAGATGAAATTTGACGTCCTGTTATCCCCACAAATTGCAGATGCAATATACGGAAAGAAGCATTTATTTGCATATTCTCAAGCCTCACTGAATATACGTCTTAATATTATTCCTGCTTTCTACAGTATTTTGGAACATGATGTGTGTATGTTTCGGGATTCAGTTATGCTCATACATACCCATAAGAACACCATAGAAAAAATAGATTCCTTAACACATGTTGATCTCTGTAACCACCTACTCACCATAGCTTCTGAGGTGGGGTGGAGTGTAGATTTGGTTACTTGGCTAAATAAGTAACGAGTAAGGCGAGTAGCGAGAAAAGCGAAAAATGGACTAAAAGTTTAAAGTTATAAAGTTCATAACGCTGAAAGTAACGAAAAGTGCACATGTTGCGGGAAAGTGGACTTTTTGTACTATGAAAGTTATGATATATCACGATACGAGAACCGCGGGTATGATTAAGTGGTATAATACGTCCTTGCCAAGGATGATTCGGGAGTTCGATTCTCCCTACCCGCACATTATGCAAAAACAGCAGCTCATTTTGAGTTGCTGTTTTTGCATATCGTTGGGCAATCTGTGGATTTCCGCCTGTTCCAGACAGTGCATCCATTGCTTGTTGCGTAGTATCAAACACACTTGCCAAGTAAAACGCTAGAATCTTCTTTCCGTTTTCCCAGTCAAAAAGATTTAGAAGATATTTTTCAACAGCAGACTGATCACCTCCAACTCTGGCTACTATATTTGCTATGTCTTGCATCACTATCTGTGCTCGCGGAGCGATGTCGTCTATATCAAGTAGGCGTTGGTTGCGCCCTTGAGACATTAAATGTCCTATTTCAGCAAAAGATCCATACACAAATTGATCTGAGCGCACGAGGATGTCTTGAGGGCCAAAACTTTTTATATTGCCAGAACGTTCTGGACTTATGTATTCGTCATACTCATTCGGGTCGACCCTCACTGGAATTAGATTTTCAACAAATTGAGTAAACTCTCGTATTTTTTCTTCTTTTTGGGCAAACTCATTATCCTCAGGGTGTAAGTCTCCAAAATATCGGGTTTTTAAGTTATACAGCTGCAATTCACTTTTTTCCCGTAAACGGTCGAAATTATTTTGTTCGATTATATCGGAATACAATGTCCGAAGGTCTGGGTTTTTTGCGATTTTTTCTCGTTCTCCTTTCACCAAATCATCTTCAGCGAACTTACTTAGAGCGGGAAATGTTTCTTTCATTACACAAGTATAACAAAATCCATATGTAATCTAAATCTCTTCCAAAGACATAAGTGCGGGCAATCCAAAAACTTGGTTTCTTAAGGAGAGTTATTAATGCCTTCTTTCTGCTATACTCATATTAAATATCAATACTTTAAGAATATAATTAATATACTCATGTTTAATGATCGGAAAAGAGACTTGTACATGAAAGAAGAGGGGGAAAGAATTGAGAAAGAAAAAGAAAAGAAACGACTTCAAGACATTAAAAAGCTACAAGAAAAGATTGAGGTTTTAAAAAAGACCCTGAGTGACGCTGAATCGAAATCAAAGGTCATTGAAATACATTTGCATGGAAAAATGCAAATTATTGAGACTATAAAGAAGAAAATCGAGTATATTCAAGAGCATGAAATTAATCAGGTAAAGAAATTAATTGAAAATAGACAATTGGAAATTGAAAGGCTACAAAAAAAGATTGAAGTAAGTGAGCAAAGTATTGCGCGCGAACAGGGTGAGATTGAATATAAACAACACGAAGTTGAAATGGCTAAAAAAGAGTTTGAGGAAAAAAATGCAGAAAAGAAAAGAAACACTGAGGAGTTAAAAAAACTAGAAGAAGAATTAAGTAGGCAATCTTAAGTTTCCTGTTAAGACTGTGGATAACTCCATACCTATCCCTTGACAGCATAATCTATGAGAGTATACTACTGGTATGGCTCAGATAGACAAATACTCAATACGTGATTTGAAGGCGGATTTTCCCGACGATGATACAGCTCTTGCTTTTATATTTGATGCATTACACAGTCACCAGTGCTCTTGTGGAGGTGTATATAAAAAGGTTTCTAACCGCCGTAAGTATCAATGTTCAAAGTGTCGTTTCCAAATAGCACCTACTGCGGGCACAATCTTTCATAAATCTGATACTCCACTAAACCTATGGTTCCACGCAATCTGGGTATTTTCAAACGCAAAGAGTGGTGTTTCAGCTAAAGAACTTGAACGACAACTCGGTGTAACGTACAAAACTGCATGGCGCATGCTAAAGCTCATAAGAGAGGCACTTGGTGTGCATGGTGGCATGCTCCGTGGTGATGTTGAAACTGACCTTGGGTACTTTGGAGGTATAAAAAGCGCTGGAGCAAATAATGTAAATTTAAGTGAGTCTATCGCACACAAATCACCAGTCATGGTTGCGATAGAGCGTGGTGGTACTATGATTGCTGAAGTAGTCACAGACGGTACGACAAAAACTCACACAAGCTTTGTAGAACGAAACATTGAAAAAGGCTCTCGCCTACTTACAGACAAGAGCAATAAATATCACAGCGTGGCAAAAGGATACGACAGATTTTCAGTAAACCATTCAAAAGGCGAGTATGCGTGGTGCGGTATACATATTAATCACGTAGAATCGTTTTTTGCTCACGTAAAGCGTTCGATGAAGGGGACGTACAAGGTTGTTTCAAAGAAGTATCTTCAGTTGTACTTGAATCAGTTTGCGTGGCTTTACAACAATCGACACAACGACAGGGCACGGTTTGGGGCACTGCTCGGTACCGTATTGCTCGGCGTAAGATAGATAGAAAATGGTTTTTATTGCTTTGTTGAGCCATATATTTATCTGTGGATAAACTTGCTTTTTTTAACATTTGCTGATATACTTCCAAATAAGTATGGGAACGAGCAAACGCTCAATCCCTGACAAAACCCCCCTTGAGGGGGTTTTGCATTATGCAAGTCTACGTATCCCTTTTACTTGAACACCACCCCCATCAAGCAAGGTTATCGCTTTCTCTTCATATATCTTTGCCACTTGCTTATCGAAATCTGTTTGACCATTATACAACAACTTATCGGTCATTCTTTCTTTCACGTTAGTAAAGTGCGCACCAATATCTGCCAGTTGAGTTTCAGGATCATGGTTATTTTTTGTTACAAAAGACAAGCACGTAAGACGTTCACGCACCTCTAAACTGGTTAAACCGTCAATCCCGTTACATAAAATAGCGTTATATGCAGCCAAGATGTCACTATCCTGGTTTTTATCTGAAGCTTCAACCACAACATGCCCACTTGCTTTTTTCTTTTTGAGCAAGTATGAAATATACATACGTAGTACCTCTTTAATCAAACGTCGAGTCAATTCTTTTTCATGTGTTGTTACTACTTTCCATCCTTCTTCAACAGCTTTCTTTATTGGTGGATTGTTTTCAAGCCATTTTATTTTGTTTACACCAACCCATATAAACTGAAATCCAGAAGAACTAAGGTATTGTAAAAAGTCTGCACGAAATTCATTTAAGAGTTTCTCGTTACCTTTGAAAATCTCAAAATCCCCATTCAAACGTCGTATATTGTTACCTCTGAAAACCGTCTTTGCCTTATGACCCCAGTATTTAAAACGAATTTGGTCGTCTCTTTTTTTTAAAAAATCAACATTGTTCTCATGTGTTAGTAGGGCACCGATTGAAAAATGTGGTGCGAACGTGGCGATATTTGTCAGTGTATTTTTCCCAGACTCATCAAGATAAAGCTTAAACATCTTGTAAATTATACGCCTAAGAACACATCACCACAACGTAATCAATTTCAATTATTATGCCATCAAGGGATAGGTGTGGATAACTCTGGGTATAAGGGGATAAAGGACATGTACCATAGAGACGAAATGGCTCAAAATAAGCATATTGCAATCGGACAGCTTGGTGAAAAAATAGCTCAAAAATACTTGGAGAATAGAAAATTTCGCTTTATTGAGCGGAATTTTCGGAAAAAATGGGGAGAATTAGACATTGTTATGCAGAAAGACAATGTCCTACATTTTATTGAAGTAAAAGCTGGTTCTTTTCATGATTCTGTCCCTAAGGATGGGGAAGAGTCATATAGACCAGAGGATCATATGCATTTTCATAAAAAAACTCGCATGAAGCGAATTATTCAGTCCTACCTTTTGGAAAAGAAAGTACCTCCTCATCAAGAGTGGACGATAGACCTTGTGGTTGTACATATGAACATGGAGACAAGAAAGGCGCAGGTTCGTATTTTAGAAAACATCCTTCTTGATTAACATAAACACCTCTATACCCGTGCGACCATAGCAAAATAAAGAAAAAGGTGGTAGATTTTATCGACACATACGAAAGTGAGTAGAGGGGCACACCTCGACACTCACGAAGTAAGTGACGGGGTGTACCCTGTAGCTGAATTTCAATTCAGCTACGCTGGCACATCTTGTAATATTTGAGGTAAGATTCGTATTCAAGTTCAAGTGGTTATTTTTCGATGAAAGTATTAACCAATTGAAATTTCACTACGGGGTGTAGCATAGTGGCAGTGTTCGCGGTTTGGGACCGCGCGGTCCGGGTTCGATTCCCGGCACCCCGACAAAATAGTAAAACCGAAGGTATACCTTCGGTTTTACTATTTTGTCGGGGTGAGCAAGCAACCAATGTTGCTTGCGTCCGGAATCGCACCACAAGAGTATTTCCATTTTCATAGTCGTTGTCATTCCTTGAAAATTTGGTCAAGCCACGGAACATGTTCCGTGGCGCGAGGAACTGTGAGTGGCCGTCCAAGAATGCGAGAAGTTTTGAGTGCAGATCACGAAAAAACATCCGCAATTCTGGGACGATTCCTGGCTCCTTTATTTTGTACAACGTAATATTGTTGATACTATTACTAATATGAATTTGCACAATAACGAGTTAGGTGAAATTGAGTTCAAACAATTATGAACAAAACATTGTTCATTCTCATAGGTCTAAAAGGTAGTGGAAAAACACACATTGGCTCACTAATTCAACGTAAACTTGGAATTCAGTTTTTTCGTGTTGAAGACGTATGGCTTGAATTGAAAGAAGAAAAATTTTCCGAAGAATATATTAGAAAAGGCTTTTCTTTAGTCGCGGAAAAAATTGACGAGAAATTCAAAGAAGCAAATAGATTAGTCATTGAATCAACGGCGGCGCATCAAGAATTCCACAATTTACTTGCACGACTGAAAGATAAATATGAAGTAAAACTTATAAAAATTATGGCGCCTCCAGATCTTTGCTTAAAACGTACAAAAACAAGAGTTCAATCTATTCACATTCCTGTATCAGATGATCGTGTTGAGGTTATAAACCGAAAAGCCTTTTCTGTGAACTTACCATTTGATCTCGTTATCGAAAATGAAAAAGGAACTGACAAAGAAATAGTGGGAAATTTTTCTTCACTCCTTTAAATGTTTGAACTCAACATCACCTAACAGCGACTAAGCGGTTTACTCACTCCACTACGCTCCGTTCCGTTCACTCTCCCGTCCAAATTTCCTCTCCGCTTCGCTTCATTGGGAAATCGATTGCATGCCAAAATAAGGTTAAATATTATGGTATCCTGTAAGCCATGAAAACAGTCGTACTAATTCACGGAGGTGACTTCCATCCTTCACATGAGGCGTACGTTGATAGTTTACAGACTGCAAAAGTAGATATTGACCGACTATGCCCTTCGATAAATTGGAAGCAAACCTTACAAGAAGAACTCGGTGAGGACTACGAAGTGTTTTTACCTTACATGCCTTTGCGTGACAATGCAGAATACGAACTCTGGAAATTGTGGTTTGAGAAAGTTATGGGAGCACTTAATCGTCCTTGTGTTTTGATAGGGCACTCTCTTGGGGCAATGTTTTTGCTTAAGTATCTTTCAGAGCAGAAACCAAAGAATTTGATTAAGGCTTTATTTTTAATTGCTCCAGAGTACTTGGGTTCCAAAAAAGAACATGAGAAGACATGTTTTGATTTAAAAGAAGATATTTCGTCTATTACTGAAGTAGTTCAACAGATAGTCTTCTTTCATAGTGAAAATGATCCTGTAGTGCTGTATGAAAATCAATCCATCTTTCAAAAGTTGCTTCCGAAGGCACAATACATAACGCTTTCTGATAAAGGTCATTTTAACGTGGAGCAGTTCCCTGAATTGCTCGAAAGAATCAAGGAGGTGTAAACCTACAATCCTGTTAAAATTACTTTTTGTAAGTTACACTTGGAGTATAGACAACCAACGTATTCGCGTAGGTGTTCCGCATAATGAAACAAGAAAAAGCATATCTAGAAGCATTTGAAAAATATGCCGACGTGTTGTATCGGCATGCCTTTTTTCGTGTTTCAGATGCAGAACGTGCGAAAGATATTGTTTCAGACACCTTTATGCGTACGTGGGACTATATAGGAAAAGGGAACACAATAGATAATTTCAGACCTTTTCTTTATAGAACGCTCAACCATCTAATTATCGACGAGTATAGAAAAAAGAAGACTGAATCCTTAGATTCGATTCTTAATGAGCGTGATGTTCCCGAAGGTGTGTTTGATGAACTTATAGAAGGTAGTTTAGAGGAAGTTGAGTTCTCACTTGATGCTAAAAGAATTCCACTTCTGCTCGAGCAGATGCCAAAAAAACATCAAGAAGTTGTTTTGATGCGCTATGTTGATGGGCTTTTACCGGCCGAAATAGCAGATATATTGGGTAAGCCTGTGAATACCATATCTGTTCGAATACATCGCGGAGTGTCCTGGTTACGTAAGAATGCCGACCTTCCTGTGTCATATACTATGACAGACGATGAGATTGGTAAGAAACGTAATAAATAAGCCAAATATTATCTTTGGGAGAAGGGTATATAATGTTTAAGAATGGAAAATTTACACGAACAATTTAAAAAGGCAACAAAATCGATAGCCCTCACACAGGAAGAAAAGGTTGCTATGCGCGAAAAACTTGTATTGTATATGGAATATAAGCCTATTAGGGGCACCTTTTCAGCACACGAGCACAGTCTCATCGAGAGGTTTTCAATTCCATTTTTTCGAGCACATCATTTCACTGGAGCTCTTTTGATTGCTGCCATTGTTGCAAGTAGCACGTTTGGTGTTTCTTTTGCCGCAGAAGATTCACTACCTGGAGATCTGTTATATAACGTCAAGGTTAACATTAACGAAGAAATAAAGGCTGTATTTCTCTCTTCCGATGAGTCACGTATTACATGGGAACGTGAGCGTGCTGAGCGACGCCTTGTAGAAGCTAGTCAACTTGAAGCTGAAGGAAGACTTGATGATGAAAAGCAACAGAAAGTTTCTGAACTTTTTGCTGAGCATACGAGTGCTATGGTGGAAAAAGTGCGAGCAGTAGAAGAATCCGACCCTGTGTTTGCAGCAGAAATGTCGAGTATGCTTGAAGATTCACTAGATGCACACGAAGCCGTACTTGCACGACTTATTGTTGAACAAGAAAACGGCTCTGATGAAGGTGCTCGTGAATTGGTTGCACAAGTGCGAACCGTGGCAATGGAAGTAGAAAAAATACGAAATGAGGCTGAAGAAAAAATAGCTATTGATGAAGCTGAGCTAACCAATACGGTTGATGTAAAGGAAGGTCAATCAGAAGTTGCTAAGGTACCATCTGGTGAACCAAATACTGAATCGGTAAATTTGCGTGTACGAGCTGCGTACAGAGCACAAGAGCGGGCGAGCAACCTTCTTGCGGAGGTAAAAGAGTTGGAAACAACACTTGAACCTGAATCCGAACTTGCACAACAAGCACGAGGACAAATTGCATTTGGAGAAGAGCTTATAGGTTCTGGCGAAGTCTCCCTGTCAGAGAACAATTTAGGTGATGCGTACGGGAAATTTAGAAAAGCATCTGCCTCGTTGCAGAAGGTGTTACAGTTATTAGAGGTGGCAACACTTTTCTCAATCGAAATATACCCAGACAAGGAGTCTGTGATCCCAGAATCCAGTACCCAAGAAAATCAACATGTAGAAATAACGGAAGATGAGGATATGTTGCAAGAGTTGCAAAGTACCCGTATACGTATTCAAAACGAAATTGCAATTGCTCGTAAACTTCTCTTAACACAAGAAGGGCACAACGATAATGATGTTGAAAAGGCAAATAACCGTATAAAAGATGCCCTCTCACACCTTATGCGTGGTGAAATTGCTGTGGTCTTAAATGATTACGCAGATGCGACAGAACTTTTTGAGCAAGCAGAAAAGCTTACTGCGGAGACAATCCTGATTTTAGAAGTAGCTAGACAGGAAGATGAAGTGAATGATGTACCTGTTCCTGAAGTACCACAAAACGATACCAATCCAGCTGAACCAGCTGAAAATCCTCAAGGCGAGACACGTATACTTAATCACCTGTATAAGGATGGTAAGCATACATACACTGGTTCAATAACGCTTCAATCACCATGTCACACACTAGAGCACACTGCTTTTGTAGCAGAATCTTTTCCTGAACAAATACATGTAGATCTTACAGTGAAAGATCCCGAGGCTGGCACTGTGTGTATTCAGGCACTGCAAGAAGTTGCATTTACCGTAGAGGCGCAGGCAAGCGAGCAGGCAGTACTTACAGGTGTACGACTGAATGGAGAAGATCAAAAGTGGGAGCTTAAAGAAGTACAATTACGGGATGGTGCTAAAGACTCACAAGGGTTAATGCAGCAGGTGTATCAAATTGAATCTTTGAAAAAAGGTAACCTTTAAAACTTTGGACTTACACCTATTTCGAGTATGCGATTCGGTATGAAAGAGAATACAACCGAAGTATTTTATGTGAAAAACAAATGAAGTAGGCAAATACGAAAATCTTTGCTACAATGTTTTTATACGGAACACGCGGATGAATTTTATTGAAATAATTTCAGAGAAACCGTTCCAAACTGCATGTTTTCAAAGCTTAAGAACTACATAAATCAACGGACACAAGTAAGTATGCTGTCCAATTTTGTTTAGAGCGTTTGTTTATATGACGCTGTAATTCCTAATATTGGAGACTTGCATTGGAATGGGACTCGATTCTTATTATGTCCCCTATCACAATATTTATAGTACTGGGCACCACACTTATTGGTGTAGCTTTTGGTTACTATTTGCGCTACATCATAGCTGCGGGTAAACGAGGCTCAATGGAACTTGAGGTGAAGCAGATGATGTTGGAAGCGAAAGAGAAAGCCAAAAACATTGAAGAAGTTGCGGAGAAAAAAATAGAAGAGGCGAAAAAAGAAGCCGAAAAAGAAATAAAAGAAAAGCAGGAGTTTATCAAAAAGTCAGAGTCCCGTATTCTTGATCGTGAAGCGTTTTTGGATAAGCGCCAACAGGATTTAGACAAGGAGATAGAGCATGTAAAGGCAAAAATAGAAAATGTGCACAGCGTAAAAGCTCGTGTTGATGAACTGAAGTCAGAAGTCGACCAAGAAATAGAACGAATCGCAAAACTCACAAAAGACGAGGCAAAAGAAGAGCTCATGAGCCGTATAGAGCACGAGAGCCAAGAAGACATGGTTGTTCGCATGCAAAAGCTTGAGCGCTTTGGTGCGGAGAAACTTGAGCGAAAAGCAATGGATATATTAACCACTGCGATACATCGACTTGGCAATGCGGTTACGACAGATGTACTTACTACCTCAATAGCATTACCAAATGAAGATATCAAAGGAAAGATTATCGGCAAAGAGGGGCGAAATATCCGTGCTTTTGAACGAGCAACTGGTGTTGATGTGCTTATTGACGATACCCCAGGGCTTATTACGCTTTCCTGTTTTGACCCTGTTCGTCGACAGATAGCACGTGTTGCACTTGAAAATCTTATTATTGATGGGCGTATACAGCCGGCAAAAATTGAAGAGCAAGTTCAGAAGGCTACCGATGAGATAAATCGTATCATTAAGGAAAAAGCTGAGCAGGCTGCTTATGAGGTAGGAGTAATGAACCTTGACCCACGTGTCTTGATGGTTCTCGGACGATTGCATTTCCGTACATCGTATGGACAAAATGTGTTGCAACACTCTGTCGAAATGGCTCATATTGCGGGACTATTGGCTGAGGAGCTGGGCGCAGATGTGCAGGTAGCTCGAGCTGGAGCACTTGTACATGATATCGGTAAAGCTGTAGATCATGATGTACAAGGGACGCATGTTGAGATTGGACGCCGTATCCTTCTTAAGTTTGGTGTTGATGAAAAAGTCATTTCTTCAATGCAAAGTCACCATGGAGAATACCCATACGAGACGCCCGAGTCCATCATTATTCAGGTTGCCGACTCAATTTCAGGAGGAAGGCCGGGAGCTCGTCGAGACTCCGTAGAAAACTACCTTAAACGTCTTACGGACCTTGAGAATATTGCGAACAGTTTTGAAGGTGTTGAAAAAAGTTATGCAATAGCAGCTGGACGGGAAGTGCGTATTTTTGTACGACCAGAAAGTGTGAGTGATCTTGAAGCACGAGACCTCGCTCGAAGTATTGCAACCAAAGTAGAGCAAGAGCTCAAATACCCTGGTGAAATCAAAATCGCTGTCATTCGAGAGAATAGGGCGATAGAGTACGCTCGATAGAAATAGGACATACGGAAACGGCGCAGTTCTTTGTTGTGCTACACAAAATACTACTCATCGTACTACCTCATACGCCTCGTAGTATTTTGTTTGCACGCCTCGAACTTCATCCGTTTGCGTAAGTCCTAATGTAACTAACAAGTCTTATTCAAAGCTTGTTTTGCTATTGTTAAATATAAAATAGTATTGCGTAGTTTTTTTTTAAAATAGGTATATTTATCAAGGTATCCAGGGATTTTTATAATTTTTATTTTCTAACATCATTATTTTGAAATATAATCCAGTATTTCAAAATAAATAATATGAAAAGTTTCAAGCCATAGCTAAGATGTTGAATGTCTTTCAATGAGCACGTTTTGCGCATTTCGATTTGAATATTTTTATAGCAACAAACATATCAAGTATTTAAGCCATATTTTAGCAAGTACAAGAATACCGTCCGTAACTAAGCCATTTTTTTTGCATATTCGAAATGCATCCTATAAAGATGTAGATGTTTTTACTTTTCGTAAAGTAATTCCTTTAAATACCTTCAAGTTGTGCTCGGCCTGTTTTATATATTTTAATTATTTTAAATTTTTATTACAAAGTTCCTCTTCAATATTTGGCGCAGTGCATGGTGTGGATACCTATTGCGCACTAAATAGCGTACTGTATACTTTTTTCAGACACCACACATCACGTGGTTATTACTAGCGATACAAATTAACATATATTCTATGAATAAGGCAGATATTATTGAAAAAGTACATGGTGTACTTGGTGGTACTAAGGCAGACGCTGAACGTGCTACAGAAACATTTGTTACTTCTGTTGTAGACGCTCTACGTGCAGGTGACGAGGTCTCTATCGCAGGTCTTGGCATATTCTCAACAAAGATGCGTCCAGCTCGCACAGGACGAAATCCACGCACTGGAGAGTCAATCCAAATTCAAGCTATGCGCGTGCCAAAATTCCGCGCAGCAAAGGGTCTTAAGGATGCTGTAAAGTAAACGTAAGAGATAGTAAACACAAAACCCGCTCACGAGCGGGTTTTGTGTTTTGTGTTTACATTTCCCACCTAAGGAGGTAAGTGGAATGATGTGAGTAATGTCATGAGTACTTTTCCAAGGATTTGTATTGCTTACGCTTCTTGTATCAATATGTAGTTATTTGAAGCAGAGTGAATGAAATGTAAATAAAAGAATGTCAGTATCTTGAGATACTGACTTTCTTAAAACAATACTGTCTTACAACACAATACGTCCTGTTGGTTTTTTGTTCAGGGAGTTATGTAGACTTCTTAGATGTGTAAGAAATTTTTCTTGAGCATTTTCATCTGGAACATTGTCAAGTGCTTTGATACAAGCAAGCATTTTATTTGTGGCGAAAGTAAAGCCAGAAATGCTTACTTGACCTTTCGAAAGGCTATCACATGCTGTACTACCCAATATTTTCGACACGATGTTTTGTATCGAAATAATAGTCTGTACAAAGTTATGACAGTTCGTAAAGTGAAATGTCTCACAACTGGCACAAGGTAACTGTTTTTCTCTTTTTTTTCTGCAGCGCACCATGCAGGACAGTGCTTTCTCCAGTGCATTTTTTAAAATGCTAGTATTCAAGATTCCACCACCTAGGTCGATTTGTGTTACACAGTTTTCCTTCGTACAAGTGTCATACATGGGCTCACCTTTTGGAGTTTTAGTGTTTGATTTATGTACCTGGTTATAACCTGTAGTGATTGTTCATCTTTCTAGTCCAAGATTATAGTAATTATTAAGTTTGTCAACACTGCACTGCTACTAGAGCAATCCCTTCGGGCTGTACAGTACAAGGGAGTCTGCTCACGGCTTCAAATATTTTTTGTTCTTGATTTTATTTGGTAGAAATGAGACTGATTCTTCGGGGTACATTTCATATCCCGCTCCGTACCCTTCATTTTTCATGAGCTTCGTGGGAGCGTTGCGGATAATAAGAGGTATGGGAAGGTTGCCGTACTGCTCCACATCATGGAGTGCTTCACCGATGCCGTCATACACCCGTCGGTCTTTCTTAGCTTGTGCTAGGTATACAGCACCATGTGCAAGGTTTATCCGGCATTCAGGAAGCCCGATGGTTTCACAGGCTCTAAATACTTCATTTGCCACCACGAGGGCTGTGGGTTGTGCGAGACCTACATCTTCACTCGCAAAAATAACCATTCTGCGTGCTATGAACTTAGGATCTTCCCCAGAGGCTATCATGCGCGCAAGGTAGTAGAGTGCGGCATCAGGAGTACTTGCACGCATGCTTTTGATAAATGCACTAATGGTGTTGTGGTGCTCTTCTGCGTGTTTGTCGTACCGGAGGCGTTTATCTTGAAGTGATGAAGCCAGTGTCTCCTCGGTCACTTTGCCGTAGAGTTGTTGAGCGTTTTCAACTATGGCGAGTGCTTGGCGAGCATCACCGTTGGCTCGGTCAACTATCCAAGTGGTGGCCTTTTTTGAAAGTTTGATATCAATTCGTGAAAGAATTTCCACAAGGTCTTCATCGGTTAGTTCTTTCAAAGTAAACACGCGACAACGAGAAAGGAGTGCGGGTATAACCTCGAAGCTCGGGTTTTCAGTGGTCGCACCAATAAGAGTGAGTGCCCCCGATTCAACATAGGGTAGCAAGAAGTCCTGCTGTGCTTTGTTGAAGCGGTGTATTTCATCAAGAAACAGCAGTTTTGATCGTGGGTCAGCGGAGTCATCAACAATTTTTCGGATATCTGCCTTACCCGCAGAAACCGCAGAGAGTTCAAAGAGAGAAGCTTCAAGCGCTGAAGCGTATATGCGCGCGAGGGTCGTTTTACCAACTCCAGGAGGACCCCACAGGACAAAAGAGAAGAGATGTTTCCTCGAAATAGCCTCACGAAGAGGTCCTCCTTCTCCAACTAAATGAGTTTGACCAACAAATGTTTGGAGTGAGGAGGGTCGTAGTTTGTGCGCGAGAGGTTCCATCTAGTTAATATACGCTTGTTGTGTAACCCAAGCACGTGTTGACAAGTTATAAAATATAGTAGATAATATACAAAGTACTATATTAAATATGTATCGTCTCTTTCGGCCTTTGTGCAAATGATTTGTGCGTAGTCCAGAGGAGGTGATTTACTAGGGATCTTTAGCTCTTTTGCTAATCCGGCCTTCTCGCAACCATTCTAGATATGAGGATAAATCGTGCGATAGGACTAGGAATTGGCATCCTAGTTCTTCAAATGGTTATGTCAGAGGTATTTCGTGGTTTCGAGGAAACACTCCTCGCCACGTTTGATACTACTCAAGCAGCACTCAGTGCTGTCGAGCAAGGTATATCCACTACCTCAATACAAACCCTCGCACCTCGCGTGCGATAACCATACAAACCCCCGGGACTTTCGTCTCGGGGGTTTCTAGTATTTCGGATTTTTAACGTTGAAACAAAAATTCGGCGTCAGGCTTCAAGAGGGAATCACATTTTAAGGGTTCTGCACGAATCCAAACTGTGGTTTTCGAAACAGTCAGCACAAACGTGTACGCCGTACCTTTGTGGTTTATTGTTTTCATACCGGCATACAAAAACCGATTTTCGCTCTGCTTTTTATACCGTACACGCAGTATGAGTGGCGTATCAGAATGAATGAGACGCAGTCCGGATCTTTCAGCTGCATTAAAAAAGGTGCCCTGATAGGCATCAGATGCTTTGAGTCCGAGTCTACCCGGGGTTATGGTTTCAAGGTTTAACTTGTGTACATTTTTGCATGCAGTATAGTTCGGACTCTCGAGTATTTCTCGTACAACTGGTTCAATCTGCACACAACTTTTCTCCAGTGCATTTAAAATTTTGAGTCCTGAATTATAAGCAAATCCCCCAATTTCAAAATTCGGCCATACACTTGTGTAAGGCATACCATCCCCCTTTCTGTAAAATAATTGCAATAGTACTTCAACCTACCTTGATGTTAGCATGAGTGGGGTATAAAGGTCACGAGAGGAGAGTATTACTTTCTAGAATGAATGGATTCTAAATCTTTTATAGCTATGATTAATGATTGTATTTCTTCTACTTTTGCAGACAATGCGGTGTTTAGTTCAATAGTGTTAAGTGGAATAGAATCATTCTCAAAGTCATCACTTTTACCAGGCAGAACAAAAATATTTCCCGACTTTGGAAACTTACCAAGTGAAATTTTCATACCTTCTTTTGTGTACAAGGTCTTTGTGTGTGTGCGGGTAGGGGGAATCGAACTCCCGTCTACTGCTTGGAAGGCAGTCATTCTACCACTAAACTATACCCGCATTATTTGTATTCATCGCCTTAGAATGTGCGATGCATATTATCCTACCAGAAAACCCTGCATTTCGCACGCAGGATTTTCTGTAAAAGTTTAGTTCGTCTTGTACACCTGGTCAATAATGCCGTACTTCTTTGCTTCCTGTGCGGTCATAAAGAAGTCGCGATCAACGTCTTTCTCAACTTGGTCCAAATCTTTGCCGCTATTTTCTGCAAGAATTCTGTTCAAACGGTCGCGTGTTGCGAGGATGTGTTTTGCGGTTATCTCTATGTCTGTTGCTTGACCTTGCACGCCACCCCAAGGTTGATGAATCATGATTTCACTATTAGGTAGTGCGAAGCGCTTACCTTTTTTACCTGCAGAGAGAATCACAGAGCCCATACTGGCAGCGATACCAACGCATACCGTAGAAACGTCTGGCTTCACAAAGTTCATGGTGTCGAGTATTGCAAGTCCTGCGGTCACGGATCCTCCTGGTGAGTTTATGTAAAGTTGGATATCCTTCTTTGGGTCTTCTGAGGAGAGAAAAAGTAACTGGGCAATAACTAAATTAGCTGTGTAATCGTCAACAGGTCCGCCAATAAAGAGAATACGCTCTTTAAGGAGTCGGGAGTAAATATCATAAGCTCGTTCACCAAATTGGGTTTTTTCTATAACCATGGGAACCAAGTTTGCTTGAATGTTTTCTTCTTTCATGCCGTTTGAAATTATCTGATAAATTTAAGTTAAATGTATTGTTTTCGTTATGTATATTCTTGGACGAGTATTCGCTAGTGTACGTTATTTTGACAAAATCGCAAGGTGTGTTTTGACAACACAATGCTTACGGCGGGCAAGCTTTTACTATTAGAGCCCGTACTCGTCACTCGTTACTCAGAACTCAGTAACTCGCTTACTTTTAACTAAAAGGAGAAGGGTGTCCCGTAAAAAGTGTATATATGGATGTCAGTGCCAAAAAGAAGTAACCGCCGACCAATTGCATCATAAGCCAAAAGAATAGCAAAGTGATAAGAATACCTCCTGACATGAGGAGTGTTTCGAAACGTTGGAATGCCAAACTTGCTCGGTAGGGAAGGATTGACTTAAGAAGTTTCGATCCATCAAGAGGTGGAATAGGGATGAGGTTGAAGAAAGCAAGCATGATGTTGATAAATACGACGACACCCGCAAGCTCTATAAAGGCGGGAGGGAGAGCACCAGTCCCAAATCGGACCACCGTACCAAACACAAGTGCAAGGAGGATGTTGACGCCAGGGCCAGCAGCAGCAACTATCGCCTCACCCCATTTTTGATTCCTAAGGTTGTAGGGGTTGTAAGGAACTGGTTTTGCCCATCCGAAAAGAAATCCAGTGTTTGCAAATACAAGTATTGCTGGAATGAGTACAGAGCCAATGGGATCAATGTGGGGGATAGGGTTCAGGGTGAGTCTGCCTTGTAGACGTGCTGTGGGGTCACCTTGGAGCTCAGCAGCAAAGCCATGACTGACCTCGTGGACAATAATAGAGAATATGAGTGCGAGTAAGAAGAAAATGAGTAAAGGGTCCATAATTGTGTTCTTGTATATTAGCAGTGGGTAGATATCTTGCAAATCGTTCGTTGTATGGTACCATGCGAGGACTTTTATGGCGAAGCAATGTCCAATAACACATAAGACCTCACAAGTTGGTGGAAGCTACAGCAACCGTATTCGTGCTACACAATTTAACCCAACTGGTAAGCGTCGCCGACAGGTAAACCTTATTACTCAACGTATTTACGTTCCTGAGCTCGCAAAGCACATCAAGGTAACAGTATCCACAAAAGCACTTAAAACCATAAACAAAAATGGTGCGTATAAAACGTTGAAAAAAGCAGGTTTGGTGTAAAACCACGTTTTACTTAGTATCTCAAAAATCCTTTCAAGGATTATTTTTTTACCTCATGGAGTTACTTATTACGTAAACGATTGACATGCACACTAATATACCTAGTATGAGGTGTAGAATTAATTTTTCCTGAGAATAATCTTAACGAGTGGAGGAATACGTGGTAGAAATTTCTGCAGGAATTATGCTTGTGTGGAGATGGTGTGGTCTGTGCTTTTTCCTTGGAATCGTTGCATCCTATCTTTTGTGGATATGCACCGATACAGATAGAAGAAGTCACTTCGCATTAAAATTGAGCATGACGTGCGGGGTACTTCTCATTTTGTGGACTGCTTTTTGGGTACGACGAGGACTCCTTGCTTTTTAACGAAAATATTCTACTCCTTTAGTTTTTTGTAGAAATAAGCCCTCCAGACCCCCACACTGGGGGTCGTGTTGTGTCAACATTTAGCCCTCGTCCGTGCCTCGTGATACACTACTAGGTAATGTCAAACGTAATTCTTATCGCAAATTGGAAAATGAATCCGAAGACCTCTGTGGAGGCCAAAAAAATATTTTCTGGAATACAAAAAGATTTAGTAAAAATGAATGGAGTTGACGTATGTATTTGTGCGCCAACTATTTTTTTACCAGAATTATCGAAACTCCTTAAGAGTAAAAAAGTAAGTCTTGGTGTTCAAGATGTATTTTACGAAGGTACAGGTGCGTATACTGGGCAAACTTCTCCAGAGATGGTTAAGCCATTTAAAGTTACGCATACCATACTTGGACATAGTGAACGACGAGAGTTAGGAGAAAGCAACGAATTTGTAGCACGTAAGGTACACTATGCTGTAAGCAAAGGCATGACCGTTGTGCTGTGCGTAGGGGAGCGGGAACGAACAGACGAGGGAGGGTACTTTACCTTCATTCGTGATGAGCTTGAAGCCGTCTTGTCCGGTATGAAACGGGCAGATTTGAAAAAAATAATGATAGCGTATGAACCTATTTGGGCTATTGGAAAGCGAGCAGAAGAGGCACTCGACGTGACGTCTCTGTATGAAATGGTTCTTTTTATACGCAAAATTCTTACCGAGCATTTTGGTCGTGCTCCTGCACAAAAGGTGCCAATTCTCTATGGGGCGGCTGTCAAAGTAGATAATGCGCCGCAGTTTATTGCAGAAGGGGGCGTGAATGGACTGCTCGTGGGAAGTGCGTCACTTGATCCAAAACAATTTATAGGCATTAGTAAAGCAATAGTAACAAAAAAATAATATGGCAGTGTTTCGTACATTAGAGGACATGGGAGATGTTCGGGGTAAACGGGTATTAGTTCGTAGCGAGCTTAATACACCTATAGAACATGGTGCAGTATCTGATACGTACCGCATTGAAAAAGCTGTACCAACTTTGAAGTGGCTGAGTGGTCGCGGGGCGCGAGTTATCGTTATGGCACATCTAGGGCGTAATCCGAGTGATTCTTTAAAGCCAGTCTATGCGGTACTCTCGACACTCATACCACACGCGCAATTCGTTGCTGACGTAGTTGGTGAGGAGGCACAGAGTGCAGTTATGGGTCTTGAGGATGGTGAGGTGCTCCTTCTCGAAAACCTCAGAAGTCATCCAGGCGAAAAGGAAAATAATCCCGAATTTGCAAAAATACTTGCGTCATATGCTGATTACTATGTTGACGATGCATTTGGAAATGCACATAGGGCTGATGCAAGCATGGTTAGTGTTCCCGCACTCATACCTTCATTTGCAGGACTTTGCATGGAGCAGGAACTTACTGAGTTGAAAAAAGGTCTCACTCCAGAAAGCCCTTCGTTGTTTATTCTTGGTGGCGCTAAGTTTGAAACAAAAGAGGCGCTTCTTGAAGCGATACTTCCACGATACGACACAGTATATATAGGAGGCGCGCTTGCGAATGATTTTCTTAAAGCACAGGGTTTTGAGGTAGGACAATCGCTCATATCAGAAAATGCAGAAAAAGCAGGAGCACTATTGGTAAGTGGTAAACTCTTGTTCCCCAAAGACGTGCTTGTGAAAAACAAAAATGGCACGGAAACGAAACATGTTGAGGAAGTCGGTGTCGAAGATACTATTGTCGATATAGGTCCAGAAAGTATCACTGAGCTCTGCGAACGAATACAGGGTGCTAAGTGTGTTCTCTGGAATGGACCCATGGGACTCTTTGAAGAAGGGTATGTTGAAAGTACGAAGCAAATAGTTGAGCATATAGCAAACGCAGATGGATACTCAATCGTTGGAGGTGGCGATACTGTTGCTGCAATTCGTGAACTCAAGCTTGAAGATAAGATGGGCTTTCTCTCCACAGGTGGAGGTGCAATGCTCGACTACCTCGTCGATGGGAAGTTGCCAGGGGTGGAGGCGCTTGAGTCGGCGCCGACACGGAGTTAAATGTTGAAAGTTAATAATGTTGAAAGTACACAAGCCCGCATACGCGGGCTTGTGTTGTTTTTGGCAGTGGACACCTCCACTACACACTCATGCTCTACGGAGAACGAGTTGACCCGTATGGGTGGGTAGGAAGTGGAAATGACCCGGCAAGGCCGTTTGCGGTAAACGTACGATTGTGGAAATAATTTTGAAACTTGTTCTTTACAAAATTCTCTGCTTGAGGAGCAGGGAATTTTCTATTGTGGAGAGGAGGTTGCGGTGTCGAGGAAACGGAGTGTGGTGAGGATGGTTTCTAGTAACTCTCTCCATTTACTATCTCCTGTGACCTCAAAGCGTTTTGAATCATGATAGACATTTAATGTAATTCCGTTTTCTGTCTCTGCCCACATTGCTTCATTTCCGTTCACAATATAAAATCTCACAGGAACAAGTTTTGTTTTCGTAAATGATTGTGCTAAATCACGGACGTTAGTATATTCACTATAATATGTACCAAAACTTTCTTGATTTGCGTTAATTCGTATACTTCTTCTTCCCGAGGTAGTAAAACGATCTGTGTCTGGTTTCCATTCTGCAATTACTACATTATCACCAACACACGGAGTTTCGTACGTATATTCAGTATATATTCCATCACCGTGACTTCCTTCTCCATACACAAACCACTCCGCAGGATATTTCACCTCCCACCCATACTCCTCATTTCGACATGTCTTCCATCCTTCTGTACTCACCTTCGCTTCTGGAACAAGGGGTTCCATGTCGAATAAGTTTTCAGTTGTCGTTGCTGTATTTGTTTGAACTGGTTCTGTGGTTGGTGCCTGAACATCTTTCTCGAAAATAAACGCCCTTGCGCTAAGTAGCAGTACGAGTATAAATAGAAAAACGGGTGCGAGGTGTTGTTTTTGCATATTCTTATGCTATCACAAGTATAAAAAGATGCTGAATAGTTTAATTCTACTTGGTCTCAACGTTTTAATGCAACAGTTTTGCTAATGCTTCGTATGGTGTCTTCCAGTCTAGCACTTTTCTTGGACGAGTGTTGAGGAGGAAT
>Ga0076181_118_pt1 | contig 49030 bp, 44 predicted proteins | sample RifGroD2_FD_68216 | JGI IMG/M metagenome (GOLD analysis project Ga0076181, IMG submission 68216) | Parcubacteria bacterium GW2011_GWD2_42_14
GACTAATTTCTTCTCGGTCTTCAAAAGTTAGCCTATGTTACATAATTCATATACAACACATTACTTGATAAGTGTTGCGTTAGAAAACTGAGAGGAAGTTCTTATATTTTGCGTGCGTACCCTGCGGGGCATGCTACGGCTTGCGCTACTAAAATACCCACAACAACGTTGTGGGTATTTTAGTAGAAGCCTGTGCGCGTGCCAGGACTCGAACCTGGGACCTCACGATTATCAGTCGAGCGCTCTAACCAGCTGAGCTACACGCGCATGGATTATTTCTTGAGCAGTTCTAAAAAAGCTTTCGTCGCCATAGCTACTGCTCGGCGACGTTCTGTCCCGAAAACGTACACACTACAGGTGCCATGCCCATGACTTGATGAATAGGTAAAACTATGCGGTTGTAGCTTACGAACGGAACTCTTATAGAACTGTTCTTTCTTTAACCTCAACGTATCTTGCCAGACTTTCTGCTCTTTATCAAGGTTCATAGACTCATATAAATGTAGTTGAATTCGAACCTCAGATCGTGGAATCTGAAAACATTTTTCAATCCACAAAAGAAATAGCTCAATAACTTCAGGGTCAGTATTTGCTAAAGTTAACTGAGAATCTTTTTTCTTTCCTCCTTCTCCAACATACAGCATGAGACCTGCAATCATTAAGTCTTTTTTTGACGTTTTTTTAAAATATTTCAACCAGTGTTTATATTCTTCCTCATCTTTTACCTCTTTTTTCTTACGCATTGTATTCCTGTACCGCTCTCGCGATGCTTCCCCTTTCGACCACCCTTTCCTTCGCAATTCAAGAATACGTTCCTCAGAAAGTGGGTACTCTCGTAGCCAATAACTCAGTGTACTTTTGGGAACATCTAATGCTTTGCTAATAGCTGAATAACTCAAGTGTTCTGTAACTCGCATTTTAATAGCTTTTGTTCGCAGCTCCTTCTGCATTGTATGCAAGTATACCACATGTTGATGTTACATACATAAGTACAATTCCATAGTTACTTAAGTTGCGATTACGATAAACCCTCAACCATTTTAAAAACTGGTTGAGGGTTTTATCGGCTAGATCTGGCCGATGATGCAGAAGTTGATGGGACCACCTTTTTCTGCACCTGGCGGTCTGGCTGCTTCAAGCTCACGAGCTTCCATCTGGCTCGATACTTCGTCCAATCGAGTAGCTGTTTCGAAGTCTGGCATTAAACCCATCCAAACCAAGAACTTTTGAAACGGTGTATACCCAGTACATCGTTGTTCAATATCCTGACCAAAAATACTTCGAGTAGCCTTCATGGTATCCTCCCTATATTTTTGTGACTACAGAAAAGCAAAAAGTAATCAATCCAATGCCACCGACAATTACCCCTATGAAAATAATTGTACGTTTAAGCGGATAAAATACTTCCACTACTGGTCGCTGCCCTGGAACATGTTTTACGCGTATCCTCCCGAACTGATTTAATTCAAACCTCTTTGCGCAACGCAGAACATAATTTTTCCAATAGAATCTGGGAATAGCACTTATCTTCCTTTCCAGTTCTTCTACTGAACTCGCTATTACTATTTTTTGCTTTTCCATCATTGCCTCCTAGGCATATTTATCACAAGCAAGTGGACATTGTTTTCCCTATTTGTAATAGTACAACAAACAACACACTTTTGTCAAGTATGTTGTTCTTACACGTAAAACCTAATAGATATACTCTCTTTTGTTCCGCCTGCTCTACTTCACCAGAAAGTGAAATAGGCGCTCATTCCTACTTAGTCTTTCCCAATGTCATCTAGTCTTTCCTAGTTGTCATCATAGATTTAAGGCTCGTATGCACACCTTCTTGTCCTCGATCGAGGGACAAGAATCGACTGTAAGTGAGTCACTGTCGTGACCACACGTTCCATTTGGAATTAATCCACGAGCAGCTTCCGCTACCCGTGCCTTGTTACGACTTACACCCTGTTACTGAACTTACCGTAGGCAGTGTTAAACACTGACATCGGGTACTCCCAGCTCCCTTGTGTTGACGGGCGGTGAGTACAAGACTCGAGAACGTATTCACCGCAGTATAGCTGACCTGCGATTACTAGCGATTCCAACTTCATGTGGGCGAGTTGCAGCCCACAATCCGAACTGAGGATGCTTTTATTAGGATTTGCTCAGGATTACTCCGTCGCGACCCGTTGTAGCACCCATTGTAGCGCGCGTGCCGCCCAAGGCATCAGAGGGAAATACGGACCTGGCGTCATCCCCACCTTCCTCCCAAAAAAGGGCAGTCTTGCCTGACACTTGTAACAGACAATAGGGGTTGCGTTCGTTACCCGACTTAACGGTACAATTCAAACCACGAACTGACGACGGCCATGCATCACCTGCCTACGAGCCCGAAGGCCACTAACGTTTCTGCTAGTGTTCCCGTAGGTTTCAAGCCTTGGTAAGGTTCTTCGCTTATCGACGAATTAAGCCGCACGCTCCACCGCTTGTGCGAGTCCCCGTCTATTCCTTTGAGTTTTAAGCTTGCGCTCGTACTACCCAGGCGCCTAACTTAACGCGTTAGCTTCGCCTCGGAGAGGGTCGATACTCCCCAAAGCTAGTTAGGATCGTTTAGGGCGTGGACTACTGGGGTATCTAATCCCATTCGCTACCCACGCTTTCGTGTCTCAGTGTCAGAAATGAGCCAGTGAACTGCCTTCGCCTTTGGTGTTCCCCATGATATCAACGGATTTCACTCCTACACCATGAGTTCCGTTCACCTCTCTCACTCTCTAGTTTTGCCGTTTCCTCCGCACTCCTGAGGTTGGGCCCCAGTCTTTAACAGAAGACTAACAAAACCACCTACACACCCTTTACGCCCAGTGATTCCGGGTAACGCTTGAGGCTTCCGTATGACCGCTCCTGCTGGCACGGAATTAGGAGCCCCTTATTCATGAGGTAACGTCAAAAATTTCCTCCCTCATAAAAGAAGTTTACGACCCAAAGGCCTTCATCCTTCACGCGGCGTCGCTCCGTCAGGCTTTCGCCCATTGCGGAATATTCTCGGCTGCAGCCTCCCGTAGGAGTATGGACCGTGTCGCAGTTCCATCGGTGGGGGTCAGGCTCTCACCTCCCCTAAGCGTCATAGCCTTGGTAAGCCATTACCTTACCAACAAGCTGATACTACGCAGGCCGCTCCCAAAGCGATAAATCTTTACCCTTGCGGGACTATCAGGAATTATCCAATCTTTCGACTGGTTATGCCTGACTTTGGGGTACGTACCTACGTGTTACTACCTCGTCTGCCATGCAACTAAATGCATTCGACTTGCATGCCTTATCCACGCCGCCAGCGTTCACCCTGAGCTAGGATCAAACTCTAACAATAGATAGGAATCTTGTGCTAAATACTGCATGAGTATTTAGACTTTTGAGCTGATGAGTGTCTGCATTACCTCCATCCGAAGACGGGTAAAAATCAAACACTCAAAGACGGAACAAAAGAGAATATGTCTCAATTTGTCCCTATATTTGTATATTTATCATGTACCACGTCGGGTACACGATATTAGGTTCTCGTCTTTATTCGGTTGTAAAAGGTCTTAAAACCACCTCATTAGGCAGTGGAAACAAGTATACTTACAGCACACAGGAAGTCAACCCCGTACCAGTGCAAGCTCGGTACAAGGCAAGCCCCGTTGTGAATTAGCGAGATTTGAACAGTAAAGTTCATCCGCACGAAGTGTATCGCTAATTTCTACTACGGGGTCAAGTTTCTGACCACTAAAAATACATGGTTTACATAACAAAATAACCCCTCCAAACAATGTCCTAAAACAGCGTTTGGAGGGTTAAAAAAGAGAACTAATATCGTACAGGGACTTCATGTATGAGGTCGATTATCTTTCTACCATCAAGATGCGTCATGCCTGACTGATTCAGAATAACGAAGATATTTTTAAATACTTCAGCACCTTTTCCTTCGATGAGAGCTATGACCTTCCTCATACGTTCTTTATTGAAGACCATGTCAACAACCAGAACTTTTTGCCCCATTTCTATTCCATGCCGAAGTACCATTTTCTGATCAACAGTACTTGTAACACCTTGGAATTTGGCACGTAGGAATTGGAAGAGGGTTTTTGCGACAAACGGGACCGTAAGTGTCTCTGGGGTCATTTCAGTAAAGCCAGTTCTAGCACCGAGTCTCCTTGCAATCTCATGCGACATCACGATTGATGTATGTGACCCGATTACCCAATCGAAACCATCACTAGGAAAACTTTGCCCAAAAAGCACATCTTTACAAGCGTCCTCAATGAGAAGGGGTTGTTGTCGTATCACACTACCATCAAAAAAAGCATCGGTTTTTTGCCCGCTTGTTACCAAACGATGTACTCGTATCGGATCGGCATCTTTTTCCCAACAGACTCCAGCTTTCCTTCCAAGTTCTTCCCATAAATAACGTACATTTTCCATCACACAACCTCCTCGGTAGTTAGGTAGTTACGTCTTGCAAACTAGTCTCAGTTCACTATACACAGGTACCCGAATATCACAACAGTGGTATAGTAGTCAGCAATGCAAAATAATGAAACAATCGTTATCTCTGTTGGTGGCTCACTTATAGCTCCCGACCAGATAAACGTACCTTTTCTTAAAAATCTTAAAAAATTTATTACAAAAGAAGTAGGGCTTGGAAAAAAGTTTATTATCATTGCAGGAGGTGGTAAAACTTGTCGTCGCTACCAAGATGCAGCAAAGCAGATAGGTAGTCTCGTGCATGAAGACCTCGACTGGCTCGGTATACACGCCACACGGTTAAACGGTCACCTACTCCGCACTGTCTTCTATGACATAGCCTTCCCTGCACTTATCAAAAGCCCCCACAAGAAGGTTAAAACAGACAAGCCTGTCATTATTGCTGCAGGATGGAAACCTGGCTGGAGCACCGACTACGTCGCGGTACGTATTGCCAAAAACATGGGAGCAAAACGACTCGTCAACCTATCAAATATCGACTACGCGTACGACAAAGATCCAAACAAATTTAAAGATGCTGTAAAGATTAAAGAGGTAAACTGGAAAACATTCCGCGCTCTCCTACCCACCGAATGGACCCCGGGGCTCTCAGCACCCTTTGACCCTATCGCTGCTGCTGAAGCAGAGAAGAGTAGTATCGAAGTCGCTATTATCAATGGATCACGACTTACACAAGTAGAGAACTATCTCGAAGGCAAGACATTTACAGGTACCAAAATATCGTAGGATTATAGAAACATATACGAAGTTTCTCTTATACGAGATTTCGTTTCGCGAGTTCTTTTTCCAATGTTCGTTCTAATTCCTCAATGGTTCCGTTGTTCATAAGATGTAAATCGGCCTTTTGCATGACAGCAAAAAGACTCTGTTTGTTTGGGTCATCTGATATGCTCTCACGTTTTTCTTGGGCCACAAACTCCTCAAAGCTCACGCGATCTGTCTCACTCTTGCGGGCAGAAACACGCGCATACCGAAGTGTGACGTCGGCATCGACGTCGATAAGCACTCCTCCTTTTTCGTGCAATGCATCAACTTCACCAAGCACGCGAAGTGATTCTATAACGGCATTTCCTCCTTGTTCTTCTGCTTGAGCCAGAAGTTGCTCAAGAATGTATCCAGACGAGTGTGTTTTTCGCAAGTCATTTGCGACATCTATCATCGTGTTTCTATTTACAGAGAGACCTCTCCTTTCTATCTCCTCGACAATAAACGCACGTGCTGAGTAGTGAACAAAACCTTTCTTTACAAGATATGCCACGACTGTACCTTTTCCAGCCCCCGATGTCCCTGTGATACCAATAATCACCATTTTATTTTTTAGCCTTGAGGGCAGTTTCTTCTTGAGCAAGTTTATGTGCTTGCATTTTTTCGAAAGCAACCAGAAGTGGTGCTGCTAAGAACAGTGACGAGTACGTACCTGCAATCACCCCTGCAGTGAGAGCTAGTGCGAAGTACTGGGTGGCGCTTCCACCAAAGAGAAGTATTGCAACAACCACAATAAGCACGGTGACTGACGTGTTAAACGAACGTACGAAGGTTTGTTCAAGTGAGGTGCCGACCACTTCGTCAAAAGGCTCTTCTATTTCATCTTCTTGGTTATGCTTTAGGTTTTCTCGAACACGATCAAAGATGACAATGGTGTCATTAACACTGTATCCCAAAATGGTAAGTAGAGCGGTCACAAAAAGTACATCGATTTCTGCTGTGCCATAAAAGTGTCCAATAATAGCAAAGACGCCTATAGGAATAGTAACGTCATGGATAAGTGTCAGAATCGCAATAAACCCGTACTTCCACGAAGACACTGGTTCGCTCACGTGACGAAACGCGAATGCTACATATACAATCGTGAGAGCAAGCACCACAAGAAGTGCCATTACAGCTTTACTTTGGAGTTCCGCCCCTATCGTAGGTCCTACGGTGTTTTGCCGGTGAAGTTCTGGCGTAGTCACTCCCCCCACAGCAAACGCATCTAAAATTGCAGAGAGCTCATTCTGCTCTATTTCACGTACCCGCAATAGATACGCCTTTTCTCCAAATGGTCTGAGTGAGTAAGCGCCAAGCTCTAGAGTATTTAATTTTTCTTCAACAAGATTCTTGTCTGCACGAGCATCACTATACCCTATTTCAAGCAATGTTCCCCCTGTAAACTCAATACTTGGGCGTAGTCCATATACGATACTGGCAATCAAAGAACCACCGACCAGTAGCATTGCGATTGTAAAAAAGATATTTCTATGTTTAATAATCCACATACTATTTTTTATCTACACCACTGAGGAACAGCACTCTCAATATTTTATTTTCGGAGATACCCGCGACCGCGAGCAAGAACGTGCGAGTTACGACTATTGCGGTAAACATCGAAAGGAGAATACCAATAATAAGCGTAAGTGCGAAACCTTGTACACTCGCAGTCCCAAACCAGAACAATACAACAGCGGAGAGAACACTGGTTAGGTTACCGTCACGTATAGGCAACCATGCCCGAGCAACACCCTCCATAACCGCATCACGAACACTCTTTCCTCGACGAAGTTCGTCTTTCATGCGTTCAAATATAAGTATATTTGCATCAACTGCCATACCACTTGAGAGCACGAGTCCCGCAAGTCCAGCTGCGGTAATCGTCACAGGAATAAAGAGGTATACCGCAAGATTTAAAATAAGGTAGAGTACAAGCGCCACAGAGGCAATAAGCCCAGGAAGTCGGTACCAAAGGGTAAGAAACAGCATTACAATACTAATACCATACAGTCCTGCGACCGTACCCTTATCAAGTGTTTCCATGCCTAGTGAAGCACCTACTGACTCCGTAGAAGCAAGCTCTATGGGTACGGGAAGTGCGCCAAGGTTTAGATTGCGTACGAGCTCACGCGCCTTTTCTGCGGTAAATCCACCACTGATGACCGCTGTTCCCCCTCGTATTTCTTCATTTATAACTGGCTCACTGATGAGTCGATCGTCGAGAAAAATCGCAAGCTGTTTTCCAATATTATCACCGGTAATGTTTGCAAAAAGCTCCTTACCTTCAGCATCAAAATCAACCATAACAAGGGGTTCGTTGGCATACCCACCGCTTTGGGTTCCCGAAAACTGAAGATTGGCACGGGTGAGGTATTTCCCTGTGAGACCTGTTTCAATATACGTTCTTTCTGTTGACGTGCCTACAGGATCTCCTACGAGTTTAAATTCTAACGAAGGTGTTGCTCCAATCATTGCGATTGCTTTTTCTAGATCAGTTACTCCTGGGAGTTCAACGATAAGCCTTTCTGTCTTATCACTCTCTGAAAGAACACTAGCCTTCTCAACCTGTACAAGTGGTTCTGAAACTCCAAAGACATTAACCCGTTGCTCAATCACATCTCGAAGAGCGCTCATTGCTTCGTTCACGTTAGCAGAATCTACTTCAGAAGTGTCAGCCTCATATACCAAATGACTTCCCCCTACCAAATCAAGACCGTACGAAAAATGACGACCTGTATCAGAGTGGGTCGTCGAAAACATGTAGTACCCAATTCCAGCACCTGAAATAAAAAGTATGAGCGCCCAAGCGCGTACAACCGTAAGATTCATCCCGTTAGAGACAGGTCACCCCGTCTGTTAAACTGATAATTTTTAAATTCTGAATATTTTTCATACAACACAAATACGACGCGTTAAGACAGGATTTTACGTATGTGAAGAAGTATAGCCTTTTTATACAACTCTGCAATTATAGCGTACGTGGGTGCGTGATTTCACGAAGTGCTACAATATTTTCAAAAAGCTTGGCAACGGTCACGGGCCCGACTCCCCCAGGGGTAGGTGTAAATAGTGCAGATTTCTCCGCACAAGCTTGATCAGCATCACCCTGCACCACCCCAGCTACCTCACCACTCCCCGCGTCTAAAATGATAACACCTTCTTGAATCATGTCTGGTTTCAAAAGCCCAGGACTCCCTGCGCCTAGCATAATCACCTCTGCTTGTTGTGTAAGGGTCTCAAGGTTGACTGTTTCTTTGTTTGCTACAGTAACGATTGCACCGAGACGTCTTGCCCATACAGCTGAAGGACCACCTACCAACCTTCCCTCTCCAATCACAAGTACTTTCTTTCCTACAAGTTTTATTTTGCTCCTACTGAGAATCTCTGCAAAAGCACCAACCACAGGGGGTAGGAACGGGAGATTACCTTCCTTGAATTGTTGGTAAGCGGTATTCCCCAATACATCCACATCATGGGTTAACGGAAAAATACTAAGAATGTTGTCCAACATGAAAGTTGGAGCAATAGGTAGCTGCAACACAATACCATCAAACTTTCGTGTTGAGTGCATGATGAGTTGCAACAGGTGTTCGTTTTTTTGCTCGAAAGGACCCAGTTTAAGGATTTCCGTAACAACACCAATACTCTTCCCAAAACTTTGCTTGAGTGCAGCGAATTGTCGTATCGCTGGAGTTTCGTGTGTCACCACGATACCAAGAGAAAGATGTGGGTCCTGCTCGGATGTTATATCTTTAAGCCTTGTTTTAATATCATGGGCAATGAGTTTTCCATCTATAATCATTCAGACCAGTGTACCAGATAGCTTGAGCAATTGCATTATTTACGAGACACACACTGTTAATTTAATACTGTACAGACGCGTTGACTTTATTAGATTTTCAATGTATTATTTTTTTTGGGAACGTGAAGCAACTAACCTTTATACTAGAGGACAGAAACCATGAAGAAGGTCAAGTCGAACTCAGGGAGGTACGGAGAATACATACGTGCCATGCAACAAACTTTGTATGAAAGCCACCAAATCATGGTGGAACGTGGAAAAATGACAGACGGGCTAGAACAAGCATATCTAGAATTCTGTCAGGCAATTTCAGTTGTATTCGAAGAGAAAAGAGAGCAGTTTCGTATGGATGATGTGATGGTAAAAATCCCTTTGAACCAGTGGGCACAAGTTTACTTTTCACACATTGAAGAGTTTTACACAAAACGTTCTGCACATTGAGCTCTATACAAAATTTTTAAGACCCAAGGATGCTGTTGTATTCCTTGGGTCTTAACTTATACTATAAGTATATACATAATTATAAATCACCATGAACGAGGGATTTGAAGATTTTCAAAAGTATTCAACACAACCAACTGTTGAAAGTTTTATTGAAGAAGCAGGTTTGTCTGCAGAAGACACAGAAAAGCTTCAAGAATATTTTGACCAAGACCCAACTACTTCTGAAGAGAAGATACAGAAGGCAAAGTGGATTGTCCAAAATCTTACTGGCGATAGAACAATCGAAGAATTGGAAGAAGAGTTCCAAGCGAAACGAGCAGAGATATTATCTGAAAGCGGTTTTGAAGACCATGATTATACGGTCACTACTGGTAATCAAGAGGGAGCAGGTGCCGTAAATTTGGGACTTAAACGACCTGAAGAAGGACTGTAAACAGTTTAATTTATACTGAAATTTTTGACACAATAAGACACAAGCCCCATTGTGTCTTATACAAGCGGTGTGTCGTTCTAACTTCCTTACTTCCCCACTGCAGAAAGGAGTGTCTTAATGGTTTTCAACCCAGTCTCAAAATCAAGCCAGAACGAACGGTTTTTGAGGTAATACAAATCGTACGAAAGCTTATTTCTCGTTTGTTCTATATCTACCCCATGATGAGGATGCTCGTGATGGTTGAGCTGAGCCCAGCCTGAGAGCCCAGGGGTAACAAGATGACGTGCATTGTAATACGGTATTTCATTTGCATACTTGTGCACAGCTTCAGAAAATTCCGGACGTGGACCAATAAGTGAGTATCCCCCTTGAAGAACATTCCACAGCTGAGGTAACTCATCAATCCGTGTTGTACGTAAGATAGCCCCGACTCTGGTGACTGTGTTTGACCCCTTCGCCCAATCCCCTTTATCGTTGGCAATCGTCATTGTTCTGAATTTTACAAGGTCCAAAGGCTGATTGTCCTTACCAACCCGTCGCTGGAAAGAAAAAATCGGCCCGCCATCATCAAGTTTTATAGCAAGTGCAACAAACGGAAGAAGTACGAGAGTAAACATACCAAGAAACAATGACACGACTATATCAAAAGTTCGATGATAGAGGTTGTAGACAAAGAGAGGTTGCCGAGTCACATGTGCAATGAACCATGTCTCCTCAAGCATGGAAATAGGAATACGTCTAAAAATATCCTCATAGAGTTGTGAGGCATCAAGGATGGTAAGTTTCTGACTTAAGAATAAGAGATTGTAGAGAATTGGAGTGATGCTCACTATATGCGGATCGCGAGTGTCAACAATAATAACCGTAATCTTTTCTTGCGTAATAAAGTTGAGTATCTGCTCCTGAAATTTTTCTGATACATCAACATTATGTGGTGCAAACTGATGTCGCACGTCCAAACCGTACCTTTCATTTATCCGCAATTCCTGAGTGAGTTGCTCTATTTCTTTTCCTTCCCCTAAAACAAGGGCACCTGTCTGGTGGCGTACACCGACATAACGGGTGAGCACCAAGCGCCACAACACCACGAGTGCAGAAGAGACTCCAAGAAAAATCACGAGAATAGTCTTAGGAGTAATTCCAAAATACGGCACAAGAAAGAAAAACAAGGCTGCGAGTATGACGGTAACCGTCTGACTGTAGGCAATTAGAGAGGGGAGCTTACTTCTGAAAAGTGACGTATGCTGATCATACAGACCAGCAATAAAATAAACGATGATCGAAACAAAGAAGAGCAGTGTAAACGGTGCTGCGTGCTGAACCCAAACTTCACGTGTTGGAAAGGAGAATTCCCGGAGGACAAGTGTTAGCCATAGTGCTACGTAGAAAACCAGCACATCGCCAAAAAGCAGTAAAAGTGGCTCATTTCTTATATATCCCATAGGTTATCCGTGTTAAGATGCTACCATACTTAGACCACATTGTCTCCTTTATGCAAGTCTACGTATAAAACACTGCCAGGCACATATAGAAACATGTAACATTCTTCGCATGACATAGGTTACAGTAACTAAACACGACATACTATATATACTCATGGAATCTAAATCTAAACTTAAAAAAATCAAAGTCTTGTACATCATCACCAAAAGCAACTTTGGCGGAGCCCAACGCTACATATACGATATCGCTACCAACCTCAACAAAGAAATATACGAACCGGTTGTGGCACTGGGGGGGACAGGTGACAAACACGCGCCACAGGGTGTCTTGCAACATATGCTTGAGGAAAAACAGATACGCATAGTGCCCGTATTACACTTTATGCGAGACATGTCTTTTTCGGAAGATATTACTGCCTTCTTTGAGCTTGTACGTATAATAAAAAAAGAAAAACCAGACGTGCTCCATGTGACGAGCTCCAAGGCAGGTGGACTCGGTGCACTCGCAGGACGTATTGCTCGAGTACCATGTATCATCTTTACCTCTCACGGACTTGCGTACGATGAAGTATGGAGACCACAGTGGCAACGAGTACTTATTTGGATATCGTCGTGGTGTACAATGTTGCTCTCAACAAAAACGATACAGATTTCTGAAGATACCTGTAGACGGGCGCAACGTATGCCATTTCTTGCTCATAAAATTGAACTCATTCATAATGGTATCAATCCACCACAGTATTTACCTCGTTATGAAGCACGCACGTTTCTCGACTCACAACATGAGATGTTGAGTACCCCTTGGATAGGCACCCTTGCAGAATTAACGTCCAATAAAAACTTGGGAATTTTAATAGATGCCTTGGCACTTCTTCATACAGAAGGAATCCCTGCTCACCTATGGCTCATCGGTGATGGGGAAAAGCGTAATGGTCTCATAGAGCAAGCTTCAAGGTGCGGGCTTTTGAACTTCGTGCACCTTCCTGGGTACCTCACGAACGCATCGTGCTTTCTACAGGCCTTTGATGTATTTGTACTTCCCTCTCGCAAAGAAGGCCTCCCGTATGTACTCTTGGAAGCAGGGTATGCGTCTCTGCCTGTTGTGGTAAGTAACATACCAGGAGTAAAAGATATAGTTACCCATAAAAAAAACGGTCTCGCGGTCGAGGCAGACGCAAGAACCTTTGCTACCGCAATCGCTCGACTCCTTCTAGATAGCACGCTTCGCACTTCACTTAGCAAAGCACTCTACAACCATGTTTCAGATTCTTTCTCGATAGAACGAATGGTACAGAAAACATCAGCACTCTACACATAAAGGGCTTACTCTGCATCAAAACCCTCCAGCTCACTGTCGAGTTTACCGCGTCGCACAGAATGCTCATAACGGGTCATTGAGAGCACGAGCCCGAGAGCTGCAAACTTAGTAATGAGATGACTTCCTCCATACGATAAAAAAGGTATCGTCGTACCAGTCACCGGCAAAAGTCCGATATTCATTCCAGTATGAATAATCACGTGGGTTAAAAACCAGAGAACAATACCACTACAAGCAAGCGTTTCGAAGTTGGTGGCACCAAGATACGCATGCATGAGAATACGCCAAAAGAGCACCCCGAACAGCATGAGAAAAACCAAAATGCCAACAAACCCCCATTCTTCAGCAAACGCCGCGAATATAAAATCTGTCTCATACTCAGGTAAAAATTCAAGCTTTGATTGGGAACCATACCCAATACCTTTCCCTGTAATCCCACCTGAACCAACTGCAATCGTAGACTGGTATGCATTGTAACCAGCTCCTTGAATATCGGCGAGTGGGTGCAAAAAAGATACGATGCGCAATTTTTGATAATCTGCTAAACCAAAAAACCACAGACCTGAAGCAACCACAGCTCCTGTTAGAAACACAACAAACAGATGCGTTCGAGAAATACCTGCTATCAGTACCATTCCAAACCACACAGCAAACACGATCATTGCTGAACCGAAGTCAGGCTGGAGAAAGAGGAGAAAGAAAATTACAAATGTATACGCGCCTGAGATAAGGATATGTTTGAAGTGTCCTATCTCCATATGGCGACGAGCAAAGTACTTTGCAAGGACGAGCACGAGAACCAGCTGTGCGACATCAGAAGGTTGAAACGCAAAGAATCCAAGGTCAAACCTGTTTTGTGCACCTAGCACCACCGTCCCAAAAAAAAGAACAAGAACAAGCAGTCCCACTGCACCTAGGTACAAACTAAATACAACACTTGATTTATACAGGAGTCGTGTATCAACAAAAGAGACAGCAAACATTACAAGCAGAGAAATGAGAATCCAAATTACCTGACGTTCAAAAAAGACACTTTCCCCTAGGAAAGAGTTCATGGTGACGAGTCCAAGTAGCGAAAGGAGTGTGGCTGACGTAATGAGAGCCCAATCCATGCTACGGAACAGGCTACCTTCTCGTAGACTGTTTTTGAGTGAGCGCATAGTTAATTATCTTGTGTAGGTACTCGGACAATAAGTTGCCACCGCTCAGCAGGTGCTGTAAAAGGCGAAGTCCAAGAAAATGTTATAGGGCTTTTCCCACGAGCAGAGATTAAATCAACATACGTCTTTGAAATACCGACAGCATTATTGTTGACATCAAATACAATAGCGACCACCTCAACATCTGTGAGAGGAAACGGCTCCTTGTTGACGAGGGATGCGGTGAGTTCTGGCTGTGTGGATGAGTTTGAAAGCTCCTGTTCTTCGACCGAAAGGATGTAGAGCGCGCGCATCTGTGTCCATACGAGTGGCTCTATCCACTCAAATTCAGTCCTGTAAGGCACTTGATTCAAAAGTTCTATTCTTCCCTCAAATACGGGCACAATACCACCTTGGGTAATAAAAATAGAATTTTCTTTTTCTGCAATGATTTCATTGTTTCTGTTGTACAGCGTAAAACGATATCGCGCAGCATCTACCTTACCTGTTGGATTCGGGTTTTCTACGTACGCGAGAGCACTCCAGAGCGTCGGGGTGGCTTGTATGGCGCGAGACCAGACTGTATTGAGTGGCTTTACTTGTGAGGCACACATGAGTGAACAACCACCTCCGCAGTCGACACCAATTTCATCTTGATTGAGTTTTCTATCAAAACATGACGGAGGACGATACATTCCAATCGTAATGTACGCCGCAAATATAACGAAGCCAATAGAAACTAATCCGAATAGTATCTTTGAACGTTGTTTAGTTGCCCAAGCGGAATACATTCTGTTAAAGGTACTCCAAAAAGGAGGTGACCTTATTACTATTCCTATAATGACGCCTTCGTACGATATACATCGTATGTATTGTATCAGAAACAAATAGCAGTGGTATACCGTATACCACTGCTATTTCATTTTGAAAAGTTATAAAAATAAATGCCTTATGCTGGCGACTAGCTACTCTCCCCTTTACGAGTACCATCGCCACTACTATGCTTAACTTCTGTGTTCGGAATGAGAACAGGTGTATCCACAGCGTCAAATCACCAGCATAAGAAATTTATTTTATTTGAATGAACTACCACTTACAGCGAGATGAATAAACAGAAAAAGTCTTGAAAATATGGCCATACAAATAAGTATGGCTAAGGTCCCTGGTTGGAATAGTCACCAACCTATATGGCGTGACAGGCCAATAGAAATCATATAGTACAGGGACCAACATAGAAGAACTATGGTCGGGACGGTAGGATTTGAACCTACGACCTTCTCCGTCCGAGGGAGACGCGCTACCGGTCTGCGCTACGCCCCGACACATTTTCAAGATTGCAAGCATTTGTTTTGTATACACTTCGTCTTACGACGAACAACGAATCACATATATAATATGTGACCATGCGATTATCAGATTTCCTAACAGGAAACTCGACGAATTAGTACACCTCGGCTTAATACATTACTGTACTTCCACCTGGTGCCTATCAACGTAGTAGTCTCCTACGGGTCTCAAATGATTCCTTATCTTGGAGTTGGCTTCCCGCTTAGATGCTTTCAGCGGTTATCCATTCCCAACTTAGCTACTCGGCAGTGCAGCTGACGCTACAGCCGATAGACCAGAGGTCAGTTCATCCCGGTCCTCTCGTACTAGGGACAAATCTCCTCAAGAATCAACGCCCACGGTAGATAGAGAACCAACCTGTCTCACGCTCCTTTTCACATGTTTCCATATGGGATGGACTGTAACTTTCCCCCCCACCACTTTTTTTAGAAAAGTGGTGGGGGGTAGTCGACGTTCAGTCTCTACAGGTCCAAGTTCTAACTTTGTTAGGACTTGGTTCCCTCGGTATTGCCCTCAGACATATGTCTGGTCGGGTTTCACCGATTTTAGTCAACTTTAAACCCGAACACTATCCTTGATAGTGTTTTAGGGACCGCCGTAATAAGGTTGTTCTCTACACTTTTTGTATATACATGAATCACCACCGCTGGTGAAATGTATAGACACTTTATAAGACAGAAAAACTAAAACTCTCTATGCGGGTTCAAACTGTTCAATTGTCAATTCGCCAACTGGCGGATTCAACCTCTGAACGGTTTGAACCCAGCTCGCGTACCACTTTAAACGGCGAACAGCCGTACCCTTGGGACCTTCTCCAGCCCCAGGATGTGGTGAGCCGACATCGAGGTGCCGAACTCCGCCGTCGCTTTGGACGCTTGGGCGGAACTAGCCTGTTATCCCCGGGGTAACTTTTATCCGTTAATCTCCAGCCGCATCTAATGCGAACTGTCGGTTCACTAGATTCTGCTTTCGCACCTGCTCGGGATGTACCCCTTGCAGTCAAGCTAGCTTATGCTCTTACACTATCGGCACGGTTTCCATTCGCGCCTAGCTAACCTTTGAACCCCTCCGTTACTCTTTAGGAGGGTACCGCCCCAGTAAAACTGCCTGCCACGCACTGTCTCTCATGGGTTTTATGTCCATGTAGGTTAGAACCTGCACATTTATAGAGTGGTATTTCACTGTCGACTCCACAACCCCCAAAAGGGCCGCTTCAAAGTCTCCCACCTATTCTACGCAATAAACACACAGATCCAATACGAAGCTGCAGTAAAGCTCCACGGGGTCTTTCTGTCTAACCGCGGGTAACCGGCATCTTTACCGGTATTGCGTTTTCACCGAGCTACTCCCCGAGACAGTTGCCCAGTCGTTACACCATTCGTGCGCGTCGGAACTTACCCGACAAGGAATTTCGCTCTTCTATTCCTCTACGAAGGGCCATATCTTCATCCCCAACACCTTAATGGTGAGGAGCACGGCGTATGGTCTCTAGTTGGCCGTGGGCGGACAATATACTCGTTACCAAGTATAAAGGTAGCCTTGTTGTATGGTGTAATGTACTGTCTGTACTCCTGTTTACCCACTCTATAATCGTTCCAGTCCTTTGTTACACATCACGAATGACATGTAACAAACCTTAGAACGATTATAGTTATCGCTGACATTGACCAGGGCTTATATCGTCCAGCAACGTATCACGCTGCGCACGATACTTAAGTTAAAAGTTTTAAAGTTGAAAGTTAAAAGTTACGACGTTTTTCGTTTTTACTTTATAAACTTTACACTTTTTACTTTTTACTCAGTATCACATGCAATGTGATACGTTACCAACAATATTTAACCTTCTGGCATTGGTCAGGTGTCACCCTCTATACATCCTCTTACGAGTTCGCAGAGAGCTGTGTTTTTGGTAAACAGTCGCCAGGCAAACTTTCGCTGCGGCCCCCACCACAAGTGGTGGGGGCAGGCCTTATCCCTAAGTTACGGCCGCTTTTTTGCCGAGTTCCTTGGGGAGAAATCACTCGTTCGTCTTAGTCTTCTCGACCTTCCCACCTGTGTCGGTTTAGGTACGGTCTCTACATATCTAGAGCTTAGAGGCTTTTCTTGGAAGCGTGCTCCCTTACATTGCCGTTGGCCGAAGCCGCCAGCTTCCCGCTCTGCTTGGATTTCTGATTAAACAGAGGTGTCCGGATTTTCCTAAACACCATCCTCACAGCACGGACGATAAGTCAATAAATCGCGTAAGGTACAACACTCCGTCCCCCCTTCGCAATATGCAGAGGTGATGGAATATTAACCATCTGTCCATCGGGTCCCCTTTTCAGGATCCCCTTAGGCCCGACTAACCCTTGGCTGATAAACATGGCCAAGGAAACCTCGGGATTTCGACGTGCAGGGATCTCACCTGCATTGCGGTTACTCGCGCCGGCATTCTCACTTCCATACGCTCCACCATGGGTTACCCCTTTGGCTTCATTGCAGAATGGAACGCTCTCCTACCACGCCGTACACATCACGCTACGCGCGATACGTAAGTTGAAAGTTTAAAAGTTGAAAGTTAAAAGTTACGACGTTTTTCGTTTTTACTTTATAAACTCTACACTTTTTACTTTTAACTTCGCATCACATGCAATGTGATGCGTACGACATCCGCAGTTTCGGTACCATACTTTAGCCCCGATTATCTTCGGCGCAAAATCTCTGGATCAGTGAGCTGTTACGCTATCTTTAAAGGATGGCTGCTTCTAAGCCAACCTCCTGATTGTCACAGAAATTTCACCTCCTTAAAATGCACTGAGTATGGATTTAGGGACCTTAACTGGCGATCTGGGCTGTTTCCCTTTTGAACAGTGGAGCTTAGCCCCCACGTTCTGACTGCCACGCTATAAACTACTGGTATTCGGAGTTTGATAGGTCTGACGAGATTTCTCCCTATTCAGACCTTCCAGTGCTCTACCCCCAGTAGGAACACATGACGCTAGTCCTAAAACTATTTCGGAGAGAACCAGCTATTGCTAGGTTCGATTAGCTTTTCACTCCCTACCACAGGTCATCCGATGGCGTTGTACAACCAACCGGTTCGGTCCTCCACGGCTTGTTACAGCCGCTTCAACCTGCCCATGGCAAGCTCACCTAGCTTCGGGTCTTGCGCGTACGACCTATAGGTCGCGCTATTCACACTCGCTTTCGCTGTGGCTCCGGGGGTCTCCCCTTAGCCAAGCCGCATGCGCAAACTCGCCGGCTCATTCTTCAATAGGCACGCCGTCACGGATTATACTTGCGTATATCCGCTCCGACTCCTTGTAAGCATACGGTTTCAGATCTATTTCACTCCCCTCGCCGGGGTTCTTTTCACCTTTCCCTCACGGTACTAGTTCACTATCGGTCTTGAAGAGTATTTAGCCTTGGGTGTTAGTCCACCCGGATTCACGCAGGCTATTCATGTCCCACGCTACTCAGGAATAGTGACAAAAGAGACGTATTTGTTTTCATGTACGGGGCTATTACCCTCTGGGGCCGCACTTTCCAGCACGTTCCACTAACAAATACATTTTTTGACTCTTCTCGTTAAGAAGTCACTACCCTACAACCCCAGTTCCCGAAAGAACTGGTTTGGGCTTCTTCCGTTTCGCTCGCCGCTACTAAGGAAATGCCAGGATTTTTTACCGTATCGGCAAACATCGCCAACACAGTAAAAAATCCGCATATTGGTTTCTTTTCCTCCAGGTACTAAGATGTTTCAATTCCCTGGGTTTGCTCCCCGCCTAGGCGGGGTGACCGAGGTTTACTCGGACGGGTTTCCCCATTCAGACATCTCCGGATCAAAGGTTGCTAGACACCTCCCCGAAGCTTTTCGCAGTCGTGCCACGTCTTTCTTCGCCTCTTCAAGCCAAGGCATCCACCGTACGCCCTTAGGTTTCCTGTTAGGAAACCTAATAACCGCATGCACACATGTCAGTGATTAAGACATTGTGTGCGTTGTGTCTGGCGCGCTAAACGCTAACGCTTACCAGACTGTGTATACTTACTCACCGCATCATGCTCTACGCACAATACGATGAATTTGCTTGCTTCTACGAGCACCACGCTCGCAGAATTCCCGCTTATTCGATTGTCAATGTTCGGATTTTCTGCCATTCATCTTTCTTTCCTTCCCCGTTGCAACACTCTTTGAGTACTGTGACCGAGAAGCAAAAACCGCCTGTTGCGGTTGGTGGGTACATGTACATGTAGAAGACCCAACTAACCGACTTGTTTGTTTGATACGCTTGTAAAAATCTCCATAGACAATGAAAGCTAGTATATACGTATACCGTTCTTTGTCAAAAGAGGAAAAAGAAATCCAACACATTCTCATGGCTAAAGGCATTGACACCATATTTTTATGTGTTCTATTTTCGTTATATGTATACAAAGAACCCCAGGTATGTTGCCCCTACAGTGGGCTTCTTGGCCCGATTCCTTACATTTTAAGGAGGCGATTAATAATTTCCTTGTGAGGAAAATCCATTATTTCACGAACAATTTTATCTCGAACACGACGACGATAATGATATTCCTCGGTAGGTACTATCATATAGCGTATATCTTGCCCGTATTCCGCCTCAAGTGAAGTGACCGCATTTTTAATATCAGACTCTATAAGCCGGTCTCCCACAATCAATATATCTATGACTCCCTCCCGCTCCCCTACGAGGAAACCAGAAAGGACCAGTAGCTTTATTGCCCCAGCTCGACGGAAACGTTTGCCAATCTCAGCATCTGACACAGACAGTGTTGTACGCATAAAGTGTGTAAGTGCTACAAGGTGTGGATACTTTTGGTTGAGTACCCAGCCGATAGTTTTTCTTTTTTTAGGAATTTTACTTCCAGGACGGAAAACTTCTTTAAAGAAAGTTTTTCTATTTACAATACTTGCTCGGGCGAGTGCGCTGAGTTCTTTTGATGCAGTTTCTGGCGTGACACGTGCTTTCTGTACCACAACATCCCTGTCAAACACTTCTTCAGGATTAAAAGTAAATAACCGTATTACTTTAACGCGTGCCGGAGAACCAAAAAGTTTACTTAGATATTCCATCCCGTTAGAGACAGGTCACAAAATGACCGTCGATTAAGTTAATAATAGTTATTTTTGTATTCTTCATAGTCTTCTTTTTTGTCCTAGTCCTATCCATTGGAAACTATTCTACAGCCCACCGTACCACTTGAACAGTTGACGATTTCCTAGAAGGGGGTGGTCACATAAAATACACAAAAAACACCCGATTACGGGGTGTTTTTTGTATTTCTGCGTCGACTCTCCTCGCAGGCTTGCTCGGCGAGCGACCTGATTCGGAATTGTCGTTTTTGCGATGCAAAAACTCTGTTCCTCATTTCTATTTCAATTCAACTTTCCCTCCAGCTTCCTCTATTTTTTTCTTGAGTTCAGCAGCTTCGTCTTTAAGAACGTTTTCTTTCAAAACTGAAGGAACTCCATCAACGAGATCCTTTGCTTCTTTAAGTCCGAGTCCTAGTATTTCCTTAACTGCCTTAATGACAGCAATTTTTTGAGCACCGGCATCGGTAAGCTCAACAGTGAATGAAGATTTTTCTTCCTCATCGCTTCCTGCAACTGCACCTGGAGTAGCTATAGCGACAGCTGCTGCAGATACACCAAACTTCTTCTCAAGTATTTTGACAAGCTCGTTGAGTTCAAGAACACTCATATTTTCTACTTGCTCAACAAGTTTTTTAAACTTTTCAGGAACTTCTACTTCAGTAGTTTCCGTAGCAGGTGTTTCTGCTACTACAGGTGTAGCTTCAACCTTAGTCTCCTCCACAGGAGCTTCTGTGGTTTCTGCAACCTTTTTTTCTTCTGTATCTGACATGATAATTACTATTATATAGTGATAATTATTGCAACGCGTGTTTAAGCGGTCGTGGCTTCTTTCTTCCTACATTATTTGCAAAGCAAATAATCGGACGAACATCAAGCTAGCTTGATGTTTTAGTCTCCGCAATCTTGCTTAGGCTTACAACAAAGCCTTGGATTGGTGAGTTGATGACATTTACGAACATTCCATACAACATATGCTGTGATGGGATAGATGCTATCTCCGTCATTTCTGACGCGTTCATATATCGTCCTTCAAAAATTCCTCCAAGAATAGCAACCTTGTCTTTTGTGCTTTTTACAAAGCCTTGCACCTCTCGCGCTGGTGCAACAAAGTCTTCTCCCCATGCAAGCGCAAGCTCCCCTTCAAAGACAGGCATTTCGCCTTCATACTTTTTCTCTTCAAGCGCTCGCTTAATGAGGGACTTCTTGGCTACATAGTACTTGACTCCGTTTTCACGAAAAGTGTTCCGCATGCTCTGTGTTTCGCCAACAGTAATACCTTTGGCATGCACAAAAACAACAGAACCCGCTTCTGCTAGTGCGCTTTGCACTTTCGTGAATACTTCTTCTTTTTTTTGTTTTGTAAGGGCCATAATGATTTTAATTTGTGTGATGGGACTTACGCAGATGGATGAAGTTCGAGGCGCCCAAGCAAAATTACTACGAAACGTATGAACAATACAATGAGGAGTATTTTGTGTAGCGCAACGAAGAAATTCGCCGTATGTGTAAGTACCATAAAAACAAAAAGCCTAATTTGACAACTAGGCACCGAATCCATCTCGCTATCGACCTTGTCCGAGATATGAGTTAAAACCTAAGTTGGCTTAAACAAAAGCAAAGCCTTTGTTCGCCCAACCATTTGCATTGCAAGCAAATAGTTTAGGGGCTTTTACCTGTTCTAATCAATATTTGAATTGCACTATTGATTAAAACAGAACCAACCGTCTTCGGTGCTATGGGCGTATAGTATAGGAAAATGAAAACATCCGCAAGTCCATACTTACAAACCCTTTGTCAGATTATTAGACTTAATTCCCCGAAGGAACAATGGCGGAAATGGTGTTATTCGCATCAAGATTGGTCACAACTGCTGTGAACATAAAGGAAAGAAACAGAATGGTTAAGAATCCAAACAACAGTCGAAAGAAATTTTTTGTAAACAAGTTTTTCATAGTATTAGAATACCTCAAAAGTCCTTTGAAGGTAATAGTCACTGGAAGGTGCAGAAATGAAGGGACCAGGTCATTTTCTAAAAGTCGAAAGAAATTTTTCGTACAAGTTTTTCAACTCAGTTAGAGTCAGTTCACAAAGTAACCGTCGATTATGTTGTTTCATTTTTCATATCATGTATCTGTCTCGCATTCCAAACTTTTTGTCAATAACGGGTTCAAAGTCTTAGCATACCCTAAATCCTTTGAAGGTGTACTCGCTGACTCCACAGACTAAGTATGTGGACAAGTCCTGTGGATATCATGAGGAAAACAGTTTTCCCTCTGGGGCCAAACTACAAATCACAACTAATGTATATATGCTTATTCTGCGACCGTAGAATAAGCATATACCGAAAATACATACAAAATTTTAAGTTTGTTAGGCCCCTGGAAGCTGAAAATATTCTCGGAGCCATTCATCCCCTTCTATAGCATCAGCTATAATATACACCGCTCTTCTACCGAGCTTGAGATTAAATTTGAGCAAGGCAACAATTTCATCACAACGAAAAGGATACACCCACACACTATCTTGTAATTTTACAAAACCTGTTTGTACCAGAACATCACGTAAAGCGTTACGTTTCTTATTTTCAATCTCAGGTATATCATAAATAACAATACGCCACTTCTTATCCCAAGACTTTTCCGAATTTGAGAGTGTGAAAGCTTGGGATTGTAAGACAAGTGACTCAAGTCTATTCTCTCCGACTGAAGTAATGTAGTACTTATTATTACTTTTTTTGATATACCCCTTACGGATAAGTCTCCCGATGGCATTTTTTACAGACTGTTTTTGACTCAATGGTCGTACATCCGGAAGCACTTTTTGTAATACACTTATTGCGTTAGGAGCCACCACTACTGCAGCAAGGAAGCCTGCAAGTGACAAGCTTCCCAGTATTGCTGTTTCAATTCTTTTCCTTTTAGTTTGAACTCGCACTAGCTCCTCAATGTCTCGTAGAGTTTTTTTACCTTCCACATCTTTGAAAAGTGAGCCAGTTTCTTTTAGGTTTTCAACCTGCATTAATATTAGTATATGCTAACTATTCATATTTTAAGATTGTGTATATGTATATATTGTTTAATTGATTCACACTTATGCTTAATTTACGGTCGTAGATTAAGCATAAATAGTGTAAGAGATTAGGTACGACCTAGTTTATCTACGACCTAGTTTATCAAAGTACCAGTACCTTCATTTTCTGCGGGATACTACATATTCATCAGGTACGCCAAACCCCCCACTGTAAGTGGGGGGTTGCTTTATCTTCCGTAACTCCGAAGAGTGTAGGAGGGTTTTCTCCGAAGAGAAACTAGTTAGAGTTTTGTTCTGAATTGCAATTTTACAAATAAGTTTAACAACTTATGCTTAACGCACGGTCGGAAATTAAGCATAGGTTTGTATGGAATATTTGTATAGTTATTAGTTTGTATAGTTATTAGGTAGGTACGACAAAACCCCCACTGGAAGTGGGGGTTTTGTGTAGCTAAGATTTGATTCTTAATCTACTACAGACAAGCTATTAGGCTTGGATGTAGATAGGATCAGTTTCGAAATCAGCAACAGGAGCGACTGTGTGAGCAGTCTGGTCTAGAGGTGCAGACTCGAGAGCTCCATAGTCAACACTTTGAAGTCGAGCGGTGTAGTTTCCTGCAGCGCCTGGCTGAATTGTGATTGTCAATGTTACTGTCTCAGTTTGTCCCTCATCAATGCGGTATGCATTGTTGTTCTTTGTTGCTGTAGATGAGATAGCTATAGAGTGACTTGTAGTAGCAGTATCAACTCCAGCAAGCAGTATATCAACGTCGTATGCTGCAGTGTTGGTAGCTGATAGGTAGTATGTCTCCTCAAAGGCAGTCACATCAAACTTGATGATGAACTCTCCAAGATTGTTGACCTCAGTACCAGCATCCTTCGTATCTGCATCTGTAGATACGATTTCAGCGTAGATACCTGCAGTCATAAGTTGATGAAGTTCACCGTTTGCAGTTCCTCCAAGATCTGCAGCAAGGTCGTCACCGTTTACATCATCAACAAGCCAACCGTCAACAGCATTAGAGTTCACATCGAACTCAACTGTTGCACCCTCATCGAAGTTTGTACCTCGCTCGTTGAATTTAACAAGGACTTCGATTGATACCTCTTCGTCTTCATCAAGTGTGTACTCATCATTATCCTCTTCAAGGTCGAATACAATGTATCCGCTCTCGTCAGGATCAGTATCAGCAGCACCTGTAGCAGTCTCTGCATAGTACCAATCTGTGAATCGGTTTCCGTCAATCTCTATCGCGACGTCGTTGATCACGTCAATAAGATCCTCGTCAGAAGTAGTGGCGAAGATAACAATCTTGTTGATTGTAGTCTCTCCCTCTTCTGATTCGTAATCCATGACGAGAGTAGCAACCTCTTCACTTGTGCTGTTTGCCTCAACCTTGATGATTGAAGAACTTGGGTTAGCAGAAGCGGTTGTGATGTTGCCCTCGGTGTCGCCACCAGCAATCTCAACATCAAACGTTCCTTCGTTAGTAGCATCTGCAACAAGGTTAGCATCACCAATGTACTGGTCTAGACCAGCGCCATCGATAGTGCGAACTCCCTGAGCAGGAACCCATACTGACCATACCATTTCTCCAGCAGTGTCGATCTTTCCGTCATCAATACTGCCAGTTGATACCGCAACGATAAACTCAGCTTTTTCGCCTTCGTTTATCACTGCATCAAGTCCTGAGAATCGCATACTAAATGCATTACCAGTCTCATTACCCCAAGCATCCTCATCGTCTGCAGTCTCCTCAGCAATCATTTCACCATCGTGCCAAAGTGATACAGTTTCAAATACATCCCAAGGGTCTAGCTCAGTTCCTGTACCTGTCATTTCGAAGCGAACGTCAACACGGTTTACTTCCGCATCAGCATCCTTAACGTCAAACTCAAATCCATATACTTCAGTATCCTCTGTGTTTTCTTCTACATCTACGCTTGAAGGAGAAGAAAGTTTGTCGAAGTCCTCAAGTGAAGCTTCTCCACCTGAAAGGTCATTGTCTTCATCAGTGTCTGTGTCTGTGTCATCATCTCCTGGTTCGGTAGGAATTGTAGGTTCGGTAGGAGTTGTAGCTGAACAAAGAGCGTTTGCCTTTGCTCGAGTAGAAGCTCCGAAGAATCCAGTACCAGTTGTAAGTCCAAGTGGTGCAAGAATCTCACCTGCGAATGCGTTTTGCATTGCTGTTACAGCTCCAGCTGTAGCTGGACCGTAGTACATGGTCTCCATTCCTGGAGAACCAGCAGAACCTCCTGTAGCTACTGTGAAACCACGAGCGTTAAGAAGCTGTTGTAGCTCTTTAACATCTGCGCCTGTGTCACCTACTTTAAGGTTTCGGCTAAATGTACCAGTACATACTACTGAACCAGCTGGTGCTCCAGGTGTGGTAGGTGCAGTAGTGTCTTCTTCACCACTAAGAACTGTTCGAGCCTCGTCAGCTTTGTCAGCTGGGATGACTTCGAGAGCAATGAAGAGCTCTACGAGCTCTGCAAGTGTGAGAGCGTGAGCTACCAGCAATCATTGCTAGACCGACTACGCCGGCTGCAATTTTATTGATCGATATTTCCATAATGTTAATTAATTATCTTACCTTTCGGGTGCTTTAGCTTTTAAATATCCTAGAGCCTTGTTGTGACTCTAGGGCTTGTAAGCCCTATTCGGAAAGATTGTCTTGGAGAACGTTTAAAGGGTTTTGACACCCCGTTCTTCCAAGACGAACCGTTAATAATCTGACCCCTCTACCCGCCCATGCATCCCTAGATATCTTTCAATATCTTTCGGTATACATTTCGCGGGCGAGTTTCTCACTCATCGTAGCGAGGCTACTTTGAGTAAGAGCGAAGGCCCTGACTATACCAACTATACTAATTTTTCATACGTAGGTAGCTCGACCAGCCACGTACGAAAAGTTGGTGACAAGAATGTTAGTCTGCGTGATCTGTTGGTTCGTGCGATCCATTGTAGGACTTACGCAAACGACGCATTTCTTCGTTGCCCGTCACAAAATGTCTCTCGTAGTATTTTTCATACAACTCGTTCCATTTTGTTTGGGCGCCTCGAACTGCATCCGTTTGCGTGAGTCCTATCGGGACAAGGTTTGTCTGAAGTACATAGGCTACATTTTTTTATAGCTATGCGTTTATTTTTTCGTCCGTATTCAGTTGTCAAAAAACGATCAGTTTCCCGTACAATAAGTAGTTACTATTCTTCCATTCTATCGAATCGTCTTTCTGCTCACAGTACTACCATTATAATAAACGACAGCGCTTGTGCTTGCCGTTTTGGGTTCAGGTGTAATTATAGGGTTAAAATAGCTAAAAAAGCAATGAAATATGTGGATAAACCGTCATATCTCATAGTGCGTCAAGAAAACTATTTTTAACACTACTCCCAACTCGTTCATATATCCATGTTGCATATCACTATATACAACTAAACATACGAATTTCCTACCTATTACGACGAGATGCTCGTAGAAAACTTACCCTATATAGATAGAGTCAACATCGAAATGGGGCGTTTGTCAACACACGAAGTTGGAAGTTAAAAGTTATAAAGTTGAAAGTACGAAAGACAGTATACGATACGAAGGTATATATGAAGGTAAATATATTGAATGTAGAAAACGGAGTTAAATGTTAAAAGTTATAAAGTTGAAGTTACGGAAACAGGTGTGGATTGCTGCGCCTGCGGGCGTAACTAGTTGAATGTTGAAAGTTATAAAATTGAAAGTAAAAAGCAAGAAAAATAGAGGTTAAAAAAGCGAGTTACAAGAAATGGATCGCTTCGTTGCGACTCGCGATGACGGACGGTAGAGTTCGTCACTTTCTACTTTATGAACTTTACGAACTTTTAACTTTTCACTACGCGAGGCTGTACGTACTCCAGCGACGTTCCCCTTCCTTCACAAGGACACCTTGTTTTACCAGCGCCAACAATTCTCTCTGGATTGTCTTTTCACTACAGTCCTTGATGACGTTTGAGACGTCTCTTACTGTAATCTTATCCTTCTTTTGTACAAGACCAAGAATAGTTGCGCGCCTGTCCTTTTGTACTTCTTGCACACGTTCCTTATATTGCACTCGTCCACTTGGAAGAGAAATCATAGTGTCCTTTACTGTCTGCTGTGTATAAGAGTCACTACGTGCATCGTGCAAAGACATACTTTGTGAATGCATGTCCTTAGCATGTCTCTCAAAAGACTCTGACCTTGTAGGGCGTGGTTCTGTATCAAATAATTCTCTCGGCACATTTCCCCCGAACAATGACTCCTCCACAAATCGCCGTCCCGACTGCCAATCAATAGCTTCTATAAGTTCTGAAAGTGATGTAATCTCATCGGAAAGTGTATCCGTATTCATGCGTGACAGTAATCCTCCACGCGCTCCTGTGTCGAGTAGCACAACAAGTTCCAATAGGTGCATTAAAAATGTTTCGCGTTTTTGTGTGGAATGTGCTGTTTGGGTAACGTCTTTAAGAAGTCCTATACCTGACTTTTTAAGTTCTATTTTTAGTTCTTCATTTTCATCAAGAACATCTGCGAGTAGAAAAGACACTGTCGCAATCCGAGATGTTTTTTCAACAATGTATGACAGGGCTTTGATGTCCTTTTCACTTAAACTACGACTTGCACTGCATAGTTTATTTATTCTTTCTGTGGCCTTTAGAATGTCTGTGTTGTTTGTCTTTGACTCCATGTCCTATGTGTCTTATATATTCTCTATCCTGTCGTTGACCTATACATGTCCCCAAGCTTCAGTCCTTAGGATTATAGCTTACCGACACGTGTCCGCAAGGGGGAGGTAAAGTTGAAAGTTAAATGTTAAAAAGTTGAAAGTTTGCCCGCTGAGGCGGGGTAAAAGTTATAAAGTTCGTAAAGTTGAAAGTAACGAGCTTGCTTATTAAACTCGACCCTTCTTCGTTTTTACTTTCTACTTTATCACTTTCAACATTTAACTACTTATGTCCGTAGGCATGGAAGGCAAGAAAATACGAGTGCGAGTGTGAATATAGTGTGTGTTTTTCTATATAAAGGTTTGTTCAATATGTTACAATTAGGCTATGTCTCAGAAGAAAAAAGGTTCACGAAAAAACACAAAAAAAGAGGAGTTTGAAGAAGTGTCCCCCAGCCTTTCATCTTCTATGAGTCCCGAGACACTACGAGGTATAGTGGGGGTACTTCTCTTCATTACCTCTATATTGCTCGTGCTCTCTTCGCTTGGTCTCGCGGGTATAGCGGGAAATACTGTCTTTAAAGGTATCTACTATGTAGTAGGTATCGGCTACTGGCTCCTCCCTATCATGCTCACCGCACTCGCGTGGTCATACTTCAGTAGTGCATACGATAAGAACAATTTGCGATCTATAAAGACGGTAGGAGCTGTCGGTTTCTTCCTCTCGTCACTCGGAGTCGTGGCGGTCGTTGCCTCTCCGGAGGCTTCGGGCAAGCTCGGCATGCTTCTTGCAAAACCGCTTATCCTCTACCTTGATACTATCGCCACACTCGTAACGCTCGCAGGGGTGCTCGTCGTTTCCCTTCTCCTCCTTTTTGATAGTGAGCTATGGATACTTATGGGGAAAAAAATATTTGGTCTCTTTAAACGCACCCCTGCTGAAACTGCCTTATCTGCTGAAAGAGACGAGCAAGTACAAGTAGGAGCAGGAGACGCTTCATCTGTAGAACAATCCTACGAACATACCTCTACTGGCGCGGAGCACGCTGTAGCGCTTCCGTATGAGTCTACGCTGGAAGAAGATGAAGACGAGCTCGCAGAACTAGCAGCACTCAACAAACCTGATCCGCAAAAGAAGAAGAAAAAGGAAGTGGTCTTCCAGCTACCCAGCAGGTACGACCCCCCACCTCTCTCTATACTTGAGGGAGACCGAGGTAAGGTAAACGTGGGTGACACCAAAATACGTGCCAACGTCATACGTAAGACCCTCCAGCACTTCAAAATACCGGTCGAGATGGATGAGGTGGTAGTCGGACCTACTGTCACGCGCTACTCATTGAAGCCCGCGGCGGGCGTACGCCTCTCAAAGATAGTTGCTTTGCAGTCAAACTTGGAGCTTGCCCTCGCAGCGTCCCCTATCCGTATCGAAGCGCCCATCCCCGGGAAGTCACTGGTCGGTATCGAAGTGCCAAACACCAGCAAGTCGTTTGTGGGACTCAGTAGCCTACTCTCCTCACCTGAGTTTAGCGAAGAAACTGTTCCCCTCTTCATTGCCCTTGGTAAGGACATTGCTGGTAGTGCGCATTACGCAAATGTGGGGAAGATGCCTCACCTACTCGTTGCTGGTACGACAGGATCTGGAAAGTCAGTCATGATACATTCTATAGTAGCCTCACTTCTATATCGTAATGGTCCTGAACGTCTCCGATTTATCATGGTGGACCCAAAGAGAGTCGAACTGACCCTATACAATGATATTCCCCACCTCCTCACCCCTGTCATCACCGATGCAAAAAAGTGCATCCTCGGACTCAAGTGGGCGGCAAAGGAAATGGATAGACGCTACGACATCCTCCAAGAGAACAAGGTGCAGGACATTGGCGGATATCACAACGATGTGGTCGCCCCTGCCCATGCACGGTACGAGAAAGCAGAGCAAAAGGGACAAGACATGGAGCAGTTTGAAATGCCTGAACCTATGCCACATATCGTCATCATTATTGATGAGCTTGCGGACATCATGAGCAGTTACCCTCGAGAGCTTGAAGGAGCTATCGTACGTTTGGCACAGATGAGCCGTGCAGTCGGTATACACTTGATACTTTCCACCCAACGACCCTCAGCACAGGTAATCACCGGACTCATCAAAGCAAACATCCCTTCACGTATCGCCCTCAAAGTTTCTTCCCTCCTTGAATCGCGCATCATTCTTGATCAGTCTGGCGCTGAAAAGCTTCTCGGAGCTGGTGACATGCTCTACCTCTCTGCAGACATGGCAAAACCGCGACGTATACAGTCACCTTTCCTCACGACTCCCGAAGTACGCCAAATAGTCTCGCACCTCATAAAACACAACGACTACGAGCTCCCTGCTGCAATGGATTTCACTGACAATGATGGTAACGGAGCGAGCGCAGGCATACCTTTTGACCAAATAGAAGAGGATGACGAGCTTGATGAGCTCTATGGGGAGGTAAAGGAGCTACTTGTTCGAGAAAAGAAAGCCTCAACCTCTCTCATACAGCGACGATTCAAGATAGGCTACGGACGTGCGGCGCGCATCATGGACCAGCTCGAGCAACGAGGCGTTATTTCCGCATCGGACGGCACCAACAAGCCACGTGAAATCATGGGCGGTGACGGGTATGGCACTATCGGTAGTGTGGAAGATACGTTTGATTCAGAGGAAACTAATGAAGAACAACGCTATGTCTAATAAAAACGGTGCTTATTTTGCCTTTACTCTCTGTCTCATCACTGTCACATATGGAGTATTCCAAGCTCGAACACTCATCCATGGACCCACCCTCATGGTATCCTCCCCTCGCCACGGGGAGACTATTTCTACGGTACTTATGGCTATCAATGGTAAAACCGAAAACGTGACCCATGTGAGTGTGAACGGACAACCCATTACTATGGACACCTCTGGGACCTTTGACGAAACATTTGTAACACCAGAAGGATACGGAGTAATACTTGTCGAAGCAAAAAACCGATTTGGTCGCCATCAAGAACAGCGCATTGAATTTATTGGCGCTCCACAACCTCAAGCTTCTACAGGTGTAGCAGGACAACCAGCACCTGGGGAGGACGAGGCGAGTATACAGGCAAGCTCAACTGGACCAGTCACTACCGCAGGTACCACGCAAGATCCAAGTGCTACCCTGCTCTAACATATGCAACACCAAAGCCACAACTATCATAGGACTTACGCAAACGGACGCAGTTCGACCTTGTCCGCCCGCAGCTTTAGCGGAGGAGGGGGCGCCCAAGCAAAATGGAACGAATTGTATGAGCAATACTCTGAGAGACATTTTGCGTAGGGCAACAAAGAAATGTGTCGCTTGCGTAAGTCCTATATCATATTAGTAACTAACATCACACACCCATGGCCAAGAAAAAAACAGCAGAAAAAACCGTTGAGAAGAGGAGGACGGTATCTGATAGCGAGAGTACTGCAACGCAGCAAGAAAACATACATACAGACGTTGACGAGGCTCTACGTGCGATTAAGACAAAGTTTGGTGAAGAAGCTATCATGACTCTTGGTTCTAAACCTAAAGTAAACGTAGACTCCATACCCTCTGGCTCTCTCGGCGTAGACTGGGCACTCGGCATAGGTGGCTACCCTCGTGGACGCATTCTTGAAATATTCGGACCAGAATCTTCTGGAAAAACAACGCTCTCGCTCCATGCTGTGGCGGAGGCGCAGAAGAAAGGAGGTGTGTGTGCTTTTATAGATGCTGAGCATGCACTTGACCCTGAATACGCTTCACACATAGGCGTGAAAATAGACCAGCTCCTCGTAAGCCAGCCCGATACCGGTGAGCAAGCGCTCGAAATAGTCGAATCACTCGTGCGATCGGGCAAAATAGACATAATCGTCATCGACTCAGTCGCGGCACTGACGCCGAAGGATGAGATAGAGGGTGAGATGGGTCAGATGCATATAGGAAAACAAGCGCGTCTCATGAGCCAAGCCTTGCGGAAACTCACTGCTATTGTAGCAAAGAGCAAGACTATTGTTATCTTCATTAACCAAATACGCATGCAAATAGGTGTCATGTTTGGAAACCCCGAAACTACCCCTGGTGGAAAGGCGCTCAAATTCTATACCTCAGTACGTATCGATATACGTCGAATAGCACAAATAAAGAAAGGTACGGATGTTGTCGGAGGTAGACATCGAGTCAAGATTGTCAAAAATAAAGTTGCACCTCCTTTCCGCGTGACTGAATTTGATCTCATGTACAACGAAGGTATCAGTCGTGAGGGCGAGCTACTCGCGCTTGGCGAAAAGTATGGACTCGTGTCAAAGTCCGGTTCTTCATACTCCTATGGTGAGGAAAAACTTGGCAGAGGATACGATGCTTCGCGTACGTTTCTCCAAACAAACAAGCCCGTAGCCACTGCACTGCTTAAAGAAATACGTAAGGCATTGGATGGGAAGTAAGTTAAAAGTTGAATGTTATAAAGTTGAAAGTATCCCTGAAGAACTCGAATGGGTGACTAATTTGAAATTTTTAATTTAGAAATGAAAAATTAAGTTTTACGCGTGCGTAAAAACACTCTTTTGTTTGAGGTTTTGTAGAATGTCTCTTATAAGAAGTGCACATACTACCCCTATACCAACAACCACAAACTGTACAAACATTTCTGTATGCACTACTGCATTGAGGGTGAAGGACACTACCTGCGCTGGTGACGTGACCGAAGGCATGTTGGCGAGAACATTGGCTATAGATACCATAGATCCAAGTGTCCCAAAGAGGAGGAAACCACTATAAACTTTCATCATAGTGGGATGCATAAATCGACGCAAGGAATGTATCCTCCGAACACGTGCCATAACTACTGTTTCAATGTTATTCATATGTACGGTGCAAATTGTTCTTGTAATTCTCTAAACTGAGCCTTGGCTCTATGTACTCTCGTCTTGATAGCCCCGACAGATACTCCCTCTTCATCTGCAATAGCCTGCTGTGGTACCTGCTGTATGAAGTGTCGTGAGAGAACTCGGGAGAGCTGTTCAGGCATTTTTGCAAACACAGAAATGACTACATCTGACAACTCAAGTCCGAAACTTTCTTCGTGCACTGTGTCGGGCAAACTCTCGTACATTTCAGGTGAGATGGCAGCATTTCGTGCTGTTTCTTTTTGTTTTTTACGATATACCGTGAAAGCAGTATTCATGACTATGGTATACCCCCAACTCTTGAATGACGCCCCCTCCACTTTCTTAAATCGCTCTGCGTGTAGGTATATCTTGGTGAAAGCGTCTTGTACCACATCTTCTACATCTTCCTCTGAATACACAATCTTGCGAACTTTGCGTTTAAAAGCTTCCTCGTACCTACGTACTATATGAACAAAAATTTCAGGATTATTGACGGAGAGCTCCAGTAATTCCTCGTCTGTCTTATCCTTAAGTACATCAAACACTCGCGGTTGTCCCTGCACTGGCGTTGAGGAAGTATTGTTTTGTGTAAAATATCCCATATGTTTGCTCATGAGCTTGTAGTTATATGGTACCTTTCCCTACATATACTGCAACTATGAAAAGCACCGAGAAGTTTCAAGGAGGTAAGTAGCGAGTTACCGAGTTCTGAGTAACGAGTAAAAGACGCTAATCGATTTTGATACAGATTGTAGAAAATTACTAGTATTCCCACTAGTATTAATTCTAGTATTTATTTTTTAAAAATATACTTTCAAGTTTTAACATTAAACTTTAAACTTCCTCGCTCTGTGGACAGAACAGCTGTAATTAGCTAGAATGCTCCACACATAACCGAACAAATACTCATATGTTGAATTACAATGAAATCATCACAGGCAAAACTATTGTTTTTAATGAAGAACCCTGCAAGGTACTGACACATCACGTTTTCCGCAAACAACAAAGAAAACCAGTGAACGCCACCAAACTTAAGGGGCTTATAAGTGGAAAAATGTATGAGAATTCATTCCACCAGACTGAGAACGCAGAGGAAGCAGAACTTGAAAAACAAACAATCGTGTTTATTTTTGAAAGCAAGGGCGAGTATATGTTCCATAAAGCAACGGACCCGAGCAAACGCTTCCCTCTTTCAGCAGAGCTTATCGGAGACGGTGTTAAATTCCTCAAGCAAAAAGGAGAATACGAAGCAGTACTTTTTGAAGAAGAAGTAATAGGTATCGAAATCCCAATCAAGATAGTAGCCCGTGTTACAGAAGCTGCCCCAGCAGTAAAAGGTAATACCGCTACAGGTGCGACCAAAACAGTGAAGCTAGAAACGGGAGCAACGGTGACGTGTCCTCTTTTTATCAATGAGGGAGATATTATCGAGATAAATACAGAGACCGGAGAGTATGTGTCGAGAGCGGAGAAAGCGTAAACAAGTTGAAAGTTAAATGTTAAAAGTTAAAAGTTAAAAGTGACTACTTCGCCAGGGGCTACTACGGATAGAAAGCTCAGGTGCAATGACTGTTAGTAAAGCGAGTTATGAGATAGCAAAAAAACCGAACATCCGTTCGGTCTTTTTGTACGTGGTTTAGAATTTAGCGAATCACAAATGGGAGAAATCCCATAAACCGTGCGTTCTTCACCGCACGTGCGAGTAGACGCTGTTGTCTTGCAGGAAGGTTGGTGTGGTTGCGAGACTGAATACGACCATGAGGGTTCAGAAAACGTTTAAGTGTTTCTACATCTTTATAGTCAAAATATCGCACGTCTGGGAGTGCTCCCTCTGTTTTTTTCTTTTCAATCATATTTTAATGTGTTATTCGTAAGACAATACTAGAATGGAATATCATCTGGGTTAATTTCTTCATCTGGGTAGTCAATCGCATCATTCTTTGACTCTTCTGTCCGACGGGGCGCAGTACTTTCCCCTCCTTGGCTCTGATACGAATCAGAACCTGCTTTACGATCCCCAAACTGGAAATCGACAACAAAAATTTCAGTTCGATACATTTTTTTCTGTGTTTCTTTGTCCTCCCACGATCTTGTCTGCAATCGTCCTGTTACGTAGAAACTATCACCTTTTTTAACATACTTAGCGATAACGTCTGCACGTTTTCCAAAACATACGAGGTTATGCCACTCTGTTTGTTCTTTTTTCTGTCCACTTTCGTCTTTCCAGCTTCGAGTAGTTGCCATTGTAAAGGTCACGACCGGCGTTCCATTTGGTAAAGATTTTAGTTCTGGATCACGTCCTAATCTTCCATATAGTTTTACTTCGTTGATATACATAACAATGTTTGTAAGAGAATAAGGCTATATGTCTAGTGTATCAGCTGTTCAATCTGTTTGTCGAGCTCTTCCTCGGATACTTCTCCCTTTTCTTCCTCATCCTGCTTGTGCACAAGCGCCTTCGGCTCAACATCAACTTCAGTTGTTTCCTTTCGTGGTGCTCGAACTGGCTCTGGAGCAAGTACGATTGGGTCAGGTTTGATAATAAGGTACCGTACGAGATACTCGTTGTGCTCAAGTATATCCTTGAGTTCACTCATTGCTTCAGACGGAGCTTCAAAGCGAATCCATCCAAAGAAACTTGAGTCGTATGAATCCCAACGACCGCCTCGCATTTTACGCATAGTGTACTCAAGCGTAAATGTCTGAGGTTGACCCTCAGAGAGTATAGACCCACCTAGAGCGGTAATCGCCTTTTGAAGGTCTGTAACACGAAGCGCGAGGTCATCTTCCCCAAGCGATGGAACAAGGTGGTAGCCGAGCTCGTAGAGCGTCAAAGCCTTTTCCTTGTCTTCATGTGTTGTTTTTTCTGCCATGAAAAATTAATTATATAATAATACTCCACAGTGCTGTGAAGTTGAGTTACTGTACCACATACATCTATACGATGGAAGAGTGGAAGTCTCATGCGTAAAAATGACATATTGCTCATGTCCTACGCAATACCGTACATTTTCTCTACGTTTTGTATGAGCACCTGCTGAAGTTGCCCTACTTCCACTCCGCGTAGCTCCGCCATCTTCGCGACTACCTCACGAACATGTACGGGTTCGTTGCGCTTACCCCGAAATGGTACCGGGGCAACATACGGGGCATCCGTCTCCGCATGGATAAGTCCATCTGGTGCCTGTAAAGCAATGTCATCGTATTGGTGTGTAAACGTAATCACACCGGTAAACGAAGTTGAATATCCCATTTCCCAAAACAGTTTGGCATCTTCCAAGGTTCCTGCAAAGAAATGCGCATTCCCGAGCACCTTGGCATCACGTTTGAGTATTGCATATGCATCACGGTATGCATTCCCTCGTGCACCATTACGGAGATGAAGCATAAGAGGCTTCCCCACCTCGTTTGCAAATGCGATTTGTGCCTCAAAAGCCTCAATCTGTTTTTTCCACGCATTATCTTCTATGTCATGGAAATAATCGAGACCACACTCTCCTATCGCAACCACTTTGGGATGTAGTGCTAATTCTTTATACTTCTTTGCATCAAACACTTCGCCACTATCTACTGAGGTTTTATCATCTACAGAAAGTTCGTTTGGATCAAAAAAGCTCTTGCTAGTGTGGTGTGGATGCAAGCCCACAGTCGCATACACGCCCTTTTCATAGTGCTTGAGTAACTCTACCGCAAACATACTCGTGTTGTACTCAGTACCGACGTTTATCATCCAGACATCTTCCGCCAAGGTCTTTCGAGTAACATCATCATAGTCATCTTTGAACGCCGCTAAGTTTACGTGCGTATGTGTATCTATATACCGCATAATTCTACGTATCCTAGTACCACTCCCACTGTAATGCAAGAATATCCATTGCCTTATCTTACGGTTAACCGTAAGATAAGGCAATGACGAATGTATCAAAACGTAAACTACAACCTTCACATCTCAACAAACTGTATACCGAACTGGCAAAGACAATTGTCAGTCTTGATAAGAAAAGTGCAGACATTTTTCTTGACGAGTTACTTGGAGATGAAGAGAAAATAATGATTGCAAAAAGGTTAGCGGCAATAGTGATGTTGATAGAAAAAAATTCCGTGTACCGTGTTGCACAGTTACTCCTCTTGAGTCCTTCGACAGTAGCTCAGCTTAAAGATAAGTTAACCACTGGAAAGTACATGCGCATTGAACATATGCTCAAGCGTAGGAAGAAAGAGTATGCAGATTTTTGGAACACGCTAGAAGTAATCTTGCGTGCTGGAATGCCTCCTCAAGGAAGAGGAAGATGGAAATCGACTATAAATTTGTTGAACAAAAGATAAAACTTTTTACTACCTTACGGTTAACCGTAAGGTAGTAAGCGTTCTTTTGAAGAATCTTGGAATTTTCGTTTTCTAAAACATTCTTTCGTTTTTTCTTTAGATTAAAAAGACAAATATTTACAGTACTTCCCTACAGGGTTGCGTAGAACAATACCTTACGGTTAACCGTAAGGTATTGTGGATAGGACAACTTACAAGTCCAGTCTTGGAAACATGATTTCCGGCTTTTTATTGGCGAGGATAGTCTCTTTGATGAGCTTACTAGTAGTTGGCATACTAGGATGTAGCATCCGAGCAATATGGTAGAGCTCAAGTACTAGCTCTGCAATAATCCGCTTACCTTCCTCGGGATTAGTTTTTACAACTTTAAACGGTTCTTCCTCAGTCATGTGTGCATCAGCACGACCTATCCTGCTCCAAACATAATCCATCGCAGTACTGAACTCAAAGGCATCAAGCGCTTGGGTAAACTCATCGGGAAAATCAATAGCGTCTGGTCTCTGCACTGGAGCATCTAGGTGCGTCTCTGCAAGCTTCATCACTCGCGAGACAAGGTTACCCAAACCATTCACCAGGTTTGCGGTGTACGCGGTATGGAATTTTTCCATGGTAAAATCACCATCTTCAAAGGGATGTTGATGGCGTAAGAAATAGTACCGCACCGCATCAATACCATATTTTTCTATAAGATCTATCGGATTAATGACGTTACCTATCGACTTACTCATCTTCTGTCCGTCGACCGTAAAGTAACCGTGTACAAAGACAGTATGTGGAAGCGGTATTCCACCAGATAGCAACATGGCCGGCCAATATACCGTATGAAATCTGTTTATGCCCTTACCAATACAATGAATTCGCTCGTTAGCATCAAGCCAAAAATCTTGAAACGCCTTACCTTCATGTGCGTAATCCAAGACGTTAATATAATTCGACAAGGCATCGAACCACACGTACATAACTTGCGAATCGTCCCCAGGGACAGGCACCCCCCACCCATGCGCCCGTTCGACTGAGCGCGATATGCTGAAATCTTCAAGTCCAGATTTTATGAAAGAAAGAATCTCATTCTTACGCGTCTCTGGGATAATGTGCAATGTGTCGGACTCTATAAGCTCAGTGAGAGTTTTTTGGTAATTGCTAAGCTTGAAAAAATAATTCGATTCTTTAATCTGTTCTAGTTTTTTTCCCGGGTGCTCGGGACACTCGCCCTGCTCATTGATATCCTTCTCAGTCTTAAACTCCTCACACCCAACACAGTACAACCCTTCATATTCTTTTTTATAAATGTCGCCTTTCTTATTCGCCACATCCCATAGCTTCTGTGCTCCTTGAGTATGTACGTCGCTGTTTGATGTCTCAATAAAACAGTCGTATGAAATGTTCAAACGGTCACATGTTTCTTTGAAGTATGCAGCATGCCGACGTACAAATGGTTGCACAGCTTCGTTTGCTTCCTCGGCCTTGAGCACATTCTTTAGTGCATTGTCGTCTGTGCCTGTGGTAAAAAACACATCGTCGCCAGCGAGTCGTCGATACCGTGCATACGTATCAGTCTGCACAAACTCTAAAGCATGACCAATATGCGGTCGCGCATTAACATACGGAATGGATGTAGATACAAATACTTTATTCTTCATGCGACAATTTTTACAACTTTTAATCTAGACAACCACACCTCTTTCATTCGGATACTCAAGCTGTTCCTTTCCCCGCTGAATGTCTCTCACCCACTCTCGTATCGCCGCAGCCACTGGAACTGCGATAAGAATACCGAGAAATCCAGCAAGTTGCGAACCTGCAATAATGGCAAGGATTACCACGAGCGGAGGTACTCCCAATATTTTTTGTACCACCATCGGGTAGATAACGTTTCCTTGAAGCTGGTTAACAATCACATAGAGTACAATCACAAAGAGTGCCATTGCCGTTCCTGAATCAATAAACGCGAGCATAACTGCAGGAATAGCTGCTAAAATAGAACCGAAAACAGGGATAAGCTCAAGTATTGACGCAACGATAGCCAAGAGAAGCGCGTACTTTACCCCAAGAATAAGCAACCCAAAGTACACCAGTACACCCACAATGAGCGAAAGCAGAAGCTGTCCTTGAAGCCAGCGACCTATTTTTACCTGTGCTCTTTTCCAAAGATCGAGCATATATGCATGGTGATGAGGTGGCGTTACTAAACGTAAAAAGTCATCAAGTCCCCTATCCTGTACCGCAAAGTAAAACGAAAGAACCATGATAAGTATAAAAGAGATAAGTCCACCAAAGATTTTATTTGCAACATTCAATACCCCACTTGAAGATGTTTTTACCACATCCTGTAGCTGGAGGAGCTGTTCGGTTATAGAGACTGTGCCGTTACCATCTCCCACCATACTCTCAACTGGAGCAAGGTTCAGTGTTTCTAGATACACAGGCAGTGAGCGGAAAAAGTCCGCAGCTTCGGTAAGGAGTGGGGGAAGGAAAAAGTAAAAAAACAAAACCGTGCTTAAGACCACAAGTAAATATATAATGACCACCGCAAGTACCCGAGGAAAACTCCGCCGGACAAACCACATTGTGACAGGCTCTATCGCACTCGCAAATACTACCGCGGTGAGTATGACGAGCAAAAGATCTCTAAGAAGAAACGCTAACCAAAAACCCAAGATTATAAATAGCACCATAACCACCGTTCCCGGAGTTATTGAAATCGTTATGATAGGTTTTTGAGTAGACATTACTCAAAATAGTAACGTATTGTAAGTATTTAGCAAATGTCCTCAAACATTATGCTCGTAGAGTATGCACGAGTTCAGAAATAGGGATACGTTTTTGTTCACCACTGTCTCGTTCCCTGACAGTAACCGCAACGTCTTCAAGTGTCTCAAAATCAACAGTGACACAGTACGGTGTTCCTATTTCATCTTGTCGTCGATACCGCTTGCCGATATTTCCATTGTCATCAAACTCGCAGTGCATTTCTACCTTAAGTAAATCAAATATCTCGCGAGCTTTTGCGACTAATTCAGGTTTGTTTTTGAGAAGAGGAAAAACCGCTACCTTAATAGGGGCCAAGTGGTACGGGAATCGTAACACCGTTCGAATATCACCACCCAACTCGTCCGTATCATAAAATTCAGTCAAGACCGCAAGAAATGTTCTATCTACACCGACCGATGTTTCCACGATATGTGGCACATACTCAACGCCACTTGTTGGGTCACGGTACTTTAAACTCACCCCTGAGTGTTTCTGATGCTGGGTTAAGTCATAGTCACCACGCGCATGTACACCTTCAAGCTCCTTAAATCCAAACGGAAAACGATACTCAATATCCCATGCTGCTTTAGCGTAGAAGACTAGGTTTTCATGTTGATGCCACTGGATGTTTTCTTTGCTAAAACCAAGACTTTCAATGTAATACTTCATACGCTTCTCACGCCACACCTCGTACACCTCCATTTCTCTATCAGGCTCAACAAACATCTGCATTTCCATTTGTTCAAATTCGCGTTTTCTAAAAATATATTGGCGTGGAGCAATTTCGTTTCTAAACGCCTTGCCTATTTGTGCTATACCGAAAGGTACCTTTACTCGTGTCGTGTCCAACACATTCTTAAAATTGAGATATATTCCCTGACACGTCTCACCTCGTAAGTATACAGGCTCTTTACTCCAGTCTTCAGTAAAATTACCAAGATTTGCCTTGACGAGTAAGTTGAAATTTTTTATCTCAGAAAAATTCTTTTTCCCACACTTTGGGCAAGCTATCTTTTCACGGTACGTATCAAACACCTGATTAATTTCCTCTACTGTCATTTTCTCATCAGCAAAACCACCCGCCTCTTCGATAAGATGGTCTGCGCGAGAACGGGTATTACACTCACGACACTCCACCACAGGATCAGAGAAACCACCAACATGCCCCGATGCCACCCAAACCTCTGGGCGGGTAAAAATGCTCGAATCCAATCCAACAATGTTGTCCTCAAGTTGTACCATAGAGCGCCACCATGCGGACCTAATGTTTTTCGCAAGCTCTGCCCCATACGGACCGTAGTCATAGAGTCCTATAAAACCACCATATATTTCCGAATTGGGATATACGAACCCTCGTCTTTTTGCGATTGCCACGATTTCATCTATGGTTGGTGTTTTTTTCATATGTAGTAATTATTATTTAACGACACCCCATACTTTACTAAAATATGGATCTTTTTCCAGTTTTGAGTTTACCACGCGAATTTTTTGAGTAAGAACATTTTTGGTGAAGGCATCTGTACCCTGCAACACTATACTGTCAACAAGTATCAATTCCTCACCCAATTGACTGATACTAGGGACCACACCCACTTGGAAACTAATCTTGCGTGATGCTTCTTGGTATCCCGTATCCCGAGCAACAGTCCCAAGCGACCAAATCACTTCACGGGTCACTGGGTTGAAGACGACGGACTCACTTTGAGGGACAACCTGTCCCAACCATTCCATGTACACGGGGAGTTCACCCTTCAAGATAACTGAATCTGCATTGTTTGTAGAGTTGGAGACATCCCACACAATCGTGTACGTCGTGCGCTCATTAACTTCCGGCGGGTGTGGCCCGGTATTTGTAAATGAACCAACCCCATACAGAGCGTAGGCTTCATAATCTAAGTCGGTATTAAAAAGTATCGTCCTTTTTGACTGTTCCTGTAAGTTCTGTTGTACAGGTATATTGTCAGAGATTCTTCGTGCTCGTACGACAAACTCAATATCCATCGAGGGATTACTTGCTCTTGTACCTTTCTCATACGGCTTAGTGCTAAATTTAAATGGTAATTCTCCTTCCTGCCCTGCCTCTACATTTCTTAAAAAATCAGCAGTTTGTGGGGTCCAGATAAGTACTCTATCAATGGAACGGAAAAAGCCTGTTCCTGCAGTAACTGATGCAAGATTGAGCATAACACCAGTAAAGTGAGCCTCAATTTCAACATCATGAAGCGCGTCTCCCAACGCGTTTTTCCATTTGAGGTTACCTCGAACTTGTTCCCCTAATGTGCTTGTGACTTGTGGATTTGCGTTATCATCAAGCTCGAGTGAGAGTTCCATAAACGGCTTCGTAACCAGGAGAGGGTGCTCAATTTTTTGAAGTATAGTAGCTAAGCCTTTTGCGTCAACTGTATCTTTTTCCCCAACAGAGAAGGTAACGGTTCTCGCCTCAACACCCTGCCCTCTCACAATCCCACGTACCTTTACCGTCCGTACTTTCCCGGCAATCAAATCTCCCACCTCCCATACCCTGTCATCCTCGGTCGGTTCCGGTACTGATGAAACGAATTCAAAACCATATGGATACTCAGCAACGATTCTAAGATCAGGAACTGTTTCTTCTGAGTTAGAGGTAACCGACACTTCAAGTTCTAACTCCTGTCCTGACGAAATTTCCTCTAACCCTTCTACCGTCAAACTAACTGGTGATGTAGAGATGAGAATGACATAAGGTTGTTCACAAGTAAAAGATGCACTACTGTCATCTATTTCATAGGATACAATGGTTTTTATTTCCTGCTCCGTTTGTTCTTGTCCAAACAAAAGTGCCGTCGTTGATGTACGCACATGCTCTCCCACCTCAATGGTTCCTACTTGTTCTTTCGTCGAAGGGAGCCCACTTGAAGATAGTTGTGCATCACGTGCTCCGTCGGGAAAAACAACTTCTAAGGAAGCATTCTTCATGGGAACGGGATTGTTGTTCGTGACTGAGACATCGAGAATAAGTTTCTTACCACTTGGGATAGAGTGCGGACCGGTAACAGCAATGGCGACATTTTTACACGACACTTGATTTTTACCTCCAATCAGGTAAAAACCCGCAAGTCCAATTGCAAAAAGAAAGAACAGGAAAGAGGCAATAAGTACGGCTTTGATAATACGCGACACAAAGCGATCTTCCTGCGGATCTTCAACCTCCACTGCATCAGCAGAAAACCGTTTATCATCAAGTATTGACGGCTTTGGTATCACTTGCCCAGGTATATGTCCTCGATGAAGCTCATCCAAAATTTCTTGTGGGTCTTGTGGCATCTCATACCTCTCTTCCCCTTCCCCTTCCTGCATACGCTCGGCTTCATCCCATGAAGACGCAACTTGGTGCGGAGCATCTTCATGGAGTGCACGACGCTCGTGTAGAACTGGCTCTACGTTCCGAACATAGAGCTTCTTTTTCATTTTTTCTACGCTACTATCTTTGTCTACCATGTAATTGAGTTAGGACCTACGCAAACGGCACATTTCATCGTTGCCTGTACGCCTCCTCCTTCGCTCCTCTGAGCTACGGCGGACAAGTCGAACTGCATCCGCTTGCCTAGGTCCTATGAGTATAGCATGAGCGCACGATTATTTTGCTCCTTCAAGTGCATTATTAACACGCATTACAAGGGTTTGCTTATGGACTTGGGCCAGCTCAATAAGCTCAACTGTAAATGCTGTATTGCCAAAAAACCTTTCTATAAGAGGGTCTTGTACTGGTCGCGCCACATAGCCGAGTATGTTGAGAAATCGTAAAACAGTTACTACCTCAATAAGTGTCGCGTACTCTTCAGGAAATGTATGAAATGCTTGAGTACCGCATTTCAGCACATCAAACAACTCAATAGTGGTATCTTCAACTGGCACCATACTACCAATAAGGTGCAGGATTCTCTTTTTATATATTTGTTGTGCCAGAGGGACACGCTCTTCTCTCCCTGTTTGCGCTCCCGTGATACGCCACGTCTCTCTGCCTCGTACGAGTGTTATGTCTGACATTTCTCCTGTTTGCAGAGCGTACCTGTTGCGACTTTTTAGCTCACGCACACTCTGTCCATGAGCGTAGAGAAGTCCTAGCTCTCGGGTAAGCAGTTTGTACACCTTATTTGATTCACCTTGCGGATACGCTTCTAGGATATACGCTTCAGTTGTATACAGTGTATGCATGAGAACTAGTTCTTATAGGACTTACACAAACGGCGCACCACAAGAGTACTTCATTTTTCTAATTGCAAAGCTCATAAGAAAAATTAGTCGCATTTCATCGTTGCTCGTCACAAAATATCTCTCGTAGTATTGTTCATACAACTCGTTCTATTTTGCTTGGGCGCCTCGAACTGCATCCGTTTGCGTAATTCCTATCTTAGTAAGTGAGGCAGTGAAGGTAACCGTGTCCACTGTAAAAGGTATACCCTCGTCGAGTGACGTTGCAAAGGAAACTGTCTCAACACCTGCCACACGAGTAAGCTCACTCTCCGCAACTTCAAGCAACTGCTTCCCCTCAACACTCGTCTCTACAGTCAGTGTAACTTTGTCTTCTGGAGAAAGACCTGTCTTTTTTCGCATATCTTGAATAGCACGCACAATATCTCGCACAGCACCTTCTTGTCGGAGATCATCAGTAAGCTCTGTGTCCAAGACCACCTCATCTTCCTGTGATGCGTCTACGGCGCATACTTTTACATTTATCTCATCACAAAGAATTTCAAGAAGGGCTGATTCAGATTCAAAACGATTAGTTGCAAGGGTGATTTTCGCAAGCGGTTGTCGCACTTTTATACCTGCTTTTTGTCGTGCCTCAAGCGCAAGGGATGCGAGACGTCGTATTTCTGACATATCATCTATGATTTTCTTATCAGGCTCACTATATGAAGGCCATTCCTCAAGATGAACACTCTCCTTTTCTCCCCCGACACCTTTGTATAGGCTCTCAGCGATGTATGGTGTGATAGGCGCAACGATCTTTGCAAGAGTAAGAAATACTTCACGCGACACCGCAAGGACACGGAGGCGGTCTTCGGCATCCTCTGATTTGAAACGATCACGAGATCTGCGGATATACCATGTCGAGAGATCAGTCACAAAGTCACGCAACACACGTGCACTTCGTATCGTGTCATATGCATCCATGTGGCGCGTCACGCTTTGTACAGTTTCCCCAAGTCGAGCGAGTACCCATGTATCGAGCTTCGTAAGGTTTTGCACATCACGCACCTTCTCTGTGTTTGTGCCGATGTTCATCTCGTAAAACTTATACGAATTCCATATCATGTTGATGAAACGGTTGTGTGCTTCGCGAAGCTCTTCGTCCTTAAAGGCAGAATCTTCCGCCGACATCACCACAGATCCCATCATGTAAAAGCGCATGGCATCAGCTCCGTAGAGGTCTATGTTGACGTATGGGTCGGTGAAGTTTTTCTTTGATTTGCTTATCTTTGCTCCATCGAAAGCAAGGAGTGTGCCTGTCGTGACACAGTTCTTAAAACTTGGATTGTCAAAGAGCAAGACGCCCATCGCATGCATGTAGTAAAACCATGTTCGTGTCTGAGCAATGTACTCGGTGATAAAGTCTCCTGGGTATCGTCTCTCCACCACTTCTTTGTTTTCATGCGGATAATGCTCTGAGGCAAATGGCATCGAGCCTGACTCCACCCAGCAGTCCACTACTTCAGGAGTACGTATGAGACGCGCTCCATCTTCTGCAACAAGCTCAAGTATATCGATATAACTAGCTCGTATTCTTTGTTATGGGAAAGGGGTACGAAATCAACCACGCGGAAGTCTGCGTTTCTAAGAAAATCTTCACTGTCTCCTCGTATAGCGACACACTCCTTACCTGCTGCGCCCTGTGCGACACATTCAGCAAACCAGACCGTATATTCATGACCAACAATAAGAATGGTTTCGCCGTGGTACTTCTCTTCAAGTTCGTAGAGTGCTTCACCTATACGTCGCTTCATGTCACGAAGTGTCTCCCCAGTACCACACCCTTGCTCAAAACGGTTTTTATATGAGGGACACACTGTTTGCAATTCAGAAACTGGCTTACCGTTTAAATCACCGAGTTGCCATTCTTGGAACCTTGCTTCGATAGTAATTTTTTGTTTATCAAATCCTATTTCGTCTGCAAGAATATCAGCGCTCTCCTTGGTGCGCACGAGCGGGCTCGTGATGATTTTGGTAATGCCTTTGTCTTTGAGTTGTTTTGCAACTGCACGAAGCTGTTCCTTACCCTTCTCAGTTAGCTTGTGGGTATTCTCGGGAAGTGAGCTAATAACATGCTCCACATTACTCCCGGCTTCTCCGTGTCGTAAGAAAATATACGTGTTGCCTGATTTTTTTGTGCGTTCACGAAGCTCGGCGAGTGAGCCAAATACTTGTATCTCCCCTGTCTTCTCATGCTTCCAAATAGGAAGAGGACTTGCCCAAAAACGGTTGCGGGAAATAGTCCAGTCAGGAGCGGTCTCAACAATATTCTTGAAGCGACCGTGCTTGAGATGCTCTGGGTACCAACTCACTTCTTCGTTTGCCTCGAGCAGGCGTTTCTTTACCGACTGAATATCGATAAACCATGACGTAAGTGCGTTGTAGATAAGCGCCGTGCCACATCGGTAGCAGTGTGGGTAGGAATGCGTGTGGTTGTGCTTTGCAAACAGTAGACTTCGTTTTTCTAAATCTTCCATCACATACTTCCCTCCTTTTTTGTAGTACATGCCTTGCAGTTCTTTCGGAGCATCCGTGTTGTATGTACCTGTACCATCGAGAAGTGGTACCACAGGAAGATTGTTTTTTAGTCCAAGTGCATAGTCGTCTTCTCCATACATTGGTGCGATATGGACCACTCCCGTACCATCTTCAGTCGTTACAAAGTCTGCAGAAAGTACTGTCCATGCCTTTTCACTTTTTGCATTCTTAGCTTTCTCTATTTCATAGAGTGGTTCGTAGGAGATACCGACTAATTCACTTCCTTTATACTCACTTACAACCGAATATTCTGAATCTTTAAAAACTGTTGTGAGTAAACTCTTTGCAAGAATAAATCGCACCAGCGGCCCCATACCCTCGTCTTTCTTTTCAATCAACACATAGTCAATGTTTTCACCAACCGCCAACGCCATGTTCGCAGGCAATGTCCAAGGTGTTGTTGTCCATGCGAGAATAAATGTTGGAAGATTGTCATCTACTTTTATTCCTTTTACTTTCAACTTTAAACTTTCAACTTTAAACTTTATATAAACCGCTTCATCCGTCACATCCTTGTAACTGTTATCCATCGCAATCTCCGCCTTTGAAAGCGGGGTTTCGCAACGCGGACAGTACATTAAGACCTTCTTCCCTTCATAGAGCCGTTTGTCCGTATGAATTTTTTTGAGTGCCCACCACACACTCTCGATGTAGCTGTTGTCCATCGTCTTGTAGGAATTGTCAAAATCTACCCAACGTCCGATACGGTCGACGTAATCCTTCCATTCATCCACATACGCAAGCACCGAGTTCTTTGCTTCTTCGTTAAACTTGTCAATGCCAAGCTTTTCAATATCTTTCTTGGTCGCGAGTCCAAGCTTTTTTTCTATCATGTGCTCAATAGGAAGACCATGGCAGTCCCAACCCCACCGACGAGGCACGTAGTACCCCTGCATCGTTTTATATCTTCCAACGACATCTTTTACCACAGACGATAGAAGCGAGCCGTAGTGAGGCAAACCGGTGGCAAACGGCGGTCCATCGTAAAACACGAACTCACCATTTGGAGCTTCTTTTTCAAGACTTTTTTCAAAAATAGTGTTCTCTTCCCAGTGCTTAAGCACCTCTTCTTCTCGAAGCGATGTCTCTGATTTCTTGTTTTGAGGTTTTTCTGACATGCTATGCATCGTATCACTTTTTCGCTATTAGGAAAATGACAAAGAGTAGTAAGTAATGCCGAGAGCCTGCCCTGTACCGACTGGTACGGGGTAAAAAGTCAGAAGTTTGTAAATAAAAGTTTAACCCCACTTCAAAAATTGAAGTGGGGTTATTTGTCAAAAAAATTAAGATTAATGAACGAGAGTCTGACTAGCGAAGACCCGGATACGAAAAGGAGTCATGCTGTGGGTCAAAATCCCAAGTCTTACTCTCTATGGACTTTAGATTAATCCAGAATCTTTGACTCAGGTCGTCGGGAGACACCCAACATTCAGCGTTCGCCTTCGGTAAGTGTTTCTTGAGCGCCACTCCTAAGCGTTCAGCTAAATGATTACGACACTTTTTGGTCCGGTCTGATTTTTCTAAGTGACCTTCGATGATGGTTTCGGTCCCTAGACCAAACTCCATTATGTCGAGCGGAAAAAGGACTTTCATCGAATCCTTGCCTTTGAGATCAAGTTCGGGAACATCCTCTACGGCTTTGATAATACTTTCGAAAACGTGCCTGAGCTTGCGCTCGGTAGACCTCGGAAGACACCAAACTTTTATAACAAGCATACGGTTACCTCCTTCTCTTTTGCCTGACTGTTTTCCAGAATTCTTCGCCGAACATATTGTATATGAACGACCAGATTCCAAACACGGTAAGCATTGTCGCAATAACACATGCTCCACCCGGAGCAAAATCTTGTAGCAGAACATTCAGTGAAAAGAGAACTATCAAACCAGCGGGATGAATTGAAAACAAACCTAGCCCCACCGTAAAGTAGGCAAGCCAGTGGTACTGGACACGCTGATGCGAAACAGCGTCCTGTCTTATCATGTCGAACAGTAGACCTGCAATCATGATTAATGCAGACCAGCCGATAATAAACACGTACAAATACTGCCATCCCTCAAACTGAGGAACATATCCAAGCGTGTATGCTACGTTCATCTTTTTCTCCTCCGTAGTAGAATTTCACTTTGGTAAACTGCATTTCTTCCTTGATGTTCTAATGTATATTTACGTCATTTTTACACACAAGTCAATGTGTTTGGGTAATGTGCACACACATATGGCGGATTTAGTAGAGTAGCTAAATGACCGTCAAAATGAACGAAACAATCCAAATGGAGCGATATCAGTGGATACTGC
>Ga0076181_112_pt1 | contig 45765 bp, 47 predicted proteins | sample RifGroD2_FD_68216 | JGI IMG/M metagenome (GOLD analysis project Ga0076181, IMG submission 68216) | Parcubacteria bacterium GW2011_GWD2_42_14
AGGGGGTGGTTGCACATGCGGCGAAAGCAGTTGAGGTACTGGTTTTGGAAGGACAAGCACGTGCAATGCAGGACTTTAATGGGGTCATAAAAAAATAATCGAGTATGAATAAAACAACACTCATTGCTAGTACCTTGATAGTGGTTTTTGTCGTTATTGGAGGAATGTTTTTTTTACAGAAAACTGAACCCCGAACTGAATTTTCGCAAGAGGATTTAACTGAATTTGCTACCTGTCTCAAAGAGAGTGGTGCAAAATTCTATGGAGCTTTTTGGTGTAGTCACTGTCGAAACCAAAAAGCGGCTTTTAAGGAAGCTGTAGATGCACTCCCTTACATAGAATGTTCTACAGAGGATAGTCGTGGACAAACAGATGTATGTAAAGAAGCCGGTATCACCAGTTACCCAACCTGGGAATTTAGCAACGGAACGCGACTTTCTGGAGAAGTGCCATTTGCTGATCTTGCACAGAATAGTGGATGTTCTGCTCCAACACTCTAGAAAAACCGTAGCTGGTAGTCTGCTATGTTTCTACAAATGTAGAAACGGTGTCGTATGAATGCAATCACTTTTGAAATACTAAAAAAAGATACGCAGAGTAAGGCGAGAGCTGGGATACTGCATACGCCCCATGGTGACATAGAAACTCCGGCTTTTGTCGCTGTGGGTACTAAAGGGACTGTAAAAGGTGTTACAGTCCCAACACTCCGAGATATCGGTCTCCAAACACTCATTGCGAATACGTATCACCTACATCTTCAGCCAGGGAGTTCTGTGGTAAAGGCAGCCGGAGGACTGCATACATTTATGGGATGGGATGGTCCACTTCTTACTGACTCAGGTGGTTTTCAAGTCTTCTCCCTCGGGGTTGGATTTGGAAAAACAGTGTCTAAAGTTACACGCGAAGAACTAGATGCTGAATCAAAGATAGCAACTGTGTTTGATCAAGAGGTAGCTTCACAGCATGGAAAGTTGGCTCAAATAGATGATGAGGGTGTTAGCTTCACGAGTCACCTGGATGGTTCGTTACATCGGTTTACCCCAGAACGTTCAGTTGAGATACAGCATGAGCTTGGTGCAGATATGTTCTTCACCTTTGATGAGTGTACTGCTGCAGAAGCAGATCATACCTATCAGCAAGAAGCGATGCATCGTACCCACAGATGGGCAGAACGGTCACTCCGTGCTCACCGACAAAACATCGAAGCAGGTACGCGACAGGGAATATTTGGCATAGTACAAGGAGGACGGTTTGAAGATTTGCGAAGGGAAAGTGCTCGAACACTTGCAGATATGGAATTCGATGGGTTTGGCATAGGCGGGAGCTACCAGAAGCAAGATCTTGATACGGCAGTGGGGTGGGTTACTGATGAATTACCGGAAAATAAACCACGACATCTATTAGGAATAGGAGAGCCTGAAGATTTGCTTAAAGGTGTGCAACAAGGGATTGATTTATTTGATTGTGTGCAACCCACACGACTCGCACGTACTGGTACTGTCTATGGACCGCAAGGAAAAAAAATGACACTCACCAGAGGGGAATACACCCTTGATTTTTCTCCTATAGATGCATCGTGTGAGTGTCCCGTATGTCGCACCTATTCACGAGCGTACCTTTCACACCTCTTCCGTGCACATGAAATGCTTGGTGCTACACTAGGGAGCGTACATAACCTTTATTACTTGATTCAACTTGTGAAAGGGGAACGAGCACGCCTGCTCAACTCGTAGACAGTGACAGGAAAAACGACATAGGTATCGACGTCGTTAACGACGTCGATACATTCTTCTATGAACTTGTCTTGGTAGTAAAATCAGTATACAGTAATCATGCTATGTCAATAAGTACGAACAATCAGAAATTGAAACTTAACTCGATGTATTCACCTGCAGGAGATCAACCTGACGCCATAGCTGCACTTACCAATGGAATCAAGAAAGGTATGCAACACCAAGTTCTTTTTGGTGCCACAGGAACAGGAAAAACTTTTACGATGGCAAACGTCATAGAAAAAATTCAGAAACCAACGCTTGTGATAGCGCACAACAAAACACTTGCTGCACAGCTTGCGCAAGAGTATCGAGAATTTTTTCCCGATAATGCGGTTCATTTTTTCGTTTCGTATTATGACTACTACCAGCCTGAAGCTTACATGCCGGTAAGTGATACCTATATAGAGAAGGAGGCTATGATTAATGAGGAAATCGAACGTTTGCGACATGCCTCCACGCAAGCTCTGCTATCGCGTCGTGACGTAATTGTCGTCGCTTCCGTTTCATGTATCTATGGACTTGGAAGTCCTGAAGAGTATCAGAAAGTTAATCTTAAGCTTGAAGTAGATGCTACCTTGACTCGTGCAGTATTGATACGAGAGTTGGTACATATTCATTTTAGTCGAACGAACGCAGACCTATTCCCCGGCTTGTTCAGAGCACGAGGAAACATGGTAGAAATCATGCCAACGAGTGAACGAGTAATTTATAGAATACTTTTTAACGATAACGCAATTGAGAGTATTACCGAGCTTGACCCGGTATCAAGAATGGTGCGGAGGACACATCCTGCTTTTTTCCTCTTTCCTGCGAAACATTTTATTACGCCAGAGCATGAACGAAAACGAGCTATTGCTGATATTCAGGATGAGTTGCGAGATCGGTTGCAAACACTTGAAAAACAAGGAAACGTCTTAGAATATGAACGTTTAAAGCGGAGAACAAATCATGATCTCGCACTCGTCAAAGAAATTGGATACTGCAACGGTATCGAAAACTATTCTCGCCATTTTGATGGACGTAAGGCGGGTGATCCAGCACATACGTTGTTGTCGTACTTCCCACACCTTCCTGATGGATCACCTGATTTTCTCACTATTATAGATGAGTCGCATGTCACTGTACCGCAACTAGGTGGTATGTATGCAGGAGATCGTTCTCGGAAAGAAACGCTTATAGAACATGGTTTTCGCTTACCATCAGCCCTTGATAATAGGCCATTACGATTTGATGAGTTTACGGAACGTGTCGGACAGGTACTCTATACTTCAGCGACTCCAGGTACGTACGAGCTTGAAGCAAGCAAAGAACAGGGACAGATTGTTGAGCAAATTATTCGACCAACAGGATTACTTGATCCTGAGCTTATTGAACGACCTATTGTCTCGAGTGGTTCCTACAAAGGACAGGTACATGATTTCTTGAACGAGGTTGAGCGTGTGGCAAAGAGTGGGGAGCGAGCTCTCGTGACTACACTTACAAAAAAAATGGCAGAAGACTTGACTGAATATATTAAGGAAAAGAAGATTAAGGCGACGTATATACACAGTGATGTGAAAACCATGGAACGAATAGAAATACTCTCCCAGTTTCGCCGTGGTGATTTCGATGTGTTGGTAGGGGTCAACTTATTGAGGGAAGGTCTTGATTTACCAGAAGTATCTTTGGTAGGTATTCTTGATGCAGACAAGGAAGGTTTCTTGCGTTCTGAAACATCACTTATACAGACTATCGGGCGAGCTGCACGAAATGTGAATGGACGTGTTATTTTGTACGCTGACAAAACAACACGGTCTATGAAAGCCGCGATTGACGAGACCAACAGAAGGAGGGAAATTCAAAAAGCATATAACAAAAAACACAACATCACTCCACAAACCATTGTCAAAGCTATTAAGGACATTACCGAGCAAATTCAATCGGAACATAAAAAAACAGTTGGTGCGCTTTTAGAAATTGACAGTGATTTATTTAAGAAAAATCCTAAAGCTCTCATAAAAGAAAAGACACGTCAAATGAATGAGGCTGTTAAGATTTTAGATTTTGAAACAGCTGCCATACTTCGAGACGAGTTATATGAATTAAAGAAGTTACACAATCCCAAAAAGTAATCTCAGGAATAAAAACAGGCTACGGAGACGTAGCTTGTTTTTACAATACGTAATGTGAGTAACTTAATCTTTAAGATGTACGAGCGCAAAGTACGCCATCAAGAAAAGTACTCCAGTGAGTGCCCAAATCGCGTTTTGCTCCAACTCAGCACCTCCTATAATTACTACTGAGTCTCGAGCTGCATCTATCCCGAAGAGGAGTCCGAGTATACCAAACACAGTTGCTGCGGCTATAGAAAAAAAAGGCTGTCGAATATGAATCATATCAAATTATACTATTTAATAAAACGAATAACGTTACAACATTATTGCTTGTCTTATATTGTACTGTTAATTACAAAACATACTTGACTTGTATGTGGATAATTGCATGGTAAGATGATTCCACCTAATCTGTGCCACCTTGCACAGGTATGACTTATATATGGATCCCGTTAGAGACGGTAAATGATGGAAGGGAGACGTGTATCAAGCCATTTAACATGAAAATTGGAACAGACGGTAAAAGTTGTAGGCATTTGCAAGTAACAATGAAGAAGTTGGATTATAAAAGAATTACTAGCTTAACCGACGGACACTTTGTGTCCTGTCTCTAACGGGATGGATGACATCATACATGTAAAGGGTGCACGCACCCATAATTTGCAGAATATCTCGGTGACCATGCCCAGAAACAAACTGGTGGTATTTACTGGTCTTTCTGGTTCTGGAAAATCATCACTGGCTTTTGATACCATTTTTGCAGAAGGACAGAGAAGGTATGTTGAATCACTCTCGGCATACGCTCGACAGTTTCTCAACCAAATGAGAAAGCCTGACGTCGATGAAATACTTGGTCTTTCTCCTGCTATTTCGATAGACCAGAAGTCTCGATCAAACAACCCCCGTTCCACGGTAGCGACTATTACCGAGGTGTATGACTACATGCGTATACTGTATGCACGTGTCGGTACCGCATACTGTCCAAAATGTGATACACCGATACACAAGCTCTCAAACGAGGAAATGCAAAAAACTGTACGCGAAAGTGTTCTGGCATCAGGCGAAAAAAACAATAAAGAAGTAATGGGTATTTCCTATGATGATAGAAAGTTGCGTCTCTGGGCACCTGTTGTTGTAGGGAGAAAAGGTGAGTACTACCAACTTTTATATGATCTCCTTGGAAAAGGGTATGAAAAAGTTAAAATTGATACTGTCGAATACTCACTACGCGAAAAAATACTACTGAGCAAGCAAAAACGTCATGACATAAGCGTGTTGGTAGATGAGCTCTATGTGTCGGAGTTAACGACTTCCAAGAAAGATGCACAGGAGCGTTTGGCAGAGGCTATTGAGTTGGCACTTCGAGAATCAGAAGGGCTCATAGAGATAGAGGCACCAGATGGCACACTACAGACACTTTCTTCAAAATTTATTTGTCCCAAGGATGGAACATCGTTCCCAGAAGTGGAACCACGACTTTTTTCATTTAACTCCCCGTATGGAGCATGTCCGGAGTGCAATGGTTTGGGTACGATTGGTTTTTTCCATGATGACATTTGTCCGGTGTGCGAAGGGAAGCGACTTCGTCCTGAAGCACTTCATGTTTTTCTGGGTAAAGACAAAAAAACAAGGAAAACGATTGTTGACGTTACTTCTCTATCTATACGAGACGCGCAAACGTTTATGAACACGCTTGTTCTCACGCCAAAAGAAAAAGAAATCGCATCTGTGGTGCTCAAGGAGATACATGCACGGTTGCAGTTTATGCTCAATGTGGGCATCGACTACCTCACCCTTGATAGGCGTGCAAATACGCTCTCGGGAGGTGAGGCGCAAAGAATCCGTCTTGCAAGCCAGCTTGGGTCTGGTTTGGTGGGGGCGCTCTACGTACTTGATGAACCGACCATTGGACTACATCAACGAGACAACGACAAGCTCATAAAAACACTGACCGCACTACGAGATTTAGGTAATACTATTATTGTAGTTGAGCACGACGAGGATACTATTTTCTCCGCTGACTATATCGTGGACATAGGACCAGGAGCAGGCATCCATGGTGGTAAGGTGGTGGTGTCTGGGTGGTTGGAAGATTTGCTCACTGCAAAAAAGAACGAGAGTGGCTCACGGACACTTGCTTACCTGCGTGGAGAAGAAGAAATAGAAGTTCCGGAAAAGCGACGGGAGGAAGAAGCTGGCTGGCTTCGGATACGAAATGGAAACGCCTTCAATATCAAAGAGATGAACGTTGATATTCCTTTGAGGAAGCTCGTTGCTATTACCGGTGTATCTGGTTCTGGAAAGTCTACTTTGATGTATGAACTTTTGTTTAAAAATTTACGAGCTCGGCTTGAACGACAGTTTCGTACTGCGAAGTTATATAACATCTCAAGTTTGACAGGGACTGAGTATCTTTCTCGTGTTGTACTTATGGATCAGAGTCCTATTGGCCGCACACCACGGAGCAACCCTGCCACGTACACAGGGGTATGGACGTACGTTCGAGATTTATTTACCTCTACAGAAGAGGCACGAGCACGCGGGTGGAAGCCAGGACGTTTTTCTTTTAATGTGTCTACAAATAAGGGTGGCGGACGTTGTGAGGCTTGTCAGGGAAACGGAACCATAGCGGTGGAAATGCACTTTTTGCCAACAGTGTATGTCACCTGTGATGTGTGTAATGGACGACGTTTTATGAAAGAGACGCTTGATGTCCGGTATAAAAAGAAAAATATCTATGATATTTTGCACATGAGTGTGGAGGAGGGACTGGAATTTTTTAAAGATATTCCACAGATAAGCGATAGATTGCAGACATTGAGTGACGTTGGGCTTGAGTACCTAGAGCTAGGACAAGCGGCGAATACCCTCTCGGGTGGCGAGGCACAACGTGTAAAGATTGCAAGTGAACTCTATCGACCACATACAGAAAAAACAATATACCTTCTCGATGAACCTACTATTGGTTTGCACTACGATGACGTCAAAAAACTTCTCGATGTTTTAAATGCACTTATACGCCGAGGTAATACCGTGGTACTGATTGAACATAATCTTGACGTGATTAAGTCAGCGGACTGGATTATAGACATAGGACCAGAGGGCGGTGTAGGAGGTGGTACTATTGTAGCTAAAGGTACACCCGAAACGGTGGCACGAAGCAAAGAGTCGCATACTAGTAAATATCTCAAGAAAGTGTTGTAAAATAGGACTTACGCAAACGGATGCAGTTCGAGGCGCCCTAGCAAAATGGAACAAGTTGTATGAACAATACTACGAGAGACATTTTGTGACGGACAACGATGAAATGCGCCGTTTACGTAGGTTCTACTATTATGTTGTTAAATCATCCAAGTATACAAAAACTTCCTGATGCACCTGGAGTCTACTTTTTCCTAGGTCCAAAACAAGAAGTGCTTTATGTGGGAAAAGCGACGTCACTCAAAGATAGAGTGCGTAGTTATTTTGCTTCGACCCTTTCTTCTGCACGAGGTGAACAGGTGGTTGCTATGGTAGAGCGCGCGGTACGTGTGGATTTCCACAAGACAGATTCGGTACTTGAGGCGCTTATTCTGGAAGCAAAATATATTAAAGAACTTAAACCACCGTTTAATGTTCGTGACAAAGATGATAAAAGTTTTAACTTTCTTATTATCACAATGCACGAAGCATTTCCACGTCTGTTGACTGTACGAGGTAAGGAGCTACCGATGCGGTACAACGAGCTCATGGCGCGGAAGAATGGGACTTTTAAAAAAGCTGAACCTTTGGTGTATGGTCCTTTCCCACATGCGATGCAGTTTAAACAAGCTCTTAAAATATTACGGAAAATTTTTCCTTACTATGACACCACTAAACCTGTTGATGAACTTCTTGCAAAGGGAGATAGCAAGCTTCGTTTTAATCAGTCTATAGGTGTGTATCCTGATGCTTCGCTTACTCCGGACATGTACAGAAGGAACATACGACATCTTAAAACTATTTTCGATGGAAAGTTACGATCAGTGGTCGACACTCTTAAAAAAGATATGCGGCGGTTTGCACAACTGAAACAGTTTGAAAATGCGCATATTGCAAAGATGCAACTCTTTGCGCTCCAGCATATAGAAGACGTGTCGCTTATCCAGAAGGAGCGTGTAGGAGGTGTTGCAAATACTTTTCGCATAGAAGGGTATGATATTGCGCATCTAGGTGGAAAAAACACAGTTGGTGTTATGGTGGCTGTAGAAGGTGGACAGGCACAAAAGAAAGAGTATCGGACGTTTACTATTCGTACAGCTTCAGAAGGAAGCGACACGGGTGCGCTTAAGGAACTTTTAGAGAGAAGACTTGCACATCCTGAGTGGCAGTATCCAAGAATCATAGTAATCGATGGTGGTATTGCACAGCTTAATACTGCAAAAAAGGTACTTGCCGAAGCAGGTGTTACCATACCACTTATAGCAGTAACCAAGGATGCGCGTCACAATCCCCACATACTTCGCGGACCAATAAAACTGAGAACATTGCATCAAAGTGACATACTGCTCGCCAACGCAGAGGCGCATAGGTTTTCTCTCGCAGTCCACACAAAAAAACGTGCAAAACATCTTCTTGGTTAAGCTTCTGCTATACTACTCTACATGTACAAGATGCGTGTAGGGGTATTACGCGGTGGTCCATCTGCCGAATATGAAGTCTCGCTCAAGACTGGACAATCGGTTATACAAAATCTTTCAAAAGATCGATACGAGGTCAAGGACATTCTCATTGATAAGGCAGGAAAGTGGCATATGCGGGGTATGCCAGTAGAGGCGACCCGAGCACTTGATCAAGTGGATGTCGTATTTAACGCACTTCATGGTAAGTATGGAGAAGATGGTGAAGTGCAACGTTTTCTGGATTCCCATGGAAGCAAATATACAGGAAGCGGGTCTCTGGCTTCTGCCATCGCTATGAACAAAGTACTCAGCAAAGGACATTTGTCGAGTGCGCCATTCAAACATGCACCGCATCGGCTTTTACATCGAGATGAGATGAACAAAAATCAGGTCATTGCACTTTTTCAAACATTTCCACAACCCTGTATCGTTAAGCCTGTAAGTGGTGGCTCGTCTATTGCTACTGCACTAGTATCATCTTTTGATGAATTGCTTTACGCTCTAACCGTTGCCTTCAGTTATGCAGATCAAGTGCTTGTTGAGAAATATATTAAGGGGAGGGAAGCAACAGTAGCTGTGGCTGATGGTTTCCGTGGGCAAGACGTGTATGCTTTTCCACCTATAGAAATAATTACAAGTAATACAACTTTTTTTGATTATACTGAAAAGTATGGAGGGAATGCTCGTGAGCTTTGTCCGGCACCTTTTACCAGAGAAACTACAGATGTACTCCTGCATGCCGCAAAACATGTTCACAAAACACTTGGGCTTCGTGATTATTCGCGAAGTGATTTTATAGTTGCACGAGATGGTGTGTACTTCCTAGAAGTGAATAGCTTACCAGGACTCACTCCTACTTCACTTCTCCCGAAGACGGTTGAGGCTGTTGGTGCGACGTTGCCGAGTTTCCTTGGGCATTTGGTGGAACGTGCGTATGCTCGAAAATAATGTAGGACTTACGGAAACGGTGTATTTCGTTGTCAAACTTCACAAAATGTCGTTCACTGTACGACTAGTACAGTTCACTCCATTTTGTTTGTTTTCCTAGAACTACACTCGTTTGCGTAAGTCCTAAAAGACCTACGCAATATGTATATGCGTAGGTCCTAGAAATGAACAAGGCCGGCAGTTTAAAACTGTCGGCCTTGATGGTTAAACAAATATCAAAAACTCTTACTTCGTTGGGTTGAAGCGGGTACTGGTGTTTTGTTCTATACCGATGCCCACCTCACTTGTCTGCTGACTTACGGCAGTAGCGCCAGAGTACGAGCTTGCCGACCCATCATTGATGATTATATTACTTGGAGCTGAATGTTCAGCGGCATATTTATATGCCTCCGCTTGTTTCTTTGCGCCATAACGAACGGCATCTGCATGGATTCCTGCTGAACCAAGTTGTGCGCCAGCACCAACCAATGATGGTAGCATAGTGTCTACGCGGTCAGCATTCGCACTTGCTGATATAACTTTTGCTCCAAGTGGGACGGTTTGTGGTTGTCCATTTTTGTCGGGTACTACCTGAGTACCACCAAAGAGGACTGTTGTTTTCTGTACACCGCCACCCTCCGCATCCATCCCAGCACTCATAAAAGAAACACACGTCTCTCCTTGAGGACATACTCCGTCTGGGTCTAAACGCGCCACTTTTGTGTGAGCTCCGCACGCTGACAACGTGACGAGAATTACCAGCATACTGAGTAGGTTAGTTATTTTCATTTCTTCCCCTCCTTGTCTCTTTCTTGATAGTCTCTTTCTGAAATGCATTCCGTGGGATAAAAGATAACGTTGTTGTGGTGAGATGAATCTGCAACACCATAACCTCCACTCCACGGAGAATATCCAACTCCACTGCGAGTAGTGGTAGAACCCAGTAACTGAAGCGGTGCACCTTGTAAGCAACCTACCGGTCTGAATTGAGGGGGTTCTGGTGCAGGTTCTTTAGGTTGTGGGACGGCTGGCGCTGGCGGTTGTTGCTGAGGCGGTTGCGGTTCCGGCGGTTTGGTTTCTTTTCTTTCGCGTACAGGGTTTGCACAGCGAATCAGAAACCAAGGCTTCCATTGCTTGTCAATAAGGACAAACACCACCTCTTCTGAAGGCTTTACCGTACGCCAGTACGTGCTGATATTGTTCTTAAGGCCAGCAGTTTCCAGATTGCACTTTCCGCAAGTCTCGACCTTGACCATACCTTGAATAGCAAACAGTGCCTTGAATTGACTTTCATCAAGTCCCAAGTTGGCTTGGGATTCCTTGAAGAATTCTTTTCGTGCCAGGGAATTTTCTGGCATCTGTTGGATTTCCCCAAACACTACCAAAGCAGGTGTCCCCGCTTTTTGGTCGGGAACATACGGGGCAGGGTTTTTTGCGAACACCCCTAAGGGTGTGAGCAAAAGCAATAAGATGTACATCAATGTGAACAGCTTTCTTTTCATTTTTTTCTCCTTTCTGAATTTTGATATTTGTTTGTATAGTACAAACTCCCTAGAAAAACAATAGCACAAATCTTATTAAAAAGCAAGTTTTTTTGATCGGTCAACTTGACAATTATATATTATTATGATAACCTTCAATAAGCATCGGGCTAAGCCCATTACCAATTTTTAAAAAGAAAAGTGGTAAAAACATTAGGCGAAAGCCTGATGTGTACATTCAACGTCTGGGATAACTCAGGCATAAAACATCCAGAAAGGGGTAAAGAAATGAAAAAGATGATTGTAGCAGCAGCTCTAACCCTCATGTTTGCATTCTCCGTGGCGCCAACTTTTGCGACAGAAACGCAACAACCGACGACACAGGTGCCGCAACAGACGACTGTCAACCAGGGGAAATTTTATGTTGATATTGGTGGAGCCTCGAGTGCTTGGGCAGATGCTCAAAAATCGTATACCAAATCCATGTCCGGCGGCCAGTTTGCCTTCAGTGCGACCAGGGGCGATGAAAACAACGGCCTCTCAGTCATGTCGGTCGGTGGTTACCTCTCCGAAGGTGAAGGACAGAAATTTTCCAATACCGGCGGTTACACCAAAGGGTGGGGCGAGTGGGGGACATCCTTCACCAGTCCCAACTACGGCAACTAACCCTTTCGTTCTGTATCATGAGGGAGGTTCAACCTTCTTCATTCTTCAACCGCAGTGTGGTTAAAACGTTGACGTAAAGTTGACATAAAGGGGTATCTTCGGATGCCCCTTTCTTTGTGTGTATACCTAATGGTATTGTTCTACATAGGACTTACGCAAACGGCGTATTTCTTCGTTGTCCATCGCAAAATATCTCTCGTAGTATTGTTCATACAACTCGTTTTATTATGCTCGGCCGCCTCGAACTCCATCCGTTTGCGTACGTCCTATACACATGAATGAAAAAAAAGTATTTCCAGATACCTTTCTATGGGGTTCAGCCACATCGAGTTATCAGGTAGAAGGAGGAATAGATAACAATGACTGGGCACAGGGTGCACGTGAGGGGAAGGTGCCTCCATGTGGTACTGCGTGCGACCACTACAATCGCTATGAGCAAGATTTCGATATCGCAAAATCCCTCGGACATAACACACACCGGTTTTCTATAGAATGGTCTCGCATCGAGCCTGAAGAAGGGAAGTTTGATGAGAAAGAAATCGAGCATTACAGAGAAGTACTTCGAGCACTTCAAGCACGAGGTATCTATCCACTGATCACCCTCTGGCACTTTTGGCTTCCGTTATGGTTTTCGCGTAGTGGAGGATGGGAAAGGAAAGATGCACCTGAAGTTTTTTCACGATATTGTACGTATGTAGTGGAACAGTTAGGGGACCTTTGTGATAATTATGCGACCATAAATGAGCCGATGGTTTTTTCTGGGTTTGGGTATATTCGAGGGGAGTGGCCACCATTTTATAAAAAATCATTTTTAAAATATTTAAATGTAATAGTACAGTTAATACGGGGACACAACCTTTCATATCAGAGTATAAAAGCAACTTTTCCTAGAAAGAAAGTTGGAATTGTAAAGCATATCGTGGTGTTTGGTGCTAACAAGAATCCTTTTAATATCTTTTTGGCATGGACTTTTAATTTAGGTTGGACTCATTTGTTTATGAGAAGAGTCTACAAAAATACAGACTGGGTAGGCTTAAATTACTATAACCGCAGGGTCTTTGGTGATACCTGTGTACTTGGAAAAACGGACATGGGATGGAATATAGATCCTAGGGGTATCTATGAGGCACTTCATATGCTGTGGAAATATAAAAAACCAATCTATATTGCAGAAGCTGGGTGTGCTGACGCACACGATCGTTTTCGTGCTGACTATATACGCGATACGGTGGAGAGTATAAGTGAAGCAATTCAAGATGGAGTGGATGTGCGTGGATACTGTTATTGGTCACTGCTTGATAATTACGAATTGGCGGAGGGTTTTGAAAAACGATTTGGCTTAGTGGAGGTAAACTTCGACACACAAGAACGCACTATCCGCCCCTCCGCGCTCGTCTACCGTGACCTCATTCTTTCTCATTCCCACCCAAAACATGAAGAAGGTTCAATCTTCTTCATAAAAAATCGCAAGGACCATATTTTATGAAAGTATATGAAGAAGGTTGAACCTTCTTCATTCTCTTCTGTTTAAAATCTTAAGAGTCGCTGTAATCAATACAGTCTTTTGAATCAATGTGTGACAAAAGGTCATTTTCTTCAACTACTGAACTGATGCTCTTAAAATATTTATTCTTATCTTCAAAAAGAGAAAAAATAAAATCTCGAGATGTAACTGATGGGAAATTCTTAATCTCAACATAGTCAGGGAAGCTACTCCATTTATATTTTTTTAAATATTCTACACTCTCTTCTAGATTTAATAAGTTATTTTTTCCAAGGGGGTTAAGATGTATGTAATGCGTGATATATCTCAACTGTTCATCACTTAAGATGTTTTTACTTTTATATCGACCTTGAAACAAGGAACCTGAACGTTCATGTTTTTCATTGAACATCATGGTATACCCAGTACCCAACTTTTGCATAAATTTTGAAACCCCGTTGTCAACTTTTTGTTTGAGAAGTAGATGGTAATGATTTGGCATTAATACAAAAGCATATATATCGACCAACATGTCTCTTTTATAATTGTTAGGGTTACTAATGAAGAAGGTTGAGCCTTCTTCATTAGTGGCAGTTTGATAATTGTTAGATTTTGTTATTGATAGAAAATCTCTCCTAATATTAGTAGAAGTATTTTTTGAATCATTCAGAGTGTATAAGAAATGAATAAAATATCTATACTCATCGTCATCATCAAAAGTAATACGTTTATCAACACCACGATTATAAATGTGATAAATACCGTCTGTCTCAATCGGTTCTCGTTGCATAAGCAAAAAAATAATATAGAAAATATATTTATAGTATAAAGATCTATGAAGAAGGTTCAACCTTCTTCATGTTAATATGTTTACAAATGTATTGGTTTTTTTCAGGTACAATAATAGTATGAGTCTTTGGCTTGCACTCGCTGTTGTTGGGCAATTGATAAATGCAATTGTAGCTCTTTTTGATAAGTACATTGTTACCTCCGAAACCGTGGTGTTTCGTCCTTTTGTGTATGCGTTTTACGTGAGCGTGCTTTCTTCCGGTGCGATACTCATCTACTTTTTTAGTTGGTTGCCGATACCTATTGAAGGTCTTTCGATGCCCTCGTTTGCTAACGTGAGCCCCCTCGACCTTATAGTATTTTCATTTTCAATACTTGCGGGGTACACTTTTTTCTCTGCGCTCATGTCATTCTTTGATGCATTGCGGTTATCTGATGCGTCTGACGTGGTGCCCGTAACTGGTGGTCTTACCGCTTTTTTCACGTTGCTTTTTTCATATATGTTTCTGGCAACACCTCTCCCTCGCGAGTTTATGGGTGGTTTTCTCTTATTGATGGTAGGAACAATTTTAATTTCTCAATTTCGTTTTTCATGGCAAGTCATGCTTTCAGCAACTCACGCATCTCTCATGTTTGGATTGCACTACGTAGTATTTAAGTCGTTTGTTGAACTGACAAATTTTGACAATGCTTTTCTTTGGACAAGATTGGGTATTGTTTTTGTTGCGCTTTCTATGCTTCTTATTCCTGAATACTGGCACAAAATTACTGCGCGTACCTCCCGTGCAAAAGGACGTGACGGGCTGTTGGTTGTGGGCAACAAAGTGCTCGCAGGATTTGGAAGTATTATTATCCTTAAAGCCATTGAGTTTGGGGATGTTGCACTCGTGCAGGCATTAGGTGGGTTGCAATATCTCTTTTTACTCATCATCAGTGTTATTTTTGGAAGTAAACTCAATAGAGATTTTGGTGAGAATCTCACAACACAAGATATGATACACAAGGCGATAGCCATTCCACTTATTGCATTTGGCTTTTTCCTCTTATTTATATAAGGTATGAAAATGTTCACATGGATTTTACTACTTATCTTCATTATTCTTGTCGGTGCAGGTCTTGTTTGGTACGCACTTACGCATGAGGTGTATCCAAAAGACATCCAGTATGGTGTATCGTTTAACACACTGTATGCACGAGAGCTCGGGCTTCCATGGGAAGAGGTATACACTGCAATCCTTGAAGACCTACAGGTTCGCCACTTGCGACTTGCTGCCCATTGGCCAATGGTTTCTCCCGCAGAAGGCGAGTGGAATTTTTCGGAGCTTGATACCCAAGTACGACTTGCAGAGGAACATGGTGCCGATGTAGTTTTCGCTGTAGGTAGACGACTTCCTCGTTGGCCAGAATGTCACGTACCTGTTTGGGCACAAGAGAAATCATGGGAAGAGCAAAAAGATCTTATTCGAGAGTATCTAGAACAGGTAGTTACTCGGTACAAAGACAGTCCTGCAATTGTGTATTGGCAGGTTGAAAATGAACCATTCTTGACGGTGTTTGCAAAAGAGCATTGTGGGGAACTCGACACCGCATTTCTTGACGAAGAAATAGCACTTGTTCGTACGCTTGACCCATCACATCCAATACTTGTGACAGATAGTGGAAATCTGGGGATGTGGTATGGAGCATATAAACGAGGAGATAGTTTTGGTACGAGCGTCTACGTATACCTCTGGAATGAGGCTACGGGTCCTATTGAATCAATTCTTCCCCCTGAGACATACATAGCTAAAAGAAAATTGCTTGAAATTATATTTGGAAAAAAGGAAACGATGTTGATTGAACTTTCTGTTGAACCTTGGCTCAACGTGCCTGTGGTAGACGCAGATATTGATACCCAATTAGCACGTATGAATAGTGAAAAGTTTGAGAAAATTATTGCATACGCAAAAGAAACACGTTTTGAAAAACAGTATCTTTGGGGAGCAGAATGGTGGTACTGGCTCAAGAAACATAAAGATCATCCTGAGTTTTGGGAAAGAGCACGAAAACTGTACGGTGATCAGCTGGCAGATACTGCTGAAAATTCATGAAATAATAGGGATGTTGATGGTATTCTATAAATATGAATATGGAAGAAAATAGTGTTACTCAACCGAATAAAAAACGTGGTGCATGGCATTTCGTGTATGCGATTTTGGTACTCATCCCTTCTCTTTTTTTCTGGGGATTTGTACTTATTCTTTTTTTGGGATTTATAACTATTTTATACAATGAGGATATAACCTGTAACGTCGCAAGGATACCCATTCAGGGTGTTCTTACCTCCACCGACAGCGGAATAGGTGAACTTCTTGGTATGGGAGTTATTGCAAGTGCAGATAGTGTTGTTCAGAAAATTACTGATGCTGACGATGATGAGGATGTTGTTGCCATTTTACTTGATGTTGATTCTCCAGGGGGAACGCCACTCGCCGGAGATGAAATAATGGCAGCACTTTTGGATACACAAAAACCCGTTGTTGCGGTGGTGAGAGATAGAGGTACTAGTGCCGCGTACTGGGCTATTTCTGGAGCTGACTATATAGTCGCATCACCTGTTTCTGCTGTTGGTTCTATCGGTGTCACTATGTCGTACCTGGAAGTGGCAAGCTCTACGGAGTATGTGGGCTCACGGTGGATTGATCTATCAAGTGGATTATACAAAGATGTAGGGAATCCAGAACGAGTATTGACGCAGAAAGAAAAGGAGTATTTACAATCACAAGTAGATAGTGCGCATGCATACATGATTGATCGTATCTCAACTGCACGTACAAAATTCTCAAAAGAAGAACTGACTGCACTGGCCGATGGACGTGCCTTTTTTGGAGACGAAGCGCTTCGGTTGAAACTTGTTGATGTGCTTGGTGGTTTTTCCGAAGCGACCAAGTACCTGCAGGAAACACTCTCAATGAACGAAGAAGACGTGGTACTGTGTGAAGCAGAGGGTGGGGGGTTAGAAGACCTTCTTTATTAAGGGACCTATGTAAACGGCGCGTTTCGTCGTCAAACTTCACAAAATGTCGTTCGCTGTACGACGTTGTACAGCTCACTCCATTTTGTTCGTTTTCCTAGAAGTGCGACCAATTTTTGTTAGCCGAAGGCGTTACAAAAATGAAGTACTCTTGTGGTGCATCCGTTTACGTAGGTCCCAAATTTATTTTCGTAAGTGTTTTTACCTATAATCGTAAAACTATTTTGAGATACGTGAAGTTTTCGCATAACCCTGCTCAAGGTATACTGCCACAATGATTCGTTTTGGTATTATTGCACTACTTGTTGTTATTCCTCTATGGGCTCCATGGATGGATACAAAAGGAGTAGAAAGCATCACAAAAGAAGTGTTTGAAGCTTTTGGTCCCGTGGCCTCGAGTTGCTATGACAGTGAAGGTAAGCTACTCCATGAAGGTGTGGAGGTGAGCTGGTATCCCCTTGGACGCTTAGTACATACCTGTGCGGGAGACTATGTTATTTGGGTATGGGGTGCGATTAAAGAGCAGGGCGGAGTGTACAAGCGCTCAAATGAGTTGCAGGCAGTAAAGTCAAAAGCGATTACTTGTGCAGATGTGATTGAGCGGCAAGAACAACGGCTGGCCACTACCACGGACAGTACACTTATTGAGTATAAAGGTACGTATGCTACGGAGCCGGACTTTGCAATTTTCAAAGAGGCAAGTGAACATAAAAGAATTCTTTCCGAAGGGCTTAAACGTGGACCGACCTTTGCGGGAAAGTTTACAGTCGTCGAGTGGGGTTGTGGTTCAAACTGTCAACAGCACGCTGTTTTGGACGTGGAGAGTGGGCTTGTCGTGGCATATGGTCCACAAACAGAATATGGGGTGGAGTATTCATTAGACAGCACACTCTTGGTAACCAATCCAAAAGATAGATTGCCCCCACTCCCTGAGTCTGCCTATGAGACTGAAAACATTGCTCTTACTATTGCTCGGCTACCACGAGAATATTACAGGCTTACGACGGACGCACTCTCGGGTAGCCAGTATCTCGTGCGACTCTGTGTGGAAAGTTCCGCAACAGGATACATCGAACTAGAAGATGATCGCCTGGGTCTGATAGATGAACAACAATAATAATGTCAGACGAAAAAAATATTAAAATAGTTAATTTTCTTTTTGAGGCAGGTACCATGCGCAAACTTGCTCGCATGCATCGGCAAACTCTGTTGACCGATGATATGTCAGATAACATTGCCTCACATTCATATCGTGTTGCTCTCATAGCGTGGATACTTGCGCAGGAAGAGGGAGTTGATCCATACAAAACTGTCATGATGGCACTTTTCCACGATTTAGGTGAGACACGAAGTAATGATCACAATTGGATACATAAACGGTACGTGACAGTACATACACAAGAAATATCTAACGACCAGTTGGATCCAATGCCTTATCCCTTCATGAAGTCTCTACAGGAGGAATACGAAAAAAGAGAAAGCAAGGAAGCAAAAATCACCAAAGATGCAGATCTTCTTGAACAAGCATTTCTGTTGCGTGAGTATGAGTGGCAAGGCAACAAAGAAGCCAGTATATGGTTGCGAGGTAAAGATGGAAAAGGGAACGCACAAATCAACTTACTGCAATTTGAATCATCAAAAAAAATTAGTAAAGCTCTGTATTCACAGAGTCCTTCTGATTGGTGGAATGGTTTGTGGACGAGTTTCAACCGTGCGGAATAGTGCGATTGCTCAAATAAAACTTAAGGTTGATTCGCGGGAGTAGTATTGCAAACATCTGGTGCCCATAAGCCTTGCTCTTTTTCAAGTGCTTCAGCCTCCGCAGACATATAGGAGGCTTGTCGCTCGTATGCTGAGTGGTACGTAAATTCCTGTGCGTATCCGTCTGCGAGCATTTGTTTCCCCAGATCTGTACCATCAGGCATTTCTACGTAGGCAAGCAGTCTTCCGTAGCTATCGTACATGCCCTGTGACTCATCAAAGTACAGTGTTACGAGTCCGGTGCGAGCAAGCTCTTGAAGGTGTGTGGTGGATTCTTGCGCATAGCACTGTGGTCCCCCAGGGTCGTTTGGTTCAGGTGCGTCTATACCAATAAGTCGAACGTACTCGGTCGCATTTTCAAATCCGACAATAATAGTGTCGCCATCAACAATTCGCATGAGTGGATACGAGATTCCACTTTCATGAACCTTCTTCTCGATGGTAACGGATTCACTTTCCTCAGACACAGCATCATCCTCTGGAGCTAGTGCAACATTTCGTTCTAGTAGTTCGTAGAACAACACTACGTTAAGTATCACTGAGATAATAAGAATACCTTGGCCTATTTTGTTCATATATAAACTGTACCATATTTAATCGGGGTGGTGGTATTTCTCAATACCTATGGTGTTGACAGGATGTATTTTTGTCACAGTAAGAGGCTATCCACAGGCAAAAAAGTTGACGGTGAACGAATGTTCACCTAAACTACGTATATACAAATAACACCAGGGCATACATATGAGTAAAACAACATTATATCAAAAGATACATTCAGAATTAGATAAGTTAAACGACCGCATCGATACTAAAATTATCAAAGGTCTTCAATATGAAAAAGAAGCACGTCGTCACAGAGAGCTTCTTGCAACACTGCAATACCTTCGTGAAGACGCCTCATCATCTCCCGTACAGCCATTACGACGTCGACCGCGCACAGGCAAGAGTCCAGTACGGCAGAGTCTTAATCGCGGAGTTGTGGCGAGACTTTTTACTTGGAAATTTGCTTTTTAATTAGAACTTATGCAAACGGCGCACCACAAGGGCACTTCATTTTTCTAATTCGTACCTCATAAGAAAAATTGGTCGCATTTCGGTTGCAAACTTCACAATAAGTATGGAACAATACACAACAAAACTTAGAACTTTTTTTCAGAAGCACAAACGCATGCCTGGCTATAGTGAAATGTGTACACTCTTTGGTTTTGCTTCTAAAAATGCCGTAGCTAAGGTGGTGGGAAAACTCATTGATGCAGGTGTGGTAGAAAAAGATTCACGAGGCAAATTGGTCCCTGTTGCGCTTACAGAAACAGTGCCGTTGCTAGGACACATAGAAGCGGGATTTCCTTCAGCGGCAGAAGAGGTGGCACTTGATAGAATTTCGGTGGATGAGCTTTTGCTAGGAAAAAGAGAAAAAATGTATCTTTTGCGAGTAAAAGGTCTTTCTATGGTGGATGCAGGTATTTACGAAGGCGACCTTTTACTTGTGGAGCGTACATGCCAAGCGAAAGTGGGTGATATTGTCGTCGCCAACCTTGATGGTGATTGGACAGTTAAATACTTACGAGAGAAGAAAGGTAAAAAGTATCTGGAAGCAGCGAATGAAGACTACCCCGACTTGTGGCCCCAGCTCTCTCTCGAAATAGGTGGCGTGGTTAGAAGTGTGATACGTACGTATGGGAATAGGTAATATCAGAACTTCATCTTGGCTTAATTCCAGTTTGATAAAATTTACCAGAAGGAAGTATGTGAGAAATCACCAGCATTATTTTAAAAACATCATTTAAAAAAAATTAAAAGCATTTGTATGAAATCAGTATCTTTCATTAGAGACAAAGAACATATATCAAAAAAAATGCTTACCCAACACACCGCATGTAGTGTGTGTGGAAGGATTTTTTTGAAGGGTATACAAACCCTCTTTCTCTCGATGCACTTTTTGTGCACAATCCTGCATCAACATTTTTTATCGAAGTAGAAGGTGATAAAGAAAATTTCGATATCGGTGAAAATATATTTTTAGGCATACATGCTGGGGATGTGCTTACCATAGACAGAGCTTTGACTCCAACGCTTGGACGACTTGTTTTGGCTGTTCGTGACGGGGCATTTACGCTATGTCGTTTTACAGAACATGAGGGTCAACAGTTTTTGATCTGTGGTAGTGAATCAAGTACAGCTCTCGCACTTGAGGATGGTGGAGAGGTGAGTATTTGGGGGGTGGTATCCGCTGTGAGCCGAAAAGTGTAAGAACCTACATAAACGGCGCAGTTCGTCGTCAAACTTCACAAAATGTCGTTCACTGTACGACGAGTACAGCTCACTCCATTTTGTTCGTTTTCCTCGAACTGCATCCGTTTCTGTAAGTTCTATTCTATTTTTGTTCGGACACCTTGAACTTCATCCGTTTGCGTAAGTCCTAACATCTGCTTCAGTTAAGTGTAAGTTCTGTTCTATGAAGTCCTGTTCTTCGCTCCTCCGGGAGCTACGGACTCTTGCGCCAAAGCTTTAGCGTCGGAGCACGGACAAGTAGAACTGCACCGTTTGTGTAAACTCTATTAAAAATATACATGACAGAATATATTTTTTTGATTGATTGTGACAATTTCTTTGTTTCCTGCGAGCGATTATTTCGTCCTGATTTACAAAAGAAGCCTGTGCTTGTTTTATCAAGCAATGATGGGTGTGTTATTTCGCGTTCACAAGAGGTAAAAAATCTAGGCATAGGAATGGGTGAGCCGTACTTTAAAATACGTGACCTGTGTGAGAAAAACACTGTTTTTCTTTTCTCAACAAATTTTGAATTATATAGAGATATTTCAGCACGGGTAATGAGTGTGTTGCGACGTTTCTCAGATACCGTCGAAGTATATTCTGTTGATGAGGCCTTTTTAACTTTTTCTGTTTCTCAAAATGCAGAAGCGATACTTTTAGAAAAAGCGAAGGAGGTTCGTTTTGCTGTCATGCGAGAAATTGGTGTACCAGTATCTGTGGGAGTGGCTGTGACAAAGACATTAGCAAAAGTTGCAACTCATTTTGCGAAACCGAAACACAGCACTAATGGCTGTTTTGTCCTCGTGGATACCGATTTGATACATGAATCCCTGAAGAAACTAGAAATTGGTGATGTGTGGGGTATTGGGCGAAGACTTGCGTCCAAACTTGCGAAAGCAGGAGTACACACTGCTTTTGATTTTTACAGTAAGACCTATCCATGGATACAAGCACAAACAAGTATTCTTGGTGTGCGCACTGCACGAGAGTTACATGGTGTACGGCAGCTTGCTGTGGGTGAAGATGCCGAGCTTCGCAAATCGCTCCTGCATTCACAGTCGTTTGGTAGCGCGGTACATTGTCTCATCGACCTACAAACATCCGTAGCCTATCATGCGCGCAAGGTTGCGGAGATCTTACGCAAGGAAGGTGCGCTCGCGCGTGAGGTGAGTATCTTTCTCTATAGAAAATGCACAAACGGAAAGCGTGAGAAAGTGCTAGGCTCTGAGATTCTTGGTACCTATACCAACAGTACACTTATCATCGTTGCTACGACGCTCACCGTGCTTGCGCGCTTGTATGTGCCGGAACATTCGTATACCAAAGCAGGCGTGTATGTAAAAAGTATAGTTCCCGAAGGAGGTCAACCGAGAAGTACGTTATTTGGGGAGTATACCAACACACATCAGGAGATAATGACAGCTGTTGATGATTTACGGAGTAGGTATGGGGACGTGATACACACAGGTCTTGAAACACGCGCTAGCAAAAGTCAGGCACATTCAAACCACCTCTCCCCACGGCGTACTACCAGATGGGGCGAGGTTTTACATATAGGGCTTACGTAAACGGCGAATTTCATCGTTGCCCTGCACAAAAAATGTTTCTCGTAGTATTGTTCATACAACTCGTTCCATTTTGCTTGGGCGCCTTGAACTTCATCCGTTTTCGTAAGTCCTAGAATTATTACTATAATTCAAGTATTCGAGTGATAATTAATCATACGAGTAACCACGCACTTATGGTAAAATAATTGTGTACGGAGCCTATAAAATATGAAACTTTACCACGGTTCGCCAAATGGGAATCTACTATCTCTTAAAAGAATGCAAGCGGAGGCTAGTGAAAGTGTTGAAGTGCCTGAGGACGAGCTGAAGTATGGGATATACCTAACGCCACATTACGAGTATGCATTAGCAATGGCTATTCGAACGCATGGTTTAACATTTATCAATGATGATAAAACTATTGAGTTCGAAAACCCTGAATTGTTTAACCCCAATGAGGACGTATATGTGTATGAGGTAGAAGTGTCTGAAGAATTTGCACAACAAATAGATAAGGATCAATTTGTTGTTGAAAGTCTTGAGGAGATAACACCAACATGTAAATATACACATAAGGCTGGTGAAATTGAGCAATACTATGAGCTTAAAACATGAAGAAAGAGAATGTAAGTGAATCGTATCCTGAATTTAAGTTTAGGTAATTTGCTCAAAATAGAAAAATCAAAACTGTGACTACAGACGTACGCATAGAAGAATCGTGGAAGAGCGCTTTGCGAGAGCGGTTTGAAACTCCTGAGTGGAAAATGCTTTCTGAGTTTGTTAAGAGCGAATACAAAGTGGCAAAAGTGTATCCGCCTCCAAAGTGTATATTTAATGCGTTTGATTTGTGTTCGTTTGAGAAAGTAAAAGTAGTGATACTCGGGCAAGATCCGTACCATGGTACCTCACAAGCCCATGGTCTCTGCTTCTCAGTACCTGAGGGTGTGCCAATACCACCTTCTCTAAAAAATATCTACAAGGAGCTAAATGATGACGTAGGTATTCTTATACCTACGACTGGCAATCTAGAGAAGTGGGCCGAGCAGGGTGTCCTACTCCTCAATGCGACTCTCACTGTGCGTGCAGGGCAACCAGGAAGTCATCAGAACAAGGGGTGGGAAGAGTTTACCGACGCGGTAATACGAAAAATAAGTAATGAAAAAGAGCGTGTCGTCTTCATGCTCTGGGGTAACTATGCAAAAGCAAAAAGGGAATTGATAGATACTACAAAGCACTTTGTGCTCGAAGCCGCTCACCCATCACCCTTCAGTGCCTACAATGGTTTCTTTGGATGCAAGCATTTCAGTCGAGCGAATGAGTACCTACGTGCGAACGGAAAAGAAGTAATTGAATGGTAAAACCCTCCGTTAAGAACGAAGGGTTTTGTGAAATCTCATCCAAATGTGCATCAAATGAGATTGACAAGAAAAAGTACAAAGAAAATTACAGAAGTCCAGAAATTCAGACTTTTCTCCCATTCCTTCATACTCAGGTCTCCATGAGCTTTTCGGTATTCAAATTTTTGATTTCGAGACCGAAGCCGGATTCTAAATAGCTTTGAAAGGGGAAATAGAAAAGTCGGATCAGTTTTAAGATAGCGCTCTTCCGTGTGCGTAAATATGTCTGGAACTACTCCAGCTAAAAGCGCACAGAAAAAGAAAATCGATCCCAAAACTCTCGTTTCTCCGTCAGGAAAATACAGACTCCAGAGAAGGCCTACAACAGGCCAGGTATATATCGAATGTGTCACCTCCTTGAGAAACATAGTCACCGGACCTTCTTCAGTCATTGGTTGAATTTTTTTCACGAACTTGTCCCAGACATATTGAGGGACCATAATCATGTCAGGGGCTATAGCTCCGAGCATCCCGGCTACGAGAGCGTATAGCCAAACTGTTTCATTTTCGACTTGGATAACATTGAATGTAACAATGGCTTGTGCAACTGTAATTCCTATAACTGCATGTGTCGGGACCGTCTGTGCCATGAGGCACCTCCTTTGTTTTATTTGAAAATAACTAGTAAATACTGTCATTATTATACCATTAAATACACGAAACCGCAATACATTCATTTGACATATTGAGACAAAGGGTTATAATAACCACCATGAAAAAAAGGGCTGAAAATGAGGAGATTTCAATCGACCTTGAGTCTGGCGATGAGATAGTTCCTGAGGAAGAGGAGGTGAGTAATTCTGCACTCAAGGCTAAACTTAAGGAGCTAAGGAAGGAATTACTTGCGACCCAGAAGGAGCGAGACGAAAATCTTGCTGGTTGGCAACGTGCAAAAGCAGACCTAGTTAATTACAGAAAAAATGTTAATGAGGATGCAATGCGAGACAAGCGACGCGCAAAAGCCTCTGTCATCGCTTCAATACTTCCTGCTGTAGATAGCTTTACGTCAGCAATGGATGATCCTTCGTGGAAGGATGTAGATGCGAATTGGCGGAATGGTGTCGAGCGAATAGCAAGTCAACTTACCCAAGCGCTTGCCAGTGTAGGTTTGACGGCTTTTGGAAAAGTAGGAGAACCTTTCAACCCTTCGATTCATGAATGTATGAGTATCGTGCCAACGAGTGTAGAAAAAGAAGATCACACTATTGCGCAAGTACTTCAACAAGGGTATATGATAGAACAGGAACTTGTACGCCCAGCTAAAGTAGTTGTGGCACAAGTTCAAGAAAAGGAATAATCCTTTTCAATTATTTATTTTTGAAAGACTTTACTAGAAGTAACCATCACATACTATGTCTAAAATTTTAGGGATTGACCTCGGTACCACCAACTCAGCAATGGCCGTCATTGAAGGAGGTGAACCAAAAATAATTGAGAATGAAGAAGGGAATCGCACGACACCCTCTGTTGTGTCTATTTCAAAAACGAAGGAACGAGCAGTAGGTGTGGTTGCCAAGCGACAAGCTGTTACAAATCCTGAAAACACTATCTATGGTATCAAGCGATTCATCGGGCACAATTTTGATGAGGAGGCAGTGCAGAAAGATAAGGCAATTGTGGCTTACAAGGTAAACAAGGCTGACAATGGTGGTGTTCTCATAAAGATGGGTGAAAAGGAGTATCGTCCAGAGGAAATAAGTGCGATGATACTTCAGAAATTAAAGACTGATGCTGAGCGAAAGCTTGGTGAAAAAATTACGCAAGCGGTAATTACAGTTCCTGCCTACTTCAATGACTCACAGAGACAAGCTACCAAAGATGCAGGGAAAATAGCTGGCCTAGAAGTTTTACGTATTATCAATGAACCTACAGCTGCAGCTCTGGCATATGGATTTAATAAGAAAAAAGATGAACAAATAGCCGTCTTTGACTTCGGTGGTGGCACCTTCGACGTGTCAGTGCTTGAAGTTGGCGATGATGTTATAGAAGTAAAAAGTACCGACGGGGATGCACACATGGGAGGTCGTGACATTGACCAAAAAATCGTACGCTGGATAGCTGAAGAATTTAAGAAAGAGTCAGGTATTGATGTTACAAAAGATCCGTTAGCTCTTCAGAGACTTGATGAGGCTGCGGAAAAAGCAAAGATGGAACTTTCTACGGTTACTGATACGGAAATCAATATTCCATTTATCACTTCGGATGCAAATGGACCAAAGCATTTACTACTCAAATTGAGCCGTACCAAACTTGAAGAACTTGCAGATGAGTATATTCAGAGAGCTATCACTATAACGAAGCGAGCCATAGAAGCTTCACCATTCAAAAAAGAAGAAATTGATGAAATTATTCTTGTGGGTGGACAAACACGAATGCCTGCCATAGTGAAAGCTGTACGCGATTTGTTTGGGAAGGAACCGAACAAAACTATCAATCCAGATGAAGTAGTAGCGAGCGGTGCAGCTATTCAAGCAGGTATTCTTCAGGGTGACGTAAAGGATGTACTTCTTCTTGACGTTATTCCGCTTTCACTCGGTATCGAAACCATGGGAGGAGTTTCAACGAAGCTCATAGAAAGAAATACCACGATACCAACGCAGCGAAGCCAAACATTCTCAACTGCAGCTGATAACCAAACACAAGTTGAAATCCATATCACACAAGGTGAACGTGCTATGGCTGCAGATAATAAGTCCCTCGGACGCTTCATTTTGGACAGCATTCCACCAGCTCCACGAGGTATGCCACAAATAGAGGTTAGTTTCGATGTGGATGCCAACGGAATCTTGAAGGTCACCGCAAAAGACAAAGCCTCAAACAAAGAGCAATCGATTAAAATTGAAGCGAGTTCGGGACTTTCAGAGAGTGACATTAAGAGTATGCAAGGTGACGCAGAAAAGCATGAGAAGGATGATCAAGAAAAACGTGAGCTCATTGAGACAAAAAATATTGCAGAGCAACTGATATATACCTCTGAGAAGTCACTTAAAGAGTATGGCGACAAAGCAGGTGATGATTTGAAAAAAGAAGTTCAGGAAAAAATTGATGCACTAAAAAAAACAATGGAGGGTAATGATCGCCAGACTATTCGAAATGCTTCTGATGCACTGTCTACCTCAGTATCAAGGATAGGAGAGGCGATGAGCAAGCAAGGCGACACCACCACAAATGAGAATAAAAAAGATGATAATACCGGCAAAGAAGACAAGGGTACGGTGCGTGATGCTGAAACCGAATAAAAGGACTTACGGAAACAGCCTCTTCTTTGTTGCCCGCGCCTCTCGTAGTATTGTTCATTGCTTGGGCGCCTCCACCTTCGCTCCTCCGGGAGCTACGGCGGACAAGTAGAACTGTGCATCCGTTTGCGTATGTCCAAAATATTCAAAAGAAATTTTTTTAAAAAAATATGAGCAATAAAGATTATTACAACATTCTTGGCGTTGATAAGAATGCTTCAAAAGACGAGATAAAAAAGGCTTTCCGCGGCCTTGCTCATAAGTATCACCCTGATAAAAAAGGTGGAGATGAAAAGCGTTTTAAGGAAATTGGTGAAGCGTATAGCGTCTTAGGTGATGACAAAAAACGCGCGGAGTATGATGCATATGGCAGAACATTTAATGGGTCTGGTGGCGGACAGCCACACGGCGGTTTCGACTTTTCTGGTTTTTCGCAAGGGTTTGGAGGAGGTCAACATGTGGAGTTTGATTTAGGAGATATTTTTGGAGATATTTTTGGTGGCGGTGGGCGTGGTGCGGAACGGAAAAGAGGAAGGGATATTTCTATTGATATTGAACTCACGTTTAAGGAGTCTGTCTTTGGTGTGGAGCGTCGAGTCCTTCTCATGAAGACTGGCACCTGTGACGTGTGTAAAGGGTCTGGTGCTAAGGTAGGGACTGAAACGGTTACCTGTGAAAGATGTAACGGTGCAGGAAAGGTTCATGAGACGAAGCAAACCATGTTTGGTGCCTTCTCAACGACACGCGAATGTGAAGTTTGTTTTGGAAAAGGATCTATTCCAAAGGAAAAGTGTCCTACCTGTAAGGGTCTCGGAGTGACACGACGGGAAGAGGAGATGACTATTGCTGTTCCTGCAGGAATTAACAATGGAGAGATGATACGTATGACGGGCGGTGGAGAAGCTGTACCGGGGGGCGTGCCTGGTGACCTCTATGTAAAAATCCATGTTAAGCAAGACTCTCGTTTTAAAAAGGAAGGGTTTGATATTGTCATACCACTCTCCATTAAGCTCACCGATACACTTCTCGGTAGTTCACAAAAAATTGAAACGCTGGATGGCGAACTTACATTAAAGATTCCACAAGGAGTGACGTTTGGTGAACGACTTCGTATCAAAGGCAGGGGTGTGCCAAAAGGTAGCGGCAGGGGGGACCTGTACGTTAAAATAGAAATACAAGTACCAAATAAACTTTCTCGTTCTGCAAAAAAAGCAGCAGAAATGTTGAGAGATGAAGGTATTTAAACCCAATGTTCAGTGAGACGACAGGCTCTGTGCTTAGTTCAATCGGCAATATATCTGCCGATATCTTTGGTGTGTTAGGTGTGATAATTTTACTTGTTGCATTGGGTCTCACAAGAGGTAAAAAGATACTTCTTGTAGTGCTTCTGTCCTTGTACCCGACCGCACTTGTGACGCACTTTTTCCCATTTTATGGAGGGGTGCCTTTCTTGACTGGTACCATCCCTTTGACGTTTGAACCCTTAATACTATTTATACTTGCTCTAGTTGCAAGTATTTTTATTATAAAAAATTATATAGAAACTACGTACCAAATTCATTCATTTTGGCGTATTGTTGAAATAATCTCACTTTCCGTGACTGTTGTCGGTTTAGGAATTGCTATTCTGTACCATTCTGTAGGTGTAGACAATTTATATAATTTTAGTATTATATTAAATAGTTTCTTTTCGTCAGCGACTGCTCTATGGTTGTGGTTTGTAGCACCTCTGGCAAGTATTTCTTTGTTTGTACGTCGCTAGTTTTAAAAATAAAGTGAATAAGCTCTTGAATGACAGGTTCATTTTCTTACTACTTTTTGAAAGCTTATGGGGCTGCAATTTTGTTTTGTATTGATAACTTCTACATGACTGAAGAAATAATTACAACTTCTATATTTAGAATACATTCAAAAAGAATTGGATTTTTTAGGACGCTTTTGGGAGCCTTGCTCATGTATACAACCATTCCTTTTTTTGTTTTTGTTCATCTGAGTATTACACTTTTATTTTACAAAGTCATCTTACATCCACTTTTAGGTTTACCCTCGCTCGACACAAAAAATTATATCATTTTTGATAGATTTGCTATTCGCGATTTACATTTAATTGATAGATTAAATTGTCAATTTTGTGAGTATGCGAACGGTTTGACTGTACTGATGAATGCAGAACTGGATCAAGTACTACAAGTAAAAAAAGTATCTTTGATAAAAAGTATTTTAATTGTTGTATACCTTATACCTCAAACGTTATTTTTTTTCATTGGTTTGCTTTTAACTACAATTCCTACAGCCATATTAATAAAACTGCTAGGATTGCATAGGGCATCTTACATGCGTATTCATAAACGCTTAGTGAATAAATCTTACGCTAATCACTTTTCGCCTTTTTTCACTTCAATTGTTAGGTTTTATAAAGTTTCTGCCGAAACAATTGCCTATAATTTAGAACAGATAGAATCTTCTTGGTGTCCAATAAAACATCTAGAAAGGAGTAACAGAGTACATCCTGCACATCATGATAATTTTTATGCACGTGATGAATTGGTTTTTGCTAAAAGAAAATTGGCAGAAGTAGGAAGTGTTTCAAATAACCCCCCAAAGTTCTAAATCTACTTAAAATGAAAGAGGAAGCAGACATCAAAAAAGAATTATATAAAAAACCAAGTCATATTTTCGTAATCCCCGTTCTTATTATTCGTGGAATACTTTGGTTTCCTGCATTATTCCTTGTACATTTTTTTCTTAGGATGGAAGTAAAGGGAAAAGAAAATTTAAAAGATATTCCAAATGGAAGAGTATTGTTTGCCGCAAATCACTCAAGTGAAATTGACCCCTATGCTTTTCAGTACTCACTTTCTTTCCCTTCAAAATTTGTTCCTCTGTATTTTGTTTCTTTGACTACCAAGTATTATCCTGTGGCTAAATTTGGTTTAAGATCATTTATTTATGGAGGGTTGTTTTTTAGACTTATGGGAGCTTATCCAGTATATAAAGGTCTGCATGATTATGAGAGTGCTTTTGTAAATCATATAAAAATTCTTGAAAAAAATCACTCTGTATTAATTTTCCCTGAAGGTGGCATGCAGAAGGGTCAGATAGGAGAAGCACGACCAGGGTTTATTTACTTAGCTAAAAGAACAAAGGCAACTATTGTGCCAGTTAGAATACTAGGGACTTCAAATCTAAATCTTAAATCAATTTTTTCTTTCCAAAGAAAAATTACAATTATATTTGGCAAACCTATTTCACATACGGAGTTGCTAGGTGAGAAAGAAGAACTTTCTGAAAATGAATTAGTAAAGCACGCCCAAACAGTGATGGCGATTATCAAAAATTTAAAAAATTTTAAAAGGTGTTTAATAAATTTCTGATCGTAGGGTAAACTATGATGACTATTAAGCTAGCAGGTACATATGTCAAATAAATTCACTATTCATAATAAACTCGATAAGTCAAAAAGGGAGTATGATTTTGCTTTTCTTGTTCATCCGAGAAACATACAAGACATATATAAAGAATTTCCTTTTTTAAAAATTGTTCCGGTTGTTTTGTTTATGTTTTTCTTTAAAAAAATTCCTCCAGTAATTTTATCAACAGTCAATGGCGTTGTTGATGAAAAAGGTAAAAAAATAAAAGGAGTCATAATCAGTCTTCCGATTACTGCGGAACAAATGTTGCGTGATAGAAATCTAGCAAAAAAACAAGTGTTTCGAGCAATTAAAAAAGCGAAAAAATTAGGTGCAACGTATGTGGGACTCGGATCGTTTACCTCGGTTGTGACCTCAGGTGGTCAAGATGTTTGTGGTTTGATAGAGGGGGTACATGTTACTAATGGAAATGCTCTCACAGCTAGTATGACGTATTTAGGTATTCAAGACTTGATACGTAATTCTACTGTTCGGGAACCAAACATAGCCATTATAGGTGCGACAGGATCAATTGGTTCTGCAGTTACTGAATTGTTAACAAAAGATGGGTCTTTTGGTACGTTGTATATAGTAGGACGTACTCCATCGCATATTCAAAAATTATTGCAAAGAATTACTCCACATCCACATTCACATAGAGTAATGGAAACGAATATGGAAGAGGCTCTACCTAAGGTCGATATAGTTGTCACCGCAACAAGTGCAAGTGGAACTGTTATTCGGGCGGAATTATTAAAGAAAGATGCGATTGTGTATGATATTACACAGCCCAAGAATACCCCACAAGATTTACTCACAAAGAGACCCGATGTTACATTTATTGATGGAGGCCTTATTAAGTTGCCAGAGCATATACATGTTGGATATAATTTCGGAATACCAACAAACACGAGTTTCTCCTGTTTAGCCGAAACAATTCTACTTTCACTCGCACATTATCCAGATGATTTTTGCGTTGGAAATGTAACCTTAGAGCAAGTAAAATATGCAGAAACTCTGGCAAATCGTTATAAATTTTCACCCATACGGCATACCTGAAATAGTAAAAAGATGAAAGTATGTTTTTTGATAACTATCCTTATTTGTTCCCATTTGTTACAGGAGTGTTTACTTCATTCGCTGGATTGGTAATTTTATTGAGAGGTTGGAAATTACCGCAAGCAAGATTTTTTGCATTGTTTACCTTTGCACTGAGTATGTGGTTATTTTTAACCACCTTCATGCTTAATTACTGTGAGAATGCAGAATTTGCCGTGATGATTGATAGGGTTATTTACTTTTTTGCAATAACTGTGCCTGCCGTCATTTTTCATTTTTCTAGTATTTATTCAGAAAATAAGAAAAGAAGATCGTTAGTAATATTTGCATATATTTTAATGGTGATTTTTTGGTTTTTTGTTTGGTCACCATATTTTATTGATGGATTGAATCATTTTTCAAACGGTTGTCATTCTCAAGCTAGGATATTACATCATATATATTTAGTATATTTTGGTTTTTTTTCCACTATCGTACTGTTTGACATCCTCATTCTCTTTAAAAACGAAACTTCTCATCCAAAGCGAATACAACATTTACTTATTTTCTTTGTTCTTTTTGCAAATGAGCTAGTAGCTATAAGCGGATTTCTTCCTGCGTATAATATAAATAGTTCCTTAGTTACCTATACTTTAAGTTTTCTTGCCACAACAATCCTCATGTATGCCATGTTTCGACACAACTTGTTTGAGTTGAAGGTAGTAGCAATGAATGTTTTTATAGGACTTGTTGTTGTTGCGTCTCTTGTGCAGATTTTTATTGCTGATACTCCCGTTTTGCAAGTCGTTAATGTTCTTGTTTTTGTTGTAATTGTCTTTCTTGGCTTTTTGGTCACTAAAAATGTTCGAGAAGAAATTTTGAGTAGAGAAAAAGGAGAGAGACTAGCGCGATATTTGGCAAATGCCAATGCTCGTTTGCGTGAAATCGACAAACAAAAAACCGATTTCGTTTCTATAGCTTCGCATCAGTTGCGGAGCCCGATAGCTGCAATAAAAGGGTATGCTTCTCTCGTGAGTGAGGGTACGTATGGAGAGGTGCCTGCGACTCTACTTGAACCAATACATCGAATTCTTGAATCTGGTCAACGCATCGGCATTATGGTAGACGACTTTCTCAATATTACACGCATTGAGCAAGGACGCATGATTTATAACATGGTCCCTCAAAGCATATGCAAATTACTTGAAACAGTCATCAATGAGCTTCGTGTGGTTGCAGAAGAAAAAGGTCTTGCGCTCAGCATGACTTGTGAAAATGAGAAAAATTACCTTGTGAAAGTTGATGAGGGGAAAATGAAACAGATATTTTCCAACCTTATTGATAACTCCATTAAATACACCCCCGAGGGTTCAATAACGGTTACAGTTACAACTTTGGAACCAGAACATAAACTGTTAGTTAAAATTAAAGATACAGGAATTGGTATAGCTCCTGAAGAAATCCAAAATTTATTCCAAAAGTTTAACCGTGCATCAAATGCCAACGAAGCTAATGTGCTTGGTACAGGCCTTGGACTCTATATCGCTCGTGAAATCATGAAAGCGCACGAAGGTTGGATAAACGTTGAATCAGAAGGGGTAGGGAAAGGTAGTACATTTACGGTAGAGTTGCCAGTCTATGATGAAAAATCTATACCGTCCAAAGAAGTAGGATAATTAGCAAAGGACACAGAGCTTTGTTATAGTGTTCTGTATGAATACAAAAAAGCGATTGTTATCCGGTGTCAAACCAACAGGACGACCTCATGTAGGCAATTATCTTGGTGCAATGCGCCAGTTTGTCGATCTTGCAAAATCACATGAAAGTTTTGTATTTATTGCAGATTATCACGCATTGAACACCATCCATGATGCAAGTCAGATGCGACAAAACACTATTGATTTGATACTTGACTATCTTGCTATTGGTCTGGATCCAAAAGAAGTAGTTTTGTTTAAGCAATCTGATCTCGCTGAACACACAGAACTTTGTTGGATATTTAATACATTTACCACGATGCCATACCTTATGCGTGCTCATGCCTACAAAGACGCACAAGCAAAGAACAAAGAAATCAATGTTGGTACATTTGACTATCCAATGCTGATGTCTGCAGATATATTGCTCTATGAGCCAGACATTGTTCCGGTGGGTGCTGACCAAAAACAACATGTAGAATATGCACGTGATACAGCAGAAAAATTTAACACACTCTTCGGTGATACATTTAAACTTCCCGAACCCCATATCCCAAAAGAAATAGCAATAATTCCTGGTGTTGACGGACAGAAAATGAGCAAAAGCTACAACAACACCATCCCACTCTTTGCTGACGACGATGTCATCAGAAAAGCAACTATGTCTATTGTTACAGATAGTCTTGGTGTCGAGGACCCCAAAGATCCAGAAAAATGCAACATTTTTGCACTCCATAAACACTTCAGTAAAGATACGCTTTCTGAAATTGAGAAACGCTACAGAGAAGGAAACATTGGTTATAAAGAGAGCAAGGAGAGATTAGCAGATAATATTGTGAAGTTCGTTACCCCGATGCGCGAGCTTCGTTCAGAACTCTCAAAAGAGAAGGGACTGATAGAAAAGGTGCTTGGCGAGGGACGTGAGAAAGCACATACTGTGGCATCTGCAAAAATGCAGGAAGTAAAGAAAAAAATTGGAGTTATTTAGTTTAGTAATAAAGTAGGACGTACATGTTCCTAAGTAATTAATTTTAAGTATGAATGAACGAACGTTAATAGCTGACCTTCACGGAGGTATTGATGGTGAAATTACTGTCAAAGGATTTATTGATGTCCGTCGTGACCATGGGAAGCTTATCTTTTTTGATATACGTGATAGGTCGGGTTTTGTCCAAGCAGTCGCGTTGCCAAACAACGCCGAAGCGCTTACTGTTGCACAATCATTGAAGCCCGAAAGTTCAGTTTCAGTGAAAGCAAAGGTTAACAAACGACCTGAAAGAATGGTTAATGCGGAACAACCAAACGGTGATATTGAACTTGAACTTCTTGATATTGAAGTTCTCTCACTCGGTGGAGAGTTGCCTTTTGAAAAAGATGCTGACATCAATCTCGATACAAGCCTTGATAACAGACCATTCACTCTCAGAAACACTAGGAATAGAGCTATTTTTAAGGTGCAACACGAGATACTTCAAGCGTACCGTTCATTTCTGGTCGACAAAGGTTTTACTGAGTTTGAGGCTCCAAAAATAGTAGGAGATGACGCAGAGGGTGGTGGAAATATTTTCCGTATTGAATACTTCAAAGATCGTTGGGCATACTTGGCAACAAGCCCTCAACTATACAAACAGATACTGGTAGGGGTTTTCGAACGAGTTTTTTCAATAGGAAACGTATTTCGCGCTGAACTACACTCCACAAGCCGTCATATAAACGAGTATACCTCGCTCGACGTCGAGATGGGCTTCATCACAGATCATACCGATATCATGCGTCTTGAGGAAGAGTTTATGCACCACCTCTACACCGCGCTTGAGAAAAATTGCAAAGCAGAACTTACGATATTTAAAGCTGAGCTTCCTATGTTGCCAGAAGGAAACTTTCCTTCTATGAAACTGAAAGAAGCACTCGCACTCATTGCAAAGGAAACCGGAGAAGACTGCGTTAATGAGCCAGACTTGGCACCGGAACATGAGCGATGGCTCTCCAAATATGCCAAGGAGCACTTTAAAAGTGATTACCTATTTGTGACTCACTACCCAGTGACCAAGCGACCATTCTATACCTATGAAGATGAAAATGATAAAGGGTACACCAAAAGTTTCGATCTTCTCTTTCGGGGGGTTGAGGTGACAACGGGAGGACAGCGTATACATACGTACGATGAGCTAATAGAAAAAATGAAAGCAAAAAATCTTGTCCCTGAAAACTTCTCGTTCTATCTTCAAACTTTTAAGAGTGGTATGCCACCGCATGGCGGATGGGGTATGGGTCTCGAGCGACTAACACAGAAAATACTTGGTCTTGAAAACGTGAAAGAAGCAACGCTTTTCCCTCGCGAGATTAATCGGATTGATACACTTCTGTCGGAATAATAACTAGAAATTCTCAACAGAAACCATGTAAAAACACCACACTCCTTTGTGTTTATGCATGATATACTAAGCCCGTGGAAGAGTATCAGATACGTACAAAAGTCTTTGATGGGCCGTTGGATATGTTGCTTACGCTTATTGAAAAGCGGAAGCTTTTGATAAATGATATCTCTCTTGCTGAGGTTACTGACGATTACCTAAAACATTTGGAACGTCTCACGGAGGTACCTTTGGCTGAAGTGGCGCAATTTGTGTTAGTGGGAGCTACACTGCTCCTTATCAAATCAAAATCTCTTCTTCCTGTACTTACGTTCACTTCTGAAGAACAAGATTCTATTGCAGATTTGGAAATGAGATTAAAAATCTTTGACACATATAAAAAAATATCTAGGGGACTGGTAGAAATATATGGTACACACGCTATGTATTCTAGACATGCTGTGAGAAGAAGAAGGGTCGAATTTTCACCGGATGCGACTATGACCTTAGAAAATATTACTTTGGCAATGGGAGGAGTCCTTGCAAATTTACCTAAGTTTAAACCTGCACTTACCAAAACGGTGGTTCAGAAAGTAGTTTCACTTGAAGAAATGATGGACAGATTGAGTAAGCGTATAAATGATGGTATGAAAGTATCTTTCAGGCAATTTGCTTCAGGAGCTCCTGAAGGTAAGCTTAACGTCATTGTTTCTTTTTTGGCTATGCTAGAATTGGTACATCAGGGTGTAATTCGTGTAGAGCAACATGAATCTTTTTCAGATATTCATATGCATACTGACAAGGTGCAAGTGCCACGTTATGGGTGATTGTCAGTATTTTTTTAAATCAGTATATTGTACAATAAACAACCATGGCACTTGAACAAAAACTTGAAGCGGTACTCTTTTATAAAGGAGAGTCAGAAACCAAAACAAAGCTTGCTAAGCTATTGGGGGTAACCCCTGAAGAAATTGAAGAAGCAGCTATCAAGCTTGGTACAGCGCTTTCTTCGCGTGGTATCCGACTTTTACAAGTGCAGGATCAGTTGGAACTTGTAACTGCTCCAGAGGCGAGTGAGGCAGTCAACAATGTTCGGAAGGAAGAGCTTGTGCGAGATTTGGGGAAAGCAGGCTCAGAAACTCTTGCCGTCGTTCTGTATCGAGGTCCAGTTTCTCGTGCAGACATAGACTACATCCGTGGTGTTAATTGCGCATTTATACTACGCAACCTACAAGTGCGTGGACTTGTCCAAAAAATTTCAAATCCTCAAAACAGTCGTTCGTTCTTATATGAAGCAACACCCGACTTACTGAAACATCTCGGTGTTACTGAAATATCAAGTTTGCCTGACTACCAAGTCATGCGAGAAGAACTCGAGAAATTCGAATCAGAAATACAGAAGCTAGAACAAACCGAACTAGTGGTAGAGCAACAAACAAACATATGATGCATACTGAAAACAATATACCAGAAGACGAAATCAAACATGATCATACGCTCTATGTACCTGCACGTGCTGAGAATGAAACTGTGAAGTACGAGGGTGGTAGCCATGTAAAAGAAAAAGTTTTTGCTATGATAGGAGCCTTCGCAGTTACAGGTCTCGTTGCAGTAAGTGCTGTCGCGTACTGGCAACCAAAAGAGAGAGAAGAAGTGGCGGAAGTAGTTCCTGTACTTGTAGAAAACGTTCCAAAGCCACCAGATACAGTTAATCCATTTCAAACCTTGAAGTTAGAAGCGAAGGCTGCGGTTGTATACGATATACATCAAGACGCAGTGCTGTACGGCCTGCATGAGGAGGAACAGATGCCTCTTGCCTCGCTTACCAAACTCATGACCGCTTTGGTGGCAACTGAGTCCCTCGACCAACAAAAAAACATAGCAATCTCTGAATTTGCACTTGAGACAGAAGGTGATTCAGGTTTTCTTGCAAATGAGTTATGGAAGGTTCGTGACCTTATCTCCTTTACAATGGTTACTAGTTCTAACGACGGTGCGGACGCACTTGCAGCAGCAGCAGGTTCTTTGTTTGAGTCCACTCCTTCAACCTCACCTGAGTACGTAAAGGTTGATGCTTTTGTAAAAAAGATGAACACTAGAGCACGTGAGCTTGGATTGCAAAACACAACGTATGTTAATGCCACAGGACTTGATGAAGGAAATCGTAATGGAGGTGTAGGTTCAGCACAGGATATTTCGACATTGATGACGTATATTTGGGAACATGAACCACATGCTATTGCGCATACAGACATGTACAGTCGTGAATATGTTTCTTTAGATGGTTTTCTTCATTCTGCCTTGAATACCAATGAGTATGTCAACACAATTCCTGGACTTCAGGGAAGTAAAACAGGCTACACTGATCTGGCAGGGGGAAATCTTGCAATAGTATATGATGCTGGGCTCGATCACCCGATCGTAATTGTGGTCTTAGGCTCAAGTCGTGAAGGACGATTTTCAGATGTGGATACCCTTGTAAATGCTACCTATGAGTACATAGCAAGTGGGTGGTATGAGTATGATCTGCTTACAGCGGGGAGTACCTCCAAGGTTAAGTAAAAAAGTCTACGGTAGTATCATAAGAGCCTGTGGTTTACCACAGGCTCTTAGTTGTGACCTAGTTTTTGGTAGGCCAGAGATATTCTTTCGCCTCGTCCAGAAGTCTGTGTATCGTAGTCGTCTTCCCAGGGTCATTGGTGTGCTTTAGGATTCGCTTAAGGTCGTCACACTGTATGAGAAGAAGACCGGCTATGTACGTATCAAATTCTCTTGTGGATTCCCCCATATCCGCAAGGCATCGTATACCGTATTGGATAGCACCAATGTTGACGAGATTTATTCCCAACACCCTGTCGAAAGGAGTAGCGTATTCTTTCGTTCGAATTATTTTGCGAAAGAGTGATGGTGCCTTGTTTACTACAGGTTTAGTAGCCATAGGTTACCCCCACGGTTGATTTGGTCTTCTCTTGAAGTACGTTAGTTTCTAAAAACACAGTATATCCTAAATATATAATTTGAAAAGGATTTTTGTCCACCACTTCAATAAAACATGCTAATGATAAGTTTTAAAGTGTGTGGGCCTTGCAGTTATGCCAAGTATTCTGTACTATTCTCATGTGAACTCATAAGCTTCAATGGGCCCGCCCCGTTAGAAGTTGTTATGTAAGTTACGATTGTAGCAACTTATAAACTAAAGTTTGAGTTTCAATATTCTGAATAGAAGTATCACAGACTTCTAACGGGGCCCGTAGCTCACCTGGTAGAGCGCCTCATTTGCACTGAGGAGGTAGGGGGTTCGAGTCCTCTCGGGTCCACAAAGTATTAAAGCCGAAGCAAATAGCTTCGGCTTTACTATATCTTTGTAGGACCCGAGAGGACTCGAAGGCCGCAGGTGCGCGTGCCTAAGCACGAGAGAGCACCGAGGCGGGGTCGCAAGCACTTGGTATTTTTGAGCGCACCGCACGAAGAAAATACCTAGTGACTTGGACCGAGTCCTCTCAGACCAATGCACCTTGCGTGAGGACTCGAACGGCGGAGGCATGTGCCGTAGGCACAGCCGAGCCTAGACGAAACGCACTTAGGATTTGAGGAGTTTACGACGAATAATCCTTAGTGACGTATCGTCGAGTCCTCTCGGGTCCACTTGGACCGAGTCCTCTCGGGTCAAAATATCCGCGATTCTGGGTCGAGTCCTCACGGTACTTGTGTGAGTAGCTTAAATGTTTATAACAAACAATTACTGATGTAACGAATGGTACAATAATGCTACTACTACTGATGCGCGTGGTGGTTACTTAATATGAGATTTTTTACATCGTTCTTAACATTAGTGGTACTCCTCCTGTGTATATTTTTTGCTTTCTTATATTTTGATAGTAAGTACCTACTCGTAGCGACTGACGCAGAATATGCAAAGAATATTGGTAAACAACTTTTAGAGTTGCTCTTAGTTGTATCTATAGCGGGTTCGATATTTCTTTCTTTGCTCATTTATTCAGTTCTCTCTACTCAAAACGCGGCACGACGAATGGCATATGCAATATCTAAAGATATGTCATTTTCTAAAGAGCAATTTAGACGTTTCTATGAACTGAGTCCCGTCCCGTATCTACTCATTTCTCCAAAAGGCACGATTACGCGACCAAATAAAGCATCGCTCCGGTTTTTCGGGAGAACTGAAGAAGATTTAATTGATAAAAATATCTTTTCATTCCTATCTCTACCGGAGCATAGTGAAAAGATAATGAGGTACAAAGACAGTGCAGAGCGACGTATACCTGTGGAGCAAAAGGAAGTGCAGGTGCTGTTGGACTCAAAAGAGTTACGGTGGGCACTTCTGTCGATTGAGGATATTACTACGCCAGGGTCCCATGAGCACAACTGTCTCGTCACGCTCGTAGATATACATGAACAGAAAGAGCTTGAACGAATTAAAACTGAATTCCTTTCGCTTGCTTCTCATCAGCTACGTTCACCATTAGCGAACTTAAAGTGGTACATCGACTTCTTACTCAATAGACGCCGAGACCAAATGTCCGAAGAAGTGCAAGGTTATCTGCACAAAATGTATCGAAGGAATTCAGACATGATTGAGCTTGTAAATACCTTGCTTAATCTTTCTCGAATAGAGATGGGTAGGGTAAAAGTTGAAAAAGAATCTGTTGATTTGGAAGCTCTTGCAAAGAGTGTTATTGAAGAGCTTGAGCCGACAGCTCTAGAAAAGAAAATAGTGATGGAAACAAGCTTTGTGGGGGATCTTCAGCTTGATACAGATACTCGTCTGGTTCGTATAATTCTTCAAAACCTACTTTCAAATTCACTTCGCTACACAAAGGAGAACGGTAAAGTCTTTATACGATTGACCGCTTCTACGTCACGGATTCGTTTTGAAGTAGAGGATACTGGTGTCGGGATACCGCCAAACGAACAGGGAAGCATTTTCTCGAAACTGTACCGAGCTTCCAATGCCAAGGAAATAGAGGCAAATGGTAATGGTATCGGTTTATATATGTGTAAAGAGCTTGTGGAAGGTCTAGGTGGTACTATTACTTTTGTGAGTAAGTTGGAAGAGGGTACAACATTCACCTTTGAACTACCTCGATAATTTTATTATGTAATTATAACGTTTGTATGAATGGAAAAAAAATACTCATGGTTGATGATGATCTTGCTTTTTGTGAAATGCTATCTGAAATACTTAGGGAGGAAGGCGCTGAAGTACTGGTAGAGCATGATGGTGCGTCAGGAATAGAAAAGGCATTGAGCGAGCATCCAGATATCGTGCTTTTTGATGTCATGATGCCGGTAATGAGTGGAATAAAAGCTCTTGAAAAACTGCGCGCTGACGGATGGGGGAAAAATGTTCCTGCAATACTCCTCACCAACGTCAATCAACCAGAAGCGATGGCGGCTAGTCTAGAGAATGGTCCTCCTACAGAATACTTACTTAAAGTAGATTGGACACTCGATCAAATAGCAGAGCGTATCAAGAAAATTCTTGAGGTATAGTGGGCAGACTTTTTCTCAATTTTATGCAATACGTATACATACCAGAGAGTGTTTTTTGTGATGTAAATATGCAATCAAAAAAATTTATAAAAACGAAAGAAAATTTTATCTGTGAGCAGTGTGGATTGTCTGTTGTAGGAGATGGGTATACAAATCATTGCCCGCAGTGTTTATGGAGTAAGCATGTCGATGTTCACCCTGGGGACAGAAAAGCCACCTGTAATGGAATGATGCGTCCTGTGCAAGTAGAATATAAAAGCGATACGTATGTCATTGTGCATCGATGTGTTCTTTGCAAACATACGAAACGCAATAAGTCATCTCCTATGGATAACTTTGAGGCGATTATTCAGCTTTCAGCAACACCTTACAAAAAAGTTTAAAGTTGAAAGTTAAATGTAGAAAGTTCACAAGCCCGTGTATACGGGCTTGTGTATGTTGTAATTGATTGCTTTAAACTTCGTTCCTATATCAGAGTAAAGGGTATACTTTAACTTTTAACATTCAACTTTCAACTCCGTTTATACTTTCCTCGCCACGTAATCCGCAGGTGCCTTGGCTAAATAATCTTCAAGTTGTTCTCGTGTGAGTAAGCCTGCTTGAGCTCCTACGTACTGTACGACAGACATGGAGTTTATAGGTCCCCATCGTAGTGCAGTAGGAATATCATGACCAAGAGCAAGCGCAGAAGTAAATGTGGAGGAAAATGCATCGCCCGCCCCAGTGCGATCTACAGGAGGTGCAGGGTCAGGGTACATAGGCATGTGCCATACCCCATCGTCTGCAAGTGCATATGCCCCTTGTGGACCATCTGTAATGACAGGAATAGTAGGTCCTAAGTCTCTCATACGTTTTAGCAATTCAGGAATGTCAGACTCGTCTGTAGCAAGTATTTGTTGTGCCTCTTCTTTGTTACAAAAGAATAACTCACAAGCTTCATACACATCTTTCAGAGCCTCGTGTCCAAGTAAAATTTGAAACGATCCCGGCTGGAAAGACAGCTTTGTACCTTCGTGTGCTTGTACGTACTGGGCAATGTCATGATGATACTGTATGCCATGCTCACCGATAGATGAAAAGTATATCCATTTAGGAGAACCCATTTCCGGTACTACGTAGTCATATTTTTCATGCTTAATAAGAATAGTTCGCTCAGGGCCGTAGCGAAGGACATAGTGATGGTTTGTTTCTTTTCCTTCCTGAATATCAACAAAGCGTGTGTCGATACCCTCTTTTTCAAGCCATTGAGTAATTTCTTTACCACCTTCGTCATTGCCGATGTCAGTAACCAGACCCGTCTTGAGCCCCAACCTGTTAGCAGATACCGCAGCGTTTGGGCTGTTACCGACCGCTGGTACATTTACTGCATTTTCAAATTCAAGTTTATCCCCAAAGTACATTGAGAGGACATTTCTGCCTGAAAGATCCTTGCTTACCATAGCTCGGTCACTACGAAGCTGAATAAACTCATCAGTTGTGATGTCTCCTATTGCTACAAAATCTAATTCTTCCATAATTAATATTCCTTATAAGACTTACATAAACGGCGCATTTCGTTGTCAAACTTCACAAAATGTCATTCACTGTACGACGAGTACAGCTCACTCCATTTTGTTCGTTTTCCTAGAACTGCATCCGTTTGTGTAAGTCCTAGCTTATTAAGTTTTCACCTAGGTAATTGTACCAAGTATTGCATGCTTCGCGAAATCAGGTATACTCGCATTCACATATGACATATACCGTAACAGTAGAAAAGCGAACACAGGGGGGGTCAAAGGCCTGTCGTGCATTTCGTGCACAAGGGAAAATGCCTGCTGTTGTGTATGGTCCCAATAATGAAGCCGAGACAATTCTCTTAAACACCAAGGAATTTGAAAAAATATGGAGTGAAGCAGGAGAATCAACAGTACTTACACTTTCTGGACTTGATAAAAAAGTATCAGTGTTGATACAAGATGTTGCGCATGACCCTTTGTACGGTACTCCGACTCATGCTGACTTTTATGCAATTCAAGCAGACACGGTTGTTGATGTTGAGGTGCCCCTTGAGTTTGTTGGAGTTTCGCCTGCTGAAAAAGGACTTGGTGGTACGTTGATTAAAGTTATGTTTACACTTCCTATCAAAGCTCTTCCGAAAGATCTTCCTTCAGAAGTGTTGGTGGATATTTCAAGTCTTGTAACCTTTGAGGATCAATTACAGGTTAAAGATATCAAGCTTCCTCAGGGAGTAGTCGCCGATGCGGAACCTGAAGAAGTCGTTGCATTGGTACAAGCACCGCGAGAAGAAGAGGAAAGTGAGGTGTCCGGCGATGTTGCTTCAGTTGAGGTTGAAAAGAAAGGTAAGGAAGAGGAATCTGCATCAGACAATAAATAAAATAAAATAAAAATTACATACACAACAAAAAACCACAGCACAACCGTGGTTTTTTGTTGTGTATGAAAAACTACTCAAGAGTGCATTTGCAGGGTATACTATGTGCACAATTTTATGAGGCGTACTGTTTTTGTGTACCTACTATGTTTTTCAGTACTGAGTCTTGGTGCTGGCTACTTTGCTTTCGAGACTACCTTAGCTGCATCTATTGATGAAGCTACGATAGCGAAGCGTCGTGCACAACTTGAGAGTGAGCTTGCCCACCTTGAGACACTCATCAAACAACAGCAGGAGATACTTCAGTCCAAGCAGGGAGAAAGAGTTTCCTTGGAACGTGACCTTGAAATCATTGACGCCGAAATAAGTAAATCACGGCTGGCGATAGATGCACAGCGAGTTGCTATAGCCGATCTTACGGAAGATATTTTTTTGAAAGAAGCCACCGTCCTTGAACTGCAAGAAAAAATAAACCGCGAAAAGGAATCCTTGGCTGGCTTGGTGCGTAGGACGGCGGAGCTGGATGATCAATCACTTGTTGAAGTTGTTTTTTCAGGAAAAAGCTTCTCAGAATTTTTTGAAGAGGTTGATGATTTTCATGAGGTCAAGTTAGCGCTTGAAAAGAGTTTTCGCGAGCTTGAGGGGCTTCGTGACAAAAACCTTGATGCAGCACAAATATTAAGTAACAGAAAGGCGGAAGAAGAAGAGCTTCATGAGTTACAAAAGCTTCAGCGTGACAGACTACAAAATCAAGAATCTGAAAAAGCAAAAGTGTTGCGTGCGACCAAGGGAGAGGAGTCTAAGTATCAAGAGTACATCAACACCAATCAAAAGACGGCTGCACAAATCCGAACTGAGCTTTTTGAGCTCAGAGGTACCTCGGCTATCAATCTTGTTGACGCTATCGAGTTTGCAACATTTGCTGGGAACAAAACAGGTGTTCGGCCTGCCTTCATTCTAGGGGTGTTAAAGCAAGAAACGCGATTAGGAGAATTTCTTGGTAATGGTACGTGGTCTGTCGATATGCATCCTACTCGTGACAGGCCAGTGTTTCAGGTGATTGTTTCAACGCTCGGGCTCGATCCAAACAGTATGCCTGTTTCTGCAAAACCGGGGTATGGCTGGGGTGGTGCTATGGGCCCAGCGCAGTTTATCCCAAGTACGTGGGCTTGTTATGGTGGGTACATCAACCTCAAAACTGGTGGCTGTGGCTACAGTAGTTCTGTTGCTGATTTTTATGCTGGACCTTGGAAATATGATGCAAACGCTGACCGCTTACGTGTGGTACGAGGGAAGCAAAGCCCTTCAAACCCATGGGATAATCAAGATGCGTTTCTTGCGACCGCTCTCTACATGAAAGATTTGGGTGCCGATGCTGGCACACTCGCAGCAGAACGCATGGCTGCGCTCAAGTATTTTGCAGGTGGAAATGCTACGAACCCAGCCTATGCTTTCTATGGGGATGGCGTGATGGGCCATGCCGCTGATTTCCAGAGTGATATAGATATACTAAAGAGCCTTTAAAAGTTGAAAGTTAAATGTTGAAAGTTAAAAGTTCGAAAGAAAGACGAAACGAGTCAACAAGTTTTAAGCTAAATTAATACTAGTATTTCCACTAGTTTTAATTATAGTATTAATATGTCAGTTTTTATAAGTTTTTTAACTTTCAACTCGGCACACTTGCCCGTACACTTACTTTGTTCCTGCACTGCAGTGCGTGCCAGGGGCACAGGAACAAAGTGAGTGTTCGGGCTTGTCAACCATCGCTTACTCTGGTATTGTTCTCCAACATAAACATGAATCCCGTTAGAAATTATACAAAGAACGGGTAAAGTACGTATTATTTAAGGTTTTTTAATTTTTTAAATGAGAATAGAGTTATTAGAATAATTTCTAACGGGATGAAAGCAAAAATACACCCAAAAAATTATCGAAAAGTAGTATTTGAGGACACTTCAAGCGGTGAGCGTTTTTTGATTGGTTCAACTATTCAAACCAATGCGGTTGGGGAATGGACTGATAAAAAGGAATACCCTCTTGTAAAGGTTGAATTATCAAGTGCTTCGCACCCGTTCTACACAGGTAAAGAAACTGTTGTGGACACAGCAGGACGAGTGGACAAATTCAAGCGTCGAGTAGCAGCAGCAAAGAAATAGCTTGCTCCGTGAACTAATAAAACCGTCCCTAGGGCGGTTTTGGCGTATACTAGTATGGTGGATATAACTGAATTTAAAAGCAATCAAAAGACAAGTTACTTGGCCTCAGAGTATGAGCGTCTTTCGCGTCTCGCAGAGGAAATGCG
>Ga0076181_127_pt1 | contig 43828 bp, 43 predicted proteins | sample RifGroD2_FD_68216 | JGI IMG/M metagenome (GOLD analysis project Ga0076181, IMG submission 68216) | Parcubacteria bacterium GW2011_GWD2_42_14
CCCACCTCCTCAGCTCCAGAAGGGAATAGTCTCCTTGCAGTCGTTCTAAGTGGACTCAAGGGACTTGGGGTTAGTATCAGTAATCAGTTTGTGCATATCGTAAGCGTCTTTACCGAGGAGCTTACTGTAGGATCAGAAGCAATGCCGACAGGAATACAGTTTTACGATCAGGTGGATGGATCACCATACTGTGTGCGTATACATAACGGCGAGATTATTCAGAAGACTGGACTCTGCGAAGCGGCACCACCATCTGAACAGGACAATGACACCCCAGTCGTACAACAACCAGCTTCAGAACCAAACCCTGAACCACCAGTAACCGACACAACAGATATTCCTACGGACGTACCAACAAGTGACCCCACTAGTCTCCCTGAGGAGCTGACAGACCAACCACTTGATGAGCAGGCAGATACAGAACCGATAGTGGAAACCGAACAAACACACGTAGAAGAAGTGGTAGTACCTCCAGTAGAAAATGTGTCTGAACCAAAAGAGCAAGTAGTTGCAGTGTTCTAGACAAGGTGATTTAAAGGATATTTAATTTTAGTATTTTTACTAGAATTAATTCTAGTATTCTTTTCAACTTTATAAACTTTTAACATTCAACTTAACGCACGCCCGCGTTATCGTGTATCAACTAACGCGTAGCTATGGTAGACCCCTAGGAACATAATGCCTCCAAGTATGAGCCATAAGTATTGGATATCAAACGCTAGAAGAAGCAAGCCTGCAGTAAAAGGTCCTACCGCATATGCGAGTGGGCGAAGCATGTGGAAAATGCTTAAAATACTTGTGTCATTTCCATCAATTTGTTTAAAGAAGTATGTTTCGTTCATAATTTCAATGAGTGCGACACCGATACGAGTTGCGAAGAGTGCACCTCCCCACACGAACACGCTTTCTGAGTTGAGAAAAAAAAGGAATGCAGTTGAGAAAGCGGTTACCACAAATCCTGTAAGTAAGAGTTCTTTCTCGCCAAGCCATTTATCCGCTATGATACCCGCAGGCACTTCCAAAAGCAGGTAGGGGACTAACATGATGAATAAAATAATACCTATTTCTGTCCAAGAAAAACCAATCCGTATGTGAAGATATATAGGAAGATAGATTACCATCCATGAGAAAAAAAACCGAAGGAGAAACTGTGCAGATGAAATATGAAAAATATTTTTGTTAGTACAAAGTACTTGCCACATGGTGACAAGTGAAAGAACCTTGTAAGGAGGATCGTTGAATGTTCTAAAGCGAGCAACAAGCAGTACAATAACAGGAATAAGGTATAGCGCGCTCATGAGATATGCGTTGTCGTAGTTCACTGGTGCTCCAACAAGTGTTCCTGAAATATATGGTGAGAATAAGGAAGCGAGAACTGCCATAAACAAGAAAACACCACGAACAGACCCTGTAGTGTTTTCATCTTTTGTATAATTTTCCATAAATACATCAAGACAAAAAATTGTCACTGACATGGATATTGCATGTATTACAAACAGTACAAACAACCATCCAACATTAGTGATGGTTGCTAATCCCAAAGATGCAAGTAAATTAAGAGTCGTTGCAGATAGAGCAGTGTAATAGTTCCCAATCTTTGTAAGAAATATAACACTGCTTGCAAGCACAATGAGTGAAAGAAGTGAGCTTGTTGCATATAGTAAACCTACTTCTGATTGAGTTAGAAATTGTTCTAGGAAACTTGAGTCGAGGTAATGAATTCCAAAAAAATGAAATGCGTGAAAAAGTGCAATAGCATAAAGCCAGCTTACAACGCCAGCTTTATGGAAATGTCGTAGGATATATTCCATGAATTACTTTTTTTAGGACTTACTGAAACAGATGTTATTCGAGGCGCCCAAGCAAAATGGAACGAGTTGTATGAATATTACTACGAGAGATATTTTGCAGGGCAACGCCTGCCTGTGCAGACAGGAAGAAGAACGCTGTTTCCGTAAGTCCTACTATAAACCAAGGACGACTGGTATGACAATAGGTCGCTTATTGGTTTTCTGCAAGAGAAACCTTTCAACTTGCTCGGCAATATTTTGTTTGACGTATTCAAAGTTTATAGGGTTCGTATCCTTTGTAGTGTCTGCAATTGCTTTCTTTACAATAACACGAGCTTCACCAAGAAGATCTTGACTCTCACGCAGGTACACAAATCCTCGTGAAATAATATCTGGCGACTTTCGCAACTCGCCCGTACGAGCGTTGACCGTGGCAATGATGACAAACATACCGTCCTGCGCAAGAGTCTTCCTATCACGAATCACTACTTCCTGGACATCTCCCACTGAAAGTCCGTCTACCATCATGATTGAGTGAGGAGCCTTCACATCGAGTATCTTCATTTCTTTTCCTTCAATAATGTCAACAATGGTACCGTTATCTGGAATGATGACATTTTCTTTGGGGAAACCAGCATCAATGTTTGCCTGCGCATGACAGCGCAACATTGAATGGTAGCCATAGCCCGGCATAAAAAATTTGGGTTTAACTTGTTCACGTATCCATACAAGTTCGCCACTGTTTCCATGACCTGTCGAGTGAACATCGCTTGCGCGGTAATGAATGATACGGACTCCGTGTCGGTACATGTTGTCTTTGAGTCGTTGTACCGATATTTCATTCCCAGGGATAACCGAGCTTGAAAGTACTACAGTATCTCGGTCGTTAAGTACGATAGAACGATGTTTGTTGGTCGCAATGCGCATGAGTGCTGCAAACTCCTCACCCTGTGCACCTGTTGCCAAAATGACCACACGTTCCGCAGGGTACTCTTCTATTTGTTCAGCTGTAATAAAGGTATCTGGTCGGACTTCGAGACGTTTTGCAAGTTTGGCAATCTCAATATTTGTTTTAATTGAACGACCTTCGGCGACAATTTTTTTGTTAAGAGTTTCGCAGACGCCGATAATATGAATGAGTCGTTCAAACTGACTCGCAAAGGTCCCAATTATAAGACGCCCTTTCACTGAACGAATTATTTCTTCAAGTGTGATATGTACTACTGACTCAGGAATAGAAAATCCTGTACGTTCTGCATTGGTACTGTCTGCGTAGAGAAGGAGGTTGTTGCCCTTACCAACACCGGCCCATACTTTCTGCTCACGTTTTGTAGGAGTGCCGTCCTCGTGGTCGAGTTTGAGGTCTCCGGAAATAACGATGTTGCCGTACTTCGTTTCTATGATTATTCCGCACGAATCTGAAATCGAGTGTGTGACAGGGAAGAATCGTACCACTGTTTTGCCAAGCGTTGCTTTAGAAATACGATCAACTATTTTGATATCTGGCTTCGGCAGGTGAGGAAATTCTTCTTGACGTTTCTTTATCAAGAGCCCCGTAACTTCGGTGCAATACACTGGAGGATTGTTGAGTCGCTCAAGGATATAGGGCAAACCTCCTATATGGTCGAGGTGCCCATGGGTGATGACTATGGCCCGAACTTTTTCTTTTCTATCTTCGAGGTACCGAGTGTTCGGTAAGATGTAGTCAATTCCAGGAGATTCTTCATCAGAAATAAACTGGAAACCCACATCTGAGACAATAATGTCATCAGGTGTTTCAACCACGAACATATTTTTACCTACCTCTTCAACACCTCCAAGAGGAATAACTCGCACAGCATTCTGAGGTACAGGAGGTATGTATACATCCAGTTTTTTAGCGGGGAGGTTTATATGAGGCGCCTTAATTGGTAATCGTGATGATCGCTTGGAAAGTGATTGATTAGGTTTTTTTCGTGCAGTATGACGAGTCGGAGCTTGCTTGGGTGCATTTTTCCTCTTACGTGTAGCATCGTGAGCAACAAAAGGTCGAGAACGTCTTGCGCGAGCAGTAGTACCAGATTTTTCTGTTACGGAAGGCGTAGTATTGTTTGTATTTACATTAGTATTTGTAAATGTTCGTATAGACGGTCGTCTATGTGGACTTCGAGAGTCCGAAGGAGTGCGACGATGCGCATTATTATGTGGCATGATGTTTAGTTGAAATAATCGAAATAATAGTTTTTATTACGTAGTATAACACACACAAATTCTTCTCTTATGAATGTGAGTCTCTATGAAGTATGCTTCCAGGTAGCCTGTATGAAGTACCTTAGGAGTAGCCTTGTAGAGAACTATAGCAAAGAGGGGCGAAAGACGCAATATCTGTCGCAGTAACGAGTAAGGCGTTATGAGTTGACTCGTTACTCGCTTTACTCAGAACTCGTTACTGTGAATGTGTATATCCACACAAATGTAAGGGTATTCATTTGGTATACTACATAAATAGATTATTCAAAGTTCATTACATATCATTATGGCTATTCGAGTTGCAATAAATGGTTTTGGTCGCATCGGTCGCGCTTTTTTACGTATTGTCGAAAAAAATCCCGAAGTAGAAGTGGTTGCTATCAATGATTTGTCAGATGTAGAAAATCTCGCATATCTGCTTAAATACGATTCCGCGTATGGTCAAGCCCCATTTGTCGTAGGTACTCGAAAAGATGATTGGCGTACACTTCTTACCGTAAACGGAAGAGACGTTGCTGTGTACAAAGAGAAGGATCCCGCTGCACTTCCTTGGCGTGACCTTGCTATAGATGTAGTTGTCGAAGCCACGGGCGCATTCTGTGAATATGGTAAAGCGAAACTACATTTGGATGCTGGTGCAAAACGCGTAGTAATTACTGCTCCCGTGAAGGGTGAGCCGAGCGAGGTAGGTATTGTCGGTGGCACCGTACTTATGGGTGTCAACGATGACCAGCTTGCCACGTGCGATATAAGTTCTAATGGTTCATGTACTACAAACGCCGTATCGCCTATTATAGAAATATTGCACGAAACGATAGGTATCGAAAAAGCGATGCTCAACACGATTCATGCGTACACAGCTACACAAGCAATCGTTGATGTACCTGATGCAAAAGAGTGGAGACGGGGGAGGGCAGGAGCCCACAACATTATTCCTAGCTCGACGGGTGCGGCGACCGCACTTACCAAGGTTGTAACAGATCTGCAGGGAAAGTTCGATGGTATTGCAATGCGTGTACCAGTTATTTCAGGTTCAGTTGCAGACGTAACCTTTATCTCCAAGAGGCCAACTTCAGTCGAAGAGGTAAATGGTGTGCTTCGTCTTGCTGCAGAGGACGAACGTTGGAAGCCCGTCTTCTCCGCTTCAAGTGAAGAGTTAGTATCAAGTGATATCCTAGGTTCTCAGTATGCGAGTATTGCAGATTTGACCATGACTCGCGTTGTTGATGGAACACTTGTAAAAGTATGTGCATGGTATGACAATGAGATGGGGTATACACAGAGCCTTGTGCACCACGTACTCAAAACAGGAAGCTTCTCACAGAATAAGAAGGTGTAATAGTAAAGTTTAAAAGCTTGGTATCTCAAAATAAAATATGCGTATTATAATTGCATGTGACCATGCAGGTTTTGAACTAAAGGAACATTTGAAAGATGTTATTTCTGCGTGGGGATATGAAGTCGTCGACAGAGGTGCACCTACATATGAGAGACAAGATGACTATCCAGACTATGTGACACCTGCAGCTCGCGCTGTAAGTGAAGATGACTCACGACAGACTCGAGCAATTATTATTGGTAGTTCAGGGCAAGGGGAGGCAATTGTTGCCAACAGGTTTGCTCATGTGCGTGCAGTTGTGTATGCCGGGGAACCCCGTGGTGCTCAGACAAACACACCAACAATGCTTATGCTCACTCGAGAACATAACGATGCAAATGTACTCTCACTTGGTGCCCGATTTCTTGATATTCAAACGGCTGAAGTAGCAGTAAAGACATGGCTCGAAACACCATTCAGTAATGAAGAGAGACATATTCGTCGAATACAGAAAATAGAAACTGCAACATCAAACGTAACATGAGAGTACAGCGCATAATTCCGGCTATTATTCCAGACTCTCTGACGCATCTGCAGTCACGACTGCGAGAAGTGCAGGGGGTTGTTAATAGAGTACAGATAGACGTTATGGATGGGACATACGCGCCGAGGGTGAGTTGGCCGTATTCGGGGGCAGGGAAGATGAAGGATTGCCATATTGGCAGGATTTTGATTTTGAGATTGATATGTTACTGAATAATCCTGAGACAAGAATCGCTGAGTGGGCACTAGCTGGTGTCGCATGTCTTATTTTTCATATTGAAACGACAGAAAAAATAGAAACGATAGCACAGGAATGTTATGAGCGTCGTATTGAGATGGCGCTTGCACTTAGACCCTCTACAAACATCGAACTGCTAGCGCCATACATTGAGCGTGCTTTATTTGTGCAGGTAATGGGAAATGACCGTGTCGGGTATCATGGGGTGAGCCTCGACACGTCAGCGCTCGCAACCATTTCAGCTATAAAGGCACGTTGGCCTAAGACAACAGTTGGGGTTGATATCGGTGTGAGTGCAGAGACCTTACCTGAATTATGTAGTGCTGGGGCAACGCGTTTTGCTGCAGGGTCTGCTGTGTTTAACTTTAGTTCACCAGCGGGCGCAATCTCGCATCTTGAAGGGGTAGCAACATCATGTATTGATAAGAAATATCTATGAGTTTTTTAAGTGAAACAGATAGTATGCACCTAGCCCTTGAGGCAAACACTCTTCGACAGTTGGTAATTAAAATGCTTGCACGAGCGGGAAGTGGACATACTGCCGGACCTTTAGGTATGGCAGATATTTTTGCAGCGTTTTACTTCCATATCCTTGTTCACAAACCAGAAGATCCTTCATGGGAAGATAGAGACAGACTCATACTTAGTAATGGACACATTGTACCTATTCGGTATGTTGCTATGGCTCAAGCAGGATATTTTCCTCTCGAAGAGTTGGATACGTATCGTTCACTGGGTTCACGGTTGCAGGGACATCCTGAACGTACGCGTCTTCTTGGACTTGAGACTACGAGTGGTCCGCTTGGCGAAGGACTTTCTCAAGCAATAGGTATTGCACTTGGAGCCCGGATGGATAAGAAAGATTTTTATACGTATTGTCTTATGTCGGATGGTGAACATCAGTGTGGCAATACCTGGGAAGCCATCATGTTTGCAGGTAAGGAAAAGCTTTCACATCTTATTGCGGTGGTAGATAGAAATACTATTCAAATAAGCGGACATACAGAAGATGTTATGCCTCTTGAACCTCTCCGTGATAAGTACGAGGCATTTGGCTGGAACGTACTACTTACTGACGGGCACAACATAGAACTATTTTGCGAGAGCATTGAACAAGCAAAACTCGAAACAGAAAAGCCGACCGTGATTATTGCAAGTACGATTTCAGGGAAGGGGGTAGACTCTATAGAAGCTGATTACACCTGGCATGGAAAAGTACCGACGTCTGAACAAGCTACTCTCTGGGTTACGGATTTGGAAAAAGCTCGTGCAAATATTGCAACCATATAAAAATTATGATTACACAAGAACTTCATCTAGTGACCGATATATTTGACCGTGAAAAAGTTGAAAAGACTTCTCTCCGAAGTGGTTTTCGTGAGGGTATTCTTGAGGCAGGTGAACGCAATGAGCGTGTTGTGGTACTTAGTGCCGACGTCAGTGATTCAGTGTACGCGTCTGCGTTTAAGGAAAAATTTCCAGAGCGATATATCGAGGTGGGGGTTGCAGAGCAAAATCTCGCAACGATAGCCTCAGGTTTGGCAAACTACGGGAAAATACCTTGTATTGCCACGTATGCAGTCTTTAGTCCTGGAAGAAACTGGGAACAAATTCGCACTACTATCGCGCTCGCTAATGTACCGGTAAAGATTATGGGTATGCACACGGGTGTTTCTGTCGGTCCTGACGGTGCAACGCATCAAGCACTCGAAGATATAACCCTCATGCGAGTTCTTCCGAACATGACTATATTTGTACCTTGTGACAAAGAGGAGGCACGAAAAGCAGTCCTCACTGCGATAGCAAATGATAAACCAACATATGTTCGCTTTACTCGACATGATACTCCTGTATTTACCACTTCGAAGACACCTTTTGAGGCTGGGAAAGCGGAATACCTCTGGCGTAGCAGAGAACCTCGTGTAGCTATCATGGGAGCAGGTCCACTCTTGTATGAAGCACTTCATGCGGCACGTATGTTGGAAGAGCGGGGTATCGGAACAAGTGTGCTCAACCTTCATTCAATTAAACCTATGGATATTGCAAAAGTGCTTGAGGCTGCTCGTGATGCGGGTGCAGTCGTGTCAGTTGAAGAGCATCAAATCCTAGGTGGGGTGGGTGGTACTATTGCCGAGATACTGATGCAGAATCACCCCATACCTCAAGAGATGGTTGCGATACATGACACCTATGGCCAATCAGGAACAGCCCAGGAACTGCTTGAGTATTATAACTTAACTACCGAGGGGATAGTTCAAGCCGTGTTACGGGCCCATGCTCGGGCACATAATTAGTTGAAAGTTGAAAGTTGAAAGTTGAAAGTTGAAACGTTACAATACATTTCTAATGTCGGGATGTTCCCGTTAGAGATGAGAAAGTATAAACTATTGAAGTGGTAGTTGTATATTCACCACCGACTTTGTCGGGGTATAGTACAGTGGTAGTATGTACGCATGGCCCCGTACTAAAATATCGGGATGTAGTACAGTGGTAGTATGCGCCCATGGGGTGGGCGTGAACCGGGTTCGATTCCCGGCATCCCGACAAGACCCGATATTTAGTACGGGGTAAAGGTGAGTACGAGTCCCGTACCATCCTTTGGATTGGTACTGGGATGACCTCGGTTCAATTCCGGGTACCCCGACAAAATATGTTTTTAGAATATGGGTTTTTCTCATAAATCCTCTTTTCAAATATATACAGAAAACGTATACTTTTACTATGATTCTTGATATACCGTATTTTAAACAAGATACGACATACGCCTGCGGGGCTGTTTCAGTACAGATGTTGTTGCGTCATCATGGGATACTCTCTTCGGAAGACACTCTAAAAATCGAGCTCCACACAGATACTGAATATGGTACACATCACCAGCCAATCATTGAAGAGCTTACGTCTCGTGGACTTTATTGCTATGTCAATATCGGGAGCTCTTTTGATGATGTTCGTTTCTACATTAAGGAAAAAAAACTTCCGGTGCTTATACATTATCTTGAAGTTACAGAAAACGTAGGGCACTACGCACTTATAGTAGGTTATGACAGGCACACAATCTTTTTCAATGACCCTTGGTATGGCAAAGAATACAAACTTTCTCGTGCAACCTTTCTCAAACGCTGGCAGGATGAGAGGAGAAAGTTTCCACAGTGGATGCTTGTTGCATCTGAAAGCCCTTTTACAATTGGTAAACAATACAAACCAAAAAAAGCACTTGTATAAAATTTAGTGGAACTTTTTTAGAGAAAGATAAGGCGCAATTTGTATCAAATTGCGCCTTATGCTCTTCGTGAGAATAGACCGGAGAGTATTACCAGCCATCTATTTTTTGTGGATCATTTGGTAATCCAGAGCCTATCCTCCTTTGGTAAGCTTCTGCTATTTTTCTTTTTCTTTCTGGCGTGAGAGGAAACGTATACCGTTGCACATCCTCCTCTACGCCACTTCCTTCTTGAAGAGACTTACTCAGACATTCTTCTTTATCAGCCTTTTCACCCTGAGTCATTGTTTTTCTCCGTAATGAGATTGAAAAGTAAAAATACAGAGCCCCTGTAAAGAACAAAAAATCCCAGCTTCTGGTGAAGAAAGCTGGTGTCTGAATTGGAATTTTAGGAGTTTACTTTACTGGTCTTCCAACGCACAAATCAGCCTTCTTCCGAGGGCTAAACCAACTAAAGTAAAATGTATATGCATTGAAAGATGTTCCTTTCATATAAAAATAGTACCATTATCTGTTAGTTTTTACAACTTGCACTGTTGATTAAAATAAAGATAACGCCGGGCATACAGTATGTCCGGCGTTATTGAGCTCTAAGAAGAGCCCTTCACGAAATGAATTGGCAATCGTCCGCTTTGAATACCATGAACTTTTCACTCTTCGTCGACCAATACTCGACAGCACTCTCCTTGTTTGCTTTTTTTAGCTTCCTGATTACATCCTCAGTGAATACTATGAAAGTGTTTTCAGTAGGAATAATATTGTGAGCTAGTTTAAGAATGTCATCTGATGGAAGCGGAAGAACTAGACCAATAAGTTGAAGTCTTCTAATCTCAGGATCTGGTCCTTGGGGTGTTTTAATAATGGTAATTGAAGCCATTTTTTTCCTCCACAAGATTTTTCTATTGTTACGAAAATTGCCAATATTCACTTCACGAAAGAACAAAATAAAACAGCCTTCTTTTTTCGAAAGAAAGCTGTTTTTTAATTTGGAGGGAATTGTGTATTATTTTTGTTCCAACGCAAAAAACAACTTTCTTTCGTAAAGCAGCAGGTGTAGTTGTGCGTTAGTACTAAAAATATCCATAGTGTATGTAAAAGGTAAAGCAATGTCATTTCTTTGTCAAGAAGCTTCCATGAGGCAAAGGAGTAGCACAAATACTAGAATTAATTCTAGTATTTGTGTGATAAAACTACTACGTATGGTATTATTTACCTATGAATAGAACATTGCTTTCGGTACTGCTCGTTGCTGTGCTTTTTGTAGTGGGATTTATTTTTATCTATAGAGGCGTTTCCCAGACTGCTGAGGAGCAGGGTACTACTTTGTTCCGGCTTCCTGAATCACCGCTTTTCGCTTCATTTCAGATAAATGAGAAGGAAGTGCAACTCACAGATGGTATTGCTGAAGGAGTTGATGCCGGTCTTGAGGAACATGTTCGTATGGAGGCTATAGTACCACCTGTATATGGAGATATTACTGGTGACGCACGTGATGATGCACTCCTTCTTCTTGCACATTCAGAAAACGGAGGGGAGAAAACATACTATATTGCCGTAGCACTCAAGGACGAGGAAGGTTTTCTAGGAATGAATGCGATACCTTTGGAACGAAAAGAGGTGCCTGCGAGTGTCGTTGTAGAAGACGAACTCGCTGTGGTTACCTATGCCGATGAGACAGAAGTTACAGAAGATGGGGTAGTAGTAGCAGAGCAAACATATACACAGGTATACTTTGCACTCGTGGGGACCACACTGCAGGCCGTAGGTCCATCACGCGACGGAGAGTCAGTCCTGCGAGGGGAGTACGTATTTAGTGATGAGCTTGCCTTTTTTACACCCTGTGAGAGCGATGTGAGGTATAGCATTTCTCCTCTGTCCCACTCGTATGCTGCGCTTGAGGCTATATATATAGAACGAACGAAAGAGGTTGAACCAAATACTCCTATATATATTGTATTGATAGGGTCATCAACTGGAGGTTTCTCGGAGAGTGAAGAAGATGTGGACTCGACACAAACGGTAGACGTTTCAGCGATTGTAGCGGTTCCAAAAGATAGTAGTTGTACTATTGAAGCTACTCAATAGTCTAAAAGACTACAAATCTCCACAAAAGCATGCTGTGGCAAGCTTTTTTTTGAAAACACTTGTGGTATAGTGGGAAAACGTTTCTCGTATACCTCGTCAGTCACTGCTATGTATTATGAGAACATGCAATAGTAGCGTCTACTATACTATGGCGCTCTAATTTTTTATTGTATATGGAAGGAGGAATTCACATAGCACTTAAAGCAGAACAAATCGCCCATATATGGGGTATTCCAATAACAAATACCATGCTTATGAGCTGGATTGCTATGCTTGTTATCGGTATAACGGCCTATGTGGTAGGTAGGAATCTTCAAAAAATTCCGAGTAAGTTACAAACTTTTTTTGAAGCTTTCTTTTCTTTTTTCCTTGATTATATAGAGGAGGTGCTTGAGTCAAGAGTACTTGCCAAAAGATTCTTTCCTTTAATAGCCACGTTCTTTATTTATATTTTAGTTGGAAACTGGTTTGGTCTCCTTCCAGGAATCGGTTCTATTTATATTGAAAAACCAGTAGAAGTGGTTGCGTATGAAGAAGAAGGTGTGCACGAAAACACTCAAGTAGTAGCTTCAAAGGAACATCCTGCTGAGGAAACTGAACATGTAGAATTGTTCCACCCTGTCTCGGTTGATTTAAATTTTACCCTCGCACTTGCTATAGTTGCTTTCTTTGTTATTGAAATAGCTGGGATTATGTATGTTGGGGCATTACACTATGCAAGTAAGTTTATTAATTTTCGATCCCCGATAGGTTTTCTGGTTGGGCTTATTGAATTACTTTCTGAAACTGCACGTTTAGTCTCGTTTTCATTTCGTTTATTTGGTAACATGTTTGCTGGAAAAACACTTATATTGGTTGCTATGTTTTTTGTCCCACTATTCTTACCTATACCGCTCATGGTGTATGAAGTGTTTGTCGGTTTTATCCAAGCATCGATTTTTTCATTATTAACATTGTTCTTTATTAAACTTGCTATTAGTGAGGCGCATTAGACACCTGCTTCCATGTAAAATTCGAACATGTTCGAATTTTACATGGGCGTGGAGATTCCAAGCTCACATATTATTTAATAACTAATCATACTTTCTATGGAAGATATTGAAGCAATGAAGGCTCTAGCCATGGCTATCGTCGTCGGAATCGGCGTGTTCGGTCCAGCTATGGGTATCGGTAACCTTGTTGGTAAAGCTCTTGAAGCCATTGGTCGTAACCCAGATGCATCTGGAAAAATCCAAACAACCATGTTTATTGGTATCGCGTTTACAGAAGCACTTGCAATCTTTGCACTCGTCGTAGGATTTATTATCAAATTCACATAACAATAAGGGCTGTGAGTGTCATAGACACAGCTTCTTAAACTCTTTATACGTATGGAACAACTCATAAACACATTTGGTATTGATTGGAAAATACTTATTGTTCAAATTGTGAACTTTGGTATTTTGCTTGGTATCTTGTCATATGTTTTGTACCGTCCGCTTGTAAATCTTATTGAGTCTCGTCGTGCACAAATCATAAAAGGGGTTGCGGATGCTGAAAGAGCAGAAAGTGCGTTGCGGGATGTCGATTCTAAGAAAACAGACATCTTGGCAAACGCTTCACTTGAAGCTGAAAAAATAGTTGCGACTGCTCGCGAGACAGGAAAGGTGAAAGAAGCTGAACTTTTAAAAGAAGGTCAGCAAAAATACGAGCGTATGCTTGTTGAAGCAAGTATGAAGAGTGAAGAGATAAAACGAAGCGCGCTTGAAGAGAGTAGAGAAGAGATTTCTCGTCTTATTGTTCTTGGTATTGAAAAAACACTTCGAAACAGTAAATAACGCAATTTAGGCGTGAAAGTATTGAACTATGAATAGAGTCAGTATCATGAAAAATATACAAGGAACAAACATTATCAGTGTAATCGACGGTCATTTTGTGACCTGTCTCTAACGGGATGAAAGCAAAACAGTACGCAGAAGCACTCTTTCTAGCAACGCGCGCAAAAAGCGATGCTGAGCTAGACCGTATTGCCACACAGTTTCAGACACTCCTTACGAAGAGGGGGCATCTTGCACTACTTCCTGCCGTCGTACGCGAGCTCGATAAGCTTTTTGCACAACGCAATAATGCTGCGGAGATCGTTATCCGCGTTGCGAACCTTGGCGATGCGGAAACTCAGAATGATAAAATAGAAGCTGATATTCGGACACTCAATGCTACGCCACTCCCCAAAAGGATACTCGTTGATACGACACTTATTGGGGGTTACGAAGTGCGTGCGCAGGGACATCGAATAGATCGCACCTATAAACGTTCATTACTTACTTTGTATACAAATCTAATTACTAACAACCAATAAGTACCGATATGACCACTACTATCGTAGAAAAACTACGCAAACAAATAGAATCATTTGACTCAGCTCCAACGCCAGAAGGTATTGGTACTGTTGTTTCAGTGGGGGATGGTGTTGCCGAAATAGACGGACTTCCCAATGCCCTCATGGCAGAAATGCTTGAGTTTGATATTTCAAGTGATGCTTCGCTTGCAGACTCGATAGGAGACACAGACCGTGTCTTTGGTATGGTACTTAACCTCGAAGAACATGCAGTGCGTGTGGTGGTCCTCGGTGATACGCGTCGTGTGAAGGAAGGTATGACAGTACGCTCGTCAGGTCGCGTCCTCTCGGTACCGGTCGGGGAAGCTCTTATTGGGCGTGTGGTAAATACACTTGGTGAACCGATTGATGGAAAAGGTCCTATTAAAGAAGAGAAGATGTATCCGGTTGAACGACCTGCTCATCCCGTTATTGAGCGTGCACCGGTTAAACAGCCATTGCACACAGGACTCAAGGCGGTAGATTCAATGATTCCTATCGGACGCGGTCAGCGTGAGCTTATTATCGGAGACCGTTTTACCGGGAAAACGACTATTGCTGTTGATACTATTTTAAATCAAATTAACGAACCTGAAGCTACTCGACCTATTTGTATATACGTTGCGATTGGACAAAAGGAGTCTAAAACCGCACGTATTGTCGCCAAGCTTAAGGACGCTGGAGCGATGGATTTCACCATAGTTGTGGATGCACCGGCAAGTGATCCAGCGGCACTTCAATTCCTCGCACCCTATGCGGGTGTCACTATGGGGGAATATTTTATGGAAAAAGGGAAAGACGTCCTTGTCATCTATGATGACCTCTCAAAGCAGTCAGTAGCGTATCGAGAAGTATCGCTCCTTTTGCGTCGCCCACCAGGACGAGAAGCATTCCCAGGAGATATTTTCTACCTTCATTCACGATTGCTTGAACGATCTGCAAAACTTTCCAAGGAGTTGGGAGGAGGCTCTATTACTGCACTTCCTATTATCGAAACCCAAGAAGGTGACGTTTCCGCCTATATACCAACGAACGTAATCTCAATTACTGACGGACAGATATTTCTCGAGACTGACCTCTTTAACAAAGGAGTGCGACCTGCTATCAATGTCGGACTCTCCGTGTCTCGCGTGGGAAGTTCTGCTCAGACAAAAGCCATGAAATCAGTCGCAGGTAAAATGCGTATCGAGCTTGCACAGTATCGTGAGTTGGAAGCATTCGCGCAATTCTCAGGAGACCTTGATGAAGATACCAAAAAACGACTTGATAAAGGCGCTCGGCTTGTCGAGGTGTTGAAGCAACCACATTCCTCCCCACTTGGAGTAGAGAAACAAGTTGCCATAATTGTTGCTGCAAACGAAGGTTTTTTTAAAACTGTTTCAGTAGAGCAAACAGCTGAGGTCTCCGTTAAGCTCGCAACATTCCTTGAAAATCAGTATGCCGAGACACTTGCAAAAATACGTGCAAGTGGTGAAGTCTCTGACGAAACCAAGGCATCACTGGTGAAGGCGTACGAACAATTTACAAACGCCCATCCGGAACACTTCACCGTATAGTACACCCACTATGTCGCTTAAAGATGTAAAAATAAAAATACGAGCAATTTCCAAGATCCATCAAGTGACCAAAGCGATGGAGGCTGTTTCTGCGGTAAAAATGCGCCGGAGCCAAGCAGTCGCTATCGAGATGCGCCCTTTTGCCCTCCATGCTGTCGGACTTTTGCGACGACTTACCCAACTCGGTACGACCAAAAATCACCCACTGGTAAAAGCACACAACGAAAAGAGAAACGAGCTCATGATAGTAATAACCAGTGACCGAGGACTTGCGGGATCATTGAACAATTATGTGTTAAAAGCAGCACATGACCACCTTGTAAAAAAGGGGTGGGATAAGAAGAAAGACCATGTCAGTATTATTACTATCGGGAAAAAGGGTCACGAGTATTTTGAAAAAAGAGGATACGTTGTTATTCAACATTTGGAAAAATGGGGAGAAGGTGTGCCTATGGGAGACCCGAGCGCACTCGCAGAAATGCTTATCAAAGATTACACCAGAGAGATGTATGACAGAGTCATGTTGGTGTATGGAAACTTTGAATCCACGTTTAGTCAAAAACCTGTAGTACGCCGACTGCTTCCTATTTCTTTCGCTGCGGTAGATGAACTTATTGAAGGTATTGTTCCTGCGCGAGGGAAATATAGCGAACTTCGAAACGATACGAAGGGTGACGCAAATATTGAATACCTTTTCGAGCCAAATGCACGAGCGGTGTTGGATGAGCTTTTGCCGTATCTTATAGGAGTGCTTTTGTATCATGCGGTACTGCAGGCAAATGCAAGTGAGCACAGCGCACGCATGGTTGCGATGAAGAGTGCGAGTGATCGTGCACGCGACTTGACCCGAGAGTTAACTTTAGTCTTTAACAAAGAACGGCAAACAAGTATTACAGCCGAAGTGTCGGAAATTACAAGCGGTATTGAGGCAATGCGTTAATAGAATTATTTATTACAATCATTAGTAACCAAACAAGTATGAAAGGTATAATCTCACAAGTAATCGGAACTGTTGTAGACGTTGAATTCAAAAACGGCCTCCCAGCAATACGAAATGCACTCTTGGTGCGCAACCCTGAAAGAGAAGGAGAATCTATGACTCTTGAGGTGGCGCAACATTTAGGTTTAGGACAGGTACGTTGCATTGCTATGGCGAGTACCGATGGACTCAAGCGAGGCGATGAAGTATCCGACTCCGGTGCGCCTATCTCAGTACCTGTCGGTGAGAGTGTACTTGGACGAATGTTTGACGTCGTTGGTCGACCTATTGACGGGCTTGGTGAGGTCAAGAGCGAAGCTCGTTGGTCTATTCACCGTGAACCTCCACTCTTCAAGGACCAGTCCTCAAAGACTGAAGTGTTTGAAACGGGTATAAAAGTGGTAGACCTCTTGGTGCCTTTTATTAAGGGAGGAAAGGTTGGTCTCTTCGGAGGAGCGGGTGTGGGCAAAACGGTACTCATTCAGGAGCTTATACGTAACATTGCAGCGGAACACGGAGGTTACTCTTGTTTTGCTGGGGTGGGTGAGCGAGTGCGTGAGGGAAATGACCTCTATCACGAAATGAAAGACTCAGGTGTGTTGGATAAAACGGCACTTGTGTTTGGACAAATGAATGAGGTACCGGGAGCTCGAGCTCGTGTCGCACTTACCGGACTTACCCTTGCTGAGTACTACCGAGACGAACTAGGAAAGGATGTGCTTTTCTTTATGGATAACGTTTTTCGCTTTACACAAGCTGGATCTGAGGTATCTGCACTCCTCGGGCGTGTGCCGAGTGCTGTGGGATATCAGCCAACGCTTGCTGAGGAGATGGGGCAGCTTCAAGAGCGAATCACCTCTACGAGTAAAGGTTCTATTACTTCAGTACAGGCAGTGTATGTACCAGCGGATGACCTTACCGACCCCGCACCTGCTACAACCTTCTCACACCTGGACTCTACAGTGGTACTTTCTCGTGAGATGGCAGCGCTTGCTATTTATCCTGCCGTTGACCCACTTGGCTCATCATCGACAGCGCTTGATCCCACCATTATTGGAGAGGAGCATTACCGAGTTGCCAATGAGGTGAAGCGTATTTTGCAACGATACAAAGATTTACAGGATATCATTGCTATTCTCGGAACAGAGGAACTTTCAGATGAGGATAAGCTCCTCGTGAATCGGGCACGAAAGATTCAAAAGTTCCTTTCCCAACCATTCTTCGTAGGCGAGGTCTTCACCGGTACTCCAGGTGCCTATGTGTCACTTGAGGACACGATACGCTCTTTTAAGGAAATTGCAGAAGGTAAACATGACGACAAACCTGAAAATGCATTTTACATGAAAGGAAGTATTGACGACGTGCTCAAGGAAAAAGAGTAATTACCATGCAAATAAATATTGTAAAAGTAAACGGAATTCTATGGAGTGGGGAAGCAGACTCAGTCACTGCACCGGGTGCTGAAGGTGAACTCACGATTCTTCCTCATCACGTACCGCTTGTAACAGCACTTAACCATGGCAGACTCGTGGTCAAAAAGGATACGAAAGAAGTCTTTACACATGATGTTGATGGAGGCGTCCTTGAGGTGACAGGGAAGAATGTTACGATGCTTCTCTAGACATGTTTTCCAAGGCTAATTCGTATTCTCGATTTTGTTTGTATGCATAAACAAGAGTTTGTATATTTCCTCTACCTTACGGTTAACCGTAAGGTAGAGGAAATAGGTTACGTACAGTATAGAAGACAAGTGAAAAACCTTTGCGCATTTGATGGTCGAATTCACATACCACCATTACTACTTCAATGAGTGGAAATGTTGTGCTACACTTAGCACCTACTTCAAATAAACGTAAGTATTATGTCAATAAAAAACTTTCTTATTAAAAAAGCGGCGGAGCGACAGCTTAAAAACATGCCCAAGGATCAGCAGGCGATGATTATGAAGCTTCTCGACAATAACCCAGACCTGTTTATGAAGATGTCAAAAGAAATGGAGCATAAGATTAAAAAGGAGGGAAAGGATCAAATGCTCGCAATGATGGAGGTGAGCAAGAAATATCAAAAAGAGCTTCAAGAAGCATTAAAATAAAAACACAAAGGACCCGTCAAGGGTCCTTGTAAAAAAACAAAACAGAAATGTTTTCAATCATAATGCACAAGAGTTTCTTCTGTTGCATCCTGCGCGTCATGTAGCATGGTATTAAGGTGAACAATGTTCGATTTGTCATATATTCCAATGGTGCCAAATCGACAACTGTCAGGACATTTTCGTTTCTCATCTCCAAATCGTAATGTTCTTTTGGTTGAGTAGCAAAAATTGGGAATATCTGCTTCCCATGTACCCTCGTTAAGATCTACTGAAAGTACTCCATCTGGAAGTTTGTCGAGTTCAAGCTTTACAAGTTCTGTATAGCAGATGTTTGACGCATATTGGAGAACTACAAGATTTTCAATTTTGTAAACAGGTTTCTTAGTTGTCACAGTACACCTCCATTCTTTGTTTTAGTGTTCGTATTTTGCCTCAGAAAACAGTACCATACGTACTTGTTCAGTCAATGTTCGCTTATTTCGCCTGTTACTGCTACTATTCTCGTCATGTCATTATCTATAGGTATTGTTGGGTTACCCAATGTAGGCAAGAGTACGCTCTTTAATGCGCTTACGGAAAAAGCTGTTGCTGCGGAAAACTTTCCTTTTTGCACCATCGATCCTTCGGTCGGTGTTGTCGCCGTTCCTGATGTGCGTCTCGACCGCTTGAGTGAAATGAGTAAATCGAAGAAGACAATTCCTGCTATCGTGGAGTTTGTCGATATTGCAGGATTGGTGAAGGGTGCGAGCACTGGGGAGGGACTTGGTAATAAGTTTTTAAGTAACATTCGCGAGACTGATGCTATTGCTGAGGTGGTGCGAATATTTGATGATTCAAATATTACCCATGTAAGTGGGGCGGTAGATCCACTACAAGATATCGAGGTTATCAACCTTGAGCTTGTGCTCGCTGATCTACAGACGGTAATGAAGCGTCTCGGTACACTTGAGCGTGATGTTAAAAAAGGTGATAAAGATGCAATTTATGAAAAAGAGGTGTTACTTAATGCATCGCAAATACTTGAAGCAGGAAAACTTCTTTTAGGAAATGTCTCAGATGACGCCATTGCGCTTTTGAAACTTTTGGGTCTCATAACTATTAAACCTATCGTTTATGTTCTTAACAAGAAAGCCGGTGGTTTTAATTTTGATGAGCAAAATGACGAACGATGGCACACACTCATGTCTTTCTTTGAAGAAACAAAAGCAAAGTATGTTTGTGTAGATGCGAGTGTTGAAGGAGAACTCAACGAGCTAGCGCTCGAGGACAGAGACATGTTCCGCCAAGAGTACGGTGTGCTCGATAACGGTATCAACGACCTCATACGCACAGGATACGACATCCTCGGTCTCATTACGTACTTTACGACAGGGGAACCCGAGACGAGGGCGTGGACTATTAAACGAGGTTCGACAGCACCAGTTGCGGGCATGGCAATACACACAGATTTTAAAGACAAGTTTATTCGAGCAGAAGTGATAGGGTGGGAGGAGTTGCTGACCGCGGGTTCGTACGGAGTGGCGAGGGAGAAGGGGATACTGCGGTTGGAAGGAAAAGAGTATGTAGTCCAAGATGGGGACGTCATCATTTTTAAAATATAATTTTTGGCATATTTCATCGTTGTTCTTCACGAAATGTCTCTCGAAGTATTATTCATACATCTCGTTCCATTTCGTTCGAACGCCTCGAACTATGCTCAAAAATTAAATTTTAACTACTGTGGTTTTTGGCGTATTTCTGCGTTGCTCTGCATAAAATATTGTTCGCAGTATTATTCATACAGCTCACAATATTTTACTTGAGCGCCTTGAACTGCACTCAAGAATCAAATCTTAACCATTAAGAATTTTTGACGCATTTCGGCGTTGCTCATCGAAAAAAAATTCTCAAAGTATTATTCACACGTTTTAAATTATTTTTTTTCGAGCGCCTCCTCCTTCGCTCCTAAGGGAGCTACGGCGGGACAAGTTTAACTGCACTAGAAAATTATATTTTAACCACCAAGCATTTTTGGTATATTTCTGTTGCTCCGCCTTGTACTGAAGATTTGCTCTAGTATAGGGCTCTCGTAAAATATTACTCGCAGTATTACTCCTATAAAAAAGTCACCCCGTCATGTTGACAGGGTGGTTTCCTTGTTAAGGAGTATATTCCTCGTTTTTTTCTTTTTTTGATTCCGCCTTATCTCTGAATACAAAAGAACAGTAGAAAGAGAATAATGCGACAATAGTGAATCCTATTCCCAAGCCAGTTTCGTCATTTATGAATAAACTTATTGCGACTGTAAGGCACAAAAGTCCTATTACCACTACGGACAGTCCGTAGTGTTCCGCATAATTCGGCATTTTCCCTCCAGAGTAAAATGTTTTTTAAATACAAAGGGTTCTAATTTTCTGAGATGGAGATTAAATTATTAAATGGACAATGTCAACGCACACGTTATGGTTCAATAGCTTGGAAACACCTCTTAAGGTACTGTTCATTCATATGGCATATACAAATAATCCACAAGCACCGAAAGTACGTCGTGACGCAGACATGGTATACGTACTGCAGCACGTCGCTTTGGAGTGTCCCCTGGAACAATCACGAAATGGGTAAAGAAGTTAGAACGGTAAGGTATTCACCCTATACCCACACGTTCATCGCGACCGCGTTCACATCCAAAACGTATTTCTCGGATACTTGAGGACAAGATTGCATCTTAAAACATTTTTACTCGGACACCTTGAACTGCACTAAAAAACTTAATTTTGATTTCCTCAATGTTACAGCTTGTGATATTTTTTCAAGTAAATTGAACGCATTTAGAATCAAATCAGCTTATCTCAAAAATGTTTGCGTGTTAGAATTGAAACTATCAATGAGATAGCAGGAAAGTCTTTTATAAAAAAAACAAATAAACATGGAAATTGATCCAGGAATTTTTAAGGCGTATGACATTCGAGGTGTGTATCCTAGTGAAATAAACGAAGATACCGTTTATAGTATTGGGCGTGCTTTGGCTAGTTTTACAAAAGCAAAAACGATTGTGATTGGTAAGGATGTTAGAAAGTCTTCAGATAGTCTGGAGGCTAAAATGATTGAAGGTATGACTGATGGAGGAGTTAATGTGATAAAAATTGGAATTTCAACAACCCCAATGCTTTATTTTGCTTCTTGGAATCTAGATGTGGATGCAGGTGTTATCATCACAGCATCACACAATCCAGCAGAGTATAATGGGATGAAATTTTGCTTCAAGGGTGCTGTACCGATTGGTGAGGGTAGCGGAATGGAGGAGATAAAAAAGTTAGCACTTGAGGGCAATTTTAAACTTGTGGAAGACAAAGGGAGTGTTCTGGAAGATGAACACTTGAAACAAAAATATGTAGGCTATATTACAGGGTTTTTTAATAAAGAGGTTGCTACAGAAAAGAAAAAAATTGTAGTTGATTTTGCTAACGCAATGGGAATTTTGGATAAAGAGGTGCTGGAAAATATGGGTGATTCGGTTGAAAAAGTTTATCTATACGACCAGTATGATGCTTCTTTTCCGAATCATGAAGCAAATCCCTTGAAGACTGAAACGCTAAAAGTTTTGCAAAAAAAGGTTTTGGAAGAAGGTGCCGATCTCGGTGTTTCTTACGATGGAGATGCAGACCGAGTTGGCTTTATCGATGAAAAGGGAAAAGTTGTTCCGATGGATTTTGTGACAGCGCTCTTAGCAAAGGAAATCTTAAAAAAACATCCAGGTAGTAAGATATTAATGGATCTAAGAGGTTCAAATTCTGTTAAAGAGGTTATTGAAGAAGCAGGTGGAATTGTTAATCGTTCCCGAGTTGGTCATTCATTAATCAAAAAACAGATGCGTGAAGAAGGTGCAATTTTTGCAGGTGAACTTTCTGGACACTATTATTTCGAAGAAAATTCAAAAGCAGAGTTAGCAACACTAGCAGTTGTGACACTTATAAATCTTTTGAATGAGACCGGCATGACAATGTCAAAATTGACGGAAGATTTGAAAAGATATTTTCACTCAGGAGAAATTAATTCGAAAGTTACTGATGTAAATGTTGTGTTGGCAAACTTAGAGGAAAAATACGCTAAGGGAAAAGTTGATAAGCTAGATGGAATTAGAATAGATTTTGAAGATTGGTGGTTTAATGTACGAGCTTCAAACACTGAACCAGTAGTTAGATTGAATCTTGAAGCAAAAACAAATGAATTGATGGAGGTAAAGACAGCTGAACTTTTAGCTATAATTAGAAATTTAGAAGAATAGAATACGTTAAACTATTAAAAAAGGTTTGACCCTCTTTTAAATTGAAAAGTCTTAGTTGTGAACGAAGCTGTTCAAGGCTTGCGCCCGTTATAACAACAATATCTTGTTCAAGAGCTTGCAGACGCTCTCGCATTTTTGAGGTGATAGGAGACCTGCTCCGTGTGAGCGTGTTGTCTAAATCAAAAAACAAATGTTGGTACTTTTTGGTTTTGTTCAAATTCATTGTATAGTTATGACTCTATAGTATAAATGTATATATATCGTATCACGACCACAGGATTTTTTACTAAGCGTAACTGGAAAAGCATGAAATCATTTGACCATAAAGAAATAGAAAGGAAATGGCAGAAAAAATGGCAGAACGAAAGGACATATGAGGTCTCTGATGATACACATAAGAAAAAGTGTTACGTACTTGACATGTTTCCGTACCCATCCGGAGAAGGTCTGCATGTTGGACATCCGAAAGGGTACATAGCGACAGATGTGTATGCTCGGTACATGACCATGCAGGGGATGAATGTACTGCATCCTATGGGGTGGGACGCGTTTGGTCTTCCTGCGGAAAATTATGCACTTAAAAATAAAGTCCATCCTGCAGTTGCAGTAAAGAAAAACATTGCACGGTTTAAAGAACAGCTGGAAAAAATCGGTTTTAACTATGACTGGAAAAGAGAAATAAACACTACTGACCCAGCGTTCTACAAATGGACACAATGGATTTTTATCCAACTTTTCAAAAAAGGCTTGGCGTACGAGTCGTATGAGCCGATAAACTGGTGTCCAAGCTGTAAGACAGGACTAGCAAATGAAGATTTGGACGGAAACGTGTGTGAACGATGTGGTACCGTTGTAGAAAAAAAACCAATGCGACAATGGGTACTACGTATTACTGCGTATGCGGACAGGTTGCTTCAAGACCTAGACGCTTTGCCCTGGTCAGACTCAGTAAAAGAAATGCAACGTAACTGGATAGGGAGAAGTGAGGGAGCGTTACTACGCTTTCCTGTTGTGAATACTGAAGATGTTGTCGAAGTGTTCACCACGCGTCCCGATACTCTTTTTGGTGCAACGTACATGGTACTGGCACCTGAACATGTATTGGTGTCAAAGCATATGCCCCGTATCGGGAATGCCGATGAAGTGCAAACGTATATACAAACAACATCAAAAAAAACAGATATTGAACGTACCACTGCTGGTAAAGAAAAAACAGGAGTACTACTTGAAGGTTTGGTAGTTCGCAACCCTGCAAACAACAAAGAGTTACCGGTATACATTTCTGATTATGTCCTCGCAGGATATGGTGCTGGGGCAATCATGGCGGTACCCGCGCACGATGAGAGGGACTACGCGTTCGCAAAAAAATATAATCTCCCAATAGAGCAAGTGGTAATTCCATACGCAGATGATACGAACAACCCACCTCAAGAGGGGTATAAGGAAGTGAAACGTGAGACGGTGATAGTATTTCTAAAAAACAAAGAAACGGGAATGTATGCGCTTCTCGACTGGCATGGCACGCTTGAGGGAATTACAACAGGTATTATGGGTGGTGTAGAAGAAGGGCAAACACCCGAAGACGCAGTCTATGCAGAAATAGAAGAAGAAGTTGCGCTCAAGGGAATTTCGATTACAAAAAAATTACGTTGGATTACCGCAGCGAGGTACTGTGCTTCCCACAAGAAAGAGAACCGACTCGCTTTGTCCCATGTATTTCTTGCGGAAGTAGATACGTGTAAAAACCAAGGAGAAATTCCTGACGAAGAAAAAGCAAAACATACCCTTACCTGGGTGACTGAACAGGAAGTGTTGGAGAAACTCACCCCAGACCATCAAAAACAGATTTGGCGTTTGTTGCAGGAGGAAGAAGCACTTCCGGGAGAAGGTGTATTGATGAATTCAGGAAAGTTTTCAGGACTTTCATCAGAAGAAGCCAAGAAAAAAATCACTGAACTAGTAGGTGGGGAACTTACGATAAATTACCGTCTTCAGGATTGGGTGTTTTCTCGCCAGCGATATTGGGGTGAGCCAATACCAGTAGTGCACTGTGACTCCTGTGGAGTAGTACCTGTGCGAGAGGAGGATTTACCCGTATTGCTTCCCGACGTCGAATCGTATGAACCAACAGGTACCGGCGAATCACCTCTTGCGAGTATTGAAGATTGGGTACATACAGAATGTCCAAAGTGCGGAGGCAAAGCAAAAAGAGAAACAAACACAATGCCACAATGGGCAGGATCATCGTGGTATCACTTGCGATACATAGATCCAAAAAACGATACGGCGCTCGTTGATAAAAATAAAGAGGCCTACTGGTCTCCTGTTGATGTGTATGTGGGTGGAATGGAACATGCCACACGACACCTCATCTATGCTCGTTTCTGGCATAAGTTTTTATATGACATTGGTGCCGTTACTACCAGTGAACCGTATCAGAAATTGTATACCGTTGGGTTAATACTTGCTCAAGATGGAAGGAAGATGAGTAAGCGGTGGGGTAACGTTATCAATCCAGATGACGTGGTTTCCAAAATGGGTGCTGATGCTTTGCGTATTTATGAAATGTTTATGGGACCTTTTGGCCAAGCTATAGCATGGTCTACCGACCATATGGTTGGTGCACGGCGCTTCCTTGAACGGGTAAACGGGCTACAAGAAAAAATAGACTTTGCAGGTGAGGGTAACAATATATTACTTCATCAGACTATTAAAAAAGTCGATGAAGATATAGCAAGTTTTGATTTCAATACCGCAATCAGCCAGCTCATGATATTGGTGAACGATATGGAAAAACGTGCGACTGTACAGAGAGAGGAGTATAAAATACTTGTTACAATTCTTGCACCTTTTGCACCGCACCTCACTGAGGAATTGTGGGAAAAGCTTGGACACAAGCACTCTATACATAAAGAGGTCTGGCCTACCTATGATGAAAAAATTATACAAGAGGCTGTGGCGACAATAGCGGTCCAAGTAAATGGAAAGGTGCGAGGGTCTTTTACTGCACTACCTACGACAGGTGAGGTGGAGCTTAAAGAGCTTGCAAAACAGGTTGTCACCGTCAAACCACACCTCGAAGGCCGAGAAATAGTACGGGAAATAGTTGTTCTGGGGAAGATTGTTAATTTTGTCACACAGGAAAAAAATACTTGACGGAACCATTGAGGTGTGCTATTTTCCATACATCCGACGAATCGCACGAAATAAAGTACAAAACTAAAGTTTACATTACTAACAAACAACGCATTCATAAACATATGGCTGATAAACTCACTATAAAACCAAAAGCGGTCATTAAAAAACTGCTTAGTGTTCTCCCTGAACGAGCTCAAAATGTTCTTATAAGTCGCTATGGCTTAGGAAAGAACACTTCTCCAGTGACACTTGAGGCTATTGGGAAGGAGTATGGAATCACACGAGAGCGTGTGCGTCAGATTGAAAACTATGCTCTTACGATGATTCGTAAGTCAGATGTATATAAAAGTGAACAAGCTGCGTTTGTAGAGCTGAAGGATATTATCGCTAGTATGGGAATAGTTATCTCTGAAGAAGAGCTCCTTGAGTCACTTGCAAAAGACAAGAGTACGCGAAACCATCTTCATGTTATGTTGGTACTCGGGGAAGCCTTTACCAAGGAAAAAGAGACTGAAGAATTTCATCATCGTTGGCACATTGACCAAGATATAGCCGATAAGGTACATAACTCACTTCGTCGTTTGTACGATTCACTTGATGACGATGAACTTGTTGACGAGAGTTCTCTTATAGATGCATTTCTTAGAGAATTACAGGAAGTTAACCATGAGTACAAAGACAAAGAAATACTAAAACGATGGCTTTCTCTCAGTAAGAGTATTGATAAAAATCCCCTTGGTGAGTGGGGAAGAGCGCATTCTCCAAATGTGCGAGCAAAAGGTATGAGGGATTATGCATACCTTGTTATTAAGCGACATGGCTCACCTATGCATTTCCGAGAAGTTGCATCAACCATTACTGAACTTTTCAACCGTAAGGCTCATGAAGCTACATGTCATAATGAGCTAATTAAAGATGATCGTTTTGTACTTGTGGGACGAGGAATTTACGCTCTCAAGGAATGGGGGTACAGCGCAGGTCCAGTCCGTGATGTCATCGCAGAGATACTTTCTCGACAAGGTCCACTTGTTCGTGACGACGTCATTGATGCAGTCAGAAAAGAGCGTTATGTCAAAGACAATACCATTTTTATAAATCTGCAAGATTCCGTACGATTTGGTCGCGATGAGGAGGGACGATATTTCCTTCGAGAAAAAAAAGTGCAATAGTAAGTAGAGAGTTCTGAGCCCTGAGTTCAAGAAATAAATACTAGAATTAATACAAGTATTAATTCTAGTATTTATTTATTTTAAATTTGTCTCAAGGCTCTTTGCTCATTTCTTTTGGTTTTCAATTTCGGCTCAGGGCTCACGTCTCTCGGCTTATAACTCTGTGCTCACAACTCTCGTCTTACTCAAGGCTTATTACTCAAGATAGTCCACGGGTGAAGTGACCACTTCTTTGTGTTACTCTGCTATACTACTATATACAGTATGGATAATCTGCTTCTTGCACAACTACCTTCTATTTGGGAGCAATTTGCGCGCGTTGGAACGGTGTTGGGGTATATTCTGCGTTACTCACCGTACTGGGGCCCTCCCGTACTTGCTGTCACTTTTTGGCATGTATGGCTTAGGTATGTTCGAGCACGATTTATTTCAGAACAGAAGCACATCCTTCTTGAAATTCGTTTGCCTCAAGAAATGAGGAAATCACCTGCGGCTATGCAAGCGGTGCTTGATGGTTTATGTCTGCGGAGTGGTGAGTCAACGTTTGTCGATCGTTTATGGCTTGGAAAAGTACGGACGTGGTACTCCTTTGAGCTCGTTTCTATCGAGGGACAGGTACACATGTATGTATGGGTACGGGCGCAGTTCCGAAAAACCGTTGAACGAAGTTTCTATGCACATTATCCGGATGCGGAATTAATTGAAGTTGAAGATTACACGACAAAAATAAACTACTCGCTTGAAAAGTATGATAGTTTTGGTTCCGATTTTACCCTTGCTGCTCCTATAGGTGTACCTATCCGCTGTTACATAGATTTTAAGTTAGACCTGACGACTGCAAAGGAGGAAGAAAAAGTTGATCCGATGTCGCACTTGTTTGAGTACCTTGGAAGTGTTGGAAAAGGTGAACATATCTGGATTCAGATTCTTGCGCGAGCACACAAGAAGGAGGATCTTACTTTTGGTTTTATTCGGAATCGCAAATCATACATAGACTACGCCAGAGAGGAAGTGTCTCGAATACGCTCAAATCCCGAAGAGAGGATTATTTTTCCAGATGGGAACACCGGTAAAACATTAAGTGATCAGCAAATAAAACGCGTGCAAGCAATTAACAGAATAGGTCTTTCAAGTAACCATTGGGATGTTGGAATACGGGGCATATATATTGCGGAACGTGAACATTTTGATGGTACGAACATTCCAGGACTTATGGCCCTTTGGCAGCCTTTTGGTAGCCCTGGTTTTAATTCGGTGGTACCGAACGGTTCTCGTTGGCAACCCGCATTCAACTATCCGTGGCAAGACTTTAATGGTATTCGGGAAAACAAGAAAAAGGTGCAAATTATTGACGCATATAGACTTCGTTCATGGTTCCATCCCCCGTACGAGTTTAGAAATTTTATGTTGACAAGCGAAGAGCTTGCGACACTTTTTCATATCCCTGGAAGTGTGGCGAAAACTCCAACTATGCAGAGAATTTCTTCCACCCGTGCCCAAGCACCGGCAAACATTCCTCGGTAACATCATTTTGATATGGATTGTAAAAAATACAGCAGAAGGTTTTTTGAATGGTGGGAAGCTAGGGCGATACGTCGCGCATCCTGTCCACGGGGGCCATCAAACCGTGGTCCTTTCGTGGGGGTGCTGGTAGGGGTTCTTATAGGTACGACTGCCTGGGGTTGGTTTGGTGTGTATCAACCACCGAGTTTTTTCCCCATTAAGACCATCATTACTATCCCTGAGGGGGCAACCCTTTCTGGAGTGGCAAACATTCTCCAAAAAGAACAGGTGGTACAAAGTGCACTAGCTTTTCGCTTCTATGTCACCATTTTCGATAATAATGAACAAATTCGTGCGGGGGATTACTATTTTAGTGAACGCCTCACTTTGCACGAAGTTGCAGAACGCTTTACGCATGGTGACTTTGGACTTGAGTCCGTACGCGTGACGATCCCTGAGGGTGCGACCACATACCAAATGGCACAAATTTTTGAGGAACAATTTGAGCGTTTCGATACGACGGAGTTCCTCATGTTGGCGGAAGAGAAAGAAGGATATCTATTTCCAGACACCTACTTCTTTCTTCCAAACGTTTCTACATCGCAAATACTTACTACTATGGAACGTACTTTCTATGAGCGACTCCAGACATTGGAAGAAAAAATCGCCACCTTTGGAAGGCCTGTCCATGAAGTGGTTACCATGGCCTCTCTCCTTGAGAAAGAAGCAAGAGAGTATGACGAGCGTCAAATTATCGCGGGCGTGTTATGGTATCGTTTGCAGATAGAAATGCCACTTCAGGTTGATGCAGTTTTCGGATTCATAGAAAAAACGGATACGTTTAGTCCAAAGTACTCTCACCTTGAATCAGAGTCACTTTACAACACCTACAAGAATACTGGATTACCTCCAGGACCTATTGGGAGTCCGTCACTCGAAGCAATAGAAGCAGCAGTTACTCCTGTCGAGACCGACGCACTTTTTTACTTGCATGGGCGTGATGGAGTTTTGCATATTGCACATACCTACTCAGAACATTTGGTAAACAGACGATCTTATCTTGATTAGTTTTATGAAAGAATTCCCAGTTATTATCATCAAAATGAAAAAAAAATTCACAAATTTAAAAAAATATTCTCACGTTATTTTGGTGCTGGTGTTATTTATTTTTTTGTCCCCAGCTTTTTCTCATGCTGCAACAGTTATAGATACAGACTTCAATACCAGTTCGTGGGGAGTACTAAACCATGGGTCATATTGGACCTTACAATCAACTGGTGGGGTGGGAAACACTGGAGCTGCAAGGCTCATATACTCTGTACAAGGCACTGCTGACAAAGCTCTTAGTTTAAATGTTGCAAGCCTCAAATCAAATGAGTACTACATAGATTTTGACGTAAAAATGCAAGGTACACCTAGTGGTGGGAGTAGTTTTGTTAAGTTATTTGGAAGTATTTTCGAGGTAAATAAAAATAATATGACCTTGGGATATGATGCCTACGGAAATGTACAAAAAGAGGTGGCTTACAACATGGATACTCTCTGTACCGCAAGGTGGGATGGGTCGGATGCAGGGCCAGGTTGCACCACAGAGCACGTAGTAAAATCATCTGCCATAGACATGCGTGGAGGCATATGGGGTCACTATAAAGCATGGGTTAAGCGCGCAGACAGAGGAGTAAGTAATGGGGAGGTAAAGGTGTGGTGGAATGGTACGCTGTATGCTCATGTTAAAAACATGAATAGTAATCCTATTGGATCAGCTACTACTCCTGGTTTTGAAAGTATTGAATTTGGTGGCTATTCCCACACCACTTTTACTGGAAACACATGGTACCTTTGGATAGATAACTTGAAAGTAAGTACAGATGGTTCTCAGATAAGTGTGCCAACTCAACCACCACTAGGTCCTCCTACAACTATGCCACCAACTCCCATTGTTGGTGACGCTATAGCGCCTGCAGTGCCAGCTGGATTCAGTGTACAATAGACAAGGAAATAGTTATTAGATTTGTTTGGAAAAAAACTGCACTTAAAATAATAGATTATTTTTCTAGACAGTAGGAAAAGAGAGTGTTGTTTTATTATTATGTAAATTTAATGAATCCATAGTATGTAATGCTTTACTGGATATTTGGTTTGGGGTAGTTAAATTTTATCCCCACCTTATGTTTATCCTCTATTTACAAGCGTATTTAACATTTTATTATTGAGACAACAAGTAAATTAATAAATATCATATTATGAAAAAAATACTTTTCTTATCAGCACTATTTCTCATGCTAGGAAATGTTGCGTTTGCAGCTGGATCAGCAACATTGAACTGGAATGCAAACACAGAATCAGATTTAGCTGGGTACAAGGTGTACTATGGTACAGCGAGTCGAGGTTTAATTACCCATCCAAGAAACGGAGGATATACCAATAATGTGTCTGTCACAGGAACCTCAAAAGTCATCTCTAATTTGACGGAAGGTAAGACGTACTATTTTTCTGTGACGGCTTATGATACTTCAAATAATGAAAGTGCGTACTCTCAAGAAAAAACCAAATTTATTCCTCTTTCAAACACTACAACTCCTACATGTACAAGTTGGACATACTCGGCATGGTCAACGTGCACAAACTATCAACAGACTCGAACAGTAGTAACCTCTTATCCAACAGGTTGCACAAGTGGAACTCCTCAGCTATCACGTTCTTGCGTACCAACGTCAACCGGTGGTAGTGATATTACTCGTCCAAGTATTTCCAGTTTTACTATTCCTTCAACAGCTTCTTCGTATACAGTTCCTATCTCTACATTTGTTGCTACTGATAATGTAGGTGTAACAGGATATTGTATTTCTCCAGTTAATAGCTCACTTGATTGTACTTGGAGCTCTTCTCCTCAAACAAGTTATACGTTTGCCGCTGACGGAAAGAAGTACTACCTCCTCTATGGTTTTGCAAAGGATGCTGCAGGTAACCTTTCGTATAGAGCTGTTGATACGGTGTACATTGATGCTGGCAGCACAACGGGTGGTACAACTACTCCCCCACCTACCACGACAACTACCACATATACCGTAGGTGGAACTGTGAGTGGTCTTTCAGGAACGCTCGTGCTCAGAAGTAACAAAGGTGAAATGTTAAATGTTACAAGCAACGGTTCGTTTACATTCCAGACCAAATTCGCGAAGTATGCTCCTTATGCTGTCGTAGTCTACACCCAACCTTCAGGACAAACATGTAGAGTTGCTGGTGCGTACGGAACTATTATTTCTACAAATGTCACAAATATCCAAGTTACCTGTACGGGCACAGGAACACTACTCCTCCACCAACTACCACAACAGCTACGTACACCGTAGGTGGAACAGTGAGTGGTCTTTCAGGAACGCTTGTGCTCAGAAGTAACAAAGGGGAGACGTTGAATATTACCAGCAACGGTTCGTTTACATTCCAGACCAAGTATGCAAAATATACCTCATATGCCGTTGTCGCTTACAAACCTTCAGGACAATACTGCAGAGTTGCTGGAGGTGTCGGAACTATTGTTAATAACAATGTTTCCAATATTGCAGTAAGTTGTCAGTAAGGTATCAAAAACTCTCAATAGGAAACTACCTACCTCATATTTGTGCGGTAGGTAGTTTTTAAATTGGCCTTGCTTTATAGACCTGTTCATGGCACAACATATACGTATGAACACAAAGAAACGTGTATTAGTAGCGCTCTCTGGGGGAGTAGATAGCTCCGTATCAGCCATGCTCCTTCTGGAAGCTGGGTATGCGGTGGAGGGAGCGTTCATTAAAACATGGACTGCCCCTTGGATACCGTGCACTTGGAAGGAAGAGAGAAGAGATGCGATGCGAGTTGCTGCAGAGTTGCATATACCTTTTCATACTGTTGATCTATCAAAAGAGTATGAAGAGAAAGTTGTGCAGTACTTGGTGGATGAGTATCGAAAAGGTCGTACGCCCAACCCAGATGTTATGTGTAATAAGTATATAAAGTTTGGCAGTTTCTTCGAGTGGGCGATAAACAAAAAGTTTGATTTTGTAGCCACAGGCCACTATGCGCGCGTCGAGTCGGTGAAGACTGAAAGCACGAATACTGAATACCACTTACTAAGTGGTATTGATACAGAAAAGGATCAAACGTATTTTCTCTGGAACCTCACGCAGGAACAACTCTCTCGAACACTTTTTCCCGTAGGCCATCTTACAAAAGCAGAAGTTCGAAGCCATGCTCATCGAAGGGGGCTCGTCACGGCATCAAAAAAAGATAGTCAAGGTGTTTGTTTTCTAGGAAAAATAAATATGAAAGATTTTCTTTCTCACTACATACCTATACGAAAAGGTGATGTTCTCGATACGCAGGGAACTATCATAGGAACGCATGATGGGGCAGAATTTTTAACGCTCGGGCAACGACACGGGTTTTCCGTTTTTCTAAAAAGTCCTGACTCACCCCCACTGTATGTGGTAGAAAAAAATATTTCTAATAATACAGTGATAGTTTCAGAAAGAGATATTTCATTACCTAGTTCACCGCATACCATACCACTTACTGAAGTGCATTGGATAGCGAAACCAGCAGAGTATTGTCAAGCACGTTTGAGGTATCGTCAAAAACTTTTCTCTGTTACCGTTACTTCTCATCCTCTGAAAGGGTACTCGGTTACTCCTCATGAAGTGCAACCGTATGTTTCAGAAGGACAAAGTATAGTGTTTTACTCTGGCGATATCTGTTTGGGTGGGGGAATACTAGGATAGCCTCTATTGCTACTCTATAGAAACACGTTAGAATATAGGTATGGGTACAGAAAATAAACATACTTTGCGTTTAGCATTTTTTCTTGCGTTAATGGTTGTGATGCTTGTTGTAGTATCAATTGACCAGTTTCGTTCGAAGGGCGAAGACCAACAAGCGGCTGTTTTGCGTGTGTATGCAGACTAGTCACAACATATTGATTACCAAGGCTAATGGTGAACAAGAATTATTTAATTCTGAGAAACTTTTTCGTTCTTTGGTACGAAGCGGTGCGGAGAAGGAAACTGCAGACGAAATAGTAGAGGAGATAGCTTCTAAACTTGCGGAAGGTGACCAGACGAGAGACATCTATCATAGAGCATTTGCTCGACTTAAGGATATAAAAAGTCATATGGCTGCGAGATACTCAGTAAAACATGCTTTACTTGAGCTTGGTCCAAGTGGTTATCCATTTGAAGATTTTTTAAAAGAGATATATATCGCACTTGGTTACACCGCCAAAACACGCGTTATTGCACAAGGTCGTTGTGTTGAACATGAGCTTGATGTTGTAGCAATGCGAGGTAACGAGCGCATTGGCGCTGAAGTGAAATTTCATAACAGTACTGGAGTGAAGTCGGACTTAAAGGTGGCATTATATGTACAAGCTCGATTTGAAGATATTGCTGCCCAAAGTGGAGCTCATACTGATAATGACTTCACTAATAAATTTTTGATAACGAATACAAAATTTACCAAACAGGTAGAGGCGTATGCAGCGTGTGTGGGCTTGCAACTCATAAGTTGGGATTACCCTGCTCAAGGGAACTTACGTGAACTTATAGAGCAGACAAGGCTACACCCAATATCCTGTTTGACAACCATTTCGAAACTTACCAAGCGGAGGATGATGGATCAAGGTGTAGTATTGTGTCGTCAGGTCAGGGAACATGTGGATGTGATAGATTCGCTTGGACTATCCCCCCAATCGGTTACGCGACTGTTTCAGGAAATAGATGCCTTGTGCTAGGGGCTTTTGTTTGAGAGAATAGAGTGATAGAGGAACCTTAAGGTATTTATGATGGAAACATTTGCTGTAGATCCAGAAATTTTTGTTCAACTTTTTGTTGCACTGACTCTAGGAGCACTTCTTGGTTTTGAGAGACTGCTAGCAGGGAAGGAAGCGGGAATGCGCACGTTCGGTCTTGTTGCGGTCGGCTCCTGTCTTTTCATTATTATAGGTGAGATAGTGATGCAAGAGAATTACCAAATGTTTAACGTCGACCCTCTTCGTATGGCGAGTTCCGTGGTTACTGGTATTGGTTTTATTGGAGCGGGTCTTATTATTTTTCAACACGAACTCAAAGGTCTTACGACCGCTGCAGCACTTTGGGTCGCTTCTGCTATAGGAGTGGCTGTCGGTTTTAAAATGTATATCGTTGCACTCTTTGCAGCATTTCTCACTTTATTTGTTTGTGTCGGCTTGTGGTTCTTTGAACGATATCTTGAGAAGAAAGTGAGTAATAAATAAAGCAAACTTTCGAGATACTTTCGAGGACTGTTATTAGCTAACCTTACCTACCATGAATTATAGAATTAATACAAAAGTAGTCATATTGGTCGCACTTTTGGGTATAGTTGCTATAGGGTTGTTTATCTACACGCTTGTGTTTTCACCTACGGAGATACCTTCTCCTGTCACGGATCAAGTGCAGTCTGGACAAAATGAAGAACGAATAATGACCGCCCGTCACCAATATGTTGATGGCATACATACCATTGCTGGAGTGACTGAGGTCCCTACGCCTTGCCATAAACTTGTTGCTGAGACTTTTTTCACAGAAACAACTCCACCTGGTGTAGAGATACGTTTCAACACATTGCTGGAGGGTGAAGAATGCCCAAGCCAGCCTTTTGAGGTTCCCTTTAGAGTATCCTTTGAGGCAGACGAAAATGCTGCTCTAAGCGCCACATGGAATGGAGGACCGGTACGATTAAATCTTATCCCTCTCCGACCCGGAGAAGTACTAGAAGACGAATTATTTATTAAAGGGTAATTAATAAGGTATTTGGAGAGAGTGGGGTACCATGTTATCCTTTTCTCATATTGGAAACATAGTATCAAAACGTATGAGTGAAAATAATCAAACAACGAGTGAACAGTCTGCGCCTGTAGCAAGACCAAAACAAAAAAATGGTCTTTTGAAATGGGTTGTGATTGGTGTTCTAGCCCTTGCTCTTATAGCAGTAGTTGCAGTTAAGAAATTCGATTTGCTCGGTGGTAGTGGGGCAGTAGATGACACAGGAGCAAGTGCACTTGATGCAAATGCTATAGTGGCAAAATCTGACAAAATTACGGTTACACGAGGAGAGCTTGACGAAAAAATAGATCAGGTCAGACGATCACTCCCACCAGACTCTATAGACCCTACACAAGATGCAGCTTTTGAGCTGCAACTCCTCGATGATCTTATAAGTCTCAAACTTCTTACTGTAGAAGCAGAATCAAAAAATTACACAGTAAGCGATGATGAGCTTAATGCAGAAATAACATTACTCGTAGAACAGTTTGGAGGACAAGAAGCCCTCAATCAACAGTTGGAAGCACTGGGCATAAGCGACGAAGAGCTACGTACAAATATGCGTAATGAGCTACTTATACGTCAATTACTCGAAGCTGAAACAACTATAGATGAGGTTGAGGTGACAGATGCAGAAATCGCAGAAGCCTATAAAGCAACAGTAGGTGAAGCAGAGGACGCTCCACCACTTGAACAAGTGACTGAACTTATTCGTTCTGAAATCGTAAACCAAAAGAGTGCAGGAATCGTACAAGCGTATGTCGATGGACTTCGCGAAAAAGCTAACGTTGAAGTGACTCTTGAATAATTTACCCCTCTATGTCTAAAAAAGCACAAGCTTCAAAAAAAAGCTTGAGGCATGCCTCGTTCAACTATGTTGGGACATACTATGGGATTCAAGAATTTGAACTCAAAAAAAATGGTTTGCGTGTACTGTATCAACACATCAATACTGCTCCCGTAGTCGGAATCATGGTTACTTACTTGGTAGGGAGTCGGCATGAGGTCTCTGGTACCACAGGGTCTACACATATTCTTGAGCACCTCATGTTTAAGGGTTCCAAGAATTTTCCACCAAAAAATGGTGAGAGTACACTTGAATTGTTGACCAAAAAAGGAGCACTTGTGAACGCGAGTACATTTCTGGATCGTACCAATTACTATGAGGTACTTCCTGAAAAGTATTTTGAATTTGCACTATCGCTTGAAGCTGACAGAATGCGCAATGCATGTATCACTAAGAAGGATCTCAAAGAAGAGTTGCCTGCGGTACGGAGTGAGTATGCGATGCATTTAGGTAATGACCCAGTGGAATTTCTAGAGGAGAAAATGTGGTCCATTGCTTTCCTTGCTCACCCCTACCACCATTCTACTATCGGGTATCTTTCAGACATTGAGCATGCGTCGGTGGACGCACTGAAGAATTTTTACGATACCTACTATTATCCCAACAATGCTGTCGTCACGGTCATTGGGAGTGTGGAACAGGATAAAGCACTGTCACTTATTGCTAAGTATTTTGGTGTTCACAAAAAATCACCAAAGAGCATACCACAGCCACACACAACAGAGCCGGAGCAACATGGGAGACGATTTGTGGAGATTAACCGTGAGGGGACAAAAGATGTTGTTGCTATAGCATTCAAGGTGCCGGAAGCATTGCATAGCGATACACCGTCAGTGATGGCACTTACCGCCATATTGGCAGAAGGAAAAAATTCAAGGCTTTACGGAGCTCTTGTTGATACAGGAATGGCATCTGAAGTGTGGTCAAGCTACATGCCTTTTTTTGACCCTTCATTACTCATGCTGTACGCAACTCCGTCAGAAGGGGTGGCTCATGAAAAAATTGAAAAAGCACTTCTTGATGAGTGTGCCAAAATTATAGAAAAGGGTGTCACTGATAAAGAGCTTGCTCATGTGGTCACGGGGGTCACTACAGAGATTGCTTTCTCACGGGATGGACACTATGCGATGCTTTCTTCGCTAAATGAGTCCATCGCGGCAGGGGACTGGAAATTCTTTTTTGATTTGCCACGTACTATTAAGGAGGTGACGACCAAAGGGATACAAGTTGTTGCACAAAAGTATCTTGTAGAAAGGGGTATGACTGTTGGATATTATCGCACTAACAAAAAGACTCATGAGTAAACCACTTGCACACCTTGTAGACTACGCTCGGTCGCTGAATGGGACTGATGTGTATGTGTTACAAACGCCTACGAAGGATGTCGTTACTTGCATGATGGCTTTTCAAGGAGCGGGGATACATGCGAGTTATTCTACACAGAGTGTCGTCTCCGTGCTTGCCGATCTTTTCCCTTCAGGAACAACGTTGCGTAAAAAGAAAGAAGTACTCGATGTGTTTGAATCGCTCGGTGCAAAAGTAAACATTTCACACAGCGAATCACACCTGTTGGTGACACTTGCTTCACAACAGGAATATTTTCTTGAAGCATTTGAGCTCTTGCTTGAGGTGTTGGCTAATTGTGTGATAACACAGGAAGAGTTCAAGGCATCATGGTCTCGAGTGAAGACTATGTACCATCATGCACAGGAGGACACACGCACACAAGCAATGCTTGCGCTTCGACAAGCAATGTACCTCAAGGGACACCCGCACTGGGTACCTTCTACGAAAAAAAGTTTGCAAGAAATCGAAGCCTTGACTAACAATGAGGTTCATACTTTTCATACAAATACGTTTACCTCGATTGGTTCACTGGTGTGTATTGTTGGGGACGTGCAACCGAAAAAAATTATGCAGTCTCTGCAAGCTCTTGTTGAAACGCTTCCAGCACGTTCTCCTTTTGCAGTTCAAAAATTGCATGTTGAACGTATCAATATGACGGCGCCCAAGGAAGACATAGTGACGATTAAGAACAAGCTTAATGTGGATACCTTTGTGGGTATTCCGCTCAGTATCACAAAAGATGATACCGACTTTCGAGCATTGCAAGTCGCAGTAAGTATCCTGGGCGCATCCTCAAGCTCACGACTCTTTACCACGTTGCGTACCAAGAAAAATCTTACGTATGGGTCATATGCAACACTAGAAAGTTTTGGTGCAGGGTATCCGGGGTATCTCTCAGCGCTAGCAATATTTCCTAACGATGTGTATGAGAGGGGTAGGCCTGTACTTGAGGAAACTATTCAAACCTTTATTGAGAGGGGAGTGCGACCAAAAGAACTTGAAGAACACAAGGAAGAGCTTGTGGGGAAATTTAACATAAGCCTCTCTACTACGGTAGGAATGTGCAGTGTACTCTTCGGCGTCTTGCTCAATGGGAAACCCGTTTCATATATCGATGAGTATGTCGACAATATTGTTGCGCTGACCTCTCTAGGTCTAAACAAGGTTATAAAAAAACACATAGATTTTTCTTTAGCAAAAACAACTGCAGCAGGGGCTATAACCAAAGAGGGTGTACCTATCTAAATTCATAAACTCCTATTTGATTTAGTACCACTCGTGTATTACTATGGAAAAACTATGGATTTAAATACTATTAGAGAAAAATATATAGCGCATTTTAAGGCTCAGTCACATGCGGTCATACCTTCTGCATCGCTGGTACCGGAAAATGATCCTACGACGCTATTTACTGGCAGTGGTATGCAACCTTTGGTACCGTACCTGCTTGGTGAAGTGCACCCTAAGGGAACGAGGCTTGTAGACAGTCAGAAGTGTTTTCGTTCTGGAGACATAGAGGAAGTTGGTGACAATCGTCATACGACTTTTTTTGAAATGCTTGGAAATTGGTCTCTAGGAGACTACTGGAAAAAGGAGCAACTTGCTTGGATATACTCGTTTCTTACTGACGAACTAGAACTTGATCCACAACGTCTTTTTGTCACTGTATTTGCAGGTGATGAATCGCTAGGTATCGGCAAGGATGTAGATTCGGTAGAAATATGGAAATCATTGTTTGCTGAGAAAAACGTTTCGTCAGAAACTGCGCTTATGGGTTCAGAAGAGGAAGGGTCTAAGCGTGGTATGAAAGATGGTGAGAGAATCTTTTTCTACAATGCAGAAAAAAATTGGTGGAGTCGCTCTGGTGTCCCAGGGAATATGCCTCCGGGAGAACCAGGAGGTCCAGATTCAGAAATCTTTTACCAGTTTGATGTAGAGCATAATCAAGCATTCGGGGAGCACTGTCACCCGAACTGTGACTGTGGGCGATATCTTGAGATTGGGAACAGTGTGTTTATGCAGTATCTCAAGAACGAGGATGGAACATTTAAAACACTTCCCAAACAGAACGTGGACTTCGGGGGAGGACTTGAACGCATCCTCATGGCAGTAACAAACACGCCTGATATTGTTGCAGTGAGCCACGCTCCCATTATTGCGTATCTGGAACAACATTCGGACAAGAAGTATGGAGATGATGAGCAAACCACAAAAGCGTTTCGTATCATTGCCGACCATATGAAAGCCGCGGTCTTTCTTATCGCAGAAGGAATATATCCTTCAAATACAGACCAAGGATACTTTGTACGAAGGCTTATCCGTAGAGCAGTACGGTATGCAGATATGCTTGGAATCCAAGGTGGGGGGTGTGCTTCAGTGGTGAAGCCTATAGCGGATATGTACGGTACGGTGTATCCAGATATTCCTGCAAAAAGAGTTGAGATTGAAAATGCGGTGGCGCATGAGGATGAAAAATTTCGTACAACCCTTGCTCGAGGTTTACGCGAGTTTGAAAAAATTACCGGCACGACAGTTACGGGGAAAGAAGCTTTTCTACTTTTCTCAACATACGGTTTCCCTTATGAAATGACCGAGGAACTCGCTACAGAACGGGGGATGACTGTTGATGTGCAAGAGTTCAAAGAAGAGATGAAAGCGCATCAAGATTTGTCACGAGCAGGATCAGAACAAAAATTTAAGAGCGGACTAGCTGACACGGGAGAAAAAACAACCATGCTCCATACTTGTACACACCTACTCTTGGCAGGATTGCGAAAATACTTAGGGGAAGGGGTGCACCAGGCTGGGTCAAACATTACCCCTCTAAGATTGCGTTTTGATTTTACCTATCCAGAAAAGGTACCTCAAGACGTTCTCGATAAGGTAGAGGCATACGTTAATGAAGTACTCACTGCTCACTGTGCTGTAGAGACAGTAATCTTAGAAAAAGATGAAGCAAAAGAGAAGGGGGTAGAGGGAAGTTTTTGGGAAAAGTATCCTGACGAGGTAACCGTCTACTCAGTAGTGTCTGATGATGGAACGGTGTACTCCCGAGAACTTTGTGGTGGTCCGCATGTAAAAAACACAGGAGAAATAGTTGGAGTATTCAAAATTGTAAAAGAGAGTTCTTCGAGCGCAGGTGTGAGAAGGATTAAGGCTGTTTTAGAGCCTTGAGTAATAAGCCGAGAGCCTTGAGCTTGCCCTGAAGCGAAAATAAATTCTAGTATTAATACTAGAATTTAAATGTACCAGTGCCCAAAGAACTTCACTTTCCCTTCAAGTTTTATAGTTTAAATATTTAAATACTTGTGATAGCATAAGAATATGCAAAAACAACACCTTGTAGTCATCATACTTTTCGTTTTCACCTTGCTACTTGGTGTAGTGTCGTTCTTGCTCCCGAAAGAGGTGGTGTCACCAACACCTGAGCATATTCAGCCGACAACTCCAACAACGACAGATATCTACACTATGGAACCTATCGTTCCTGAGGCAAAGGTGAGTACGGAGGGATGGAAGACTTGTCGAAATGAGGAGTATGGGTGGGAAGTGAAATATCCTGAGGGGTGGTATGTTTGGGGGACTGACGGTGAGAAAAATCCTTATTCAAGATCAATATATTCAGATTCGCCATCTGGCAATTGTGTAGGGGTAGGGGTAGGTATGACCAACAATATTGAATTTGGTGACCGTGAACAAAAGAGCATTAGTGTTATAACCCGTGAACAATTTCTATACCATCATCCTGAAGTGGAGGCATCAAAGCGACCGTCAGTGTTTATGTTAGAGGAACTCTTGGCTGATTTTAAAACAACGGGTACGCCCGTTGGTGCATCTATTGTCGACGACATGCCCGCAATATATACCATACGGAAATCAAACAGTCTTACTGGTGGGTACATTACAGAGTTATTCCTAGACCATCCGTCCCGAGGGGCAATACAAATATCTTTAACAAACATAGACGTAGCAACTCGAGACACAATTCTATCAACAATTGTATTCTCTACCTCAACAGGAGAACTTGATTGGAGTAAGTTATGAGAAAAACCTCGTCACACACTGTGACGAGGTTTTTACTAAAGAACAATTACTTCCAAAGTGGTACGCTTACTGCATATGGACGAAGCGGATCTGAGTTTTGTGTATCAGTCCATCCATATGGATCAACTAACTCACCCCAGAATCTCAGGTGGTAGTGAAGATGATCTTCTCCAACAGAGCCAATTTCTTGACCTGCACGTATCGGTGTTCCATCCGCCACATTCCGTGTAGACAAATGCAGATAGTAGCTTTCGTAGCCATTCCCATGATCAATACGGATAGGATATTCGTCTTCTGGTAAACCAGGGTACGTGTAATGGTATGCAGTACCATCTGCAGAGGCGTGCACTTTTGTCCCATTTGTTTCTGGATAATCGAATCCTGCATGACCATCGTAAAAAAGGAATACACCACTTTCATTGCTTTCCGCACTTTGATCATACTGACCCCCAATAGAGAATGCTCCTCCACCTACTTTTGGTAGGCCATACAACGTTGAACTGCACGAAGTATATGACCACAGTGAATAATCAGTTCCAGGGGTGTTGTTTTCACCTTTTACCCCTTGTTCTCCCGTGTATGCAGTCACGGTGTTGTTCGGACATTCCTTATTCCGAGAGACACTATCCGCATGACGAAAGTGATCAAAAACACCATTGATTTTAGTCGTATACGCTCTCGTACCTTTGAGAGGAAACTCCAACCCATCCACAAGGTATATCTCATCAAGGTAAATGGTAGTAAGGTTGCCGACTTCAAAGATAAGTTCCTTGATGTAGACATTTTCAGCATTCAGCGCTGATGAGTCTAATGGAATTACCACGGTATATGCCAACCATTTATCGGCGGATCAACCATGTAGTCCGCAACAGGTACAGTACCACCTATTTGCTCAAGTGGATCACGCCACATCACCCATATTTGCCCAACATCATCGTTGGCAATACCTTTGATACGAAACACAAGTGCGCGTTTACCACCGGTATACAATGGGACCAACCGCTCTAAGTAGAGCGCACCCCAGATGTATTCATACTCCACCTCCATAGCGAAAGAGCCCTCCTTCCCGGATGTCGTTGAAAGAAGGTTTAAACTCTCAACGCCGGTAGGCCATGTACTCGGCTGCCAGTCTGTTCCCATACTATCCTTGTAGATTTTCTCCGAAGTACCGAGTGTGCTTAGGGCAACATTATCAACCGTTATCGTCGTAGCGGACGAACTCTCAAACTGGACACCTTTAATCACACGATTGGTAGCACCAAGGACCGAAAGTGGAATTTTCACGTTACGCCATGTGTTTGCAACAACGGCACCTCCCTCGACGTACGGAGTAATGAGGACTGCTTCAATCACTTCATAGTTTTCATCGTAAAACTTTGCATAGATTGATTGACCACCAGTACTTCCCCCGTGAATATCGAACACAAGAGATTGATATGGGGTGGTATCAAAACCACTCGTCACTAAAGACTGTTGCGTCCATGCGTACTGGTAGGTTATTCCAAAACCATACGTCCCTGAGTAGTGAGTTGCTGACGCGGTGTCGTGTGTTACACCACCATCTGTCTGGGGACTCCAGCCGCTTCGTATCGCATCATCGTAGATAATCCCTGTTTCGTCGGTATCAGTATTGAGAAGCGCGAACGTAAGCTGGTACGTAGCAGAATTCACTTCCGGATTGGTTCCTTCATGGTTCGGATATTCAACATAGCTGTTCCAAAAGTCACATCCTGTTCCTGTCGCATGTGCCGCAAACCGTAGTGCTTCGGGATAGGTCCAAGTAGATTCTCCTTCAGCCCTTACTTCAAACAGGTACTTGTGACCAGAGTAAAAAACAACCTCGTGATTAAGAGTAAACGTCACATCTTCAAACACTGATATGTTTATTTCTGTTGGTGAACTTACTGCGATCTGCGTCGCAGAGGGAATCCCTGTTGAGGCCGAAGCAACTTCGTAGATGCGAAGTGTCGCGTAAGGTGATTCCAGTCCGTCGGCACGCATTCGCATACGTACACGGTCGAAAGGATTACTTTCCGTTGTGGCTGAATGGTACCAAGTTAACAGTTGGTCTCCCAACGTTTGTTCAAATATTCCGTTGGAATTGTAACCACATGTCTCATTTGAAAAAACAACCGTATCAGCGTGTACTGTAGTGCTCAGAATACACAACAAAAAAACCCCGAGCAGTGCTCGGTACAACATAGTGCTTTTCATGTACTACCTCCTCTAGTTTAGGAAAGGACGTGATTGTCCGTAAGCCAGTGTACTATGGAATATAGTATTTATGCAAAC
>Ga0076181_104_pt1 | contig 41851 bp, 50 predicted proteins | sample RifGroD2_FD_68216 | JGI IMG/M metagenome (GOLD analysis project Ga0076181, IMG submission 68216) | Parcubacteria bacterium GW2011_GWD2_42_14
ACCGTAGTTCCTATGAGGTTGCACTTGAACAAGGTATTATTACAAAAGTTCCAAGAATCTCATTATTAAAAGTAGTTGCATTTCGGTAGAGAATTTACCACCCGGACTTATTGACAAATGGTATGTATATGTTTAAATACCATTCGAACACTCACCGTTGTTAAACGTTGTGTAATCTGTACTTTTAAGGAGCATATGAATGAAAAAGAAAACTCAGGAACAACTTTTAAAAGAGGCGCTGGAGCTGATTACCAGGATCGATGGATTCAAGGACAGTTGTGTCCCGAGAATCATGCAACTCATGGTCAGCAAGCAGTTCGTTGATGCCGGGGAACCTGTAACCGAAGGTATGGTAGTGGTAGGTGACAGGATGTCCGACTACCAGAAAGCCCTTGCAACATTGGTTGAAGATACTTGCGTTCAACACGACCAATTGACTGCCCGCTTACAAATTGAAGGTGAACCCAGTCCGAATGACGCGAAAATTCTTGCAAATCTGAAAGAGGAACATACCTCATTGCGATCATTGTTTTGGAAAGCAATTTTCAAAACACATGATACATTCCTCACTCCTACAGCAAGCACGGTGCTTGTCAAGGTAGAAGGCTTCCGAATCGCAGAACAGCAAGTTCCACGTTGTCCTCACTGTGGCGAGAGACATTTCGAAGATGAATGACACCAGCTTTGCTGGAGGTGTACTTGTCATCAGAACTCGTTACTCTGTCCCTTCTAGCCAACATCCGTCAGTCTTTAGACTGACGGATGTTTTGTTGTATTGCTCGATAAAATATCGAGCAATACATTTTATGAAAGAATACAAGTTGTTTGCTGGGGTCATGTCTTGTTGTATAGTAAACATAATAAACGTAAACCCATATGAATGAAAAAATGTTCTCAAGAAACGAAAATGCTCTTCCGGAGGCTGAGAATACCGCTGTTCGAAAGCCTACAGAAGGAACTGATTATGCTGATTTACTTGAAAAGTATACTATTCATCCTATAGAAACTGCTTCAGAGAACAATTCTTCTGATATTGCACGAAAAGAAAGAACTTTGCATGAACTGAACCTTGCGGTTGAGAATGCACGTCCTGAGGAGAGAGAAGAGAAAATGAAAGAATTGCTTGAATGGGAAGCGCAGTTAGATGCTATTGAAAATGCATTGGGGGTCAATACAGAAATCGCTGATGTTGCTCTAACTGAGGTTTGCAACGAAACGCTTGATATACCCAACACTCTTATCCAACTCGAGGAAGAGAATCCAGAGCTTGCTGAAGTTTTACAAAATAGAGATGAGGAAAAAGTTAAAGGATTTCTGATGTCCCTGACCAAAAAAATGCAAGGTTCTAAGCTTGCAAAAACTGTAGGTCTATGGACAGCTATTACTATTGGGGGTATGTCCGTACTTGGTCACACGAATGTTGCTGAGGGTGCCGACTTGCAAACAAAAACAAAATATTCTAAAGAATACATTGCAACTCAACATGCTGAAGTTGCTAAGACCAATATGGGAAGTTTGTTTATAAAAGTAAATTCAAATCCAGACATAGACCCCACTATAAAATTACTATTCTTAAACGGAATTAAAAAAACGGGAACTCTAAAGGATTTGAAGGATATGAAGGTTATCGATTATGTATCCTCAGGAAACCTTACAGATAAAGAAATTGAAGCCGTCCTCAAATTGGCTGAGCAATAATAATAACCTGAGGATTTTTAACGTATCAACTTAAACAAACAACCGGTCATTTATAAGGACCTGTTGTTTAATTTCTACGCTTCTACGTTTTTATATGGTCTTACGGAACTCTTTTTTGCCTTTCCTCGTCCTTTCTTAACATCAAACACAACTTCGGTATTTTTTATACTCACTGTAATAGCGCCACCTTCTCGCACACCATTCGTCACTATCATAGACGCTACTGGTGTAAGGATTTTGTTTTGAATCAAACGTTTCATTGGTCGAGCACCGTAGTGAGGATCGTACCCTTCTTTCGCAAGCCACTCTAGGACATCCTTCCCTACTGTTAGACTTATCTCTTTCTGTGCTAGACGCTTAACCACAATTTCAATTTGAAGCTTCGCTATCTCACTCACCACTTCAGGTGTAAGAATATTGAAGAGAATGATATCATCAAGCCTATTCAAAAACTCTGGTCTGAAGAAATCCTTGAGTGAGTCCATAACCTTACTCTTAGCATGTTCATAATCTCCAACCTCTGTCGTATCTATGTTAAAGCCCATACGACTCATCCGATCGATATACTGAGCACCAATATTTGACGTCAGAATTATAATAGTATTTTTGAAATTCACTTTTCTACCTTTAGCATCGGTCAAGTGTCCGTTATCGAGTACCTGCAAGAGAATATTGAACACCTCAGGATGGGCCTTCTCTACCTCATCAAACAGAAGTACTGAGTATGGCCTATGGCGTACTGTTTCAGTAAGATTTCCCCCCTCTTCATAGCCCACATATCCTGCGGGCGCTCCAATAATTTTGGAAACGGAGTGGCGTTCCATATACTCACTCATATCTACTCGAATAAGCGCATTCTCATCATCAAACATAAACTCTGCGAGCGCCTTACTCAACTCAGTCTTACCTACTCCAGTAGGTCCAAGGAGAAGGAACGAACCAATAGGTCTATTCGGGTCAGCAATACCTGTACGTGAACGTCGTACTGCGTCAGCAATCTTGAGTACGGCATCTTTCTGCCCTATGACTCGCTTCTCTATAGCTTGTTCCATCCGAGAAAGTTTGTCTGCTTCTTCCTCAAGCATGCGTGCTACAGGAATACCAGTCCATCGAGATACAACGTCCGCAATTTCTGCCTCAGTAATTTCTTCTTTCAAAATACTGCGTTTCTTTTGCAACTTTTTCATACGCTTTATACTCTCGTCCAAACCTTTCTCAAGTGCAGGAATGGAACCATACCGTATCTCAGCAGCTTTACTTAAGTCTGCAACAGCTTCAGCACTGTCAGCTTCCACGCGCTTCTGTTCTAACTCTTTTTTAATATGTTTAATTTCACCTAATGTGTCTTTTTCATTCGTCCACTTGATTTCAATTTCTCGGGTTTGTTCACGCAGTTCAAGTACCTTTTTATCAATCTCTGCAATTCTATCTTTAGCCCTATGTCCTGTCACAGAGGTCGCTGTTTCTGAGTCTTTCTTCAAAGCCTCTCGCTCTATCTCAAGTCGCATAATTTTTCGATGTGCTTCTTCAAGAACTGGAGGTTTGTTCTCAAGGGAGATTCGAAGTGCTGACGCTGCTTCATCTATAAGATCTATCGCTTTGTCAGGAAGATATCTATCGGTCAAGTATCGAGCTGAAAGGTTGACCGCAGCCACAATAGCGTCGTCAGTCACTCGTACTCCGTGATACACCTCGTACCGTTCACGCAATCCTCGAAGAATAGCTATACCATCTTCGATAGAAGGTTCGTTCACTCGAACAGGTTGAAAACGTCGAGTCAATGCTGCATCTTTTTCAAAATGCTTCTGATACTCCTTCGTGGTCGTAGCACCTATTACCCGTAAGTCACCTCGTGCAAGTGCAGGCTTCAACATGTTTGCAGCGTCTATAGAACCTTCAGCGGCACCTGCTCCGATAATCGTATGAATCTCATCTATGAAGAGGATAATGTTGCCTGAAGAACGTTCTATTTCTCTCATCACCGCTTTTAGACGTTCCTCAAATTCACCACGATACTTCGTACCTGCTACCAGCATACCAAGATCAAGTGATACCAAATCTTTTCCACGGAGACTTTCGGGTACGTCTCCTGCAGCCATACGCACCGCAAGACCTTCTGCTATAGCGGTCTTACCTACCCCTGCTTCTCCGATAAGGATTGGGTTGTTTTTTGTACGTCGTGAAATTATTTGAATAATTCTCGTAATCTCATTATCTCGTCCAATAACTGGGTCTAGTTTGTTTTCCGTAGCAAGGGTTGTGAGCGAACGTGTGTACTTCGCGAGCGCGCGTGATTTTTGTGGTTGTACACCTTCTTTTCCTTCTGTATCCCGAGCTTCCGAAAGTGCAGAGAGCACAGTCTCTCGCTCAAACTGATATTTTGATAACACGTCTTTTGCGGGTCCTGGTGTATCAAGTATTGCGATAAACAAATGCTCAGTTCCTACAAACTGATCATTGAGGGAGCTTGCTACTTTAGCACCATTTTCTAGAACCTGTGCAAGCTCTGGTGTGAGATAGAGTTGGTAGGAAGGTGAAAGTACCGAGGCGTTCTCTGGTGACTCTAGTGCATCAAGAATACTATCTGTCAAACTAATAACATCTACGTTAAGTCGCTCAAGCAATGAAAAAATCATCCCCTCCTCTTGGAGCACAAGCGCAGCAAGTAGATGTAGAGGATTTACATGATTTTGACCACGTTCAACAGCAAGCTCGTGTGAACGACGAATCGCCTCTTTTGCTTTGGGTGTGAAATTTTGAAACGGGACCATATTCATATATTATACCATATAACCTAAAAAATACTAGTGGGATGTTTGTAGCCATTGCGCGCATCTTTCAATCTCACTTTTCGTCGTATACCTGCTCAAAGAAAATCGTAATGCACCAGAGTTTTTGGGACTTCCATTATGGAGCGCCTTCACGACACGACTTCCTTCTATCCCAGAAAGACATGCGCTTTTTGCACTCACTGCAACACCTCGAACATCCATTTCTATAACCAGCTGTTCATCATCTATATTTGGAAATGATATGTTTATATTACCAGCAATTCTCCCTTCTCCGAAGGCTCCATTCAATACTACATTGTCTACATTTTTAAGTATATATGCTATCAACCAATCTCGGAGCTCTGCAACTTCTTTGACGTATGTCTCACGTTCCTCTTCCACCAGTTCAAGTGCCTTTGCAAATCCAACAATAAGAGGTATCGGGGGTGTTCCTGGTCGTAATCCATATTCCTGACCTCCTCCGAACATCATCGGACTAATGTGCTCTCGGTCACGCACAAAAAGACATCCAGCTCCTTTGGGTCCATATATTTTTTGACTATCTAAGGTAAGTAGGTCGACACCAAGCTTCTGGATATTGACCGTAACCCACGCTGGCGATTGACTTGCATCCGTGTGAAATAAAGGATACACCGCCGAATTATTTTTTCTTACTTGCCGTACGATACCTGACAGCTCCTTGATGTGCTCTATAGTGCCTATCTCATTATTTACATACATACATGAGACAAGTACAGTGTTTTCCGTAAATGCCGACTCAAATTTTTGCACATCAACCCTACCTTCGGTATCTACAGGTATATACGTTACCTGTACACCTTTTCTTTCAAAATGAGCGTAACAATCTGTTATTGAATTATGTTCAACAGCACTTGTAATGATATGCAATTCTTCTGGTTTTTTCCCCTGCTCTAAGCATTTCTCAATCACTCCAAAAATAGCAAGATTGTTGGACTCCGTACCACCGCTCGTAAAAATAACCTGCTCACCTATCGCATGTAAACTTTTTGCAACAGAGCTTCGTGCCTCATCAAGAATGTTTTTTGCATATCGTCCTTCAGCGTGCAATGATCCAGCATTTCCAATATGTTCACTCCAGTAGGGCTGCATTACGGCCACCACACGAGAATCAACTGCCGTACTTGCCCCATTATCGAGGTAAATTCTTGTCTGTTCATTACGTTGTGTAGTATTCATAACTACTGAGCTTAAAATGACTTATAAAATAGATATTGCGAATTTATTTTAAATGTGTTCTTGTTTGCACTTACTACATTTCTGGGCTATACTCGGCAACATATAGCTCAAACTATCACGATGAAAAATAAACTCAACTATGACTGCAAACGCCAACAAATGCATAAAACGTCCTCCTGTTGTTACCGTTATGGGGCATATAGATCATGGTAAATCCACACTTCTTGATTATATCCGTAAAACGAAAATAGTTGAAGGTGAAGCTGGTGGTATCACCCAGCATCTTTCAGCATACGAAGTAGAACATACGAGTTCTTCGGGTGAAAAACGACTTATCACATTTCTTGATACACCTGGACATGAGGCTTTTCAACATCTTCGATCACGAGGATCGAGCGTGGCCGATTTGGCAATACTTGTAGTTGCTGCTGACGATGGCGTTAAACCACAAACGCTTCAAGCCCTTAAAGCTATAGAAGAAGCAAACATTCCCTATCTTGTCGCAATCTCCAAAATTGACAAAAATAATGCTGACATAGAAAAAACAAAATCAAGCCTTGTTGAGCATGGTATTTACCTTGAAGGTATGGGAGGCTCTATCTCATATTCACTTATTGATTCTAAATCAGGTAAAGGAATACCTGAACTTCTTGACCTATTACTACTCGCGACTGACATGGAGGAGCTTACGGGAGACCCTACGGTACCAGCTACAGGTACCGTGATTGAGTCACGATGTGATCCAAAACGAGGGATTTCTGCGACTCTTCTCATTAAGAATGGTTCACTTAAAACGGGCGCATATGTCGTCGCAGGACAAGCGTATGCTCCACTCCGTATCGTTGAAAATTTTCTTGGTAACAAAATTCATGAAGCTACTTTCTCCACACCTATTATGGTTGTTGGATTTTCGGAAAACCCTCCAGTGGGAGCTACTTTCATAACGGTACCAACCAAAAAAGAAGCGCTCGAGGTTGCACATGCAGTACAGCTTTCTTCGATATCAAACAAGGTTACAAATTCTGAGGTATCAGAAAGTACCGACCGGTACAATGTCCCAGTCATTATAAAAAGTGATGTGGTAGGTTCACTTGAGGCTATTAAGCATGAGCTTCGCAAACATGAGGATGAAAATACGAGTATCCATATTATTTATGAAGGTGTAGGAAAAATAGCAGAAGGAGATATCAAGTATGCGAGTGGAAAAAAGGATACCATCATCATAGGCTTCAATGTAGGGACTGATAGCGCTGCACAAGAGCTCGCTCTGCGAGTCGGGGTTGAGATAATGCACTTCTCTATCATTTATGAGCTTACAGACTGGATACAAGGCGCCATAGAAGCCAGACGTCCTAAAATACGTCGAGAAAAAATACTAGGAACTGCAAAAATTCTAAAATGTTTCAGCTTTACAAAAAAAGCACAGACTGTTGGTTGTCGAGTAGAGACAGGCGAACTATCAGTAAAAGATAGAATCATTATAAAGAAAGGTGATGTAGAACTCGGACGTGGAAGAATACTTTCTATGAAATCAGGAAAAACCGATACGTCACGAGTAGGCGAAAACAATGACTGTGGATTACAAATGGAGGTTGCTCTTGAAACAGAACCTGTGTACAACGATAGTATTATCGCTTTTACAGTGACTGAAAACTAAATATGAGCAAACAACGACACACCATACTCACTCAACATCTGCAGGAGCTGGCAGCAACGTTTGTAAACACGCAGTCCAACAAAACATCACTCATCACCATAACGAACACTGAGCTTGCTCATTCACTCGATAAGATAATATTTTATGTTTCCGTCTTTCCTGAAACAGCAGAAGGTCCAGCTATCGGATTTCTCATGCGAAAAAGAGGAGAGTGTAAGAAGTATCTAAGAGAAAAATCAAACATAAATCATATACCTCATGTTGAGTTTATGATTGACGAAGGGGAAAAAAGTCGCCGAAGAGTAGATGAGTTGCTCAGTGAGTGATACACTGTTCCACAGGACTTACTCAAACGGCGTAAGTTTTATCTAAGATGGCTCAGTGGTGAAGTGGCTAACACGACGGTCTGCAAAACCGTTATTCGCCGGTTCAATTCCGGCCTGGGCCTCAAACTAAAACACAATAACTTATTTGTCGAGTATTCTTTCATAGTATCTTGTACACCTGCCCGGGTGGTGAAATTGGTAGACACGCAAGACTTAAAATTTTGTAGCCGTGAGGCTGTGCGGGTTCGATTCCCGCCCCGGGCACAGTTTATGAGCGCAGCGAATAAGCTGTGTACGGGAGTACTGTGCCAATGCACAGTACGTGCGGGAATCGAAAGGCACAGGCTTATCGCACAGCGATGCCGAGCCTAGACGAAACGCACTTACGATTTGAGGAGTTTACGAGGAAAATCCTTAGTGACGTATCGTCGATCCCGCCCCCCGATTTTGCCGATAAATTTTTCAAAAAACGGAATGTTTAATTATCATCAATAATCCATGAATACTCCAACTCGTTTTTTTATATTCTTTACAATTTTTATTTTAATCCTTGCAACCTTTAATTTATATAAAGGGGATTTCGATTTTTTACGATGGACCGTGTTTTTATCATGTTTAGTTCTTATCCATACGACCTACCGAAGTAAGGTTACCGGATGGATGATTGTTTTTATAGTTACCAGTATTTTATTTAACCCCTTCTATCAATTTTTACATTTTGAAAAAGAAATTTGGCGAAGTATAGATGTATTTGTAATTATAGGGTTTTCTATATTTCTTCTGCGTTATTATTCTCGCTATGCGAAAGGTTTACAATTCGAAAGGTACATTTCTACCTTGTTTCCAAGTAATATTTGGGTAATCACAGATCGTACAAAAGATTCTTCAAAAAAACTTAAACGTCTGGTAGAGTCTGATACCAATCCGGACTTTACTTTTCGAAACAAATCGACAGGAAAAACAATAGCAGTGGAATGTAAATTTCGCTCTTCCTTCCGGGAAGGAAAATACGGTGATTTTGGGATTTGGTGGAGTAAGGAGCAAGGTAAACGATATGAGATGTATGGAAGTAAGCATAAAATACCAGTTTTTGTTGCGATAGGTATTGGCGGAGGACCAAATAATCCAAAACGTTTTTTCTTTTGTCCTCTTGAAAGACTTAATAATACAGCGTATGGATTTGTTACTGAAAAGGACTTAAATATTTTTGAAAGAAAAAATGAAAGACAATTTTTGTCAGACTCTTTTTGATACAAAATGGAATAATATTACTAGCATAGGCTTTTAGTTGTGCTTCAAATAAAAAAACAGCCGGTCAAAAAACGAACGCGGCTGTTGGGGGGTTGTGCATTAGTGTCGGTAAACTGACACAGGTGTTCGGAGTAACTTCTCAATATGTACTTCACTTCGTCATGTACTTCAAGTACAACGCAGGTTTGTTCACACACCTATTGGTGTGTTTACTACAAATAATACTTCAAAAAATTACTACAAATTTTACTGCACAATGAGACAGTACTCCTTACCAAAGGTAAGTTTCTGGTTTTCTTTAGCATACACTGCCTCCGAAACACCCATACTTACAGTGTGCTTTCGAAAAAGCCCAGAGTGAATATGTCTCTATAAAAAGTTCTAACTGTTTATAGTATACACCATCCTAGATAATTGTCAAGTATTTTTAAATCAAGTGGTTAACACCAGAAAAAGCTTGCTGACTAGCCATAATATTAATAATTAAACTAAATTTGCGTATAAAGCTCGCACAAATAAAAAGGAACCTTTGGAAAGGTTCCTTTTTATTTGTGCCGAGGAGAGGACTTTTTCTCTACGAGAACGGTACATGTCTCACATCTCACTTCCTCCTCGTCGAGCTCGGAGTCGTTGCGATATGTTCGACATCTTCAAGTCCTTATAAGTCGAGGACTTGATCCTTACAGGATCAGTACACCTTTAGGATTTTCTAGTTCGTTACTCTCCTAGAATATCTCTAAAGGTCTTCAAGTCCTCTCCTCGGGCAAAACAATAATCGCGGAATGCTTGTCGCATTCCGCTCTTTTGTTTTGTGCCGAGGAGAGGACTTGAACCTCCATGGGTCACCCCGCTTGCTCCTAAGGCAAGTGCGTCTACCATTTCGCCACCTCGGCATATCACATACTTCTATACGATTCAGAGCATTCTACACTACTTTATCAATAATTGCATTTACCACTAACAAAGGTATCACACCTACACTTAAAAACATCTATAGGTTGTGCAGTAAAAACTTAGTGTATGGGTTTACATTATCCCTAATTTGTTCTAAACTATCGCAATCCGCCCATAGCTCAGCTGGTAGAGCAGTCGCCTCTTAAGCGAACGGTCGTAGGTTCGAGTCCTACTGGGCGGACAAAGATGTAGTGCACGTCAGATTGTATTCTGACTTTTTTATACAATTTTTTGCCTGAGTCTACTGGGCGAACATGACTAAAAAAATGTCCGCTAGCTGACGGATTAACTTAGCTCAAGGCGCTTAATTATAAACTTATCGGAAGACCTTCAGGCATATCCCTATTTTCAACTCCAAATGTTCTTAACCCAACCTCTATGAGAGCGTACGCTGAAATCATGACCACTAAACCTATAAGTCCCCAAAGCATATGCTGTTTATATTCTCCACGTTTTGCCTCATTCCCCGCATTTATAACAAACATGAGCAAACCCCATAAGAAATATACAAGTGCAGCTGCAAAAATTACCCCAATAATCGGGTTTATTATTTCAATTACTATTCTGCCTACAAGGCCTTGAACCTCTGCTGGAACTGATCCTGGCATACTGCAAGTATATCCTATTTGGGATATTGAAAATACTACGTAATACACAACAAGCGCGAGGGTTCTCGCGCTTGTTGCTCCATATACACTATTTTTGAACTAAACAGGAATTGTGGGTGTAATCACATTTTGTCCTTGTTCTACTCCAACCAGTTCACCGAGAAGTGCTACTAGTCCCCAAACAGCAACGATAACGAATAGGGCAATGATTCCCCAGATCATCTTTCGTTTTCCTTCGTCCTTTGCAGCTTCGTCACCAGATGCAGCGATGTACTGTACGAGTCCCCAAATGAAGAAGAGGAGACCAATAGCAATTACAACTGGAATCAACATGGCAACCAAGTTACCTACTGACGCAACGAGTGAGTTAAGCCAGGATAGGTCTACTGAAGATTGACCAAAAGCAAATCCAACTGGAAGGATTGCAGTTAATACAAGAGAAAATATATGAGCAATTTTTTTCATAGAATAAAATTATTAATAAACTAATAACGAAAATAATAATATGGAATTTACTACATAAGTAAAAACTTTAAAATTAATTTTCAGAACTGGCTTCATGTAAAGAATAACACGATATTACCTCATTAAAATAGGTTCTTGGGGATAATGTTGTTGTTATAGGACATATAAAAATACATAAAGCCTATGTCAATAACATCACTGGTCTCCAACACACCATATCTCAGCTGCATGACAAACAATATCGACGCACTGCAAGTGCGCTTCAGCTTCTCCTCGTCTTCGACTCGGAACCCATTATTAGTACTCAATAATCGGCGCCGGCTGTGTTGTCTCCGCACCAGAAACACCTACAAAATCAGCAAGGATTGCAACTACCCCCCAAATACTCACTATCATAAAGAGTGCAACGATACCCCAAATCATTCTACTTTTTCCTTCTTCTCTTTCCCTCTCATTGTCCGCATTCGCAATAAACACCACGAGACCCCAAATGAATACCACAAGGGCAACACCAAGAGCTATTCGTATTAAATCAACAAAGACATTACGAGCAGCGAAAATAATAGTACCTAGTGTCACTTGAGCAAAAAGTATTTTTGGTAAAACGAAACCAAGTACTGGCAATAGGAAACGCATACTATCCAAAGAAAGTATTTTTAATAATGTTCACAATACCCCATACCGCAACCATAACAAAGAGAGAGAGAGTTCCCCAAATCATCATTTGTTTTCCATCAGATCTACTTCTTTCATCACCTGCGGTCGCTATAAACCGTATCGCACCAATAACAAAAAAGAATACTGCTAAAGCCATAATCAGCCACACCGTGGTATTAAGGAGTGTCACAAAAGTAGCTGCAATATTTTTAAGTTGGGCTAACAGTACGGAAGGAAAAATGAGGATTCCCGCAAGCGCTAATCTTCCAAAAATGTTTATTTTTTTCATAGTCACATTTTTAATTGCCCGCAATATTATTTACCGTTGCACGAATAGCTTCCGCAAGTGCCCAAGAACCCAAGATTATCAAAGCCCCTATAATAGTCCACAACAAAGCCCTCCGTGCTTCCTCAAGCTTAGAAGCATTACCTTGTGCACTTACAAAAAGAAAACCAGTATACACAATCATGAGGACAATGATGGGAAAGAGAATATATACAGCTGATTGGAGTATTAAACCCAATAATGTGTATAAATCCGGTGCACCAGCAAGCGGATTATCAAAGACTGCTGCAAGTGTAGACATATTTTTATGGCCTATTATTGTAAGGTGTTAAAAGAACTGTTAAATCTGCTGCAGATTGCGACATCGCGTTACCAGGAGTCAATGTACCCGAAACGATACCATTTATAGCTCTTGAAAAAATATCATTTACTGCCGATTGTGGTGCTGGTTCCAACCATGCACGAGACATGATAGCCGATTGTGTTTTTGTGTGTCCAAAAGGATCGGTACTGTTCACCTCTGTAAGAACATCCCGACGAGCTGAAGGAAGCCCAGCATAATTTGCCAATAGTTTAGAAACTCCCGCATCTGATAAGATTCTGGCAATCGCAAGTGCAACTTGGGGATTTTTGGAAGCTTTCAACACGGCTATACCGTAGAACTTTCCATATGTAACCGATTTATGAGTATTATTTGATTGAGGGAACGGAGCCATTCCAAAATTGAGATTTGGGTTTATTTCTGCTAATACAGATTCTTCACTCACAAACCCTGCATACATAGCCACTTTGTTTGCCGCAAACGCTTCTCGAGAACGATCAAACGTCTTGTTCCATGAATACACTGTCTTCACAGGATTGGAAAAAGAAGTATAGAAACGTAAGGCAAGATCAGGTTTTTCCACACGCTCATCAACAGAAAAAATATCTGTTATAAACTTATTATTGTGTTCAATTACTATCGAAACGCCTGTTTGCATTATAAGCGCACTTAGAATTTCTTTCGTATGAAGAACATTATCATACTCCCCAAATGCGATACCACTCTGGACCAACTCCGCTCCCCCCACAATAGTAGACAGACGGGGAACGAGTTGCACAAATGTATCCCAATCTTGCGGTACCTGAGCTATCGCAGTTTTTGTAAAAATATCTCTGTTCCAGTACATGACCAATGGGTCGACAAAGACGGGTAAGGCGTAAATACCATCGGAAAGCACGAATACATCTCCACCCTCAACATAGGTATCATAAAAATTTTGAAGAGGCAGCGTTTCAAATGAAATAGGATACAGCTTGTTTCGAAGAGGTAGCAAGCCAGAAGAATTCATTAGCACGAGATCGGGGCTATTACCTGTTGCAATAGCTTCGAGTAAATCACCGTATATCGTATTGGGGTTCTTTTCAACGTAGGAGACATTATCAAAGGAATCATTGTCTTTTTTTAAATCATTTAAAACTCTAATCATTGCTCTGTCCTCAAGTGGTGGACCCCATATGACCACCGGAACAGTAAATTCATCATCTTCATTTATGTTTTTATTCATAGCGATTGCGATGACACCAACGACAGCCATGACGCCGAATATTACAAGGAGTGCTATTTGAAAAAAGTTTTGGCTGTTACTTCCCATGTTTTCGGAAAATCAAACCATAATGGTATGCCCCTGCATCGATAGAAGATACATATGCAAAACCCTCATTTTCAGCATATGTACGCAACTCTGACTCAGGAAATACACGATCCGTTTGTGGACCCATGCCACCGAAAGATTCACGCCAATCCACCACAAGCACCTTACCTGTATCTTTCAAAATACGGTACGCCTCACGTAGTACTGCAGATTTGTCGTCAACCTGAAACAGCATGTTTGAAATAATCACCGCATCAACACTTTGATCAGGAAGTGTTGACCCTCTCTCTTTCTCTAAATCACCATGAATGAATACTATTGACTCAAGATGATGCTCTTGTGCGTAGTGCGTACTTTTTGTGAGGAGTTGTTGTTGAATATCTATGACAAACACCTTGCCTTTTTTACCCACCACTTCAGCTGCCTCCACCGCTAAGTAACCAGCACCTGCACCGAAATCAGCCACCTCCATACCTTCTGCGAGCATAAACTGTTCTATGTTTCTTTTTGGATTAGCAAAAGCCATAAAATGTATACCTATTGTAACAAAAATAACCCTCTTTCGGGTTATTTTGGTGTGTATAACAACCCTGAGTTAAAAGTTGAAAGTTCAAAGTTGAAAGTTCAAAAGCCCGCAAATGCGGGATTTTGTTTGTACACCGAAGGTGTAAGCACTTTCAACTTTAAACTTTTTGTACTTTCAACTTATAGGCAGATGATTGCGGCTATAGAATCCCCCGCTCGTAACTTCATTATTCTCACACCCTGTGTCGATCGGCCCATCGAAGGGATTTCCTTGATACCTGTTCGTATAACTTGACCTTTTTTAGAGATAACCACAAGCTCCTCAATGTCCTTAGTAAGAATTCTACTTGCCATTAAGGTACCCGTTTTTGTTGTTGTGCTTGCGCATTTTATTCCAGATCCACTTCGTTTTTGTATTTTAAACTCAGAAAGTTTCGTCTGTTTTCCGTAACCGTTTTCAGACACCACCAGTAGTGAAAGTTCGCTATCTTTTGTACCCTTCAGAGCGATATCTGCTCCTATTACGACGTCTCCAGTACCAAGCTTTACACCACGCACACCGGCTGCAGCTCGCCCCATCTCTCGGGTGTCATCTTCCTTAAAACGAATTGATTGCCCCTTTCGTGTAGCCAAAAGCACCGTGTCACCCTTTTCTACAAAACTTGCTTGTATAAGCTTATCACCTGGTGCAAGTTTTATAGCAATAATGCCTGAGAGGCGGACGTCATGAAAATCCTTTGCCTTCGTCTTTTTTGTAATACCACCTTTGGTAACCATAAGAAGTGAGCCATCACTTTCCTTTAGTTCTTTTGTCATTGCAACGACAGACGTTACAGACTCATCAGCAGAAAGGGGGAGAAAATTCATCACCGACTTACCTTTTGTGGCACGTTTTCCCTCAGGTACGTCATACATCTTGATTTGATACGCCTTACCTTTATCTGTAAAGAAGAGGAGGTCATCATGGGTACTTGCGGTGAGGAAAATTGTTACAAAATCTTCCTCCTTGGTATTGAGGTCAATCACACCAACGCCTCCACGTTTTTGTTTTTTGTACTCATCAGGGTTTGTACGCTTGATGTAGCCACCACGAGTAATCACCAAGACACTTTCCTCCTCAGCAATCATATCTTCAGGAGTCATGTTTTTAACTGGACCCTTGATAACACGTGTCCTTCGTTCGTCGCCGTACTTTGCTTTTACTTCTTCAAACTCACTCCTTATAAGCTCAGCCATTTTTTTCTCACTCTTTAGAAGCGACTCTAGCCATTTGATAAGAGCCTGAACTTCTTTCAGCTCATTTTCAATTTTAATTCTTTCAAGCCCTGCGAGCTTTTGAAGACGCATTTCAAGAATGGCGGTCGCTTGAATATCAGAAAAAGAGAATTTTTTCATCATCGCCGCTTTCGCAAGCGGAACATCTTTGGATGTTTTAATGATTTTAATTATCGCATCTATATTATCGAGTGCTTTTTTTAGACCAAGCAGGATGTGCTCTCGTGCCTGTGCTTTTTTAAGGTCAAATTCACATCGACGCTTAACCACAAGTTTTCGATACGTCACAAACTCATCCAAAACTCCTTTAAGGGAGAGGGTTTGTGGAACGCCATCGACGAGTGCGACAAGATTCAAGTGGAACGTATCTTCTAATGCAGTATGTTTGTATAGATAGTTGAGAACTTTCTGTGGTTGGGCTCCCGTCTTGAGTTCTACTACTACTCGAATATCTCTCGTTGATTCATCTCGTAAATCACGTATCCCCTCAAGTTTCTTCTGAGTCACGAGATTTGCCATACGCTTGATAAGCTCTGACTTATTCACACGATACGGTAGCGAGGTGATGATAATAGAGAAGGCACCTTTCTTGTTTTCCACGATTTCAGCTTCGCCACGCACCACCATAGGACCCTTTCCTGTAGCGTACGCATGTCTAATATCTTTTTGGTTAAAAATAACAGCACCAGTAGGAAAATCTGGGGCTTTCACAAGGTTAAAAATTTCATCTTGTGACGCGTCAGGGTTATTGATGAGGTGAATACATGCATCAACAACTTCGTTTAGGTTGTGCGGAGGAATATTTGTTGCCATTCCTACAGCGATACCGAGTGTTCCATTGAGAAGCAGGTTCGGAACTGCAGCAGGAAGCACAATTGGTTCATCACGAGTTTCATCATAGTTTGGACGCCATTCAACGGTCTCTTTTTCTATATCTCGAAGCATCTCACTTGAAATCTTAGTCATTTTTGCTTCGGTATAACGCATCGCGGCAGGACTATCTCCGTCAATAGAACCGAAGTTTCCCTGTCCGAGCACGAGTGGATATCGAGTAGTAAATTCTTGAGCTAATTTTACAAGTGCATCATAGACAGCAGTATCACCATGCGGATGGTATTTACCAAGCACATCTCCTACCACTGCTGCTGACTTGCGGAACTTTGCGGTAGAAACAAGTCCCATTTTGTGCATTGTATAGAGGATACGACGATGTACCGGCTTGAGACCATCCCGTACATCAGGAAGGGCTCTCTGTGTAATAACTGACATGGCATATGCAAGATAAGACTCCCGCATTTCACCAGTAATCGGACATGCTATTACTGACGCATCCTGTTTCCCCTCCCCACTTTCTACTGGTGGTGATTTCTTTTTATCCTCTTTTGCCATATGGTAATTGCATGCAATACTACCACACTCCCCTTAAAAAGGCGAATAAAAAAACGTATATATTGATAGATTAAACCTTATATATAGCGATAAAATATTATAGTCAGTACTATTGTAGTGTATTCACGACAGAAGTCTCTGAGGTAGTCCCATTACTTTTAGGGACTTCTTGCGAAGATGTTGCACGCTCTTTCTTAACCTTTGATTCACTCTGTAACGAAGATTGGAGCTCCATCTCCCAGGTATTTTGTGCATCAAAATCAGTACTACCTTCTTCCATGAAAGTATTTGAAGAATTAAAAAGCGTAGTGATATCTTCAGTTTGGCCGTTCCCATCTGTGTCCACACCACTGTCGGGAGACCGGCTTCCATAATTGCTTATAAGAATCCCAGCTATCCAAATGAGAACGACTATACCAGTAATAATGGATGTTAAAAAAAGGGCATGTCGTTTTCGTACATCTTTTGGTTTTTCCCGTAAATTATCAAAGTATTCTAAGAACATGTATTTTTGATATCAGAGAGTTGATATCTATGTATTAACTTGAGAAGACTACAATTTCGTTCTGTTTATCTTCAAGATCTTTATTTTTGAGGGTTAATTTACTTATTGGCTTATGATTATCAGATGCTGATCCTTCTTCTTTGAGGAAGAGCTGAAGAGCATTCGGTATTCCTATATCAGTATGATGCATAGGCACAATCATTTTTGGCTCTATAGAAACCGCAAGTTCATATGCTTTTTGAGGGATCAAAACTCCGTCCCCTCCAATAGGAACAAAAAGAATGTCAATCTTATCGAGTGCTTCCTGTAACCCTTTAGGTAATTCTTTGGTACTTAAAGCACCAAGGAAAAGGAGAAACATTTTTTCAAATGTTACGAGGTATGCCGTGTTGATGACCTCTTTTCCTCCGTACTCGGACGTTGTTTGATAACCTTTTATCACTATTTCGCGCACCTCGTACTCACCAGGGCCACGAATAACAAAAGGCTCTTTTTCTCCATGACTCACCTGATCAACCCCTGTAAAATCAGGATGCTCTGACGTAATAAAGGCTATATCTGCACCGAAGCGTGTCTGTTTGAGCTTAGAGTTTTTTGAAATTGGGTTGAAAGCAAGTGTCGTATCCCCAAAAGACACTTTAAAAAATTCCCCGCCATGGTGAGTTATTATCATATATGTTTGCTGAGTATAGCATGGGCTAGTTGAAAGTTAAATGTTAAAAGTTGGAAGTTTACCCGCCACGGCGGGGCAAGCTTTACAATCTCTGAGCTCTCCTGTAAAGTTACCCCATTATCAGCAAACCCAAACGGGTTGGAGGCTAACCTTGCGATGTTCATCAGTTTTGGATGTACGACACGCAACACCTCCGGCTTTTTAGTATATATGGAAACAGAAGTACAAAAAATTAAAACAGATAGAGAAGATGGTCTTTTAGAAACTACCGCAGATTTAAGTCAAATGGCTGTATTTCTTGATAAAAGTCCACTTCCACCTGAAGAGGGCGATCTCGTAGAAGGTCCTGTAGTGGCTACGGCCAAGAATAAGGTATTTATTGAATTACATCCTTTTGGTACTGGTATTATTTTCGGACGAGAATTCCTCACCGCAAGTGATATCCTACGTCGCGTCAAGCCAGGTGATACTATAGCTGCAAAAGTAGTTGGCACTGCAAATAGTGAGGGGTACATCGAGCTTTCACTTATGGAAGCACGACAAGCTCTTATCTGGGCTGAGGCTGAGAAAGCAGTTGCAAAGGGCACGGTATTTGAAGTACTTGTCAAAGAAGCAAATAAAGGAGGACTTATGCTCGACTGGCAAGGTGTTACGGGCTTCTTGCCAGCTAGTCAGCTCAAACCTGAAAATTACCCACGTGTAGAAGACGGGGATCGTGGAAAAATCCTTGAAGAACTCAAGCAACTTGTCGGTCATAAGCTCTCTGTAGTTATCATTACTGCTGATGCGGAGGAGAACAAGCTTATCTTCTCAGAACGAGGTCCACAAGAAGAGAAAGGAACCACTTCTGAGCGCTTCGCTGTCGGAGATACTGTGGAAGGTGAAGTTACCGGTGCTGTTGACTTCGGTATTTTCATCAAAATTGATGAAGGACTTGAAGGTCTTGTACATATTTCTGAAATAGATTGGGGTCTCGTTGAGAATCCAAAATCAATGTACAAAATAGGTGAGAAGATCAAAGTCAAGGTGATTGAGATTAAAGATGGTAAAGTGTCACTTTCTATAAAAGCATTGAAGGAGAATCCTTGGAAATCAGCAGCAGAAAAATACAAAAAGGATCAAATGGTTGATGCAACTATCATTAAGTACAACAAGCACGGAGCACTTGCTTCTATCGAAGAAGGAGTTGCTGGCCTTGTGCACATTAGTGAGTTTGCGAGCGCAGAAGAACTTCACAAGAGCCTAGAACTTGGACGTAGTTACAAGTTCAAGATTACGCTCTTTGAACCAGCCAACCAACGTATGACACTTTCTTTCAAGCAAAAAGAAGAAAAAACAGAGAAAAAGGAAGGAGCTGTTACAACTGCATAGAGCAACTTCAAAAAAAATAACCACTACTCAGTGGTTATTTTTTTTGAATACCATTCAGTAAACGGAAACCGGGGTTTTTAGGCCCCGGCGTTCACATCTACTTTTTTTTCTTTTTTTTGAATCCTCGAAACATTATCGAAAATCCGAAGATTATCAAACCGATAACCAGCGAATACGTCAATAATAAATCGAGTATCTGGTATTGTTCAGTCGCAATAAGCACTAAAAAAATACCAGCCAACATAACCCAAAGAGCATTTCGTCGCACTATACCAGTAAACCATCGAAAGACACTTTGGATACTTGCGAGAATCAGGTTTTCCCAAAACCACATAGGTATGCTGACAAAGCAAAATCGCAATACAGAAACTAACATTCTTCCTAATCTATTCATATCAACCTCCAGGTAGATAGAAAATGTTGTTACTTAGTAATAGTGTATTCTAGAAATATTAGACCACGTATTTACAGATTATGCAAGTATTTATGAGGGAGGTTCAACCTTACTCATTACAAGGGAATATTTTTTTTATCTAAAACAGACAAAAGCTCGAATTAACGAGCTTTTGTCATGTATGTTACCTGTATCTATAAGCCGGATTCTGTACCAATTTTACCCACCGTAGGTGGTTGTAAAATTGAGTACCCTGCCGAAGTTTTAACGAAGGCGGGTCCTATCAGAAAAACTAGGGGTACTCGAAATTACAACAACTTACGGTAGATAAAACAGGCGACAGTTATTTATCTTGTTCCGATGTTACCATCGGAATCTAGCGGCACTCCGAGCCGTATATGATAAGACTCGGTACGGCCTTGCACGTGAGTAAGGATTTTGCCGTTTCACTAAAACATTTGCAAAGCAAATGTTCGTGCGACCAACAAGCAAAGCTTGTTGGTTTAGCACCCACGTTACCGTGGTAATATTCCTTTTTACAAAGGAATTCTTTCCCTTTCGAGTCCGACGTCACTGCTCGCACCTCTATCCATTACAAACGACGGGCGTTACCCGCTACCCTTCTGCCGATTTCATCCACCACAGGTGGCTAAAACCGAGTACCCTCCTTCGCACATAGTGCTACGGCGGGTACTCGATTTTGTTGCTGCCTGTGGCAGACAAAATCGGCACGTGTCCGGACTTTCCTCACCAAGCTCTAGCAAGCTAAGGCTCGGCGCAACTGTCCAATACAGGACAGTTGTATTATGACACGCATACAGAGAAACACAAGATTTTATCTAGTAACCCCTCACACCAATAATTCTCGTGTATGGAATCATAATTGAGTGGAGCCAACGTATTTTGGGGAGAGACTAAAGACTTGGGCAAGCGCCCCGGAGCGGTCTCTCAACAAAATAGCGTTGGCGAAACGACATATTTTAAAGGTGTGAGGAGTTACTTTATCTAAAAGCTATACACGTACGCTAAAACAACCTCTACCACCTTTTCCATATTTTTTGCTGAACATTTATCTATCGTGTCACGTGTGGTATGCCAATATGGATACGTAAAGTCTATGAGCAGGGTGCTTGGTATACCAACAGCATTTAGTGAAATATGGTCATCATAGATATTCACAAACTCACCGTACGAAAAAAGTTCTGGATACATAGCATGCCCAATAGACCAAACACGCTCTGTATTTGCCTTTGCATCTCTATGTGAAGTACCTTCAATTATGAATTCAAGATTTGCATCACACACCATGTCTACAATAAGACCTGCCTCTGGAAGATTGCCACCGTAAAAATCGGTCACGTGGTGAGCAAAGTACTCAGAACCGTAAGGTCTCCATGGGTTACCTGCAGTAGGTAATCTTGGGTCACCCTCTTCAGCATCGAAAAACACAACATCTACACCTACGTTTGGTTGTACCTCAGCCTGTGCTAACCTGCGCACGACCTCAATCAAAACAGCTACCCCAGAAGCACTGTCATTTGCACCTGGTACTGGGGCATCTCCATAGTTTTTATCCTGGTCAGCATGGGCGCGACTATCGTAGTGTGCACCAAGAATAATTCGGTTGGTCTTCTCAGGTGCAAACCTACTCACAATGTTAACAAATGAAAACTCTTCACCATCGTGTTGTGTATGTACCCATTCTTGCTTTTCGACGTTCCAAGTAGAGGTAGCGAGTTCCTTTGTAATCCACTCAATCACGTCAGTATGCCCACTCATTCCAGAATACCGCGGACCAAATGAAAGCTGGGTCTGAATATCTTGGAGTAACCTACTCTCCTCTTCATGCTTCCCAGTGACCAGTGCAGAGCCTTCAGTGGTATTACGTGACGGAATGCTCTCCACTTCTTCTGAATTTGGTGCTTGCTCACTTGGTACCGACGTATTTTGTTTTACGACTACATATAAAAGTGAACATAGAAGACACAGTCCAAATACAGTCGCTACTACTTTCAGATGACTCATAAATTAGCTTTACGTAGTAGTTCCATGGAGTGGAATTCTACAGGAGCCAGGTCATCAGTAAAAACGTCATAAGGTGATAGTGTTGGGAAGACGTCTTCAAGTTCTACAAAATATTCCACAAAACTACGTATCGTTCTATCGTCAGCATTTGCTAATGCTGTTTTCGTGAGTGTGGGAACATGTGTACCTTTAGTTGCTACAAGTACTATATTTTGTGGTCCTGAATATTCGGGTGTTTCCATAGCAAAAAGGTACACAGAATCAAAAACCTCACTAAAGGTGACGACAATTGAGCCAAGTAATGAGGGGGGTAGCGTATCAAGTGAAGAAATATAATTTCCAACATATACGCCCCCGTCAGTGAGTCGACTATAGAGAAGTTCGCAGTACTCTTTGGTCATTACTTGAAAAGGAAGTGAGTACAAAGACGAATACATATCTCCAAAAATCAATTCATACTGCTGTTCATTAGTTCTGAGAGACTGTCTCCCATCTGCCACATACTCACGAATATTGTCATCCTCAGGTACCATAAAATACTCATGGGAAAGCTCAAACAGTATCGGCTCAATATCTACTACATCTACCACCGCATCTGGGTACTCTTGATTAATTTCTTTTGCTACCGTCCCCGTACCTGCACCAAGCACCAGAGCATGGGTAAGGGTGGCTGGGTCATGAAAAAAATTATATAGCTTGTAATACAACGTATACGGAAAAAGAAGGTCACCCGTTGGAAGCTGTATTCCTGAAGAAAATGACCTATCTTGACGAAGTAATCTCACAGGTTGACCTGAAGAGTGTATTTTGTCTACCACCCTCACTTTTTCATACAAACCATCTTTGGAGAAAAGGACCTCACCACCCCCTGCTAGAACTTCCGGTTCGTTGACATCAAATAAAGGTATGGATAAGGCACCAATCACAACAAGGTAAAAGAATATGTCTAAACGTTTGAAAGGTGTTTTGTTGTATCTCCCTACTACGCCAATAAGCACTACTAGCACACCCATTGCATACATAGACATAGAAATACCCACATATGGAATTAACACAAAACCAGACAAAAGACTTCCTAGTATTGATCCCAAAGTTGAGGAAAAAAATACCTCACCACTCACTTGACCTATGCCCCGCTCTGCTAAATCAAGGCTACGGAGTTTAACAACAAAAGGCGAGAGCAGTCCGAAAAAGTAACTCGGGATGAAGAAAAGTGTCAGTGTTGCTATAAGCGGTCCAAAACTTATTGAAAAAAAATCTGACAAGAACGGCAAAATAAATTGACTAACAAAATGGGCAAAGATAACAGTACTACCAGCCAGAGATACGAGGAGGTAGAAAAAATTTTTATCAGGATGTTTATCTGCAAGTCGCCCACCATGCCAATACCCAACAGATAGAGCAGCGAGAATTATACTCACGACACTTGAAAAGGAAAATATGGTGTTGCCAAAAAACGGTGCGAGTATGCGTACCGCCATTACCTCAACAGCAAGGACGACGGCACCTGTTATAAAAATGACGTACAATAAAACATCTCTTCTATACAACAACATCAAATGTTTAAAAAACATTATTTTAGTATATAACCTATCTGTAACTATTTCTACTCTGGAACAAAGCTGCGCGAAGGTATTAGCGTATAATTGCCTGAGTTCCCTCTACAATTCCCCATTTTTTCGAAAAACCAGTAGGTACTTCTAGTACGTATTTTGCAGGTGAAGGTGGAGAAAACTTTTCCGGATACGACTCAGGTGTCGCGTTTTCTTTTATGTACACCACCTTCATACTCTCATCAAGCCAGATGATGTCTATGGCAAAATGCATATCCGGCATCCAAAAGGAGTGTGTACCCACTTCTTCAAAGATAAACAACATACCATCCCCTTCAGCAAGGTTCTCTCTTCCAGAAAGGCCTTTGCTTATTTCAAAATATGTTTCTACTACTTCTGACCGCACTGAAACTGAGTTGAAGTCTATGGTTACAAATGTAGAGTCACCAGTATCCGCTTTTTCAACTACTAGGGTAAGCATGGTGATAACCACCACGAGCACCATACCAATCAACGCAACACCAATAGCTATGTACGTATATTTTGTCATCTATTTGTTACTTTTTTCTTGCTTTTATATATTCAAAAATAACCGGAACTACTGAGAGCGCAATAATTGCGAGAATAACAAGTGAAAAATTATTTTTTACGATTGGAATATTACCAAAGAAGTAGCCTAAAAGGGTAAAGCCAAAAACCCAAACAAATCCTCCGACCGCATTATAGTATACAAATTTCACATAATTCATTTTTCCCACACCTGCTATAAACGGCGCAAATGTTCTCACGATAGGAACAAAGCGTGCCAAAAAAATCGTTTTTCCACCATAGGTATCAAAATATTTCTGTGTTTTATCAATATGCGACTGTTTGATGGGAACCCTTGGATTATCAATAATTTTTTGCCCAAAAAAATGACCTATCCAGTAATTCATCGTGTCTCCGAGGAAAGCAGCGAGCCATAAGAGCGCAAGTAAGATATAAATATTAAAGGAGCCAATCGCAGAAAAAGCCCCAGCTGCGAAAAGAAGGGAGTCCCCTGGAAGAAATGGCACAAATACTAATCCAGTTTCAATAAACAGAATCGCAAAAAGAATTACATAAGATACGATTCCATACTGCGCAATAATATCGCCCAAATGGGTGTCTACGTGCATTATAAAATCAAGAATATATACAAGTGTTTCCATAGAATATGGTTATTCCAGCATACCACATCGGCATGTGCTGTTCATGACATTCCAAAATTCGTGGTGACTTACCACTACTATATATGTAATTCCTCCAGAATAAGAGACGTCACTTTATCTGCCCCAATTTTCGTTGTCGTAATAACTGTATACTCGTTTTTATTAAGATATTTCTCACAGTATTGATACAATTGTGCAGTTAGTTTTTTAGTTAGGTTGCCTTGTCCAAACTCACCTTTGCGATACTTGTTTCTTTGTAGTACTGACTCAAGCGGTGCATCAAGCAAAAATACCACTCCACCTAATTTTTTGAGCTCTCGCACCAGCCATGCATCTGTCTCACCTTTATCAGCAACAGTCGGAGGGGCTATTTCAACAACTACATGATACCCTTTTGAAAATAAATCCCGAACCAATCCTGGTACAAGGCTTTTTGACAACGTAATGTATTCATCGCTTTGCCGTCCACTCGTACTTTGCATACACACCATATCACGAAGTACATCAACAGAAATGCGCGCAGTCTTACCAGGCAACTTTCTGCACAATTTGCCGGCAATTGATGTCTTGCCGATACCTGCGGGACCATGAAGGGCAACAAGTAAGTGTTTATTTACCATACTGATTAATTAAATATGTTTTTAGTGACGCATCAGACATTTGAAGCAAAGAAGGATCATGTAAAACGGCCTGCCATTTCTCTTGTGCTATCTCAAGGTCCTTACCTTTTGCATAGTCAACACAAAAATCAAACAAACCTTTTCGCGCGTTACGAATGTATTCAATCTCTTTGAACTGTTTGGAAAGTTCACTCAATGGATATAACACCAAACCTCCAAGTCCATATCGTTTCATTAAAGCCGTATCAGCATCACTCACAACAGCCACTTCTTCATCCCGAACCTTAATTTTGTTCTTTTTAAAATAATCCTTAATAGCAGTCTCTTTGGTCATAAAACGAACCTTACCTAATTTCGCATCAGCATGACTTATCAGACTTTTAACACCAATAGCCTTTCCTTTTTTATCAAACAAATACTCAGCTCCTACTGCCCCATCAAAGATACCTCGCTCTCCCAGTAACCGTAACGCGTTGTCGCTGATAATTTCCCCATAGATACGCAAATTCGAGGTTAAAAAAATGACTTTCGTTTTATGTTTTTTCTTTATCATACCCAAAGCACGTACCAATGGTTCATTAAGCATCCCTTGTTGTGCTAGCGTGGTAAAAAACTCTTTATAATCTGCATAATACTCACCCAACTCTATGTCTATTTTTGACAGCTCGAGTAAATACTGTTCGAAGCTGATTTCACGTTTTATCATTTGCTGGCGCAGAGGTCGAATACGATTTCGCTCAATTTGAGCAACTGCTTGTTTTCCCAGCTTTTCCTCTGACATCGAATACATCTTAATCCGAGGTTTAACCACCGTCCCATCAACATCGACGAGGATAACTTTTGGTCGCACATATACTGAATCCTTCCGTCTTTTTTTAAAGAAAGCAATATCTTTTTGAATTACAGTCATAAAACTACTATATCACACGTAAGGTATTTAATTACACACAACCGTCTAGTGCCATAAAAAGTCACTAGACGGTTTTTTGATTGCTACTCAAAACGGAACTCACAACCTCTCCGAGTCCAGAAAGATCTTATAAAGATGGTCTTTTTGAATGACTTGAGAGTGTTCATATCCTTGGCAATTAACTCCTTTCCTTTTTTAAAATTACTCCACAACTCACGTGAAATTGGAAAAAGATTGCGAGGATCATATCGAACACCAGTACCTTCCCAACTCTTCTTAATATCCCACCCATATTGGAACCACCTCCAAGCAAGAGGCAACCAAAAAATGAAGTGCGAAAATACGTTCGACGCCTGCACATACAAGATGCAATCGTATGCATCAAGCGGAAGAACAGCCTCTTCGACTGTGGCATGCACATCTTCTACGATGAGCACCTCACTTTCAAAGGGGTTTGCGAACTCCGACAAGCAGTCTCGGTCAGCTTCACGGCGAACCTTTTTGAAGTCGTCAGCATCAAAATGACTTGCTCGAGTTCCAGCAGAACGAATGAAGTTTACGAATAGTCTTCGTAAGGCACTCTTGCCAACATTTCCAATACCTGTGATAAGTATTAACTTTCCCATCATTCACCCCCGTAGGTTAGAGTAAAAAAAATGTTTTTAATATTTACCTATATTCATTATGTAACTTTTTCTGCTGTATGTCAAAGGCTGAGAGTACCCGCTCCGTACCAAGGCGAGGAGACAGGATTTCGAACCTGCAAGGGATTGCTCCCCCACACGCCCAGTACCAATGCGTAGGGTACGGGTTAAGTGCTACTTGGATAAGAAATCATAAGAGTATTCTAGCGACTTTCTTTGAAGCTTGCCGAGGTGTCCGTGCCGGTTAGCTTTTTGGGAAATTAATCTTAATTTCTTCCAAATTGAGGTCGTGTTTACCAATCCACAAATCAGCTCGCATCTCCAGAACTGCGGCGAGGAAATTTTCACGTGTTGGTTCAGAAATAAATTTCTTTACAGCGATTAAGACCTCACGGGGACTGTAAAGTAACATTTCGTGGTACTCAGCTTTCAAATACTCGATAACATCTTTTTGTGAGGAAATGTCAGGTTGTCTTGAAGAAAGGAATTTTATGTTCTGAGGTTCAAAGTATACGTCCATATACAAAAGTACTGAACGGTATCGACGTTCCTTTTGTTCATGTTTCTTAAAATCAACCTCCTTTCCTTTCCCTAGATAATGAGACACAACGGCAGTAATCAAACTACCTATGCCAAGGGCGGTGAGAAATGCAATGGTGATTTGTAAGCTCATGAGTCTTCCGATACTTAATATTATCTCAGGCGGAGGCGGAGGGATTTGAACCCTCGAAGGCTTTCACCTTGCCGCCTTTCCAAGACGGTGCACTAGACCACTATGCGACGCCTCCCTAAAACATTTTCTATCCAATGTTCGGGCGAACATGTGAATCACATGTTTTTTAGCCCTCCGTTACGAAATTACTTTCGTAAAAGTTACTATACCACGTTCTTTACTCAGTTTAAAAAGGCTACACAACTATATTTGAGGGCCGAGCAAAGCCTGAATCCTCTCCTCAACAGGAGGGTGAGTTTTAAAGAGATTCCCCAACATGGCACTGATACCTTTTTTCTTACCAAAAGGGTCCGCAATAAAGAGGTGTGATGTTGCATGACTAGCGCGCTTCATTCCACCCACAGCTTCGGCTGACTGACTTATTTTCTGCAACGCAGAAGCAAGTCCATCTGGATACCGAGTGAGTAAGGCACCTGAAGCATCAGCCAAAAATTCACGTTTACGTGAAATAGCCATCTGTATGAGAGAAGCAGCTATAGGCGCGAGAATGATAGCAATTAGTCCAAATACGTAAACGAGAGGGTGTATGTTCCTATCTCTATTTCCCCCTCCGTAGAAAAGCATACGTATGAAAAAATCTGAAAGAATAGCAACAAATCCCGCAAGTACCACTGCAACTGTCGATACAAGGATATCCCTGTTACCTATATGTGATAGCTCGTGCGCTATTACCCCTTCTAGTTCTGTGCGATTTAGTAGAGCCACAAGGCCAGTCGTTACCGCCACGACACCATGCTCTGGATCACGACCTGTTGCAAAAGCGTTCGGGGACACATCGTCTACGACGTAGACTCGTGGTTTGGGGAGTCCTGCGGTAATAGCAAGATTTTCAACAATATTATGCAGTTCTCTAAACCGTACAGAATCCGCCTCATACGCTCCTGTCAGTCGTATCACGAGCTTGTCAGAGTTCCAATAGCTATACACATTCATAGAGACAGCAATGATGACTGCGATATAAAGAAACAGTTGACTATCCATATACCAACTTATCGCCCATCCTATGGCTATCACCACAAGAAAAAAGAATGTCATCAAAAGCCACGTTTTACGAATATTTGAATTTTGATATGTGTAAAGTGTTGCCATAGTAGTAAAGGTTAAAATATCTGAGCAGATGCTATCTTAATAAGCATACCAGCTATTATGATAGCAACAACTAGAGCAATAAAACCGTAGACGATACTTTTGGACACATGGTGTGCAAGTCCAGGATCTTCTTCTTTGTTCGGATACTCATCAAAAAGCCCATGTAAAATCATCATCCGCAAACTGGCAAAAGAAATGACAAAAACAGCTGAAGACAGTAGCCCTACCGCAAGTATAGGAAGTAAAGTGTCAGGACGTACCCACAACAGTACTCCAAGCACTAAGAATCCTGCAGTAAAAATAAACGATACAATGAATACAATTACATGCACCTGCATACGATGTTGCCATCGTGGTCGTACCTTTCTTCCTGCAATTTCACTACGTGTACCATCCACTCTGACCTCATAGTCAGGCATAGGTTTCTCACGCATTAGCCGATGGCTATGTATACGTATTCGTGCCTCAGTAGACATATGTGGATGAGTTACTCTCCCTCTGTTGGTGTAGTTGTTTCCTCTTCTTTCTTATTTGGAATGGTCATACGAATCACTGTTTTTGCTTTTTCATTTGTTTTATATGAACTGTCAGAAGACCATACGAGATAGTACTTATTTTCGAAACGCCCCTTTCTCCTTGAGTGTCGTTCAAGTGCATCCGCGAGCTCAAGCTCAGTAATTTTTTTGATGTTTTTAATGTACTCCACACAAGTCACCACATCCGCAAGCTCATCAATCAATTCTTGTCGAGAAGCCGTTTCCGGTAACGCACTTGCCTCTTCTTCCACTTTTTTCATGAGTTCGATTTCAAACTCCTCATCATCAAGCGTACGCACCTCGCACTCCTTACCTTTCTCTTTGATTAAGTCGGGAACATTATCCCAAACAAGCTTGTTGTAATAGATTCGTTCGGACATACTCTAAAAATCAACTTTTACAGGATCTTTTGCAGCCGTTTCATCACCAAGCTCGAAGTACTCCATCGCCTTAAACTTAAAGAAATTACCAACAACATTTCCCGGAAATTGCTCTAGCGCGGTACGTAGATCACGCACATTGCTATTGTAGAAACGGCGAGCAGCTTGAATCTTGTTCTCTGTATCCGTAAGTTCTCGCTGAAGTTCAAGAAAGTTTTCATTTGCCTTGAGGTCTGGGTAATTTTCAGCAACTGCAAGAAGTTTGCCAAGTGCAGAATTAAGTCCTAAATCAGCCCCTTCAAATGCTTGTATTTGTTCCGGAGTAATCTTTGAGGGATCTATCTGCATAGAGGTAGCTTTTGCTCGCGCTTCCATAACCTCATTGAAAGTTTCTCGTTCGTGTGACGCGTAGCCCTTCACCGTTTCAACTAAGTTTGGAATAAGATCGTATCGCCGCTTGAGTTGCGTATCAATATCCGCCCACGCTTCTTTGGAATTATTGATAAGCGCTATAAAGCGGTTGTACATGAAAATTCCCCAAATAAAAACCACTGCTATAGCACCTAAGATTATGTACAAAATCATACGTAAATTTAAATAGTAATAGTAATGCCTTAGTGATATACATCTTTGGTGTTATACATAAGTACACTACCTGCGTTCAGTATACCATATTGGAAAGTAAAATTTTATGAAATCTACAGTATTGTGTGTAGCTTCATTGACTTTACAACGCTTCACTATAGAATTAGTGTCGATAGATTAAACTATTTGCAGTGAGGCTAACGTAGCAATAGGACGCATGTTTTATTTTGTTGGCAGTCTGTATTAGAAGCGAGTAAAATTTTATTGATATACACACTATCTATGGATGATAACAAAAGTAACGGCTTTTCACGGCCTATGGTTAAGGGGAGCTGGCAATGTTCTGAATGTAAGGCAGAAATAACTCAACTTCCATTCCAACCTCATGAAGACAGACTTAATACACTAAAATGTCTTGACTGTCACCGAGCAGGACGTTCTTCTCGTCCTGACCGATCAAACGGTCCTCGACAAAGTAGACCTATGGTTCAAGGTTCTTGGACCTGTTCAGGATGTGGAAAAGAAATTACTGAGCTTCCTTTTGAACCAAAAGGAGATCGACCAATAAACTGTAACGAGTGTTTTAAAGCCTCTCGTCCACCACGTGAAGATCGTCGTTGGTAAATTTGGAATAAACAGATTTTTTTAAAATTGACAATACCACATTTTACGTGGTATTGTCTTTTTGGAAATGCAATTTTGTATAATTCGATACCAAGGAGAAGTTATGAGCGCAATTTTTGAAGTCACTGTTCCTAAAGGAAAGTTTGTAGATTTTGAAAACGACTGGGAATTGATTGGGGCACCTTTGAAAGATAGATGTAAAATAAGATATTCAAAGGATGGTACAGACACAAAGGTCGTTATTGAAGTGAAGGATGAGCTTGTAGCAGAGATTTTTGCTACCGATGTTTTTGGGGAGAAAGGTTTCTTCACCAACGCGAACTGGAAATCCATAAAACTTTTTTGAAATCACAGTTCATCTGTCAAAAACCCTGGATATAAGAACCAAAAAGGCTGACCCCTATGGGGCACAGCCTTTTCTTGTTATTAATATCTGAATACGTTCTTTACATCATTCCTCCCATACCACCCATTCCTCCCATACCACCCATTCCGCCACCCATATCATGCTTATGGTCATCAGGTGCATCTGCAATAGCTGCATCCGTTGTAAGAAGAATAGCAGCAGCGCTTGCAGCATTCTGCACACCTGAACGAGTTACTTTGACTGGGTCAATAATTCCCTTGTCGAGCATGTCAATGTATTCACCAGAAATTGCGTCAAACCCAAGGTTACCTTTATCGTTAGCAACTTTGTTTACTACCACCATAGCACCATCCTCTCTTCCTGCGTTAAATGCGATTTGATAGAGGGGCATCAATAGAGCTTTAAGCATAATTTCGTACCCAGCAGCAAATTCAGGATTTCCATTTTTGCTTGCAAGCCTATCAGTGAGACGATGTGCAATCTTTGCAAGTGCAGTTCCACCTCCAGGAACTATACCTTCTTCTATAGCTGCTTTTGTCGCATTTACCGCATCTTCAATCTTTAATTTCAGATACTTCATCTCCGTTTCAGTTGCAGCACCCACGCGAATAACTGCTATTCCACCTGCAAGTTTTGCAACTCGTTCCTCAAGCTTCTCTTTGTCAAATTTACTTTCAGTGGTTTCAAGTTGCTTCTTGAGAGAATCAACCCGCTTGGTGATTTCTGTTTTTGATCCTTTTCCACCTATAATAAGTGTCGAATCTTTTGTAGAAACAACTCGTGATGCCTTTCCTAGGTGAGCAAGTTCTGCTTTTTCCAAAGAAAGACCAACATCTTCTGATATGACCTGTGCTCCCACGGTAATAGCAATATCTTGCAACATATCTTTCTTACGGTCACCATATCCTGGAGCTTTAATAACAAGAACATTGAAAGCACCTCGAAGTTTATTCACCACAAATGTTGCAAGTGCTTCACCATCACAATCATCTGCAATAATAACCAAATCTTTAGATCCTGATTGCGCCATTCGTTCTAGGAGAGGTAGGATGTCTTTAATCGAAGAAACTTTTTTGTCAGTGATAAGTACGGACACTTCTTTGTACTCGGCTTCCATTCTCTCTGAATTGGTAACCATATATGGTGAGATGTATCCATTACTAAATTCAAGACCTTCCACCACCTCACTCTCAATACCGAACGACTGACTCTCTTCAACAGTAACAACACCATCCTTCCCAACTTTTTCAATTGTTTCTGCAATAACCTTCCCCAGTTCTTCACTTTCTGCCGAAACAGTGGCAACCTGACGAATCTCATCATTACTTTTCACCGCTTTTGCCATTTTCTTTAATTCCTCAACTGTATCTTTCATTGCGTCATCAATACCCCTACGTACGTTCATTGCGTTGGCACCCAGTGCGGTACGCTTCATTCCCTCGCTCACAATAGCTTGTGTGAGAATCACCGCGGTCGTCGTACCGTCACCTGCGGTATCGTTCGTCTTTGAAGCGACTTCCTTAACTATTTCTGCACCCATGTTTTCAAACTTGTCTTTGAGCGTTATTTCTTTTGCGATTGAAACACCATCGTTGGTGATAGTGGGACTTCCGTACCCCTTATCAAGGGCAACGTTTCGTCCACGAGGACCAATGGTGATTCGCACTGCATTGCCTACTGCGTCAACTCCTCGCTTAAGAGCTTTGCGAACATCTTCGTTATAAATTATTTCTTTATTTGCCATATGAAAATTAAATTCGTTTACTGATAAATATATTGCAAGAGCGTGCTTATTTTTCTATAACCGCACTTATGTTACTTTCAGATACAAGGTAGTACTCTGTTCCTTGATACTCGACTTTGTCTCCCCATTGAAAAATAACAATTTCACCAACGGTAACATCGAGAGGTATGCGTTTTTCTCCATCTTCATCCCACCTACCAGGACCTACTGCAACAACCTCACCACGATCAGCCTTATCACGGTTAACTGTTTCGGGAATAATAATGCCAGAAGGAGATCGTGTCCCGATCTCATCATCAGAAAGTGGACGAATGAGCACTTTATCACCCAACGGGCGAAGTGTTACTTGAGCTGTTGTGTCTTTTGACATAATGCCGAATATTTATTATTGGTAAAAACCTAGGGTAAGTATCCTTAACTCCATAGGTAGAGAGGGGCATAGTATACAGGACTAAATTCATTTCAGTCAACTTACTCTTTTTTATTGTATTGTCAGAGACGAAGTTTCGGTGTAGTATCACTGACATGCAATTTATAGCGTCAATACTTCCATATATACAAGTCGCGCTTGCAATCTTTTTGATTACCGCGATTCTTTTACAATCACGAGGTTCGTCACTTGGTGGAGCATTTGGTGGGGATGGTATGGGTTCTACATTTTACACTAGACGTGGAGCTGAAAAAACGCTCTTCCAAGCCACTGTTGTACTTGGGGTGCTTTTTGCTAGTACAGCATTTCTAACTCTTTTTATCTAAACGAGTTAGGCTTCTTCCTGTTTTTATTTCCGTTGAGAAACGACTACTAACGGTTCATATATAAATAATCCGTTGATGTGTATTGAACACTTAAACAATCGTATGACTTTAAACCAACACGCTGGTCCTGACACAACATATTCATACTCTCCCTCTCTCACCCTATTTGACCGACTCCGTATCCTAAGCTCATTTGAGCGATTGGTTATTGGAGTACTTTTCTTGCTTGTGATAATAAGTGGAACGTCGCTTGCCTACCAAACGAACAAAAATACCTTTGTAGAGATACCTCGAGTGGGAGGAAAACACGTGGAGGGTATTGTCGGTACCCCACGATTCATTAACCCTCTCTTGGCGATTTCCAATGCTGATAAAGACCTTACTGCGCTCGTATACGCTGGACTCCTTTCAAGAGATGCAGAAGGTACTCTCGTGCCGGAGCTTGCAGAATCCTATTCTGTTTCAGAAGATGGACTTGTGTATACGTTTACCCTTCGTGAGAATGTCACCTTTCATGACGGTACACCACTTACCGCCAAGGACGTTGTCTTTACTGTCGAACAAGCTGGAAACGCTTCTGTGCGAAGTCCGTCATTTGCTGACTGGGAAGGGGTACAGATTGAGCAGATAGATGCAAAAACTGTCACGTTTACTTTGCCTGAACCATATACACCTTTTATTGAAAACCTCACCATTGGCATACTCCCTTCACATATATGGGAAGGCCTTTCCGCCGAAGAATTTCCTTTCAGCCAATTTAATATTACCCCGGTGGGTTCAGGACCATACATGATTGAGATGATTGAGCGTGATAAATCAGGTATACCTACTATATACAAACTCACAAGATTTAAGGATTTTGCATTAGGTTCACCGTACATACAAACCATTGAGTTTGTTCTCTTTAACAATGAAGAAGAAGCGCTCACCGCGTACAGTACAGGCGTCGTACAAGCGGTTAACAGTATTACTCCTATGCGCTTAGAAGAATTTTTAAATACAGACACACAAAATACTACTGCGATACATCGTGCTCCTCTTTTGCGCGTGTTTGGTATTTTCTTTAACCATAACAGACAACCTATTTTTTTACGCAAGGAAGTCCGAGAAGCACTGGCTGAGGCAGCACCAAGAAAAGCTATAGTAGGAGAAATTTTTCGTGGTTACGGAACACTCCTTGATGGACCACTCCTCTTTTCATACCTTACGAGCACCACTTCACAAGACAGTATACCTGCTGATGAAGTTGAACCAGAAGAGGAAACCAGTACAGGAGAAGGAGATGAAAAAAGTGCAGTGAACCACATTGAGCAAGCACGACATATTCTTGAAGATGCCGGTTGGAAACGCGAAGAAGGAAGCGGAGTATACATACTAGAAGATGACGATGAGACAACACGACTTTCAGTGGCTTTGTCTACTGTCAATACACCGGAACTGGTACAGACCGCTGAACGAGTAGCAAGCAGTTGGCGGGAAGTTGGTGCGGAAGTTGAACTTAAGATTTTTGAACCTACAGACTTAACACAGTCCATCATACGGCCACGACGTTTTGACGCACTTCTATTTGGTATGGTTATTGGTCACGAACTTGACCTCTATGCTTTTTGGCACAGTTCGCAAAGAAACGATCCAGGATTAAACATCGCACAATATGCGGACATCGAGGCTGACGCTCTTTTGGAAAAAATGCGTACCGAGCAAGATGCTTCAGCGCGCTCACAACTCTACTACGATTTTGCAGCGCTCGTTCGCAAAAATGTTTCTGCAATCTTTTTATATGCTCCTGATTTTATTTACCTCACTGACAAACGTGTTCACAATGTGAGCGTACATCCTATCGTTGAACCGAGTGAACGATTCGATATGGTATATAGTTGGTACATTGATACTGATAACGTGTGGTCGTTTCTCAAGGGGTTTTTTGAATAGCTTTTGAGTTGAAAGTTATAAAATTAAATATTGAAAGTACTTTCATTCTTGATGAATACAAACTCTCCTCGCGGGTTTATGAACTTTCAACTTTACACATTTAACTTAAGGCAATAACCACCTACCCCTCTTTTTTTGAATCAAACCTTCGTCGTGTAATTTTTGTATTTGTTTTTGTATTCGATCTTTCTTTATTTTTGTTGTAGCAACAAGCTTATTGAGCGTGGCACTTTCTGTAGTAGAAAGCGCGCAAACAATTGCGCCACGCACTTCTCTGTCTGATCCCTTAAATATAGACTGTGGTGTGTAGTGTTTACTCTTCATATTACTTCGCACACCCTGCCCCTTCAGATACGCTCCATAATCCATAAGCGCCCAGTACCATTCTCGCGGTCGTTTTGAATCGAGTAGTACCCTAGAAACTTCTAAAAGTTCTGTGTCAGAAACTTTTTCTTGATTCGTAAAAAGGTGGTAGAAAAATACGGTTCTAATATTAGTTTCTACCATAGGGAGGGGCGCATTATAGGCAAACGCAGACACAGCCGAAGCGGTATACGGACCAATTCCAGGCAACTCAAGCAGAATTTCATACGCAGTAGGTATTCTCCCCTTGTACTCTTGCACAACAACCCCTGCGAGCTTATGGAGTGCCTGAGCCCGCCTGTTATACCCCAGACCTTGCCATGCCACGAGCACGTCACGAAGTGGTGCTACGGCGAGAGATTGTAAAGTAGGAAAGCGTTTCAAAAACACTCTGTACTTAGGAATAACACGAGCTACTTGTGTTTGTTGCAACATCACCTCAGACACAAGAATGTGGTAGGGATTTTTTGTCTTTCTCCACGGAAGAGAGTGTCTGCCATGGGTGTTGTAGTACTCCCAAACTGTTTTCTGTAATTGTTTAATTTTCTTCCTATCTATCATACTTGTATGGGATCGTCCCTCATACTCACACCTCATTACACCCTAAACATCTGCCCTGCGGGTGGGTATATAGGAATGAGCGGGTCTTTACTTGTGTCATACACACGCGCCGGCGCTATCTGCCTCCCATACTCAATCACACGATACGTAAATGCAAACCATTCTTTCTTTGGAAGCAGTAACATAAGATCTTGCTCAATTTTTACAGGATCTTTTGAATCGGTGAGGTTATACCGAAGAGCAAAACGTCTCACATGTGTGTCTACTGCTATACCATCAACGACACCATGCGCATTGCCAAGTACTACATTTGCCGTCTTTCTGGCAACTCCTGGGATAGTAAGAATTTCTTCCATAGTTTTGGGTATCTGACCACCATAAACTTCCGTAACTCGCTTTGCAGCAGCTAAAACATTTTTAGCTTTGTTTTTATAAAAGCCAGTTGGTTTAATATCCTGTTCAAAATCTTTCTGCTTTGCGTTGACGTACGCATCCAATGTTGGATATTTCTTAAAAAGCACCTCCGTTACTTCATTTACTTTTTTATCCGTACACTGTGCGGACAATTCTACAGCTACAAGGAGTTCCCAATGCGTGTTCCATGTAAGAGCTATTTCTGCCTTTGGAAATAGCTTTTTAAGCTTCGTGTTGAGTTTCAAGAGTCGAGCTTTTCGCTCACGAAAAAGTACAGAATTTTGAGGGATAGACTTATGGGGTTGTTGTAATCTCCGAGTCACTTGTTTCTTTTGAGTCATAGAGTGGTTTTTTTTCAGCTTCAATCTGTTGTTTTTTTCGCTGTACCCAAACATGTTCGTAGAGTAAAACAGTTGCAGCGTAAAATGCCAGTAAGAACACGAGCAGACGAACAACAAATCCAATAAAAGGTAGAATTGAAATTAAGGTAAAGGCGATAGCTCCAAAAGATACCCAAGCAAGGGAGAGCTCTTCACTCGTTTTTTTAAACGAGCGAGCAAGAAATATCCCGGCAAGTACTGGTGCGAGTGCGAGTGCTACACACACAAGAACAAAATACGCAAAGAGCATAATGAATCCTGGAACGATTCCTACCATAGTTATCATAACGAGCAGAGAAACAATTGGTACAGAAATCAAAATCAAAAAGCCTTTTACAAAATTAATTGGGTTACCTTTTCTAAGTGCAATATCTGACATAGCACGCGTATGAGCTGGGAAGAAAAACACCAAAGTCACCGCAGCGACCACGGTAATGAGTATTAGCTCGATAAGTTTTACTAGATCTACTTTTCCATTGTCTGCACGCGAAGTCTGAAGTGGTGTGTAACGACGCTCTCCTGCAATAGACGCTGTCTCGGATACAAACGCTTCATGAGGCGCCTTATATTCTAAGTCTCCCTCAATACGAGTCGTACCTGTCACTGACAGAGATTCTCGTGTGTACGCACGTAGAGAACCTCCTACGCTACCTCCTGTGAACTCTGTTACTCGTGTATACGCTTCAACAATACCCCCTATGGTTCCCTTACTCGATACATACTCACCTACCACCACCACATCACCGTCGATTACTGCCTCTTCTGTGATGTGAATCGTACCACCAATGAGTACGACGTCTTCTGTAACGTGACCACTAAGTATAATCTCTCCTCCAAGTACACGCAGGTCACCCTGCACAACACCTGTAACATTCACCTTCCCACCAGCAAAAAGCATGTCTTCGGTAGACACACCGGAATGCACCACCTCAGAGCCTGCAGCAAAGACGTCACCCGTGGTGGTCCCAGCTAAAGAAACTGTTTTTCCCGCTACGTACAAATCATCCTCCAGAGTGGTATATGCTTCAAGCTCAAATGTCTCACCTCCACGTATCACCATAGCGTGTGTGACATCGGGCATAAGAAGGCCAACACCAATTGCAAAGACGCTTAAAAAAAATGATAGGTGGATTATTTTCATAGTAGTATGTAAAGTAATAATTTTTAAGTTGTAATCTTCAAATGCTAATAATTATAGCATCTTCACGCTTCCTATGCTGGTCATGTATTTAGACATAACAAGATACTTTTAGAATGTTCTGGACTTTCCTTATTTCTGACTTACACAAAACGAAAGTAATTCTGAGATAAACGATATTTTGTGAAGTTTGACAACGAAGTAGTGGTTTTTGTAAACTCTATTCCATTTCTTTCTTATACGCACCCTTACGAGCAGCAACATTTAACGATAGTCTGTGCAAAAGGGCCTTCTGTGCTACATCGGTATTTGCATCAAGCCCCTTCCATGCTTCAAGTACTGGTTCCTCAAGTGCACGGGAATATGAAAAAGTTATCGGCCAAGGGAGGTTACCAAGAAGCGCGATGGCGTTGAGGTTCTCGGTAGCTTGGATTGGCGTTTGTCCACCCGAGAGGAAAACGATGCCTGCTGTAGAAAATGGCACAACGTCTTTGAGAACCCTTACCGTCTCCCGTGCAACAAGCATAGGATTGATTGCTATTCCTGACTCACTTCCAGGGAGTGCCATGCTTGTCTTCAATACCAATCCGGAAAGTGAAACACGAAATGCTTGAAGTTCTTCAAAGACATATTTGAGTGTCTTGTGAAGTACTTCGCCAGACCGCTCCAGAGTGTGCGTACCCTCAAAGAGGACCTCGGGCTCAACCATAGGTACCATATGTTTCTCCTGCACGATAGCTGCATAGTATGCCAATATGTGTGCATTTGCCCGAAGTATCGTGTCACTGGGCAGGTCGTTGGTGATGCGTATTACAGAACGCCACTTCGTAAAGCGAGCACCAAGTTGATAGTACTCGTCGAGTCGTTCACGAAGTCCATCAAGCCCGTGACTTATTTCTTCCTGTGCGAAGTTTGGAGCTGGCTGAAGTCCTTTATCAACCTTAATCCCCGGCATGATTCCTTTTCGTTCTAGGAGTCGACCAAAGTGTTCGCCAGAATTACTCATGCCTCGAATCGTCGAATCAAAAAGTATCACTCCACTTAAGTATTCCTCGACGTCAGGAGCGGTGAAGAGAAGGTCTCTAAACCTTCTACCATTCTCGGTATTATCTTGTACACCAATAGACGTTAAACGTTTACTCATGGTGCTTTCGCTCTCATCGGCAGCGAGAATACCTTTACCGGGAGTCATTAATGTGCTCGCGAGCTTTTGTATAGTTGGTATCATAACAATAGTGTATCAGCTGTTCGTATAATACAGCAACAAGAAATCCTATGGTATGCTAAAAGCGATGCCTGTATTAATAAAAAACAAAAAAGCAAAATTTGATTTCGAAATACTTGAAACATTCGAGGCTGGTATTGAGCTCTTGGGTTCTGAGGTAAAATCTCTTCGGAACGGAAGAGGAAAGCTGGAAGGAGCCCATGTTATTATTCGAGGTGGAGAGGCATATCTTGTGGGTGCATCTGTCGACCCGTATCAGCCTAAAAATATCAGTAAAGACTACGATGCTGAACGACCACGAAGACTCCTTCTTACTCGCAAAGAACTCAATAAACTCATAGGTTTAGAGGCTTCTAGAGGATTGACACTCATTCCTGTTTCGTTGTATACTAATAAGAACCTACTCAAGCTAAATTTCGCACTCGTCCGCGGAAAGAAGAAGGCAGACAAACGTGAAAGTATCAAGGAACGAGATACCAAAAGAGACTTGGAGCGTTTGATAAAATATAAGTAGAAGTAAACAGAACGCACATTGAAAACTAAATAACGCTTCAAAGAAGTTCCCCTAAAGTATGTTTCGTGTCTACATATTGTTGAGTCAAAAGGATAAGAAACTCTACGTAGGTTGCACATCCAACTTAGAAAAAAGATTCAAAAGGCATTTAGATGGATACGTACAAGCAACAAAAAATAGAAGACCGCTTGTCTTAATACATTCTGAACAATATGATAACAAGGGAGAGGCTTTTCAACGCGAACGCTTTTTAAAAAGTTTATGGAGTGCTCGTGAAAAAAAGAAAATTCTCGAAAAATATCTAAAGAGCTAAAACGTTTTAGGAAATATGTTATAGGGCTAAAGCCTAAGCGAGCTATGCTCGCTGGCTCGCCCGAACGTTTTGGGAAATATGTTATAGGGCTAAAACATTTTGCTATGCAAAATGTTCGCCCGAACATGTTTCTTGGAGAAACATGTTTTAGGGGGATGACTGGCTTAGACAAAGGGATTGTTCTTTGAGATGCGCAAGCCGACCTCCAAACAAGTCGTAAAAAGGTTTGGAAACCAAATACGTGCAAACAAAACTGCACGGGCTGTTGTATCACCGATACAATTCGCTCCCGCATTTGCGTAACACATAGTTACCCAAGCGGCGTCCTAACAGAAGTTTGCTGAGTACTCTGCGGGCTAAAACATTTTGCTTGCAAAATGTTCGCCCGACATTGACCCTTGGTCAATGTTTAGGGCGTAATATCACTCGACTATGAGGAAGTATGGTTACCATCACCGTACCACTCGAGACTAAGTATGGTAGGAAGATTAGATTTTGTTTGTTTCGCCCCTAAACATATTTTCTTTGAAAATATGTCGGGCAATCCGCAAGGATTTTGCCTACTCTTCCGAGATCCGCCAGCCTGGCGGAAAAAACAATCTACGCTTGTAGAACATTTCATAGAATTCTTTTTGGACTCGGGTTCGATACCCGACATCTCCACCACTTCGCAAAAAATAACAGCACGAAAAACGTGCTGTTATTTTTTGCTTCGCGGTGCAGGCACCCTGCAAAGCGAAGGTGGTGGTGAGATCCCACGTAGCTCCTGTGAGCGAAGTGGGATATTGTGAAGGTATGCACTACGTCTACATTTTAAAAAGCAAGAAAGACAATTCGAAGTATATAGGCATGACCTGTGATTTAAAAAGCAGACTCCAAGAACACAACAACGGCGAAACGAAATCAAACAAATCTAAAATACCTTATGTTCTTGAATGGTACTGTTGTTTTAATAATAAGAGTAGAGCACTCTCTTTTGAGAAATACTTAAAATCTAGTTCAGGGCATGCCTTCAGAAACAAACGATTACTATCCACAGAACAGAAATAGCCAAAAGGTATACTGTTCATGTAATGAAAGATATCACTCAAAATAAAAACCTGTCTAACCCTATTCTTTACAAAACTGTATTTGTGTTATAACCTCCCCTTAGATAGACGTCTATAATCAAACTTTGTTCAACAAAAGGAGGCGGTTATGCAAATTACTGTGAGTAAGAATACTCGAGTGTACCAAAAAGGGCGAGGATCTTTTCTGATTTCAACCGGAGCGCAACTTTGCAAAGATTCAAGGATTGAAATCATACAATGGGACTACTTGTTATACAAAAATGTTCCCTGTAAGGCGGTTGCCTATAAGACAGGTGAATCATGTCGCTGGATCCTTTGCGAGGAATCAGGGATACCATTCCCTAACTGATTGTTGAGTTGATTCTATTGAAGCCACCGGATTGATGTCCGGTGGTTTTGTAGTTCACCTCCCGTTTTCTTTTTGTGATAACGTAATCTAATCAATACCTTGGACGCAGTTGTCTAATAATTGCACTGGTGCCTTGAGACCAATCCCCATATGGAGTCGTCTCTCGTTGTAGTACGGCA